>Ga0187893_10009108_pt1 | contig 15390 bp, 12 predicted proteins | sample MA1701074metaG_FD_139574 | JGI IMG/M metagenome (GOLD analysis project Ga0187893, IMG submission 139574) | White microbial mat communities from a basaltic lava cave in the Kipuka Kanohina Cave System on the Island of Hawaii, USA - MA170107-4 metaG ... | reverse complement strand
GGCTCGGCATCCGGCAGGATGCCCGGGCTGATGACGACCAGCGAGGACCGCGCGACGCGCGCGACATCGTGCCCGCCGAGGCCGACGTCGATGCCGTCGCGCTCGAGCGCGGGCCGCGCGGCCTCGAGCGCCGGCGTTCGCGCCGAGTCGGACGCGTAGACCTGGTTGCCCGACCGCGCGAGGAGTGTGGCGACGGCGACGCCGCTGCGCGCCAATCCCAGCACGGCCACCTCGTGCCGGAGCCACTCCGGCCGCATCGCCGGCGCTGAGACCCGGTGGGCGGGCACGCTACCTCAACTTGAGCGTGGTCAGCGCCAGCACGGCCGTGAGGATTCCAATGATCCAGAAGCGCACGACCACCTGCGTCTCGTGCCAGCCCTTGAGCTCGAAGTGGTGGTGAATCGGGGCGCGGACGAAGACGCGATGCTCCCGCGCGTACTCCACGCCGAACCGCCGCTTGCGGTACTTGAACACGCTCCGCTGGATCATCACCGAGAGCGTCTCCGCCATGAAGACGAATCCCACGAAGACGAGCAGGAATTCCGACTTCAGCAGGATCGCCACGGCGCCCAGTCCGCCGCCGAGCGCCAGCGAGCCCGTGTCACCCATGAACACCTGGGCCGGATGGGCGTTGTACCACAGGAATCCGATGAGCGCACCCACCATGGCCGCGCAAAACACCGTGAGCTCGCCGGCGCCCGCCATGTAGAAGATGCCGAGGTAGCGGCTGGTGTCGACGCGACCGATGACGTACGCGAAGATCGCCAGCGTGGCGAAGGCGATGGCGCTCAACCCCGTGGCCAGCCCGTCGAGGCCGTCGGTCAGGTTCACGGCGTTGCTCACACCGACGAGGATGAACGTCGTGAACGCGACGTACAACCACTCGAGCCACACCGCGGCGGGCAGCACCAGCACGTACTTGTAGAACGGCAGCGTGGTGGACGCGCCCGGCAGGTTGGCGCTCAACGGGTTCTTCCACAGGTACCAGCCGAGCAGCACGCCGATCGTCACCTGTCCGACCAGCTTGTAACGCTCCACGAGGCCCTCGTTCTTCTGGCCCGTGCGCTTCTGCCAGAGCTTGAGCGAGTCGTCGAGGAAGCCGATGGCGCCCATGCCGGCAGTGACGGCGAGCGCCAGCCACGAGTAGGCGCTCCCGAGCCGCGTCCACAGGATCACGGAGGGAATCGCGCAGGCCAGGATGATGACTCCGCCCATCGTCGGCGTGGCGCCCTTCGCCTGGTGGGAATCCGGCGTGCCGGCACGGACGACCTGGTGCACGGCCCGAGCGCGCAGCCAGCGAAGAATCACGGGCCCGAGGAGAAACGCGAGGAGCAGCGACGTCACCGCGGCCCCGGCGGCTCGAAACGTGATGTAGTTGAAGACGTTCAGGACGGTGAACTCCCGAACGAGCGGCACGAGATAGTGGTAGAGCACGATTAGCCTTTGGCGCCGTCCAGTGCCCAGCGGGTGATGTGCGGCACGAGACGTTCGAGGCGAACGCCGCGTGATCCCTTGAGCAGAATAACCGCGTCCGCCGAGAGCCGCGACGAAAGCGGCGCCCAGGCGGCATCGGCGTCGGCGACGCTGAAGAACCGATTGGCCGACGCGCCGACGCGCGCCAGCGCCGCGCCGAACTCGCCGACGGCGGCGATGCACTCGATGCCGGCATCGAGCGCCGCGCGCGCGATGGCATCGTGGAGCGCAGCCGCCGAGGGCCCGAGCTCGAGCATCGTGCCGAGCACGGCGACCCGCTGGCGCCCCTTCCCGACCGCGGCCAGCAGCTCGAGCGCCGCACGCGCGGAGCCCGGGTTGGAGTTGTATGCATCGTTGATGAGCGTGGCGCGACCGATCGTCTCGATGACGCTGCGCATTGGCGGCGCCGGCATGGCGGCGATGCCGCGCGCGGCGTCGGCGACGCCCACACCCAGTTCGCGCGCCACGGCGAGCGCCAGCGTGGCGTTGCGCAGGTTGTGGCCGCCGCGCAGGGGCACGCGAACCTCGACGCCGTCGACGGTCAGGCGGCCGGTGCCGTCCGCGTCAATAGAATGCGAGGTAACGACGAGCTCACCACCGGTCAGCCCCGCCACAACCAGTCGCTTCGCCCGCGTCGCCGCCGCGGCCGCCACCTCCGGCTGGCTGGCGGGCACGACGGCAACAGCGACGCCGTCGCACGACGCCAGCTCCTCACGCATGACACCGGCGAGATCGCCGAGTCCCTCGAGATGCTCCTCGGCGATCGACGTCACGACCACGATGTCGGGCGCGACGATGGTGCGCAGCGTGGCAATCTCGCCGGGCTGGTTGGTGCCCATCTCGACCACGGCGACGTCGGCGTGATCCGGAATCGCGAGCAGCGTGAGCGGGACCCCCACGAGGTTGTTCAGGTTTCCCGGCGTCGCATGCACCTCGAGCCGGCTGTCGAGCGCCGCGCGAATCAGCTCCTTGGTGCTGGTCTTCCCGTTCGTGCCCACGACGGCGACGACCGGGCCGTTCCACGCCCGACGGCGATAGTGCGCCAGCGCGCCAAGCGCAGCGCGCGTGTTACCGACGTGGTAGACCGGAACGCCGACGCCTGTCGCGGCCTCCGCGCGCGAGACCACGACACCTGAAGCGCCTGCGGCCACCGCGTCGCGCAGGAACGCGTGCGCGTCGAAGCGATCGCCGCTCAGCGCGACGAACAGGTCGCCCGCCTGGAGCGTGCGCGTGTCGGTCCAGACGCGTCCGAACACGTGCGCGCCGCGCGGCGCGGGCGCGACCGACGCAGCCCGGAGCGCCGCCGCGACCCGCGACATGGTCCAGAACGCGCCGGCGTCCGGCGGCGCGGCGGGCAGTTTGGGCCCGCGAGCCTCGACGCTCATCGCCGGCCCTGCGCCAGTTCGGCGACGACGCGGCGCTCGTCGAACGGCAGGTGCTCCGTGCCGCGCACCTGGTACGTCTCGTGTCCCTTGCCGGCGAGCAGAATGACGTCGTCCGGGCCGGCGATCGCGAGCGCCCGCGCAATCGCCGCGCGGCGATCCTCGATGCGCTCGCGGTTGCGGCGCTTCATGCCGGCCTCGATGTCGTCGAGAATGCGTTCCGGGTCCTCGGTGCGTGGATTGTCACTCGTGACGATCACGATGTCCGCGAGACGCTCGGCGATCGCGCCCATCCGCGGCCGCTTCCCCCGGTCGCGATCCCCGCCGGCGCCGAAGACGACGATCAGCCTGCCGCGCGTGAACGGACGAACAGCGGCCAGCGCTCGCTGCAGCGCGTCGGGCGTGTGGGCGTAGTCGCGCAGGACCATGGGCCGTTCGTACACCAGCTCAAGGCGCCCGGGCACCTGGGGCACCGTCGCCAACCGCGCCATGACCGTGTCCGCGGGGACACGCAGCGCCAGCGCCGCGGCAGCGGCGCCCAGCGCGTTCACGACGTTGAAGTCGCCGATCAAGGGCAGTCGGACGTCGTGCGACGCGCTGCCGACCATGACCGCCATCGTCGAGCCCGTCGCCGAAAACGCGACGCCGGCCGCCCGCACGTCGGGGCGTCCGCGGGCGCCGAAGGTGATCCGTTTCGCGGCACGCAACCCGCGCCACGCAGCGTCGTCCGAGTTCACGACCAGCGTCCCGCGCGGCGACAGTTGCTCCGCGAGGCGCGCCTTGGCGCGGCGGTACGCCGTCATGGAGCCATGATAGTCGAGGTGGTCGCGCGTGAGGTTCGTGAACACTACCGCGTCGAACGCGAGCCCGTCCACCCGGCGCTGATCGAGCGCGTGCGACGACACCTCCATGGCGACCGTGCGCACACCCGCGTCCACCAGCCGCCGAAGCAGCCGCTGGAGCTGGATCGGCCCCGGCGTCGTCAGGCCGCTGGTGTCGGGAAGTTCGTCGCCGGCGCTCCCCACAAACACGCCAATCGTGCCGATCGAGGCCGAGCGGGCGCCTGGCTCGTCGAGCAGGTGCCGCAGCATGTGCACCGTCGTCGACTTCCCGTTGGTGCCGGTGACGCCGATGAGACGCAGGCGCCGCGCCGGCCAGTCGCTGGCCGCGGCGGCCACCACCGCCGCCGCGCGGCGGGTATCGCGCACCACCAGCGTCGGGATGCTGGTGAGGCGTGCGTCGTCGACGACCGCGAACGCGGCGCCCGCAGCCGCGGCCTTGGCGAGAAAGTCGTGGCCATCGCGCTCACTGCCGCGCACCGCCACGAAGCCATCGCCGCGCCGGATCCCGCGGCTGTCGTCGCTGACCGACTCCACCCAGAGCGGCAACTCGCCGCGCGCCTCCACGAGCAAACCCGCCGCGGCCAGCGCAGACGCGAGCCGCTCGACGGGAATGATCATGTCAGCGGCTGTACCGCAGGCGCACCAGCGCTCCCGCGTCCGCCAGTGCGCCGCGCGCGGGCTGCGTCTCGATGGAGTTCCCGGCACGAGCCAGCTGGACGCGGAAGCCCGCGCCGTGGAGCGCCCGCACGGCGGCGCGAAGGGTCATGCCGCGCACGTCGGGCACCGCGCGCGCAGAACGCGCAACCCGCCGGACGATAGGGCGCACCGGCAGGTCGAGGACCACGGGTGCGGCAGTCGTGTCACGCGCAGCCGGCGCCCGTTCCCCGCGGCTCGCGGTCGCCACCACCGTGCGCCGGGGTGCCGGACCCGCTGCCAGCGAGCGCGCCGGAGACGCCAGCTTGGTACGATCGAGCGCAGCGTCGCGGGCCGCCAGCGCCGCCTCGAGAATCGCCTTCGTCATCGGCGCCGCCGTGCGCCCGCCGTACACGGCGCCCTTCGGGCTGACCAGTTTCACCACGATGACGAGTTGCGGCGCGTCAGCGGGAAACAGCCCGACGAAGTTCGGGTTGTACTGCCGCGGTTCGTAGCGTCCACCGACGGTCCGCCTCGGCGTGCCGGTCTTGCCCGCGAGCGTGAAGGTCGCAAGGTCCGCGCCCACCGCCGTTCCGCCATCGACCACGCCGGTGAGGAGCGCGCGCAACTGGCGCGCGATGTCCGGCTCCATGACGCGACGCACCACGCGCCGCTCGTGCCGGTAGCGGACGCCGCCGCCCGGCGTCCGGATTTCCTTCACCAGCGCCGGCTCCAGCAACTCGCCCCCGTTGGCAATGGCGCCGTACGCGAGCGCCAGTTGCAGCGGCGTGGCCGCCAGCTCGTAGCCCATCGAGAGCGACGCCTGCGATTGCCTCGACCACGTGGCCGGCGGTCGGAGCGTGCCGGACGCTTCCGAGCCATACGGCAGCCCCGTGGCGGTCCCGATGCCGAAATCACGCAGCGTCTCAAACTGCTCGCGCGGCGTGAGGCGATCGGCGAACTGCACGATGCCGACGTTGCTCGAATACCGGATCACGTCGGCCAGCGTGAGCGACGCCGGCGTCGGCTTGCCCTCGTGCGGCTCGTCGTGAATGGTGCGCCCGTGCAGGGTGTAGGAGCCGCCGCGCGTCGGCACTTCGTCGCCGGCGCGCACCCGGCCGCGCGCCAGCAGGCCCGCGGCGATGAACGGCTTGATCGTCGACCCCGGCTCGAACGGCTCGGTGATGGCCGTGGCTGCCGGCGCCGCCACGCCGTCACGCTGCCCGGCGATGGCGAGCAGCTCGCCGGTGCGCGGATCGAGGATCACGATGTCGCCGCCCTCGGCGTCGAGGCGCGCGACGGCGTCGGCCAGCGCGCGCTCGACGATTTCCTGAAGCTCCTGGTTGATCGTGAGGGTCACCGAGTGCCCGGGTGTGGGCGCCCGGCCCGGCGTCGTCGGCGACGCGAAACGCCGGCCCCGCGCGTCCCGCACCAGCTGCGAGGCGCCGCGCTGGCCGCGCAGCAGCGAGTCGAGCGACGCTTCGATGCCGTCGACGCCGACGCCGTCGACGACGCGCCCGAGCAGGGGGCGCAGGCCGGACGACATCGCGTACGCCCGGTCGGCCACCGGCGTCGTGTACACGCCGCGCATCGCGGTCGCAGCGGCGACATCCTCGGCGAGGTACCGGCCCGGCAGCACGACCCATTGGCGATTGGTGTCCGACGCACGCTGCGCCCAGGCCGGATCGACCTGCGCCGCCACCAGCGCGCGTCGCAGCGCTGCGGGATCACGCAACTCCTTCGGCGCGATCTCGAGGCGCACCACGTCCCGCGTCGACGCCAGCACACGGCCGCGGCTGTCGATGATCGCGCCGCGTGGCGCGGGAATGGCCTGCGCCGTGAACTGCTGCCGCCGGGCGATCTGCCCCCACTCGCGACCCTGCCACAACTGTACATGCGCCGACTTGATGATCACGGCCAGGCCGAGCACGGCCAGTGCCGCGTGCACGAGGCCGATGCGGCGCGGGCGGTTCTTCATTCCGGCTGGCGCTTCAGGATGATCACCTGACTGTCCGACGGCACATACATATGAAGGCGCTTCTCTGCGATCGGGACGAGCCGGGCGCGACTCGACGCGTCCCGGATGTCTGCCTCCAGCTTCACCCGCATCGCGGCGGCCGCGTCCCGCTCCGCCTCGAGCGCCCGCAACGCCGTTGCCTGGTTGATGCCGAAGACTCTCCGCGAAATGACGCCTATCGCCACGAGGACGAAACCGAAGAGCACCAGCAGCACGCGGCCACGCGTGATGAGCGCCGAGCGCTTGTTCGTGCTGCGTGAAGGCCTTACGCCGCCCGCCATGCCCTCAATCTCGCGCTTCGCGCTCGTGGATTCGCGGAGATCTCCACATCGGAGGGCGCGATCGGACGCTTTGTGATGTTCGCGCCGAGTGCGTGGCCGCGACACGTGCAGCGCGGCTGCCTCGGCGGACAAATGCATTCCGCGCTCCAGTCACGGAACTCGTGTTTCACGACGCGGTCCTCGCCTGAGTGGTACGTGATGACGGCGAATACGCCGCCGCTGGCAAGACGGTCGCGGAGCGCCGGCAATGCACGCCGCAGGCTGCCGATCTCGTCGTTCACCTGGATGCGAACGGCCTGGAAGATCCGGGCGAAATCGGAAGCGCCGGATCGCGGCCCGAGCGCAGCGCGAATCGCGTTCACCAGGTCGTCACTCGTCCTGAACGGCGCAGTCGCCCTGCGATGCACGATCGACTTGGCGAGTCGGCCGGGCCGCCGTTCGTCGCCGTACTCCTTGAAGACACGCACCAGTTCGGTTTCGGCGGCCGAGTTCAGGAATGCGGCGGCGTCGACGTCCGCGTCGCCCATCCGCATGTCGAGCGGCGCGCCCTCGCGGAACGTGAAGCCGCGCTCGGCAGAGTCGAACTGGCGGGACGACACGCCGAGGTCGAGCAGGATGCCGTCGAAGCGGTCGTCACCGAGAGAGGCCGCGACGTCGGCGTAGTTGGCCTGGACCGCGGTGAACCGGCCGGCGTGTTCGTACGGTTCGAGCCGCTCGCGCGCCGCAGCAATGGCCGCGGGGTCGCGGTCGACGCCAACCAGCTTCTGCACGCCGGCGCTGAGCAGCGCTTCGGCATGCCCTCCACCGCCGAGCGTGCCGTCGAGGACGTGCGTTGCGTCGCGAAGCAGGGCGACAACGGTGTCGACGAGCACGGGCGTGTGGTACGCGACCACGGGCATGGCCTTCATTCTATCGGGTCGCGTACGCCGGCAGTACCCGAAATGCAGGACGGCCCGTCGGCGGGTTGCCGACGGGCCGTCCTGCCCCGGTCAGGTTGGTCAGCGCGCTACCGGCAGAAGCGCTTCACCATTTCATCCGCGCCCGGCGCGTACTGCGCCACGAACCCCAGCAACTGTTGTGCGGTGGCCGGGCTCACGCTTCCACCCGCCGGCAACTTCAACTGCGTCAGCAGAAACATGTCCTGCGCCTTCTTCGCGTGCGGGCAGCCAGCCGCTCTCTGTGCCGACTCGCCGCGCAGACGCTGAGCGGATGCGCCTTTCTGGTAGGCGTTGGCGCCGACGTAGAATGACGACACGCCGATGAAGAACTTGGCCGTGGGCTGGGGGTTCAGCTTGTCCGCCTCCTGGGCCAGTCCCAGCACCGCCTCCCACATCGCGCTGGCCTCCTCCGTCTTGCTGGTATCGGCCTGGAGCGCCTGGGCCGCCGACGTCATGCTGCTCGTCGGCTGGAGGAGGAAGGTGCCCCACGTCTTGGGATCCTCACCGTTCGCCGCGGCGCGGCGCGCAAGGGCGATGGCGCTGTCCGTCATCTTCTGCTGCAGGAAGATCTGCCCGAGGACGACGTTCGGCGAAACGCCGGCGAACGTGTACTTCGGGTTGAGCCGCAGCAGGCGCCCGATCGACTCCTGCGCCGCCCTCAGCTGGCCGGACCGGTATTCGGCGTTGGCGCGATACCACCAGAAATCCTGGTTGTTGGGGTACCGCCGCGTCGCCTTGGCGGCGATCTCCGCCAGGCGTTCCTGCGTCACGCCCGTTGCCGCGCGGATCTGCCGGTCGAAGAACGAACTGTCCGCCAGCGACGTGTCGTTCCTCACCCATGTTTCGCCGGCCATGATCGCCTTGTCGAACGCAGCGGGCTTGGCCGCGCTGTCCGTCTGCGACGCGGCCGCCAGCAGCAACAGCCAGCGCGTGCGGAGCAGCATGGGGTCGGCCGGATTGTTCACGAGGAGCGTGTCCACGATCGGCAGCGCCACCGAGGGGCGTCCGAGCTTGGCCAGCTCCGTGATGACTGACGCCTGCAACGTCTGGTCCGAGGGATTGGCCGCCAGCATCTGCACGAGGCTGCGCACCGAGTGTTCGCGAAACTCCTGGCTCTTGATCGAATCCGGCTCCGCGTCCGCCTTGGCGCGATAGGCGAAGAAGCTGAACCGCGGACCCCAGACGCTGCGTGGATCGATGCCGAGAATCTCACGCGTGATGGCGAGCACCGAATCCGGCTGCTTGTTCTGCTCGAACGCGTTCGCCAGGCAGATGCGGACAATGGTAGCCCTGGCGTACTTGGCGATGCCGGCGCGGCCCGCCGCGATCGCCTTGTCGGTGGCGCCGCCGCGAATGTGGTTCTGGCAGGCCTTGAAGTCCGCCATCTGCTTCCGGGCGTCATGATAGGAGCGCTCGACCTGCCGGCCCGCGTCATTGAGGTTGGTCGACTCGAACGCAGGCAGCGGCTGAGCGTAGGTCGGGTCGACCGCCCACATCAGCCGCGGCTCGATCTGCATCGGAGCGTTCGGCTTGCGCGACACAAAGCCGCCGAGCACGTCGTCAGCCCGCAAGCCCTTGGCGAGTTCCTTGAGGTCGGTGAGGCCCAGGGACGAATCGGCCTTGTAGCCGGACGATTCGAGATAGCCGACCATCCCTTCCTTGGGCGTGACGAACAGCTGCCGGGGATTCGACGAGCCGCTGATGCGCGAGCGCACGGCATCAGCCACGGCCACTCCCACGGCACGGTCGCTGGACTGGAACACGACCACGAGCAGCCGGGGCGTGTCCGCTCCCGGAACGTTCCGGCTCTGGGCCTCGATCGGCGCGGGGGCGCTCGCACCGGCGAGCGTCATCGCGACAGCAATCGTTGCACGTCGCTGCATCAGCTTCACTATTGCTCTCCTCCCGCTGTGGTCATTTACACCGTTCGTTTTCCACCGGTTCCGCGATCGCAACCATCGAATGGGCGAAGAGGGACTCGAACCCCCGACATCCTGCGTGTAAGGCAGGCGCTCTGACCAACTGAGCTATTCGCCCCGGAGCTGTTCTCCCGTGGCTACGAGCGGAGGATGGCAACCGGCACCAGCACGCAGTAGCCCGCGACGAGCAGGATCGGCGCGATCGTCTCGCCACCGCGCGCGAGGTCCGCGTATCCCGCTACGATCGTGAGCACGGCGACGCCCCACCACAGGAGCGCCTGGTTCCGGCTGGTTTCGTTGGCTGCAACCATAGACAAGTGCGTAGGATATCCGGCGCGCAAAACACTGTCAACGTGGCTTCGCACTGCAAGTTACGCCGGGATCACGCGCCGCCAAGGAGGTCGTCAATGGCGGACTTCTCCGCCGCCTCGGCCGCAGCGTCCGCCTCGCGCATCTTCTGCAGCCGCGCGCGATCGCGGCGGCGCCGCGACAGCCAGAACGGCGCGAGGACGAAGAGCAGCAAGAGTCCGGCCAGCGCGATGTTGCTCACGAGCGCCAGGGCCCCATAGCGCTGTCGCGTGCGCCGCCGCCACTCCGCTTCGAAGTCGGCCAGCGTCATTCCGTAGGCGCGGCGCATCGCCATGTCCATGGTCTTTGACGCGCGCCAATAGCCGAAGAAGAGCGGCAGGCCCCGCTCCGGGTCGCGGCTCGCAAGGTCGACGACGGCGCTGAAGGCGAGCGCGTAGGCCGACTGCGCCGCGGTCTCGCCCCCGGTGAACTGCTCGTCGAGTGCATCGAGCGTCGGCAGCCCGTCAAAGGCAATCGCGAGATTGGTGGCCAGCACCTCCTGTCGTCCCCACTCGCCGGCCGCGTACGACGCGTACCCCTCGTCGAACCACCGTGGCGGCAGGTTGCCGAGGAACTCGTGCAGGGCAAGGTGCGCCAGCTCGTGGCGCAGGACGGCCCGCGGATCGCCCGCGTCGGATCCCGCCCGCTGGCCCTGCATCACGATGCGTCGCGAGTCCGGAAACGCGACCGCGCTCCCCCACTCCGGCGCCGCGCCGCCCGTCAGGTCGCGAAAGCGCCGGGCGTCCGGGGCGATGGCGATGATCACTCGCTGCGCCGGCCGCGGCAGGCCCGGAAACGTGTCGCTGGCGACCGCGAACTCCGACAGCGACTCGGCCAATCCGCGGTCGCGCGGGCCGAACTGGAAGGTGAACCGGCCGCGATCGAACCGCTCCTGCGCCTGCACGACTGGCCGGACGGCGGACATCGGCTGCAGTACCACGAGCGCGACGGCACAGACGACGAGCGCTCGCCGCGTTCCGCTGCCCGTTCTCCGGCAGTTCAGGGCTCGCCGCCCTCTTCCACGGTCTTGAGCGCCTCCGCGCACTTCTTGCCCCACGGATTGAACTTGTTCGTGGCGTATCCGGTCTTCCACGCCTCCTTTCCCTCGGCCTGCTGGCCGTTGAACCAGAACGCCTTGCCCAGCTCGTAGTGGGCCTCGATCAGGTTCGGGCCGAGCGCGATGGTCTTCTGGAAGAACGTCTGGGCGTCCTCGAACATGTCGCGCTCGAGGTAGACGAGTCCCAGGTAGAAGTGCGCGTAGAGCGTGGCCTTCTTGTCGTTGTCGAGCCGGATCGCGCGCGACAGGTGCTCGATCGCCTCGCCGAAGATCTTCTTCTTGAGGCAGATGTACCCGACGTTGATGCGCGCCAGCGCGTTCTGTGGCTCGCGGGTCAGGACCTTCTGGAACCAGAGCAGCGCGTCGTCGTACTTCTCCTGCAGCATCATGGCCCAGCCAAGCAGCGCCTCGGACTGGGGATCGTTGGGCGACAGTTCGATCGCTTTCTTGAGCGCGGTCTCGGCCGCCTCATAGTCGCCCAACGACAGGCGGCTCCAGCCCTTTTCAATGAATGTGGACGCGCCGATGTGATCAGCGTGCACCACCGGCGCGTCGCCGCTGAACTGCGGCGCGAGCGAGCCGCCCGCCTGGAGGGTCTTCCACTTCTCCACCATCCGCTTCACGTCGTCCTGCAGCGCCTTGAGCTCGGCGACCTCCTGCTCGATGAGGCGATAGAACGTGATGATCTCGCCCTTCAGCGAGTCGAAGTCCGCGTTGGGCGCCTCGAGCTTGGCGTCGAGGCCCTTCAGTGTGGTGCGGTGCGTTGCGATGTTCGTCGACATGGGTCCGCAAATGTGCGGGATCGGTGTCCTCAGCGCGACTGCTTGAGTGCGTCGATGTTCTTCCTGACGGCGGCGTTGCCCGGATCCAGTTCCAGCGCCCGTTGCCAGCACGCCAGCGCCTGCTCCCTGTCGCGGCGCTGGAGCCGGATGGTTCCGAGCTTGTGCCAGACGTCACCGCCGAGGTCGGGGTCCGACTTCACGGCCCGCTCGAACGCCGCCAGCGCTTCGTCGGCGCGGTTGGCACGGAAATACAGGTCGCCGACGTTCTTGTGCAGCTGCGCCATGGCCGGATCCTCGGTGAGGCCGTGCTCGGCCGCGGCGAGCGCTTCGTCGTACTTGCCACGACGCTCGAGCAGCGCCGCCAGGTTGTTGTGCAGCGAGGCGGCGCCGCGCGGATGCTGCTTCAGCCCTTCCTCCAGCAGCGCCTGCGCGCGCGGGAGATCACCGAGAAGCGCCGCGGCCAGCGCGGCGTAGTGATACCACACGACGGAGGGCTTCGGGTCCCACAGCGGCTTGGCGGCGGCCAGCGCGCGGTCGGCGGCCTGAAGGTCGCCCGTCATCAGCGAGACGATCCCGACGGAGGTCTGGATGCGCGCATCCTTCGCGCCGCCACGCTTGGTGGCGTCGTGCAACGCCGAGAGCGCCTCCGGATACTTGCCGAGGCGTTCGAGCGCGAGCGCCAGGTTGTGGAAGATCGCCGCCTTGGCGCCCGGCCGGGCCGCCGCGTCCTGGAGCGCGTCGACGGCGTCGCTCCACTTGCCCTGCCGCACGAGCAGCAGTCCGACGTAGAAGCGCGCGACCGCGTCGTCCTTGTTCTGCTCCAGGACGTTGCGGAACTCCCGCAGCGACTCGTCCAGCATGCCGGTCTTGTAGAAAGCGAGCCCGAGGTTGCGATGCTCCTCCGACTTGTTCTCGGGGATGGCCTGGAGGTTCATGCGGCTGTTGCGTCCGACCCGATGCACGAGGCCGGCGGTCACGAGGCCGTAGAGCGCCTTTCCGACGTCGAACTCCACCAGGCCGGACGCCTCGATGACCGCCGTCACGTCGCGACGCCCGTCGACGTGCTGCAACACGGTCTGCTGCTCGCTCGTGAGCGGCAGGTCCGACGCCGCCAGCTTGCGCCAGTCGGCGTCGAACACCATGTCGAAGCTCGGAATCTTCTTCTCGATGAGGCTCCACTCATCCACGCGCCGCGCGCCCTCGAGGAGCAGCGACTCGGGATTGATGGACACGAGCAGGTCCTGGCGCTCCGGGTGGACGTCGGCCTCGAAGTTGAACGTGCCCTCGTTCCAGGTGAACAACAGGTAGACGGCCTCTTCGATCTGCACGCGGACATGCTCGTGCAGCGCTTCGCGCGTGATGAACTGGAGTTCCACGAGCAGGTCGCCGACGCGCTTGTCGCGCTGCTTGCCCTGCGCGTCGATGGCCTTCTGGAGCTGCTCGTTGGTGATGGAGCCGGCCTTCACCAGCAGGTCACCGATGCGGTCGCGCCGGTTGACGATCGACGCGTAAGAAATGCGGCCCTTGTCGAAGTAGATGTACCCGAAGTTGTTCCGGTGCGTGACGGCGAGGCAGCCGGTCTTCTTGCCCATCGACAGGAGCTGGAGGACGTCGGGCAGCGACGCTTCACGGAGTGACCCCTTGATCGCCATTACCGGGGATCCTCGATGAGGCGCGACGCCGGGTCCGGCAGGTGCCACACGATCTTTTCACCGTCGAGGAAGAAGTCGTCGGCCGCGCGCACGTCCGGCGTGCCCGGCGCGTCCACGCCGGCCTCGAACTCCATGCGTGCGACGTTGAGCAGGAGTGGCACGCCGGCGAGGTCGGCGGCCGCCACGATGCGGTGCACGTTGCCGATCACCTCCCGGACGCTGGCCGCCGCACGGCCCGCGAGATAGGAGATCAGCGCCTCGCGTTCCGGCGTCTCGACGTCGTTCAGGTAGTGCGCGTAGAGCTTCTCGCGCAGCGCGCGATCCGGCGCCTGCATTTCGACCACGAGCCCGCCCTCGAAGCGCGAGCGCAGCCGGTCCTCGAGGCCGTCGAGCTGGCGCGGCGGGCGGTCGCTCGCGAACACCAGCTGCTTGCCCTCGGAATGCAGCGCATTGAACACGTGGAACAGCTCTTCCTGCGTCCGCTCCTTGCCGGCGACGAACTGCACGTCGTCGATCACGAGGGCGTCCGCGCCGCGGTAGCGCGTCCGCCACCGGTCCACGCTGCCGTCCTGAAGCGCCGCGATCAGCTCGTCCATGAAGACCTGGGCGCTGACGCACGCGACGACGGTCGCGCCGCCGCTGGCGCTGATCATCTCGTTGCCGATGGCATTCACGAGGTGCGTCTTGCCGACGCCGCTGGGCCCGTGAATGAAGAGCGGGTTGTAGCGCTTGCCGGGCTCCTCGATGACGGCATCCGCCGCGCGCACGGCGAGCTGGTTGCTGGGCCCGACCTCGAAGCCGGCTCGCGAGAACGCCGTCGACGGACCCGGCGGCGGCGTCGCACCCTGCATCGCCCTGGTGGCCAGCGCCTCGGCCTCGGCGATACGCTCCGGATCGCGGAAGACGTCGGTCGACCCGAGCGCCGGGTCGACAGCGATGGCCTGCCCCTCGAGCTGTCGCAGGCGCTCGATCGCCGCGAAGTACGCGCGCAGCGCGCCCTCGTAGTCGGCGTTGGGGCCTGCCTCCTGCAGCAGCCGTTCCAGCTGCGCCGTGCTGTAACCCTCGCCGCTCCAGAACGCGACCGCCTCGGCGACCTTGATCTTCCACGGGTCGACGTGCGCCGCCACCGCGCTGGCGATGTCGGTGACGAAGTTCTGGAAATCGAGGCTCGGGCGCCTGGCCGGCTTGGTGCCCGCGGGCGTCATGATGCCGAGCGACTTGGACACCCGCGGCGCGCCCTCGCCAACGGCGAACATCGCCTTGACCTGGTCGGGCTTGATCTGGTCACCGCCCAGTGTCTGCGTCGCGATCAGCTTGTTCAACGACCCCTGAAGCTCGCGAATGTTGCGGAACTCCAGCGTGCCCAGCTCCTCGATGACGCCGGCCTGGAAGCGCACGCCGCGCTCCTCGCATCGGGCGCGCAGGATCGCAATGCGTGTTTCATAATCCGGAGGCCCGATGTCGACGACAAGGCCGCCGGCCAGGCGCGTGATCAAGCGCTCGTCGACGTCTGGGATCTCGACCGGCGGCCGGTCGCTCGTCATCACGACTTGCCGCCCCGTACCCTGCAGCGCGTTCAGCAGCCGCAGCATCTCGGCCTGCGTCTCGCGCCTCCCCGTGAGGAATTGCATGTCGTCGAGCAGCAGCACGTCGACGCGGCCGTACCGCTGCTTGAACCGCTCGGCTTCGTTGGCCGCGATCGCGGCGTGCAGCTGCTCGACGAAGTCCTCGAGCGTCACGTACTCGACGCTGAGCCTGGGGTCCTTGGCGAGAACGTGGTTGCCGATCGCGCCAATCAGGTGCGTCTTGCCAAGTCCCGAGCCGCTGTAGATGAACAGCGGGTTGTAGGTCAGGCCGGGCTGTTCGGCGACCGCGTGCGCCGCGGCGACGGCGAGGCGGTTGGCCGAGCCGGTGACGAAGTTCTCGAATCGATGCCGCGCGTCGACGTGCATGGGACGACGGTTCTCGGCTCTCGGCCCTAGCGCGCGGCGCCGGCGCTGAGACGCTTGAGCACCAGCTCAGAAATCCCGCGCAACGTCTCGAAGACGCCGGGGCCGTGCAGCGCG
>Ga0187893_10009107_pt1 | contig 15391 bp, 10 predicted proteins | sample MA1701074metaG_FD_139574 | JGI IMG/M metagenome (GOLD analysis project Ga0187893, IMG submission 139574) | White microbial mat communities from a basaltic lava cave in the Kipuka Kanohina Cave System on the Island of Hawaii, USA - MA170107-4 metaG ... | reverse complement strand
GACACGGAAGGTGTACGACGAGCCCGACGTAACGGGAACGGGCGCGAATGCGGGGGGCGCCGAGCCGTCGGCGGTCAGGATCGTGACGGTCGAGCCGTCGCCCTGGACGAAATACTCATCTTGGGGCTGCGCGATGGCGGGCGACGCAAGGGCGGCAAGGAGAAGAGCGAACACGGCGGACGTCCTCCTCTTCGAAAGGGCCCCTGCGTTTGCACGAACCCTACTCCTGGCGCGGCGCGAATTCAACGAAAAGTTCGGGCATTCCCCGGTCATGGCAGGTCCTCGTTCAAAGTCAAAGAAAAATTTGAATGAGGCTCGAAACCCCATACATATCCATTCCACGAGAGGCGAAAACGTGACCGCCCCTTTTCGGAATTTTGGGACATTTATGCCTGGCTCAAATGTCCCAGAAATCTCCCCGCTTTCCCCGCCGCCGCGCGTCGTATAAGATTACGTGGCCATGACCCGGTGGCTGATTCCGCTGCTTCTTGCGGCGGTCGTTCAGGACCCCGCGCCGCAGGATTTCAAGGCGCGCTGGGCGGCGGCGCTGCGCAAAGCCGCCGACGGGCACGCGCGGCTGGGCAAGTTCTGCGAGTCGAAAAAGCAGCTGGCCTGGGCCAAGACGCAGTTCGACCGCGCGCTCGAATGCGACCCCGAGCACGCCGAGGCGAAGCGGCTGCTCGCGCGCGACGGAGTCGAGTGGACGAACGCGGCCAAGCAGGCGATGGCGATGCCCGGACCCGAGTTCAAAGAGTGCGCGGCCAAGGCTTACGAGTGCTACAAGCCGGCCGGCGTGGCCTTTCGCGACGCCGCCCGCGCGGCCGAGGACGAGGGGCTCAAGGAGGACGCCGCGCGCGCGTGGCGCCGCACGATCGAGTTCTGGCCCGACTGCGAGCTCGCCCACAAGCGCCTGGGGCACGAGCTGTGGAAGTGGGATATCGGGACAGGCGATGGGGAGGACTTGGCCAGTATTCCGAAGAAGGGGGGCTTCTATGTAGGGGATCCGCGTTGGGCACACGCTGGCGAGGTTGGCGTCCGAAAGGAGTTTCAGGAGCGGATGGGACGCGCGCCGAAACCTAAACCATTCAAGTGCCCAATCGATCACCAGGGTGATTTCACGCTTGAGCTTCAGGGGACCTGGTACATCTTTGCTTCTGTGCGGGACGGTACGACCGAACAGCAGCTTCTTGACTTTGCCGCGCTAATGGAAGCAATGTCGACTTGGCTTCACGAAACAGCAGGCTTGAAAGAGTTAGTGCAGGAAAGGGGGAAGAAGCTTCCGCAATTCCCGCTTCACCTAACCTGTAGGACCGACAGCAAAGATAGGGGAACCAATGAAGAAAAGACACTTGGAGTTCTCTACTTCCGGGGAGGTGAGCTCGATTCCCTCTTCGAGCACATGATGGATTGCTTTTTGCATGGCGACAGTCTTCCCGAGAAAAAGCCGGTTGCGTGGTTACTGTTCCACACCCTCGTTTACTTTTCGAGAACCTTGTGCGGACACGGGATCCACTCGCTCTGGGACAAAAGCTCAGGCGCAGACCCCAATAATCCAGCCATCATGGAGCATGTCCGCTATCCCTTCTGGCATCGGATGATTCGGGAGCACGTCTGGCTCGGAGATGATCCGCCGATCAAGGCCTCGATCGGGACGCCAGTCGTGACTATGTTGTGGAGGTCGCGGCTCAAAGGATGGGCTCTCATCGACTTCCTCATGACCGATCATCGGCAGAGGTTCAACGAGTTCCTCAAGGCCGTGGATTTCAAGGTCCGCGATCCCAAGGACCCAAACGGCGAGAAGGCTCTGCTGAACGCCCTTCAGTGGACCGTCGAGGAGCTCGAACAGCGCTGGCGGCGATTCGTCCTGGAGAATTATTGACCGACGCCCTCTTTGAGAGTGATCTCCCCTTCGCCCGGCGCTGAAGCGACGGCCGAAAAGATGACTTCGATCCGCTTGGACGCCCTTGTCACCTTCCCCATGGCGTTCTGCGAGTCCTTGATGTTGACGGCTGTAACGTCGCCGCGGATTTCGTGGAGCGACAGATTCTTCGCGCTGATCGAAACCGTGGCGTCGCCCCCTTCGCCGATTCGCCGGAAGGCCATCTTGAGGATCTCGCCCTTCCAAATCGTCGGCGCCCCTTCAGGCGCCCAGTAGTAAGTCGAAAAGCGTCCGAGTTCCTTGTCGTCCTGGTCCCTGACGACAACGGTCGTTCCCCTCAGCTCGGGGGCAAGCTCGGCCATGTGGACGGACTGCCACGCGCCTCCAGGAGCACGGATGTCGCCGAAATGGGCCAACGGCTGATTGATGGTCTGGCCGCCTGCTTCACCCGTGAATTTGGGCGAGATTCCCGGCGGAGTGGTCAATTGGAGCACCGTCTGTCCAGGGGTGTTCACGGAATAGCCCGGGGGAATCTGGGCGGGAAGTTGGACCGGCGGCTGGCCCACCTTTGCGTCAAGGGTGTAGATCACGGCAATCTGTCCCACTTGGAAGATCAGGGGTACGGTCCCCATCTGTTGAGGTTCGTCCGGATTCGCGCTCTGCTTCTTCCAGCCGGATTCGGTTGGGATGTACATCGTGCTACCGGCGGGGGGCTTGATCTCAGTCTTCTCCTTGATGACCACTCTATAAACAGCACCTGGGTTCATGCCTTCCGGCAGGCGGTTAGACCCGGGTTTGGCGATCGGAGGTGGGGCCTCGCAAATTCCCTGCAGCCAGAAAGGAGTATTGGAGCTGACTGGTATAGGACCCCTCGGATCAGTCCATCTTGCGTTTAGTAAGCTCTTGAAATTGCCACCGGCGAGCCCGAGGAATACTACGTTCAGTTCCAACCGAGTTTTCCCCGGTGGTATCGTTTTCGAGCCAGCGTCTGTCAATGAAAATGGGCTTCCCTTGGCATCGATTGAAAACATCAAGTCGAGATTTACATCTTGGCCCGGGTCTCCGTCATCCCAATCCACTTCACATACAAGTTTGGCTTCTGCCCGCTCGCCGATGAGAATCGTCCCGAAGATGTGCGGCGATTTGTTAACCCACGTCAGCGTCGCGCTCGGCTTGGTCTTCTCCGCCCCGCGCCCGTCCAGCGTCACCTGGCCGCCCGTCACGACCTGCCCGAGCTCGGCGTTCCACGCGTCGATGTTCAGCTTGGCGAGGTAGCGCTTCGCCTTGATCGGCGTGAACGTCGCCACCAGCTCGACTTGGGTCTCGCCCTCCTCGACGAATTGCCGCGTCGCCGACAGCGTGAACACGTCGCGCACCGGCGACGGCACGTACAGCCGCTGCACGCCGGTCGTTTTCGGGTTGCCGTCGCGATACGTCACGTTGAGCTTCTGCGTCCGGGTCGACGACGCGCGCACGAGCACCGTTCCGAAATCGAGCGTGTTCATGGCCGGCTCGACCTGGAACTTGAAGTTCTCGTCGCCCGCCGTCGGGGCGCCAGCGCCGAAACCGGTCCGCGACGAATTGAACACGGGCATCAACAGCTGGATCGAGCCCGGCTCGAAAACGCCGCCCGGAGCCTCGAAAACCTGGGGCCACGAGCCGTCCGACCCCGCGCCGAAGCCCAGCACGCCGAGCGGCAGGAATGGAAGCGCCGGCGCGAGCACGCCCGCCGCCTCGCGCAGCCTGCCCGAGCCGCGCAGGTTGATCACGCGATACGGCCTCGCCGGCGGATCGACGACGCGGTCCCACTTGCCGGGCGCCCCGCCCGCGGTTTCGGCCGCCAGCAGCATCCCGCCTCGCTTGGCCCACGGCGACCACGCGCGCACGAAAACAAACGTCTCGGCTTCGCCCTTGACCTCCAGCTCGCCCTTTCGCGACGCCGCGGCCTCGATCGCCTCCCGCGGCCGGCTCATCGAGCCCCACGCGAAAAGCGTTTCGAACTCGCGCGCCGCGACTCGGCTCTCGACCGACGCCTTGACCTCGGCCGACAGCGCGTCGACGGTTTCGGGCGCGGTCACCCGCACGAACGCCGGCGGAAAGTCCTTGACGGCGAACGGGTCGCCACCGACCTCGACGGTCAGCTCCTCGCGCTTGTCCATGCCGGGGGGCACGGGATAGATCCCGACGTGCTGGCGAAGCTCCTGGCCGTCGCCGTCGAGCGTCACGCGCGGACGCAGCATCGCGCGACCCACGCCCACCGCGATCGGGGCGTCGGTGGCGTCGCACGCGACCGACAGCGCGAACTCGCCGTCGGTGAAGGCGCGAGGCTCGGCGAGGATGGTCTTGCCCGCGGCCGTCGAGCCGACCGACGCCTCGGGCTGCGCGCCACCCTCGCTGATCGGATCCTTGCCGTCGCGTTCGACCGCGACCGAAAAGGCGTACGGCGGCATTCGCAGCCGGTCCCCTTCGAGCGAAACGTCGAAGCGGGCGCTCACGAAAACGAGCCTGTCCACTTTTTCGAGGTCGGCCGCCTCGAACTCGATGGGCTTGCCGTCCGGCTCCAGGAAGACGACCTGCGAGCCGTCGGCGCGTACGAGGTGCGCGTGCCAGTCGTCGCCGGCGGGGAATCGCGCGGTCCAGGCGGCGTCGTTCGCGAAGATGCGCGTGGCCGGATAGGCGGTCGTCTGGCTTGCCAGCGCCTTGCCCAGGCAATCCTCCAGCGGGTGGGTTTTCGTGTATCGGATCTTGATGAGCGCGGCCTCTTTTTTGGATTGCGGTTCCTGGCGCCGCGCGACGACGAATTCTTCCTCCCAGTCCGAGTTGTAGTAGGGGTTCTTTTTCGCGGGCTTGTCCTGGGCGAGCAGCGGCAGGACCAGGGCGGCCAGAGCGACGATCAGGGTCGGGCGCATCGGACTCTTCCTCCTCCAATGGGCCCCTGCGTTTTGCAGGAGGCTAACCGCAAGCCGGGCCGGCGTCAACAACAAGTCCATACCTATCCATTCCCCGAGACCCCCCGACCGTGACCGTTTTTCGGCGATTTTTTTGAAATTAGTTCCGGATGCCGCGATGGGAAAAAGCGAGACAGATGAGCCAGGCTTAGGCGTCTCGCTTGGCCCCGGGGAACCCACGGTGGGAGATCGGGAACAGTTATGCCTGGCATAACTGTTCCACCCCCTTCACACTGAAAGAGTGGGCGAAGCCGACCTGAAGAGAATCTGCCAGGCGCTCGGCGCGACGCTCGAGCCGTACCGCGACGTCCAAAACGGCCGCCAGTTCCACGCCGCGCGCGGCGCCGAGCGCGTGCTGGTGGCCGTCTACAGCGGCGCCAAGGGCTCGAAGATCCACGTCGACGCCGGGTGCGCGGGGCCGCTTGCCGACGAGCTGCGCGATCGGCTGGCCGGAGCGAAGACGCCGGCGTCGGCCTGGGCGGTGTGGGCGGGCTCGGACGAGTCGGGCAAGGGCGACTTTTTCGGGCCGCTCTGCGTCGCCGCCGTCCGCGTGACGCGCGCGCAAGCGGCCGCGCTGGTCAAGGCGGGGGTGCGCGACTCGAAGGAGCTGGGCAACGAGCAGGCGCTGTCGCTGGACGCCGGGATCCGCAAGGCGCTCCCCTTCGCGGTCGCGCGCCTGGACCCCGAGGCCTACAACGCCGCGTACGACGGAAACCTCAACCGCACCCTGGGCAAGCTGCACGGCGACGCCCTGGCGAAGGTCGCGGCGGGCGCGGAGGCCTTGATCGTGGACAAGTTCGGCGGCGAGCGCTACGTGCGCGGGCCGCTCAAGGAGCTCGGCGTCAAAACCAAGCTCGTGATGCGCGTGCGCGCCGAGTCGGATCCGGCCGTCGCGGCGGCGTCGGTCGTGGCGCGCGCCGAGTTCCTGCGCGGCCTGGAGGCGCTCGAAGAAAAGTTCGGCCTGCGGTTCCCGCCGGGCGCGAGCGCCGAGGTCGAGGCCGCCGGCCGCGCGTTCGTCCGGCGGCTCGGGCGCGAGAAGCTCGGGCAGGTCGCCAAGCTGCACTTTCGCACGGCGGGGCGATTGTAAGCGGCGCCCGCAGTCATCGACAGTCGACCAACCGGACCGCGGATTGGATCAAGCCGATCCGGCCGGTTTGAATGCGGGGACTCTCTACCCTTCCGGAATCAGCAGCGCGGCGGCCGTCAGGGCGAGCGCCAGCGCAAAGCCGAGGAGCACCACCCCCCGCGCCCGCCGACGGAGCCGCGCGACGGCATCGGCGTCGCCGACGGCCTCCGTTCCGGAATCGAAGTTGCACGCTCCGCGCGCCGCGAGCGCCACTCACGTCCGCGACGCCGCCTGGACGATGCCGAGCGACCCGAAGGCGAACAGGGGGAACGCCGCAACCCGCAGCCATCGGGGGCCGGCGCCCACCGCGAGCGCGACGACGACGGCCACCCCCAGGACGAGGGAGATCCATCCTCCCACCAGCCGTTTGCGCGCCTCCCGGGGCCCGATGTTCTGGTAGGGGGTCAATTCAATGGCCTCCTTCAGGACCATGCTAACGTTGCCCGCGCGTGAAGAATGCAGGAAACGACGCCCCTACTCAACGGCCGACGTCCACGCGGACCTGGAGACTCTGCCGCATCGCCTGGCGCGCTTCGCCTTTGTAATATGCTGCCGAATCGATGAAAGCCCGCCTGCTTGCCCTCGGCGCCCTCGCGGCCGTCATCGCCGTCAACGGCCTCGACATGGCGCTGCTCGACATCCCCGCCGTCCGCAACGGCCCCGTCATGTACGCCGCGCTCATCGTTCCGATCGCGCTCGCGATCGCGGCCGTCTGTCTCGTCCGATCGATCCTGACCTTCGTCATGCTCGGGCTCGTGATTGTCCTGGGCGGCGGCTATGTCGCCACCCGCACGATGCTCCTCACGCTTCCGGCCGCCGAATTGACGCTCAAGCCGGGCGACCCTGCCCCCGAATTCAAGCTCGGCGACGCGACCCTCGCCTCGCTCCGCGGCGACGGCCAGCTCGTGATCGTCTTTTTCCGCGGCACCTGGTGAATCGTCTGCAAGGCCGAGCTCCGCGGTCTCGCGGCGCGACACGCCGATTTCGCCAAGGCCGGCGCCAAGCTCGTTTCGATCACCGCCGACACCCCCGACCGGATCCGCGATTTCGCCCAAAAGCTGCCCTATCCCCTCCTTCACGACCGGGAACTCAAGGTCACGCGGCAGTACACCGAGATCCACGCCAAGGCGGGGCCCGACGGCTCCGACGTCGCCCGCCCCACGACCGTCATCGTCGGCAGGAACGGCAAGGTCAAGTGGCTCAACGTCTACAACGACATCCGTACCCGGCCCGATCCCGAGGACGTGTTAAGGATATTGGGGTCGAAGTAGAGGTGGAACAGAACTCTTTAAGAGTACTGTTCCACCTCTACTTTTGGAAAATCGGGAACGCCTCGGTGGGCAGCGCCAGGAGCAGGCACGCCATCGCGGTGGCGTACGTCACGCCGACGTCGTCCACCCACGACCCGTCCAGCCGCTGGTTGCGCAGGATCTCCGCCTTGAGCAGCGGATAATATCCCTCCCACGCCTCGCCGCCGTGCACGTAGAGAGCCTGACACCCGTAATAGTGGCCGTAAAAGTAATGGTAGCGCCCCCACGCGAGCTCGCCGTAGTTCGCCAGCCGCCGGATCGCCGGCTGCAGCTGCTTTTCCCCATAGTGCCCGGAGCTGTGCAGGCTCACCACCCCCGCCGCCGTCAGCGCGTAGCTCACGCGCGTGTCGTTGTTCATGTAGGTCGCGCTGCTCTGATACTTGTAGCCGTACGGCGTCCAGCAGTCGTTGACGTATTTCGCGGCGCGCTCGATCGTCGTCACCGGCACCGCGATCCCCACGGCCCGCGCCGCGCGCAGCGCCTGCAGCGTCGACACCGTCACCGACAGATCGGCGTCCACCGGCTGCGGCTGGTAGCGCCACCCGCCCTCCGGGTTTTGCGCCTGCACGAGCAGCGTCACCGCGCGCTTGAGCTTCTGGCGCGCGTCGTCGCGCTGCGTCATCCCGTACGCGTGCGACAAGAACAGCGTCGCGAACGCGTGCTCGTACATGCGCGTGCCGTTCGAGGTGATATAACCGTCCTCGGGCCTCGAACTACGCAGCACGAAATCGAGCCCTTTGGCGACCGCCTTCGAATGTTCGCCCCGGTCGGGCAGATTGCCGCTGGCCATGAGCGCCATGCACGATAGCGCGGTCACCCCGACGTGCTCGCCGTCCTCGCCGTGATAGCCCTCGTTGAGCTTGTAACCCACCTTGCACGTCCAGGCGCCGGATTCGCGCTGCATCTTCACCAGCGCCGTCAGCCCGCGCTTGATCGCCTCCTGGCTCATCTGGTCGTAGTAGGTGGGGCGGCTGCGCGCCTTGGCGTCGATCCGGCCGCGACGGGTGTTCTCGGGCTGCGTGTCCTGGGCCCAAACCGTCGCTGCGGCCGGAATCAGGAGCCAGAGCGCCCTTTTCATCGGTATACGACCAGCTTACCTTCGACGCCCACCAGCAGCAACCCATTCCATATGGAAAGGGTCGGGGGCGTTTCGAAACGGAATTCGCTGGAGAGGTGCTGCAGGCGCCTCAGCGACCCTTTTTCGAAAAGGAGGGCCGAGTACATGAACTTCGACGCGACCGGGTCGTACGCGTTTTCGAGCATCAGGACGTGCGCGCCGTGCGCCTCGACCCGCCGGTCGCGCGCCCCCTCGGCGGGGAGGTCGGCCTGCCCCTGCGCCTCGTCGCGCCGCCACGCGCGCAGCGTGTCCCCCTCGATCAGGTAGAGCGTCTCGTCCGGCCCGAGCGCGCGGGCGCCCGGCCGACGCAGATCGACCGGCACGCGGTGCGTGAGCTTGCCGGTCGCCGCGCTGACCCACTCGATCCGGTCGCGGTAGAGCATCACCGTCCACTGTGCGTCCGCGAGGACCGCGCCGCGCTCGCCGCGCGGGATCCGCCGCCAGAGCGGCCGCTCGAAACGCCCCGGCACGTAGGCCTCCGCGCCGGTCCCCGCGTCGCCCTGGATCTCCAGCACCACGAGATCGGGCGCCGCCCACAGCACGGTGCGCGGCTCCTCGCCGCCGAAATCGCGGATCGCGAGGACGCGGCCGGTTTCGATTTCGAGCGTGACCAGCCGCTCCGGCGCCGTGGTGCGCACGAGCGCCTCCTCCCCCAGCGGGTGGAGGCTGCGCACCGCGCCCGCGACGTCGATCGTCCACGCGGATTCGCCCGTCGAGATCGAAACCGCCGACACCCGCGTCACGGGCTGGCCCCCCTCGGTCGCGCCCGCGGTCAGCACGAACTCGTCCATCATCGCGGTCGCGGACATCGCGTCGCCGTCGTCGCGCTTCCAGAGGGTCTCCCCGGAGGCGGCGTCGACCGCGAGCAGGTACCGGCTGCCGCGCACGATCAGGGTTTCGCCCGCCCAGGCGAAGCCGATCGCGGGGCCGGGCGTCTCGATGCGCGCCACGCGGCGCCCCTCGGTGAGATCGAAAATCGCGACGGAACGGGCGCCGGTCGAAGCCGCGAAATACGAGGCCGCCTTGCCCCGCGGCGGCGTATCGGGGGGGAGCGGGGCCGCCAGGCCCGGGTCTTCGATATCGGCCTGCTTCTGGAAGGGCGGGTCGAGCGGACGGCCGGCCTCGGCGTCGCGCGCCTGGGCGTAATCGGCGCGCGCGAGCCGCTTGTCGACGAACTCGGGCACGGCCGCGGCTTCGCCGTCGATCGTGACGCGCCGCTCCGACAGGTCGCGCTTCATCTTGAGGAGGAGCCGCCGCGCGCCGCCGAAGAGGCCGCGCCGCTCCAGGCTCAGCGCCATCAGCGCGTAGGCGTCCGCGATCCGCTCGTGCGACGCGTGTTCGCGCACGACAACGCGCGTCCAGCGCATGAGCTCCGCGGAGCGGCCGGAGTCGAGCAGCAGCTTGGACGCGTCCAGCAGCGCCGACGGCGCCGCCTCCGAGTTGGGATAGCGCCGGTAGACGCCGGTGAGCCGCTCGACCGACCCCGCGGCGCGGGCCTGCTCGTACTCTTCGCGCGCCGCGCGGTCCCAGTCGCGGTAGATCTCGCGCGTGCGCAGAGCGATCGCGGTTTCGATTCTTTCCCTGGCGATCTCGAACGCGGTGCGCGCGCCGACGCGGAGGTCGGGCGCGGTGCGGATGAGCTCCTGCATCTCGTCCACGAGCCGGTCGTGGCGCTTGCGGGCGATCAGGATCTCGGCGCGCTCGAGCGCGAGCTCGACGCGCTCGGCGGGGGTGGCGGCATGCAACATGGCGCGGCCGAGCACCGCTTCAGCGGCTTCCAGGTCGGAGGCGGCCGCCTTGTCGGCGGCCAGCCGGCGCAGCGTGAGGACCAGCAGCCGGCGCGACGAGGCGGCAAAGCGGCGGACGTCGGCGCGCGGCGCGGCGTCGGCAGCCTTGGCGGCGCGTTCGAGCAGATCGCACGCCTCCAGGGGGATCGCCAGCTGCAAAAGCCGTTGGGCGGCATGGTGCATCGCGACGGGGTCGGCCGGCGATTCGGCCAGGCGCGCAAGCACCTCGTCGCGCGTCACCGGCTCGGGGCTGGCTTCGATCATGTCCTCTTTCGCGGCCGCGAGCATGGCGTGCTCGGCGATCACGACGTTGGCTCCCTGGACGTGGCGCCAGGGCATGAATTGCGCCTCGCGCCGCGTGTCGAGGTCCAGGATGCTGAGGCCCGCCTCGGTGGGGTGGTAGACGCGCGACCCCGCGATCGTGCCGGTCCCTGCGCCGCGCGCCCGCCCGAAGGGCTCCAGCTGCGCGATCAGGCGGCCGGTCGGCGCGTCGAAGAGGCGGACGAACTCGCCGCCCAGCACCAGCGTCTGCCCGCGCACGCCGTAGATCGAATTGACGCGATGGCGGGCCTGGTCGATCGTGTAGAGCACACGGCCGTTGGAGGGGTCGAGCGCCACGAGCTCCGACGAATCGACCGGCGCGGCGATGACGGCCTCGTCGGTGGCGACGACGGGATTGTTTCGCCAGGTGAGGCCGTACCGCGGCGGCGGGAACTGCCGCGTCGGGCGGATCGGGAGCTGAAGATATCGCAAAGCCCACTCGACGGAGCCGGTTTCGCGGTCGAGGGCCGCCACGACCCCGAGGTTCGTGCAGGTGAAGACGCGCTCGGCGGTGACGGCGACCTTCGAGCAGACGGCCTCGCGGATGCTGTTGCCGAAAAGGTTGATCTCGGTGCCGCCCGAGGCGACGTACGACCGCCAGATTACGCGGCCGGTGGCGGCGTCCAGGCAGAGCACGAAGTGCTTGAACGGGTCCTGCGCGAGCCGCTGCTGCACGGCGGGAACGTACAGGCGCCCGTCGAGCGCGGTCGGGGCCATCGAAAAGGAGAGTTGATCGTCGGGCTCGGGGCCGTCGGGATTGCCGCCGAGGCGCCACAGCACGCGGCCGGTCAGCGCGTCCAGGCAGAAGAGCGCTCGCTTGGGGAACGGGTACTTGACCTGGAGGTACCCCTGCTGCTGCTCCGGCTCGAGCACGTGCGTCACGAGCGTCACGTACGCGCGCCCCTCGTGGAGCGTCGACGCGTGGGCGATGCGCTCCTCGAACATGAGGGGCTTGCGCTCGGGCAGCGAAATCTGGTGGGTCCAGAGCGGGTCGGCGGCGGGCGCGAAAAGGGGATAGGCGCGCGCAGTGGCGCCGTTGTGCACCAGCACGATCCCGTCCTCGACCGCGGGGTGGACGGGGTGGTAGCCCGCGCGGCGCCAGCTCCAGTCTTCGCCGCCGAAGAAGCGGCTCGCGTCGGGCGATCCGTAGACGACCTCGGGGAGCCGGGCCGTCCACGCGGGCGGTCGCGGCACGAACGCGTGGGGCGCGACGCGGGTCGAGGCGGCGTTCCCGCCGAGCATCGGCCACGAGGCGTCGACCGGCGTTTTCGGAGCCGGGCGCGCGGCCTTTTTCGAAAGTTCGACGCCTTCCGCCAGGTGGTCCGCGAGAGGGACCTCGCGATCGCCGAGGAGGATGCGCGCGTCGGGCAGGAGCTGCGCGGCGCGGCGCGCCAGAGCTTCGAGACGCGCAGTTTCGCCGCGGCGCGCGAAGACGTCCGCCAGCAGCGCGGCCATCGGCGCGTCGAGCGAATCGGGCGCGAGGCGCAGCAGGGCGTGGATCGCCTCGACGGCCTCGGCTGGTCGTCCGCTTTCGTGCAGCAGGTGCGCGACGTGGAGCGCCGCGTGCGCGGCGGTGCGCGAAAACGGGACGTCGCGGATGATCGCGCGGAGGGCCTCGGGGTCGGCCGCGGCACGGGCCTGGTGGAAACGGTCGCGAAGCTGCGGGTCGAAGCGGCTCCGGTAGACTTCGAGGCCCTGCGCCGGCCAGCCGCGGATCGCCTCCAGCACGTAGCTCCGCACGCCGACGTAGCGCTCGCGCGTCACCGGGATCACGTTGTCGCCGTGCGATTCGAGGGCGGCGAGATAGACGTCGAGCGCCTCTCCGAACCGGCCCTCGGCCGCCAGTTTCGGGGCGCGATCGGTGATCTGCGTGGGATCCGGATGCTGCTTGAGGATCGCGGTGTTGGGGGCGGCGGGCTCGTCGCCCTGCGGGTCCTGACCCCATGCCGTGAAACCACCAAGCAGAGCCGATCCGATCAGCCGAGGCAGACCGCGAATCATCAAGTGGGGCCCTCCGGTATTGGTACGGACGATCATAGCGCTGCGGTGGGGCGTTCCATCGGGTTAACAAGGAGGCTCAGCCAGGTTGTTTACCCCGGGGGAGGGGGGTTGGCAACCTGGCTGAGCCTCCTTGTTAACCTCCTTGCCGAGGGCCCTTTTCGCGGCTATAGTAAAGCACTCTATGCCGGCGCTGCAGGGATCCGGGAGCAACTCGAAAAGCCTGGGCGTGAAACGCTACGGGGGCGAGCGGGTCAGGGCCGGCAACATCATCATCCGGCAGCGCGGATATCAATTCTACCCCGGGCCGAACGTGGGCGAGGGACGCGACCACACGCTGTTCGCGCTGGTCGACGGCAAGGTCAAATTCCTCGGCGGCCGGAGGGTGAGCGTCGAGCCCGCCGCCAAGTCGGCCAAGGCTTAGCGGGGCTGGCCCCCGTGCGGCACGAGTCGACCGACATCCTGGTGATCGGGGCGGGACTGTCGGGCCTGCGCGCCGCGCGCGAGGCGTCGCTGCACGGCGAGGTGATGATGGTCAGCCTCGATCTGCCCGGGCAATCGTCGGCGTCGCTGACCCCGCGGCCGAGCCAGTATGAAATGTCGCGCGTAATCGACGTGCCGACGACGTCGAAGGAGCGGGAGGCGTTTCTTGAAGAGTCGGCGGCGATCGGGCTGGGCGAGGCCGATCCGGACCTCGCGCGCGTGATCGCGAACCAGGCGCAAAAGGAGTACCAGCGGGTGGAGGAGCTCGGGGTCGAGTTCGAAAAAGTGGAGGAGGAGGCGACGCGGGTGCGCGGCTGCTTCAGCACCCGCAAGCGCTGCTACGTGATTCATGACCTGCGCCAGCTGGGGCGGCTGCTCTATCAGGAGCTCCGGAACGCCCGGGTGCGCATGATCTCGCACATGCACGTGGCGCAGCTTCACGTTGCGGAGGGCCGGTTCGCGGCGGCGGTCGCGTTCGACGGCGAGGGCGAGCCGACGCTGATCCGCGCCAAGGCGTGCGTGCTCGCGTGCGGCGGCGGCGCGGGGGCGTACGCGAACACGTTCGTGCCGCCGACGGCGGTGGGGGCCTCGATCGTGCTCGGCGCGTCCGCGGGCGCGAAACTCACGGGGCTGCCGTACGTCCAGCTCATGCTGGGCACGCTGGAGCGAGACCTGCACCCGATCAAGCTGCGGTTCGTGGGCGAGCCGGAGCTGTACGATCGAAAGGGGGAGAGCATCCTGAAAAGGCGGTTCCCCGACGCCGCGGAGCTCGAAAAGGCGTTCCAGCGGCGGGGGGAGCACTACCCCTTCACGATGCACGACGGCTCGGGCGGGATCGACGCCGAGGTCGCTCGCGCGGCCGATCGCGGCGGCTGCATGCTCCGGACGCCGAACCAGAAGACGCCGGTCGCGGTGTACGCGCATGCGACCAACGGCGGGGTGCGCGTGGACGTGCGCGGCATGTCGAGCGTGCCGGGGCTCTTCGCATGCGGCGAGGCGGCCGCGGGGATGCACGGCGCGAACCGGCTGGGAGGCGAGCTCTTGGACACGTGCCTCGTGTTCGGCACGCGCGCGGGGCATTTCGCGGGGGCGTTTTCGAAAGAGGTCAAGGAAGTTCCCGCGAAAAAGACGATGGTGGCGCCGATGGACCCGGTCAAGTCCGACGGGCTGCAGGAGGGGGAGATCAAGAACTACGACACGATGCTGCGCGAGCTCGTGACCTCCAAGGCGGGGATCGTGCGGCGCCTGGACGACCTGACGAACGCGGTCGGCGTCGCGGAGATGGCGACGCAGGTGCTCGCGAAGCGGGGCTGCGCGACGCGCGAGCTCGTCCACGCGTGGGCGCAGACGCGGACGCTCGCCTCGTTCGCGACGATGCTCTTCAAGGCCGCCGCGGGGCAAAAGAAGAGCGTCGGCCCGCACTACGTCGAGCCGTAGGATCGAGCGTTGAGCGACGAGCCGCCAGCCGTCGGCTCATTCCCCCCTTTCGATAAACCCGTACCGGGTTTGCGAAATGGTCGACTAGCGATGATTGCGGAAGCAATCGCTGCAGTAAACCGGGCGATCTCCGCGCGGCTTGAAGGGGACGCTCGCCTCGCGACCGCACTCGGCGCAGATCACCGTGTGCGTTTCGCGCGGCCCGCCGCCGCCGCCCCCCCCGCCGCCGCCGCCGCGGAATCCACCGCCGCCGCCCCCGCCTCCGCGGAAGCCGCCGCCGCCCCCGCGGCCGCCGCCCCCGCCGCCGCCCATGCGCATCCGCCGCGATTCGCGGCAGGGCGGGCAGCGCTTCGGTTCGTTCGTGTATCCGCGCTGGCGGTACTGCTCCTGCTCATCGGCCGAGAAGATGAACGAGTTCCCGCACTCGGCGCACGTGATGGACTTATCCTCAGCCATGGGTCAACCTCCGACGTCAAAACGGAACGGCACCCCTGGGTTGTCATTGCTCCGGGCGTGGCGTCCGACGCCGGCTCACCTGCCTGCGAGAGGTGACCCCCGAGGGAAACCGAAGTGAGAGTACCTCGAGGCGGCCGCGAGTTCCAGTCAGAGCGCCCTGGCGATTTCCTCGACGGCGTCGGGGTTTTCGAGGTTGGACAGGTCCCCCAGATCCTCCTTGCCCAGGTGTTTCGCCCGGATCACGCGGCGGAGGATCTTGGCGTTGCGCGTTTTCGGAAGCATCCGCACGAACTTGACGGCCTCGGGCTTGAGCGCCTTGCCGAGCTGCGAGGCCACGCGTTCCTTGAGCTCTTCGCGGAGCTTGTCCGACGCCGAGTGGCCCGGGCGCAGCACGACGAAGCACACGACGCTCTCGCCCTTGAGTTCGTGCGGCACGCCGACGGCCGCGGATTCGGTGACGGCGGGATGTCCCGCGAGCGCGGACTCGACCTCGGCGGGCCCGAGGCGCTTGCCCGCGATCTTGATCGTG
>Ga0187893_10009106_pt1 | contig 15392 bp, 16 predicted proteins | sample MA1701074metaG_FD_139574 | JGI IMG/M metagenome (GOLD analysis project Ga0187893, IMG submission 139574) | White microbial mat communities from a basaltic lava cave in the Kipuka Kanohina Cave System on the Island of Hawaii, USA - MA170107-4 metaG ... | reverse complement strand
TGCATCCGGAAGAGGCCGAACGGAAGCCTTACATCGCCGAAGTGATGGAGAAGACCGAAGGCCCGATCGTCGCCTCGACCGATTACATGAAGATCGTGCCGGACCAACTCGCGCCGTGGCTCGGCGGACGATTGGTCAGCCTGGGCACGGACGGTTTCGGACGCAGCGAAAATCGCGAATACCTGCGCCGCCATTTCGAGATCAACGCCGAATCCATCGTGGCGGCGACGCTGTCTCGATTGGCGCGCGAAGGCAAGTTCAACGCGAAGAAGGCCACGCAGGCGTTGGCTGATCTGGGTGTGGAGACTGAAGGAATTGATCCGGCGGTCGCTTAAGTTGCGGAAGCCGGAGCGAAGGTAAAACGAAAAAGCGGAGCGTCTCAGATTTTTGATCTGTGGCGCTCCGCTTTTAGTTTTTCCAGGGATCTGGCCGGGCGCAGGTTCAATATTACAACTGCGTCCCGGGCAGTGTCCTGCCTTGCCTGCTGCCCGTGGCCTACGGTCGCAGGGGAATAAAGAAAAGGCGGGACCGTGGTCCCGCCCTGCTCATGCGGCGCCGCGCAGGAGCCTTTACTTGACCTCCAACAGCGGGATGATGGCCTGCTGGGGCCGAGCGGTGGGGAATTGCGTATTCCTGACGAGCGCCTTATAAACCGGCACAACTTTCCCATCGATCACCTGGTAACCGACTTCCTCGCTCTCCCGGACCACTTCCAGCGTCTGCTGCGCAGCCCCCTGCGCCGCGGGCGCAGCAAAGGCTTTGAGCGCCGCGGCGCGGGCTTCGCTGATCGTCTTGGGGGTTGACGAGGCCTGGCTCGTTTCGCTCGCCGGAGCGAGCTGCTGCAACGTGCTCCGCACCCGCGTCACTTGTCCGCTCCGCGCCTCGAAGCTGATCTCCAGATGACCCGCCTCCGCATCCACGAAGGGAATGCCATCAATCACCTGATCGAAGATGATCGTTTTGGCCACGACGCGCGGCGTGCCCTGGAAACCCTCGGTCCCCCCGTTTTCGTTCAAGTCGCAGATCAGCCCGACCCGGGTCTCCAGGCCACTGACAGCGCTTAACTGCTCGGCGATCTTCTGGGCGCGCGCGATCAGCTCTTCGTCAGCGATCACTTCACCGTCCGCGCTCTGGGGCGAGGCTGGTTCAATTGACAACTCGAAGTTGCCGTTCCTCTCAACCACCAGGCTCACCCCGTTGGCGCGCACCGCGCGCAACCCGAAGGGACGACCCTCAATCAGACTGGCGTCCGGCAGCTTGATCCCGATGGCCTGAGCTAACTCTGTGACTTCCTCATCCGAGTTGCTCTTCGCTACCACCTGGCGAATGCTGATCTGCGAGAGCCTGGACACCAGATCCTGCTCGGGGATGTCCAGCAGATTCTCACTGGCCGCGAGCGCGGCGCTGCGCGGAGTCAGCCAGCTCCATTCCGCCCAATTATTGCTCACCCATCCCGCGTAGAGGAACCGCTCGCCGTTGATGCGTCCCCGAGCCTCGCTCTGGTCTGCGCCGAAGGCTACGACGACCGGAGTCTGACGGGAAAACATCGATGAGCCAGTGATCACCCCGCGATTGACGCGCAAGCTCGCATCCAGGAAGGCGCTGGCTAAGGTTTTGCCCTTATTCCACTCTTCCCAAAAGAACTTTCCATAGTCCCCGCTGTCGCGGGAGTCAGTTTCATAACCGAAGACCATGCGGACACCTTTGGAACGTGTGCCCCAGGTTCCGTAGGGGTTATGCCCGTCACTGACCTTGACGCTCTGACAGGTGTCCCAAAACATGTAACGCAACCTCTCATCGCCGTAACTGAAGTTGTTGCCGCCCAGGAACATTTGATTCGAGAAGGCGTTCCACCCTCGGTTCCCCCAGTTCGCGCCCAGTGGAGCGAAGAAGACGTTGGTCGAGGACATCCCACCGTGGCCCGAGTGCCAGCCGACCCGGACAGCATCGATCCCCAAGTCGGTACCGGTCGAGTCGGTCCAAATGTCGAAGTTATCTCCATTCGCGATATCGCGGTACAGCCAGGCCGAGACGCCAGCATCCTTGCGGGCGAAGTTCGGCGTATACCAGGTCGTGAAGTAGTTGCGAAATCCATCCGCCGAGGCATGAGTATTGGACAGGGCGCCCTGCATTCCCTGAAAGTCTTGAACGCTCATGGTGCCCACCATATTGGAGGCGGCAGCGGCGGCCGCGGCCAGCCCGACGAAGGAATCCTCCTCAGCGGCCGGGTTGTCTTGATAGGCCTCAGGCTTGCCTTTAGCGGTTAGATCACGGGCTTTGAGGCCGAGCTGGGCGGCCAGTGTGGCCGGGGTCTTCGCAGCCTTCTCCTGAGCATAGAGAGCCGGAGCGGCGCCGACCAGAGCCAAAAACAATCCGGTTGAAAGTAACACGAAGGTCAGCAGTTCCCTTCTGAGAGAAAAACCCAGTCGGGGCAGTTGAGCTGAAGTGTGGTGAAGCGACTGATTGATCAATTCGTTGATACTTAACATCTCATTTAACTCCTTTTTCATATCCATCTGTTGTTAATGCCCTCCTTTACCGGAGAGCGCCGAGAGGACTTTGCCGCCCTCACTAACGAAAGCGAATTCCAGAAACGAAAACGCCAACCCCAACGAACTTTTTTTCTTTTCCTTCCAATTGGCGTTTGAAAGTTGATCGTTGCGCTCTCCGGCAGGCCAGCTTTGCGGCGCGCCGAGGCGCAAAAAACTTTGATCGGGGTGAAGCGATTTCGCCCCTCGCCTCCTCATGCGGGAATCACAACGAAACCCATTAACATCAACGAAAGATTTTTTGGGGGTGACTACTACAGCTAGCCCGACGGCTTGTGGCAGGGCTACAATGGCGGCGGCTACCAACTTTCTGATCAAACCCGCCGAGGAAGATTTCAAGGGGACAGAGCAGTTTCTGATTCAACGCCGGTTGGGGAAAGGCGGCTTTGGAGTCGTCTATCAAACCTACGACCGGGAGCGGAACACCGTCGTCGCCCTTAAAACCTTGCGCCAGGTTGACGCTGCGTCACTCTATCGTTTCAAGCGAGAGTTTCGTGAGTTAGCGGGCATCACGCACCAGAACCTGGTCTCGCTTTACGAACTGCTTTCGGATGGCGAGCAATGGTTCTTCTGCGACGTGAAGCCTTCCAACGTGTTAGTGACCAGTGAGGGGCGGGTTGTGTTATTGGACTTCGGCCTGGTCACCGATCTCGACCCACAGTTGCTGAAGAAGGACAGAGAGCGACAGATCATCGGCACACCAGCCTATATGGCGCCGGAGCAGATGGCCGGGGCCACCGTGTCGGAAGCCAGCGACTGGTACAGTCTGGGGATGATGCTCTACGAGGCGCTCACCGGACACTCGCCTTTTTCCGGCTCGTTCCATCAAATGTCGCTGGAAAAGCAGAACTCCGATCCGCCCCTGCCATCGGCCTTGGCGCCAGCCATTCCTCAAGACCTCGACGATTTGTGCCAACGTCTTCTTCGCCGAAATCCGCGTGACCGGCCTTCGGGGCGCGAAGTGCTCAGCCGGCTCGGATGCGATCGAGCTTCCCATTCAAGTGTACTTCCGACGCGAGCGTATACTGCGCAGACAGCGCCATTCGTGGGCCGTGAGCGCCACCTGGCAACGCTCGCAGAAGCATTCCAGTCCATGAAAGAAGGACGACCAGCCGTGGTCTGCCTGCTTGGCGGTTCAGGCATGGGAAAGAGCGCTCTGGCCCGCCGGTTCCTCGAGGAATTACGGCGGCGCGAGGAAGTCGTGACACTTCAGGGCCGATGCTACGAACAGGAGTCCGTCCCGTACAAAGGCTTTGACAGCATCGTGGACGATCTCAGCCAATACCTAAAAAGCCTCCCCATCCGTGAAGCGGAGGCATTGATCCCGCCAGGCATTCTGGCATTGACGCGAATGTTCCCGGTGCTGAGTTGGGTAGAAGTCTTGGCGGCGGCGCGGCGCGACGAGATTGAAATTCCCAACTCGCACGAGCGTAGGAAGCGCGCCTTCGCGGCGTTGAGAGAATTACTGGATCGCCTGGCCTCACATCTGCCTACGGGTGAACTAAGGCTGGATAGCGTGATCCAGGCCAGAATCTCAGGCTTGCCTGATGGGGCGCGCCGCTTGCTGGAAGTGGTTGCCGTCGCCGGTCAACCCATTAGGATAGAGGCCGCGAAGTTGGCTTCTGACCTCGTCGCCGGAGAGCAGGCCGCGCTGGCGATCCTGCGCTCAGGCCACATGATCCGAAGCCGGGAAACGGATGAGCAAGATGAAATCGAGGCGTATCACGACAGGATCAGGGAGATGGTTGTCGCAGGTATTTCAGCGGAAGCTCTGAAAATGCGCCATCACCATCTGGCCGTAGCTAGCGAGTAAAGCTTACCTGGCTGCCGCTGATGGCTCCGACTCTGCCGAAGCCGTAGAGTTGCAACGACGCGCCGCCGAGCAGTTATTGATCAGCGGTCACATGGAGAAAGGTTTATCCGTCATCGCTGACGTGTTGAACTCAGTGGGCATGAAGTTGACCCCGACAGCGCGACGCGCACTGCTCTCGCTCCTTTTTCTTCGCGCCCGGATCAGGCTGCGTGGGCTGAATTTTCAGACGCGCGAGGAGATGCAGATTCCCTCCAAAGAACTCATCAGGGTTGACACCTGCTGGTCGGTCACGCGCGGGTTGAGCATGATTGACACAATTCGTGGAGCCGAGTACCAGGCGCGCCACCTGCTTTTAGCGTTGCAATCCGGGGAGAAATATCGGATCGCTCGCGCGCTGGCCATCGAGGTGGGGTATCACGCCCTCGCCGGAGGACACAACCGGGAATACACCCAGAAGATTCTCCGGACGGTCCAATCGCTCTCGCAAAGCGTCAACCACCCACACGCCGTCGGACTCACGGCATTGGTTGCCGGGGTGTCGGCTTTTCTGGAAGGCCGCTGGCGCGATTCCAGGGAATCGCTTGAGCGCGCTGAAGGGATTTTGCGGGAGAAGTGCACAGGGGTCGCCTGGGAACTGGCCACTGCCCGGCTGATGTGGTGCGTCTCTTTGTTCTTCCTGGGAGAATTAGATGAACTTGGGCGTCGGCTGCCGAACCTGCTCAAGAACGCTGACGAATGCGGTGACCGTTATGAAGCGACCGATCTTCGCATCCGCATCTCGCACGCCGGATTGCTGGCAGCCGATGAGCCTGAAAGGGCCTTGCAGGAAGTCCGCCAAGCCCTCACGCAATGGCCAACGACGAAGTTCTATCTCCAGCATTGGTGGGGATTGATAGCGGAAGTGGAAATATGCCTCTATTCCGGGCGCGGCAGGGAAGCTTGGGAACTGATCACCGGGCAGTGGCGCGCCATAAGCAGATCGCTCCTCCTCCGTGTTCAGTACATCTTGATCGAATCCTTGCATCACCGCGCTCAATGCGCGCTCGCGGTGGCTGCGAATGATGGTCTAAAGGTTAAGGAGCGTACCAGGCTCCTGAAATCAGCCGAACATGATGCCAGGAAGATTGAGCGCGAGCGCATGCCTTGGGGCGACCCGCTGGCTAAACTCATTCTCGCTGGAATTGCCGCTATCGAAGGGAATGTTGATAAGGCTGTGGCGGAATTGTCTTCAGCGGAACTGGGTTTTGAAGCCGCCGGCATGGCTCTTTATTCGGCTGCGTCCCGCCGCCGTCGCGGTGAACTCATCGGCGGTGATCAAGGACACGCGATCATTGCGATGGCCGACGCCTGGATGACGAGTCAGCAGATTAAAAGCCCAAGACGGATGACTGCGATGCTGGCGCCGGGAAAATGGGCCGGAACCTGAAGATTTTTGATCCGTAGCCTTTCGCTTCCCTTCCCAACCTCAGAACCGAACCCGACACCGATTTGGAAGCAGCTCTCACGGAGAAAGTAGCCTGAAGCCGAACGTGGAAACCAGTTGCGCAGCCACGCTCAGCCGAACGTGGAAACGCTGGTCTGCGAAATTCTGCCAAAGGCGATGGTGTTCGAGCTTCAATGGAGCCACGCTCAGCCGAACGTGGAAACGGGTGGATTCCGATTGTGTTCGAGCAGGATAATATTGCTTCAATGGAGCCACGCTCAGCCGAACGTGGAAACAAGGCCGAGACGATCAAGCTTTCAGAGCAGGGGCGATGCTTCAATGGAGCCACGCTCAGCCGAACGTGGAAACGCCGGAAGTCCTGGCCGCGCTCAATCGCCTTCAGGCGGCTTCAATGGAGCCACGCTCAGCCGAACGTGGAAACAACTGCGCGAACTGCTCAAGAGTGCAACCGGTTCCACCGCTTCAATGGAGCCACGCTCAGCCGAACGTGGAAACCGGCGGATTTCGATTCAGAGAAAGAGCTTCAGCGGATGCTTCAATGGAGCCACGCTCAGCCGAACGTGGAAACCCCTGACGCAGATTAGATTTACAAACTCACGATATAAGCTTCAATGGAGCCACGCTCAGCCGAACGTGGAAACAGGTCGCGCCGCTTGAAAGCCGACCCTCTTCGCGCTGCTTCAATGGAGCCACGCTCAGCCGAACGTGGAAACCAGACCGTCCATTGCGTAAATTACCGCGTCAGCAGGGCTTCAATGGAGCCACGCTCAGCCGAACGTGGAAACACGGGCTGCGGCGAACCGCAGGGCATAGAAAAACGGAGAGGCTTCAATGGAGCCACGCTCAGCCGAACGTGGAAACCATGCGGACTGGCTCTGATAGCGACAGCGCAACCAATGCTTCAATGGAGCCACGCTCAGCCGAACGTGGAAACATCAAACGAGGGAGATATTGCAGTAATGCGTGCAGACGCTTCAATGGAGCCACGCTCAGCCGAACGTGGAAACCTGAGCCATCATTTCCGTCTCGAAATATCTTCAAATGGCTTCAATGGAGCCACGCTCAGCCGAACGTGGAAACACACCCATGGCATTCGTGCCGGACGAGGCCGTTCGTTCCGGGCGTGCTTCAATGGAGCCACGCTCAGCCGAACGTGGAAACCGGGTTGATTCGGTTCACCTTGAAGAATTGCGCAATGCTTCAATGGAGCCACGCTCAGCCGAACGTGGAAACTGGCGATAGATTGGATGATGCCCTTGACAGTGAAGTGCTTCAATGGAGCCACGCTCAGCCGAACGTGGAAACACTGGCGCAGGCAGCGGCACAAGCAATCGTAAAATGAGCTTCAATGGAGCCACGCTCAGCCGAACGTGGAAACTGGGAGCATTAGAACTGCCGCCGATTCATCAGGGCGGCTTCAATGGAGCCACGCTCAGCCGAACGTGGAAACGCTGGCGCGCTCCGGCACGGAGCTAAACGTAGTCACGCCGCTTCAATGGAGCCACGCTCAGCCGAACGTGGAAACACCGCCGGGTTAATCGCCTTCCGATAAAGTTGGGTCGGGCTTCAATGGAGCCACGCTCAGCCGAACGTGGAAACCCAGCAGTTGAAGCGCCGGACGGAGCTGCTCTGTGGTGCTTCAATGGAGCCACGCTCAGCCGAACGTGGAAACAACGCACTCTACTTGCTCGGCAGAAAGCGCCCCGGACGGCTTCAATGGAGCCACGCTCAGCCGAACGTGGAAACCGCGGCGATGATAATCAGGTCGCCGCGCTGCAACCCGGCTTCAATGGAGCCACGCTCAGCCGAACGTGGAAACCACCGAGGACGCGCTGGCCAGCCAGGTCCAGCGCATAGGCTTCAATGGAGCCACGCTCAGCCGAACGTGGAAACGAACGTGGGCTATGTCGCGCAGGCTTGCGATGAGATGCTTCAATGGAGCCACGCTCAGCCGAACGTGGAAACTCTCGCTTTCATACCGCAGGCGTAAACCGCCTGTACTGCTTCAATGGAGCCACGCTCAGCCGAACGTGGAAACCGCCTGGATCGAGCGGAGAGAAGGATCTCTCGGCAAGCTTCAATGGAGCCACGCTCAGCCGAACGTGGAAACCCTGGTTGAGCTGCGGCACAGTGTGGCCGCAGCTCCGGCGCTTCAATGGAGCCACGCTCAGCCGAACGTGGAAACGCCAAGATTCAGCGGTTCATCGCCGAAGCTGAGAGGAGCTTCAATGGAGCCACGCTCAGCCGAACGTGGAAACCGATCTCTGGCGCGGCAATCAGCGCGTCGCTTCCTGCGCTTCAATGGAGCCACGCTCAGCCGAACGTGGAAACGTGCATGGCGTAGCGGTAGGTCGTGAAGTCGAGGGAGCTTCAATGGAGCCACGCTCAGCCGAACGTGGAAACGATCGAAGAGGCCGACGCGAACCCCTCAATCAAGACGGTGCTTCAATGGAGCCACGCTCAGCCGAACGTGGAAACTTAGCTATGAAACTTTCGCAGACTCGCAAAATAAGGCTTCAATGGAGCCACGCTCAGCCGAACGTGGAAACGGAGCGCGAGCGTGCCGGAAGCGTCAGGGAGCGCGATTGCTTCAATGGAGCCACGCTCAGCCGAACGTGGAAACCAAGCCGGTGGCGAAGGGGATGAAGGCGCAGAGCCTGGCTTCAATGGAGCCACGCTCAGCCGAACGTGGAAACATGCAGCTTCGATAGCGTGCCATAAATCAAGATTCAGCGCTTCAATGGAGCCACGCTCAGCCGAACGTGGAAACCCGCCCGTAAATGATGATTGGCGTCCTGGAATGCGCTTCAATGGAGCCACGCTCAGCCGAACGTGGAAACGGCCCCGGCCGTCTCCCTGCTGCCTGCCGATCTGGCCGCTTCAATGGAGCCACGCTCAGCCGAACGTGGAAACCAAAGGCCTGGGCGCGCGGATCAAGGAGTGGTCGAAGCTTCAATGGAGCCACGCTCAGCCGAACGTGGAAACCTGGACCTGATCCGCGCCCGGCGAATCAGGTCGTAGAGCTTCAATGGAGCCACGCTCAGCCGAACGTGGAAACGCGCCACATTTCCCGTGATCGAAGACTGGCGCGAAGCTTCAATGGAGCCACGCTCAGCCGAACGTGGAAACATTTGGCGGCAGCAATCGCCCGATTGCCCCGGCGGTATTCGGATAGGCTTCAATGGAGCCACGCTCAGCCGAACGTGGAAACTTCGCACGGCGCTGCTGCAAAGCAAGTTCCCCGGTATGCTTCAATGGAGCCACGCTCAGCCGAACGTGGAAACAATTCCAAAAGGTTCATCACTCGTTTCCTTCCGGCCAGCTTCAATGGAGCCACGCTCAGCCGAACGTGGAAACGCCCGGCTGAAAACGCCGCTTGCAATGCGCAGGCTGGCTTCAATGGAGCCACGCTCAGCCGAACGTGGAAACAGTGATTGAGCACATCAAGAAAGAGCTTGTGGAGATTGCTTCAATGGAGCCACGCTCAGCCGAACGTGGAAACCAGCCTGCGTATAATCCCCAAACGGCCCGCTACAGAGCTTCAATGGAGCCACGCTCAGCCGAACGTGGAAACTTCCCGCCGATTGTCTCAACCGGCAAGCATCCAAACCGGCTTCAATGGAGCCACGCTCAGCCGAACGTGGAAACAGGACATCCAGGCGCGGGCGCAGGAGCGCGGGCGTGCTTCAATGGAGCCACGCTCAGCCGAACGTGGAAACGCGAGAGCAACGACTCAGCGAACGCCAGACAATGGAGGCTTCAATGGAGCCACGCTCAGCCGAACGTGGAAACGACGTTGAAGTCCACGCCAATGAACGCTTCACCAGCTCCACGCGAGCTTCAATGGAGCCACGCTCAGCCGAACGTGGAAACCAGTCAACCAGTGAACCGGTCAACTGGTCAACCAGTGCTTCAATGGAGCCACGCTCAGCCGAACGTGGAAACAACGGGGATTTTCTTGACTGCCAATTTTTTTACGTAAGCTTCAATGGAGCCACGCTCAGCCGAACGTGGAAACATTAAAAGGCGAAGGCTGGTACTGGCAACCCGAAGTGGCTTCAATGGAGCCACGCTCAGCCGAACGTGGAAACGCGACAATCCTTGACGATCTAAATCCTAAATCGCTTGCTTCAATGGAGCCACGCTCAGCCGAACGTGGAAACATGAATAAGTTTCAAAGTCATTTCAAAGTAAACACTTTGCTTCAATGGAGCCACGCTCAGCCGAACGTGGAAACCCGCCAACACAAATCATCAATCGTGCAGTTCCTACCGGCTTCAATGGAGCCACGCTCAGCCGAACGTGGAAACAATAGAAATGTATTGTTACCACCACCGCTTTCACCAATTGGCTTCAATGGAGCCACGCTCAGCCGAACGTGGAAACTCGTAGTCACTACGAAACATATTACGCTCCCGTTACTGCTTCAATGGAGCCACGCTCAGCCGAACGTGGAAACTACCGGTGATATTCCTTGTGACGCGCCAAACGTTCTCGCTTCAATGGAGCCACGCTCAGCCGAACGTGGAAACATTTTGCAAGCCACACGAAAGCAACAAACACAATTGCGCTTCAATGGAGCCACGCTCAGCCGAACGTGGAAACGACCGAAATCAACGTACATTGGGCAGACAAGCTATCGCTTCAATGGAGCCACGCTCAGCCGAACGTGGAAACTACTAACACAACGCCAATTGGGCTTTGTCAGTTTCAGCTTCAATGGAGCCACGCTCAGCCGAACGTGGAAACATGGCGATGCATTACGCCATCCTCGGATTGAATACCTCGCTTCAATGGAGCCACGCTCAGCCGAACGTGGAAACACGCCACCAGCCAAGCGCGCGCCCGGGCCAGTCGGAAGCTTCAATGGAGCCACGCTCAGCCGAACGTGGAAACGACTATGGAGGCTGAGGGTTTATGCGGACAGACACGGGCTTCAATGGAGCCACGCTCAGCCGAACGTGGAAACCTCACGTTGGAGCAAGATCGGATTGTGGCGCGCAAGCTGCTTCAATGGAGCCACGCTCAGCCGAACGTGGAAACCTGGGAGCGCAACTATGAACCAAACGCAGAAGAAGAGCTTCAATGGAGCCACGCTCAGCCGAACGTGGAAACCCTGAATGTTCTCGGCAAAACCATCAAACCAAGCCTTGCTTCAATGGAGCCACGCTCAGCCGAACGTGGAAACTGGTTTTCCGATTGCAAAGCAGACAGAGCCAATCAACGCTTCAATGGAGCCACGCTCAGCCGAACGTGGAAACGGGTATTCTGGTGGCCGACCTTCAGATACTCAAATACAGCTTCAATGGAGCCACGCTCAGCCGAACGTGGAAACCGGCGGGAACGCTCCGAGCCAGGAAGAGCAGAGCGAAGCTTCAATGGAGCCACGCTCAGCCGAACGTGGAAACCAACGGGCATATTACCAAAGCCCAGCTAAAAGTTATCGCTTCAATGGAGCCACGCTCAGCCGAACGTGGAAACCAGGCTAAGCACGCCGAGCAAGTCGCTATTCTGGCGGCTTCAATGGAGCCACGCTCAGCCGAACGTGGAAACCCGTGATCGAAAACGACCCCCGCTTCGATCCCATTTCCAGCTTCAATGGAGCCACGCTCAGCCGAACGTGGAAACGGGCTTGCTGCGCTCAAGGCGTTCGAGCGATCGAAGGCTTCAATGGAGCCACGCTCAGCCGAACGTGGAAACGACCGCGACATCAGCGTCTACTGATCGCCTTGCCTTTGCTTCAATGGAGCCACGCTCAGCCGAACGTGGAAACAAGCGTAAAACCATCGCACTGTGTCCGACCAGCCGTAGCTTCAATGGAGCCACGCTCAGCCGAACGTGGAAACATCACCGTCGGCGATTAAATCGGCGCGCGAGCAGACGGGGCTTCAATGGAGCCACGCTCAGCCGAACGTGGAAACCAGCCTATCGCCGAAACGAAAAACTGTTTTATGTGTGCTTCAATGGAGCCACGCTCAGCCGAACGTGGAAACGCTGGCGAGTCTGCGACAGCGAAGATCACTTCTCGTAGCTTCAATGGAGCCACGCTCAGCCGAACGTGGAAACGCAATAATTGCAGATATGCCACGTTCGCGTCCGCGTGGCTTCAATGGAGCCACGCTCAGCCGAACGTGGAAACACGATTCGCCGTATTTGATATTATCAAAAGGACGCGGCTTCAATGGAGCCACGCTCAGCCGAACGTGGAAACCAAAAGGGCGAGGAACCAACGCTTCGCCGGCAGTCACGCTTCAATGGAGCCACGCTCAGCCGAACGTGGAAACATCATTTACGGGCGATAACTGTCCGCTTCCACTTTGCATGCTTCAATGGAGCCACGCTCAGCCGAACGTGGAAACTACAACAACCTAATACGTCTGTAGTTCCAATTGGTGGCTTCAATGGAGCCACGCTCAGCCGAACGTGGAAACAATTGGAGCTGCAACTAGAAGCGCAATCTCAGACTCGCTTCAATGGAGCCACGCTCAGCCGAACGTGGAAACAACTTCTGCTGCTGAAAAACAAGAAGCAAGTGTAATTGGCTTCAATGGAGCCACGCTCAGCCGAACGTGGAAACTCCACGTGAGAATGTACATTGTGATCTCCAATCTGTTGCTTCAATGGAGCCACGCTCAGCCGAACGTGGAAACCCATTTGATATGATATAACATCCAATCATAATCGCAGCTTCAATGGAGCCACGCTCAGCCGAACGTGGAAACAAGAAGCCGAAAGTTAAATCCGCTTCGCGCGTGAATCCGCTTCAATGGAGCCACGCTCAGCCGAACGTGGAAACCTGTTGGCTCAACCTGTCCAGACGGTTACTCAATGGCTGCTTCAATGGAGCCACGCTCAGCCGAACGTGGAAACCCTGTTCCACTTCTCCGCGCTCGACCATCCGGGCAAGCTTCAATGGAGCCACGCTCAGCCGAACGTGGAAACCAGACCCCGACCAGCTAACTCCCAACGTTCCTCAATCGGCTTCAATGGAGCCACGCTCAGCCGAACGTGGAAACTAAACGACGCGATTCATTCGGGGTCTCCATCGCGCGGCTTCAATGGAGCCACGCTCAGCCGAACGTGGAAACATTTTATGCGCCACCGACTACAGAATCTATCTTCGCTCGCTTCAATGGAGCCACGCTCAGCCGAACGTGGAAACCAGCAACTACACCAGTATCGGCTGGACCAGATGCATTACTAGACCGCTTCAATGGAGCCACGCTCAGCCGAACGTGGAAACTAGCTTCGAGCGCCAGCAGATTGGTGATCCAGTCTATGCTTCAATGGAGCCACGCTCAGCCGAACGTGGAAACCCTGATCGGCGATCAACGTCCATGCCTTGATCTCACAGGCGCTTCAATGGAGCCACGCTCAGCCGAACGTGGAAACAGTTTGGTGTCAGGATGTCGAATCAGAATCCATGGGAGCTTCAATGGAGCCACGCTCAGCCGAACGTGGAAACTGCAACGGCGTTACGACGCCTTGAAGCTCAACGGGCGCGCTTCAATGGAGCCACGCTCAGCCGAACGTGGAAACGCGGCGCGTCGCAAACCGTGGCCGGACGTTCGTCGGTCGCTTCAATGGAGCCACGCTCAGCCGAACGTGGAAACCCGGTCGGCTGGCAACCGGTGAATCCTTCGACAACCCGCTTCAATGGAGCCACGCTCAGCCGAACGTGGAAACAATGACAATGGCCAAAAAGACGAGAACACTGAAGAAGCTTCAATGGAGCCACGCTCAGCCGAACGTGGAAACCTGAAATCGGAGTGCCCTACGTCGAGCAATACGAAGCTTCAATGGAGCCACGCTCAGCCGAACGTGGAAACATTGTCGAATCCATTCAGGCTCAGGTCTCGACGCCGGGGCTTCAATGGAGCCACGCTCAGCCGAACGTGGAAACCTTGGGGTGTCTCCACTGTCTCCACTGTCTCCACCCCCAGCTTCAATGGAGCCACGCTCAGCCGAACGTGGAAACACTCACTTTGATCTCCACGTCTACCAAGCCGGACGCGCTTCAATGGAGCCACGCTCAGCCGAACGTGGAAACGACGGCTACCGGCTCCGCGCCGTAGGTCTCGGTGAAGCTTCAATGGAGCCACGCTCAGCCGAACGTGGAAACTCGGCCTGGTCAAACGGCGCGCCCTTCAGCTCACGCATGCTTCAATGGAGCCACGCTCAGCCGAACGTGGAAACCCGCCGGAGCTGGCGCCGAGCGGAAAGTCCTCGCCGGCGGCTTCAATGGAGCCACGCTCAGCCGAACGTGGAAACGCGCCGGGCGTGGGCTGAATAAAACACCGCAAGGGAAGCTTCAATGGAGCCACGCTCAGCCGAACGTGGAAACAACCGAAAACCAGCGCGAGGAAGAAGAGTCTTTCAGGCTTCAATGGAGCCACGCTCAGCCGAACGTGGAAACGGCGCGCATCACCGCGCAGGGAGGCAAAAAGAATGGCTGCTTCAATGGAGCCACGCTCAGCCGAACGTGGAAACGTCACTCACTCAAGGACTGGATCAGTTGCGGCAACTGGCTTCAATGGAGCCACGCTCAGCCGAACGTGGAAACCGTGCAGCTCACTGGCCACAGGCGTGGCCGATCGTTAAGCTTCAATGGAGCCACGCTCAGCCGAACGTGGAAACACGAAATGGGCGAGGCCACAAACGGAGATGGTGAGCTTGGCTTCAATGGAGCCACGCTCAGCCGAACGTGGAAACAATAATGGCCAAACCAATTTCACCAGTTATACCCGGGGCTTCAATGGAGCCACGCTCAGCCGAACGTGGAAACGCTATTTTATTTAAGAAAGGGTATTGCCAGATTATAGGAGCTTCAATGGAGCCACGCTCAGCCGAACGTGGAAACCGCCGCTTCTGACAGGAGATTTGTATGAGGCGGCAATGCTTCAATGGAGCCACGCTCAGCCGAACGTGGAAACTGATATTCTGACGCTGCCGGCGCTGCCGGCTGGAACGCTTCAATGGAGCCACGCTCAGCCGAACGTGGAAACCTGCAACTCATTGCCGACAACCCGGACGTAATGGAGCTTCAATGGAGCCACGCTCAGCCGAACGTGGAAACTACGCCGCGCGAAAACAAAGGAGAAACACCCCAATGCTTCAATGGAGCCACGCTCAGCCGAACGTGGAAACCTTGATGGTGTGACGTGATTGAGAGCGAGCCGCTTCTTGCTTCAATGGAGCCACGCTCAGCCGAACGTGGAAACCCGCAGCAGCGAAGGGCAAGATTGCCTACAACAATACAGCTTCAATGGAGCCACGCTCAGCCGAACGTGGAAACGGTTGACCGATGACGAGCTGCTAGAGGAAGATGACAGGGCTTCAATGGAGCCACGCTCAGCCGAACGTGGAAACATTGATCGACGTCGATGGCCGGGTCGTCGCGCGCGAGGTGCTTCAATGGAGCCACGCTCAGCCGAACGTGGAAACCGGCATATTTGTTTACCTCGGATAAGTGATAAGGGTTGAGCTTCAATGGAGCCACGCTCAGCCGAACGTGGAAACGGGCAAGAAGCGCGCTGGCCGGACGCTAGACGGCAGCTTCAATGGAGCCACGCTCAGCCGAACGTGG
>Ga0187893_10009105_pt1 | contig 15394 bp, 16 predicted proteins | sample MA1701074metaG_FD_139574 | JGI IMG/M metagenome (GOLD analysis project Ga0187893, IMG submission 139574) | White microbial mat communities from a basaltic lava cave in the Kipuka Kanohina Cave System on the Island of Hawaii, USA - MA170107-4 metaG ... | reverse complement strand
GCCTCGCCGCCTGCTCTCTAAATTCTTTCGTATATAACTGCCTTGGTAATTTTTCCATCCAACACCTCCGTCTCTATATAACACTATAGCGAAGGCGTCCATTTTTTTGATCCTACCCCACACTGACCCTAGCCTTCTACCCCCACTCTCACCCTCCCCCGCCCCCTCCAAGGGGGAAGGGAGAACTGAAATATCTTCCCCGTGGCAGGAAATGAATGAAACGGGTGCGTCGAGAGACAGCCTTGCCAATGCCGTAACGCGGTTGGGACCAGAGTTGCCAACAGACGCACGAACGGTTCCTTTGGTCTTGACGATATCCACCCCAAACGCTGCTCCCGCGATGTATGGTGAAGACTTGCGGGGACAGGCGCGTCCATTCATCCCCCAGTCATCCCCGCAAGGCACCTCAACAAGACCGCTCCGCAGGGATATTACCGAACATCCGCCGGTTTCCCAGACGATCGTGCCCATCTCGGAACGTGCCCACCTACGCTTCACCAAACGGGAGTGGGCAGCGCTTATCGAACGCTTGAGCCGTCTTATCTGGCATAAGCTCGCCGTCGATCTCGACCGACGCGGGATCCGCCTATGGCGCTCGTGAAGCTCGAGATCACCCCGCTCGACAAAAAGGGGTTCCGCATCGAAGGCAGGCGCTTGACGGTACTATTCAATCCAACCGAGTACGCGATCTCGAAGACGGTGAGCTGGGAGACGGCGGGTGGGGGCGAGAATGACCGGCGTTTCAACGCCCCCGGATCGACCTTCGGGGGCGGCGGCCCGCGGCAATTGAGCCTGAAGCTCTTTTATGATGTGACCGAGCCGATCGAGGGCAGGGTGATCGATGATGTGCGCCTCGAGACCAATAAGCTTGCCGAGCTGGCCCGCATCGAGCGCGATCTGCAACGTCCACCCGTGGTTCAGGTTGCCTGGGGCCAAGCCCCGATCGGATCGGATTTTCCGTTCACCGGAGTCGTGAGCAGCCTGACCCAGACCTTCGTCTTATTCACGAGCGAGGGCAAGCCGCTGCGAGCCAACGTGGATGTCACCCTTAAGGAGTTTCTCAAACCCGAACTCGATCAACGCGAGACCGATCCCGAGATGACGGCCTACCGCATCAAACGGGGCGACAGCCTGGCCGGTATCGCGGCGGCCCTGTATGGCGATCCGAGCCGGTGGCGCATCATCGCCAAAGCCAATGGCCTCGATGATCCGCGCGCGCTCGAGATCGGCAGGACCTTGAGCATTCCCGAGCTTACGTGAGGCGGAACGATGTCGGTGCCCCAACCTTTCGCCCTCCGCGTCTCCGCGTTCGCCGTCCGGGTCAACGGCACGCGTTTGGAAGGCACGGTGGCCAGGCAGATCTCAAGCATCACGGTGGAAGAGCATGTGGAGCTTCCCAGCCTGTTCACACTCGAGCTCGGCACTTCCGATAACCTCGATGCAGAGGCCCCTTGGCTCGACGACGATAAGCTCTTTGCCATCGGCGATGAGATCACGATCCAACTCGGCTACAGCGATTCGGCGCTGCAACCTGTGATCAGCGGTGAGGTGACAGCTGTTGAGATGGAGTATGCTGCCGACGGTCTGCCGCGCATGACGGTGCGCGGGTATGATCGGCGCCACCGGCTTCAGCGCGGCCGCCAGGTGCGCACCTTCGTGAAGAAAAAAGACAGTGAGATTGCCCAACAGATCGCTACGGAGCGGGGATTTTCGCCTCGGGTCGTGGACAGCAAGACGACCCATGAGTATATCGTCCAGGCCAATCAGACCGAACTGGCGTTTCTGCAAGAGCGGGCCCGCCGCATCCACTACGAGGTCGTCGTCGAGGATAAGGTGCTCCACTTCCGCCCCGTTGCCTACGATAGCGCCCCGGTCCTGCGCCTGTCCATCCATGACGACCTCTTGGAATTCCGCGCGCACTTGAGCTCGGCTGGACAGGTAAGTCAGGTTAAGACTAGCGGATGGAGCGTAAAAGACAAAAAAGCCATCGTGGCGACGGCCTCCAGCTGTCCGCCCATGGGCGGAAAGGCAAGCAGTGTCGATCTGGTACGCAATGCCTTCGGAAAGGCGGAGGAACTCGTGGCCTGGGAACCGCTGGAGACCCAACAGGAGGCCGATGCCCTAGCCAGCGCGCGGCTCGCCGCCATCGCGCTGGGTTTTGTGCGCGGCGAAGGGGCTTGCCCAGGCCGAACGGATCTGCGCGCCGGCAGAGTGATCGAAATCGTCGGGGTCGGCAAGCGCTTCAGCGGACCCTATTATGTTACGGCAATAAGCCATAACTGCGGGCCAGAGGGCTATTCGACCCATTTCACCGCTTGGAGAAACAGCACATGAGTCCTACGCTTCCCGTACTCGACCATAAGGAGGATACGTCTGCATTCCGCGCGACCGGGGTCGTCATCGGCATCGTCACCAACAATAACGACCCCGATCAGCTAGGGCGGGTCAAGGTCAAGTTTCCGTGGCTCAGCGACAGCGATGAGAGCGCCTGGGCGCGAATAGCGGTACCGATGGCGGGCAATGACCGGGGGTTCTATTTTCTCCCGGAGGTCGATGACGAGGTGTTGGTCGCTTTCGAGCATGGCGATATGCGCTTCCCCTGCGTGTTGGGCGCCTTATGGAACGCCAAGGATAAGCCGCCAGCAAAAAATGAGGACGGCAAAAATGATGTCCGCCTCATCAAATCGCGCAGCGGTCACATGATTCGACTGACGGACAAGGACGGCGAGGAAAAGATCGAGATCGAGGACATGAGCGGCAAGAACAAGCTCGTCATTGATACCGCCACCAACACCATCTCCTTGTCCACGGACAAGGACCTCAAGCTCTCGGCCGCGCAAGGCCAAATCACGCTCGCCGCCCAGACCGTCGTGATCGAGGCAGAGAGCAAGCTCGAGATCAAGTCCTCCGGTACGGCGGATGTCCAGGCGGGTGGGCGCATGAACGTCAAGGGCTCCGTGGTCAATATCAACTGAGGAGAGAAATGATGGGACAGCCCGCTGCAAAGCAAGGCGATCAGGTCATTGCCGTCGATACGCATATCGTCATGGTGCCCTCACCGGGCGTGCCGATACCCTTGCCGCACCCCTTCGCCGGGATCATCAGCGGCAACCTCAGCAGCGACGTCAACATCATGGGCAGACCGGCGGCAACTGTCGATAGCACGGCGGACAACACCCCGCCACACCTCCCCATACCGCCGGGCACCGCGTTCCAGAAACCGCCGAGCAACCAGGCGATCATCCAAATGGGCAGCCGGACCGTCAAGATCAACGGGCGCGAGGCCGCGCGCCACGGGGACAGCGCCCTCACCTGCAACGATCCGGCCGATCTCCCGGTGGGCACGGTGGTGGCGGTCAGTACAGTGTTTATCGGATGAATGAGAAGGGATCATGACGCGGGAATTCCTGGGGGTCGGCTGGGCATTTCCGGTGAAGCTCGATGGAGAGGGCGCATTCGAGCGCGCCCAGCATGAAGAGAGCGTGCGCCAGTCGATCTGGACCATCCTCGGCACGGCCAAGGGTGAACGGGTGATGCGCCCCGAGTTCGGCTGCGGGATCTACGATCTGGTATTCGAGGTCAACGACGCCGCGACCGCCGGCAAGGTGGTGCAGGCCGTGCGCGAGGCCCTGCTCGCCTTCGAGCCCCGGATCGATGTCCGGGATGTCCAGGTGCGGCCCGAGCAGCAGGGCGAAGTGATGCTGATCAGCATCGACTATGAGGTGCGGGCGACCAACAACGCCTTCAACCTAGTCTATCCCTTTTACCTGGAACGAAGCGCCGTCTAATGCCCGAGCACTACCCCAAGATCGATGGTCGCACCGCGGCGCATATCGCCCAGCAAGTGAAAGAGCTGCTGCGGACCTGCTACGCGCCCGAATGGAAAGAAACCTATACCGATCCGGATACCAAAGAGGTCAAAACCGACCATCTGGGGTTGGCGTTGATCGCGTGCTTCGCCCGCTTTGCCGAGCTTATCATCGAGCGCCTCAACCAGGCCCCCGACAAGAACTTTCTGGCGTTCCTGGACCTCCTGGGCGCCGCGCGGCTGCCGCCGGAGCCCGCGCGCGCGCCGCTTACCTTCGCGCTGGCGGAAGGCGCCACGGTGGATGCCGTCGTTCCCGCGGGAACGCAGGTGGGCGCGGAACCGCCCACGGGTGAAGAGCAGCCGGTCCTGTTCGAGACCGAAGGCGATCTCGTGGTCACCTCGGCGCGGCTCCAGTCGCTGTTCGTGCGCGATCCCAAGAACGATAAGTACGCAGATCGGAGCGTCATCCTTGCCGCTGAGTGGACCGGCGAGGTTTCCCTGTTTCAGGGAGAACGCGCCATCGAGCACAGCTTCTATCTCGGGCACAAGACGCTCTTGGCCTGCACGGCCATCCAGGAACTGAAACTCAATATCAGGCTCGCGACACCTGGCGCTTTCCTCTCCTTGCAGTGGGAGATCTGGGATGGGAAAAAGGGTATCCAGCTCACCGCCGAAGACGGTACTGCGGGCCTGAGTAAAGACGGAACCGTGGTTCTCAGGAATCTCCCCGCCTTCCCCGAGCTTGCGCTCCATACCCTGACAAACCGCTGGCTGCGCTGCCGGCTTGAGAAGGCTATTGCGTCGGTGGCCCAGTTACCCACGATCAAAGAAATCACCTTGACCGTCGTCTCGACTCCCCAGGCTCTGAGGCTCGATGCCGCCTCTGTCAATGCGCTGCCGCTTGATCTCAGCAACGAGTTCTTTCCCTTCGGTGAGGAACCTAAGCTCGGCGACAGCTTTTATCTCGCGCACCGTGAGGCGTTTTCGCGAGTTGGTGCAAAGGTCACCTTGCTTACGACAGTGGTAAATCCGACCGCGTATATCCAAGAGCAGGCCATACCGGAGGGTCGGAGTAAACCAACCCTCGTGTGGGAGTTATGGAACGGACAGGCGTGGGCTCCGCTCACAGCGACAAAGGACTACAGCGAATCCTTCACCAATATGGAGCCTCGGACGGTGGAATTCACCGTACCCGCAATCCAGCCTACCGTCATCAACGGAATAGAAAATTACTGGGTCCGGGTGCGGATTAGCGAGGGAGACTATGGTAAAGGCGCTGAGTTTGGACCTTTGCTAAACGACAAAGGTGAGCTTGTTAAAGACGATAAAGGTCAGATCCAGTATGAGCGCAGCGCATCCACCCTGGTGCCGCCGCAACTTGCGAGGTTGAGCGTAGACTATACCCAGGAGGCGAAGCCCGAGGCGATAGTAACGGTCAACGATTTCCACTACGACGAACACACGAAACCTGGACCATTTCAGCCTTTCCTGGCGGCGACCAAGACCGATCATCCCGCACTTTACCTGGGCTTCAGTCTGCCTACGGCCCGCGCCGCCTTTCCAAATCGGCCCTTGTCGCTCTACTTCTCAATCGCGGAACTGGAGTTCCAGTCCGGGACAGAGTCATCCTCGACCGCGCCGCAGCTCGCCTGGGAGTATTGGGATGGCGAGGCCTGGGTCGTGACCTCGGTGTATGACGAGACCGAGGCCTTAGCCCATTCCGGACTGGTCATCTGGCTTGCGCCTGCCGACATCGCTCTGCGCGCGGACTTTGGGCTGTCTGAGCGCTACTGGCTGCGTGTGCGGCTGGCAAGCGGCGCTTATCCGAAACCGCCGAGATTGCGGAGGGTGCTGCTCAATACGATAATGGCCCGGCAGACCATGACTCTTATGAACGAGGTCCTGGGCTCGAGCGACGGCAGCAAGGATCAATGCTTCCACACCAACCACTCCCCGGTATTGCCCGGCCAGCAGCTTGAGGTAGAGGAGGCGGAACTGCCCACAACCGCCGAACTTGAGGAGATCCGGAAAGCGGAGGGGGCAGGGGCGATACCCGCCTCTGGGGCGGCGACCGCACGCAGGGCGGTCTGGGTGCGCTGGCAGGAGGTGCCCGATTTTTATGCCTCAGGCGCCCGGGATCGGCACTATGCATTGGATCATATCAACGGTGAGGTGCGCTTCGGCGACGGCCAGAATGGCCTGATCCCGCCGCGCGGGGTGGGGAATATCCGCTTGGCTCGTTATCGGACGGGGGGCGGTGCCAAGGGTAACGTACTCACAGGCGCTATATCCCAGCTCAAGACCACCGTGCCCTACCTGGACCAGGTGATCAATCGGGAACCGGCTCTAGGTGGCGCGGATGCAGAGAGCTTGGAGGCGCTGCGCAGGCGAACGCCCCGCCAGCTCCGCCACGGCGGCCGGGCGGTGACCCGCGATGATTACCACGACCTGGCTCTGCTCGCGAGCCCAGAGGTTATGCGCGCACGGTGCGTGCCGCTTTGGGATCCCTCCACGAACCAACTCTTCGATCCCAACACCAAAGAACACCAACAACCGGGCCATATCACCGTCGTCATCGTCCCGAGTTCAACCGGCGCGGAACCCAAACCCAGCATCGAGCTCGTCCGCCGCGTCAAGGCGTACCTCGACAACCACCGCCTTCCCGGCGTGAAACTGCATGTCATCGGCCCTCAGTACCTCAAGATCAACATCATGGCGGAGATCGTCCCTGACTCCTTGGAGGCGGCGACCTATCTCCAATCCGCAGTCGAGAACGCATTGGCCCGCCTTCTTCATCCACTGACCGGCGGAGCGGCCGGCACGGGGTGGCCTTGGGGACGCAAACCCAGCGAGGCAGCGTTGTATAAGCTGATCCACGCCATTCCGGGCGTTGGTCAGGTCAGCACGCTGAAGGTGGGCCACGATCCCGGCACCAAGGATTTGGAGAAGACTTCGTACTTTCTGGTTTGCTCGGGCCAGCACACCATTTCTTTAGCATGAACCACCCGGATAAGGGACGCCTGTGCCAATAGACCTGCCGGACCTCGACGATCGCCGCTATCCAGACCTTATCGAGGAAGCACTGCGGCTGATCCCGGCCCACGCGCCGGAGTGGACCAACCACAATCCCTCGGATCCGGGGATGACCCTGATCGAGCTCTTCGCCTATGTGACCGAAATGCTCATCTACCGTCTGAACCGCGTGCCGCCCGAAAGCACCCTCGCTTTTTTGAAATTGATAAGCGGACCGGATTGGAAGCCCTTAGAGCTGAACACTGAGGAGTGGCGCACACTGGACCTACGGGACCGGGACGGCAAGCTCGGGGCGTGGTGGAAAAGCAACTCGGCAGAGGACCGCCGCCGGACGGTGGCTGAGATCGTCCAACAGCTACGTAAGCCCGTGCGCGCCGTCTCCAGCACCGATTTCGAGGCCTTGGCACGCGCGGTCGATGCGCGTGTGGCACGCGTGCACTGTATTCCAGGTAACGGTGACATCCGCGTTATCATCGTGCCCAAGCCGCTTTCGAGCCCTTTAACGCCCAAGCAGGCGGCAGGCCGAAAGGGTGAAATAGTCACCGTGCAGTTCGCAGTCAAGAGCACTGGATCGAACCCTGGCGGCACTGGTTATGACGAACTCTATTCCGAGGGCTCCTGGCATCACCCCGACAACTTTTTCGTGCGCATCCCCCGGCCATTTCGAGAGCAGTTCCCGGCACTCGGTATTACAGATGTTGGCTCGCACTTTAAGGGAAAAGTGATCCACGCCACGGGTCGGGTGACGTCTTTGAGTTGGCCGGAAAGAGGGAAGTTTCCGGTTATCGTTGTCGAGGATTTGGAGCACATCAATATTGCCTTCGCGGTCCCTGACAAATTGAAGACCGAGATCGAAAACACCCTGCGGAACAGTTGCCCGCTGACAACCCAGATCGCTGTGGAAAGCTCCAAGCTGGCCAAAGTAGCTATCAAGCTTACGCTCGTGCTCGAAGCCGATGCACGGGAGCAAGACGCGCGCGCGGAAGCGGAACGCGCTGTCAAAAGATTCCTCGACCCCCTGAAATGGCCGTTTGGCCAGAAGATTTATGTCTCCAAACTCACTGAATTATTCGCCGATCTTCCCGGTATCCGCGAGGTTAAGGACATCACATTATCTACCCCGGACCAGAAGCCCGTGACCGATGAAGACACGGGTAAGCCCATAGCGATACCTATCGAGCCTGACGCGCTTGCTATCGCTAAAGATCCCATTGACATCAAGATAGAGTGGGCACGTACGTAGTCAATGGACACGGCAGATTTACTTAACTATCTACCCGCCATTTATCACGAAGATAAATTCTTGGGCCAGTTCCTTCGGCCCTTTGAAACGCTGCTGCTCGGGGATGAAGATGACAAGGAGATCCTCTCTAATGTGAAAGCCCTGAAAGGACTCGACAAGCTGGAAGAAATAAAAGGCTTGGAGAAAAAGATCGTATCGTTACTCTATTATTTCGATCCGCACCGAGCACCGGAACGATTCCTGCCATGGCTTAGCAGTTGGACCGGATTCGCCTTGCGCGCCGATCTGCCGCAGGAGAAGAAACGCGATTTTATCGCCAGCGCGATCAGCCTCTACCGCATGCGCGGAACGAAAGCTAACATGGAACGGCTGCTCGAGATCTTCACCTCCAGGAAAGCGACTGTGAAAGACCAACTTGTCAAACCGTTTTATTTTAAGGTCAGGATCAGCTTCAATGATACGACTGACATCGAGCGCAATCGGGCGATCGCGCACGCGTTGATCGAGCGCGAAAAACCGGCGCACACATCGTTTGCTCTCGAACTATCTTTTCCAACAATGAAAATCGGAGCAGTCCGGGTGGGTAAAAATAACGCTTATCTGAGCGGCTCCAGAGGAGAAATCCAATGAAGGACCCCGCGAGCAAAGATCTCATCAAACGTCTTAAATATAACAACGGCCAACTGCTCGACGAATACGATTTTCAAGACGAGCAAAACTACCACCGCGAGATGCGCAAGCGGCATAACCGGTCGGTGCATAGCTGGGGGATCGTCGAAGGACTCAATGTCAGTATTACCGATGGGAAGAAAATAACAATTTCAGCCGGTATGGCCATAGATAAGAACGGCCAGGAGCTTGTCCTCCTCACGGAAGAGCATCCGGAGCCGCCGCCGGATCTCAAGAGCGCCGTTCTGACAGCCAAGTTCGAGGCTAAAGACGACGACACTGTGATTCAAAAAGATGAAGACGGTAGAAAAGACTATGCTTGCCGGACGGTGGAACGACCGAAGTTCGAAATAACTGATAAAGAGCCCGCCAAAGACGGCACGGTTATCGTGCTGACGAAGCTCAATTGGGATGGAGCGGGGAAGATCACCCCCGACCCGTCGGCGCGCAGCCGTTCGGTGAGTACCCGTATTGATCCGGCGGCTGATCTGACAGTGAGCCGTCTGTCTTTGGCAAAAACTAACGACAGGCGCGGCGCGCTCTTTCTAGCAGGTTTAGATGATTTCAACCATGCGCTTTACAACAACTATTCCAACATAGACAAAGAAGGGGCTTGGGACGGTGCCACGTGGAATACCTATAAAGGATTGAAAATCCGCGTAGGTAGCGATAAAAAATCTTCCCTATATATCAATGACGAGTGCAAGGTCGGCATCGGCACGACCAGCCCCCAGAGCACTCTGTCAGTGAAGGGGGGGCTCACGGTCGGGACGAACTACGCGGAAAAGAATGCCGCCCCGAACAATGGACTGCTGGTGGAGGGCAAGGTCGGCATCGGCACGACCGATCCAGGCAACTACAAACTCAAGGTGGACAAGGGAAACACCTGCCTGGATGGTGAGCTGGAAGTCAGCAAAGCGGCCACGCTACAAGACACCCTGACGGTAAACAAAGGCGCTACCCTCAGAGATACTCTTTCGGTGGCCAAAGCCGCCACCATGCTAGACACTCTGACGGTAAAGCGGGGGCTTCTGGTCGAGGGCTCGGGCACAACGACGACTCCGAGTTTAGATCTTCAATTCCGTGATTGCGCTGCCAATTTGCACGTCGTGATCTGCCGAAAGGGTAAAGGCGGAAAAGGCCATGATCCAGGCGCTGTTCCATCTTCATTGCAATTGATGATTTATGATGGATATGAAGCCGGGGTGAAGATCATGAATGTGCGAGACCCGGAGAACAAAGGTAACAACCAATATATTACCTTCCATACGCATTGGGCATACCGAGGCTCGGGGGAAGCAATGCGTATTGCACCGAATGGCTTCGTTGGCATCGGCACGAAGGAGCCATCGGCACCGCTTCATATTTGGGGGGGGGAGAAAAAAGAAAATACGAAAAGACCTCAGAGGAAGAGTTTGGTCTATACGTAGAAAAACATGCTGCTGCTTTGAAGTGGCATACCTACAGCGATGCTCGCATTAAGTTAAATCCTACCCCAGTAGATCCCGTTTGCTCGCTAAAGACGCTTATGAATCTCACACTCTGCGAGTACGAGTACATACCCGAATATCAGCCATCATCGTCTGGACAAAAATATCATGGTTTTCTCGCTCAGGAAGTGGAGCGCGTGATCCCAGAAGCCGTTTCCATTGTAGGTGATAAAAGGCTCGCTGAAGGCCGGGTAATCGAAGGGCTGCGGGTGGTGGCGCACGATCGCATCTTTAGCGAAGCTGTCGGCGCAATTCAGGCGTTACACGCCATGCTTCAAGAGCACAATGCCAGAATACGTGCATTGGAAAAGCAGAGTTCGGCCATTTAGCCTGATATGCTGCGCGCACCTTCTACGGCTTTTCCTTCAACGTTATCGGGCGGCGGTGATTGATCACAGAGTTGAGACGGTTGCAATAGGGAACGGTTTGCAAGAACAACTACAAGCGCGGTTGGAAACCCTGAAACGGGAATTTCACGCTGGCCAGGCGAGACTGCGCGATCTTGAGCAGCAGGAAACCGCGTTGCGCGAAGCCCTCCTGCGCATTAGCGGCGCCATTCAAGTGCTGGAAGAGGAACTCGGCAAAACGGATGAAGGGCCGTCTCTTACTCCCGGCCGGCCGGAAGGCGCCGCCGGGGAGGTGTAGCGCGGCCGCACCGGTGAGGTTAATGCATTCGGCCCTTCGAGCCATGTGTAGCGCAAGTTGTGTACACTATACGCGTCGGATGTGCAGGACAAATTCAAAGTTGATTAGCCCTTCGTTCCAAGACGATGTGCCATGACCTGTGACGGGGTTTCTTATGGCCAAGCTCATTCATCACCACGCCGATACACAACAAACGCATCGGGAAAAACCGCTCAAGCCTGCCGTTGAGCACGCTCCCGTGCGTGCGTCCGAGACGGCCGTATCACTGGCCGCACGAGCGCGGATGGGCTCCCGCACGTTGACGCCTCACCATATGGTCGCCTTGCAACGCGCAATGGGCAATCGCGTGGTGGAACGCTTGATTCAAGCGAAACTCACGGTGAATGCACCAGACGATCCGTACGAGCAAGAGGCGGACAAGTTCGCAGCGCGTGTGCTGACGATGCATGACCCGGCGCATCGCCAGGTGGAAAACGAAGGCCCGGAGGACGAACTTCAAGAGAAGCCCATGACGCAACGCAGGAGCGATGGCGGCTTCGAGACGGACGATGCGTTTACAGGACGGTTGCGTGCGACCCAAGGCGCTGGCCGCCCATTGCCCGCTGCGACGCGCGAGTTCATGGAGTCTTGTTTCGCCGCGGACTTCAGCGGTGTGCGCGTGCATACGGGGAGCGAGGCGGTGGAGCTGAGTCGGGAGGTGCAGGCGCAGGCGTTCACGTATGGCAACGACATCTACTTCAACGAGGGCAAATACGATCCTGCGTCCCGTGATGGCCGACAATTGTTGGCGCATGAGCTGACACACACGATTCAGCAGACAGGCGGGATTGAGCGCAAAGTAGAGTTTAACTTCTCTGGCAAGGTTGGTTTAAAAGCCCGGCTTGAAGGAGGGCACAATGCAATCTTTAACGAGATTTTGGAAACATTCAAAGAATATCAAAAGGACAAGGACATCAACGCAGAGCGGGGTCATCTTAAGACGATCATGGAGCTCTGTAAAAGTTATATCGACTATGTGGGGAAAAATAGGCCGCAAGACACGAAATCAAAGAAGTATGAGGATGCGCAAAAGTTATTGGTAGCCTGTCAAAAAGAATTGATACAAAAGATTTCGGAAATATACATAGATTATGAAGAACACAAGGACGAAGACGCATCGATGGACGTTTCTCGTCTTTGCAACATAGTGGACCTCTGTAGCACCTATATTTCCCATGTCGGGTCGACTGGCCGGGGTGAGTATTTAGACCATGTAAAAAAATTGGAGCGAACCTGTCGGCAAGAACTGCCTCATGCGGAATATATGCGCGACATGGAACAGGGAACGTTCCAGTATCTGACGACAACAGGCCGCACGGCAACAACGATTGGGAAACCACAAACGCTGTTTGCTGGGAAACATGGCCTCTCAGTAGCGGAGCTAATTGCCATTCGTGTCTATACAGCTGGGGATTATCAGTATATGAACCCTGTTGTTGCCGGCAATGATCCCTGGCTTCTGACGACTATCAACCAACTGATCAGCCCCAGAGAGAAGATAGGCTCAGAAGGAACGATAACCTACCCTGCAGAATGGACAGCTCCGTGGGCCAAGGAAATGTTGACTACGGGAGTATTTTCATTCCGGCTGACCGGGATTCGTCTGGAAGCCGCACGGCACAATCGTATGGCTGAGTCTGGCTTGAGAAAACTGCCGGATGTAAAGGCAACAACTTACCGCGGGGAGGGCTGGTCGAAGACAGACTTTGAGAAACGCTACCAGGTAGGCCATGAATTCATCTTCCCGATTTTTGCCAGCACCAGTCTTGACCTAGAGAGAAGCAAAAGCTTTGCGCGGGACAACGTGAGCGGCACTAAAATAGGCGCCCTGCTCATTATGAAGGTCACAAAAGGCAAGGATGTTGCGGAAATTGCGCTTACCAAATCCGAAAAGGAGATTCTACTGCCCCCTTATTCGGTATTCAGAGTGAACAAAATCACCCCACCCACCCCAGCTGACGCTTTCTACAAAGTGGAAATGGAACAAACGCAGTAAGCCTTTTAGGTTTATAGGGAGAGGAACCAGGATGGAAAAAATCAGAGAGAGCTTCAAAAATTACTTTCAAGCATTTGGCATCGAATTGCCTGAGCCGATCCCTTCACAGGGCCAGCTCAGCATCAATGATTGGTTCATCCGGTACGTCTTGACACAAGATGAGCAACAAGCATCCTGTCTGGACTTTTACGCCCACCATCCACAGACCAATCCGCGGCACGTCAGGATTTTACGCAATGGCGAGGTCATCGCTTTAGAAAGCTTCCTTGATGGTTTTTCGTTTGATCCGAACATCGAGGGCGATAAAGAGGCGGCACTGAAAAAATTTCGTAAACATAACGAGCGAGTCGGTGAGGAACTCAGAAAAAAGGGTTTGATTTAGGCATTATAGAGCATACCCCTTGGCATCGGCCAGCACCGCTTGGAGGGGCGCGCATAGGGATAAGCTTCGGAGAAGGTAATCCAGCCATGACGACCGTGAGGCGGATCTGCCCCGGTTTCGCTCTCTCCCGGAGGGCGATCAACGCAAAAATGCATGGAAAACCTTGACCGCTATCTGCGCCTTGCGCTGAAGGCGCGAAGCCACAGATGGAAGCCATGGGCAAAATCGACCGGGCCGAAGTCGGAAGAGGGTAGCGTAGGCGTGGGGGGCGACGTTAGTGGCAGCACTAGAAACGTTGCTGATCTATTTATATGTGATTCAATAGGGTATTGTTTAATTGTGCATCCGGCCATCGCACCAGCAACGATGTAGAGCTTGCTTGCAAAACCTTCCAATCCCAGCTATCGCGGGTTGAGATCGATCCGGTATAATCCGTTCTCGGATGGGGGTGGCTGCCATCCCTGGAAATGACGTGTTAGCGCAATACCTACCGGTACTCATCTTCATTATCGTGGCCCTGGTCTTCGGCGCCGTCGCGCTCTGCGTCGGCTTCGCGCTGGGCCCTCGCCGCGCCGACCAGGAGAAGCTTTCGCCCTATGAATGCGGGTTCGAGCCCTTCGAGGATGCCAGGATGCAGTTCGACGTCCGCTATTACTTGGTCGCGATTCTCTTCATCATTTTCGATTTGGAGATTGCGTTTCTCTTCCCCTGGGCCGTGGCGCTCAAGGATATTGGGCTGCTCGGTTTTTCCGCGATGATGATCTTCCTGGCCGTGCTCGTCATCGGGTTTGTCTATGAGTGGAAAAAGGGGGCGCTGGAATGGGAATAGAAGCGCTCGGCGACAAAGGGATCGTGACGACCTCGATGGACAACCTGATCAACTGGGCACGCACCGGATCGCTTTGGCCGATGACCTTCGGGCTAGCCTGCTGTGCGGTCGAGATGATGCATGCCGGGGCCGCGCGCTACGATCTGGACCGATTCGGGGTGGTGTTCCGGCCGAGCCCGCGGCAATCCGATGTCATGATCGTCGCCGGCACCTTGGTGAACAAGATGGCGCCGGCGCTGCGCAAAGTCTACGATCAGATGGCGGAGCCGCGCTGGGTGATCTCGATGGGATCGTGCGCCAACGGCGGCGGGTACTACCACTACTCCTACGCGGTGGTGCGCGGTTGTGACCGCATCGTCCCGGTCGACGTCTATGTGCCCGGATGTCCCCCAACGGCCGAGGCGTTGCTATTCGGGGTCATTCAGCTTCAAAACAAGATCCGGCGCACCAATACGATCGCCCGCTAAGAACCCTGAATGTCGAACGTGACCGAACAGCTCACGGCGCACCTTAAAGAACGATTCAGCGATAAACTCAGTTCCTGCGTGGTGGCCTTGGGGCAGATCACGATCGAGGTCCGCGCCGCCGATATGCTGGAGATCTGCAAGGCGCTCAGGGACGAGCCGGGGTTCGCTTTCGAGCAACTGATCGATGTGTGCGGGGTGGACTACGGCACCTACGGACAGGCGGACTGGTGCACCGAGGAGGCGAGCCGCTCCGGTTTCAGCCGCGGGGTCGATGCGAATGCGTATCGAGAGGCCCAAGGCGATCGGCCCCGGTTCGCGGCCGTGTACCACCTCCTTTCGGTCAGCCGCAATCAGCGGCTGCGCCTGCGCGTGTATGCGCTCGGCGATCCCCCGCGGGTCGATTCCGTGGTGGAAATTTGGGCCGCGGCGAACTGGTTCGAGCGCGAGGCCTTCGATTTCTTCGGGATCCTCTTCGAGGGGCACCCGGACTTGCGGCGGATCTTGACCGACTACGGCTTCATCGGTCATCCCTTTCGTAAGGATTTCCCGCTCGAAGGCAACGTCGAGGTCCGCTACGATCCGGAGAAGGGCCGTGTCGTCTACCAACCGGTCACGATCGAGAACCGCGTGCTGGTCCCGAGGGTGATCCGGCGCGACTATCCCGCGCCGCGAACTACCGAGTCCGACCTAAGATGATACCTATAGGCAATGCCTGAAATCCGCAACATGACCTTGAACTTTGGGCCGCAGCATCCCGCGGCCCACGGGGTCTTGCGCCTGGTGCTGGAGATGG
>Ga0187893_10009104_pt1 | contig 15394 bp, 12 predicted proteins | sample MA1701074metaG_FD_139574 | JGI IMG/M metagenome (GOLD analysis project Ga0187893, IMG submission 139574) | White microbial mat communities from a basaltic lava cave in the Kipuka Kanohina Cave System on the Island of Hawaii, USA - MA170107-4 metaG ... | reverse complement strand
TTGTCCGACGCGACTGCGCCAACGGTTCGAGATCGAACGAGGACTTGGACGATTGCAGAGTCGCACGCTTGCTGAAAGCAGCCTCTACTCCAGTTTCTGTCGATGGCAAAGCCGGCTGCGATGCACCGACCTTTTCGTCCTTTCCCTTTCCGGGCTTGGACGACAGTGGGATGCGGGTGCCCATGAACAGGAATGTGTCTTCGTCTGCGGGCGTTGGAGCCTTGGAAGATTTTTCCGGATCTGGTGTGGATGGCGCCATCGGTCTGACAATACGGACGGAACTTATTGTTGGGCGAGACAATCCTTCTCGGCGCAGGAAAAGGTGCTCTGGAGCTGAACCCTGACGTTACCGAACCAGGCCCACAACTGTCGGCACAGATCAAGCATCAACATGATCTCGAAAGAAGCTCTGCATGGCCGATCTGTGTTCCTGCCCGATGGAGGCTGTTAGGTGGCGCCGTTCGGCCTCAGAAAGCGGTTTAAACTTGCGGGCCAGCTGTATGTTCTGCTCAATGTGCTCCAGCTTCGGCATGCCGAGTGAGACCGTGCTGACGGGAAGTGACATAGCATAGTAGAGCAGCTTCTCAATGGGCGCCACTCCCAGAATCTGTTCCTGTCCGAAAGCTTTCATGGCGATGACCCCCAGGTTCTTGCGTTTGGCCACCGGCAGAGCCAAAGCTTCAAAGCCCCCTTCCTTCATGGGTGTCGCTTTCATTCCTCCAGATCCCTCCGCCATTCGGGCTCGCGCCGCGTTGAGAGCCATTTGAGTGCAATCAAAGTCATGGCGTTCAAGCGCGGTCTGCAGCGCCTGGGGAGCTGCGTGACAGGTGATGCCAATGAATCGGGTCAGTTTCTGTTCCCGTGCCTTGTACATGGTCTTCAGTACGCCGTCCGGCGCCTCAATGGCCGCGAGGTCTTCCGGGCTCGTGAGGGAATGGATGTGAAGGACATCGAGGTGATCCGTCCGCAGCCGCTTCAAACTCAACTCAATCTGCCGGATGGCGTCGTCGCCCTTCCGGGCTGCAATCTTTGTGGCGAGAACCACTGCTTTACGTTTCTGGGCCATCAATTGTCCAATGCGCTCCTCACTCTTTCCTGCCCCGTAGTTGTGGGCCGTATCCACGTAGGTGATGCCGAGATCAAGCGCCTTGTTCAAAGCTTCAAGAGCCTTGTCCTCCTGTTCATACATCATAAAACGGCTTCCCGCGCCGAAGGCGATTACCGAGACTGTCAGGCCCGTCCGGCCGAGTGTTCGCATGGGAATTTTCGAAGATGCTCCCAGCGACGGGCCAACGACACCACCGACGGTGACACAGCCCAGAGCTGCTGTTTCGAGGAACTGGCGCCTGGAAATGTTCATCGCGATGCCTCCTAGGTTCTGTTCTCAGCCTAACCTAGTCGAGCGAGCGGGTCAATCTCAGTCAATCGACGGTGAAGTAACCAAATAAGAGTAATTGGATTCTGGAATTTGATTCTTGTTCGGTGTTTACCGGGCTGTTGTTTCGGCAGAGATAACGGGTCAACAAAAGAATGGCTGCTTATTCGTCAAATCGAGCACCGACCAATTGCCGTCCGGAAGCATCAGCATGGATACGAACAACCTTGGCGGTTGTGGTATGCAAGCGGCCGAAGAGGGAACTCATTGCGATGGTTAGAGTGAGATGCGTGTCGAGCCAGATCGGAGTTTCTAGATAAAACGAGATGCCCGTTTCGCTGATGTCTCGTGTATCGGTCTTTTCCGTGAAGGCTTTTCCTGCCGAGTCCGTCCACTTCACCAAAACCTTTGAGTCCTCTTGCAGGCGAGTCGCAGCTGGATTCATCTTTGACATGGCAAACACCCCAAAAGAAGCAGGTATGCCCTCTAGGTTCGGCAAAAACGGGCTGACGGTTTAGTCTCCCCCGAGAATCGTCCAATGGTTCACCCACACAGCCACAGGCGGGCTTTCGTCGAGTTGGATCTGGTGCGGGCCCTGGTCGGGGGAGTCGCACCGTAGGTCAGCATCTAGGAGAGAATCCTGCCATCCGCACGGCGAAGAACTCTCACTCCACTAGGACGTAACCGGAAACCCGCGCTTTCGACACGACGATCCACTCGATGTTTTAGAAGCGCCAGTGGAATTCTTGAGGAATCCAGGCAACCGTTTGCGCGGCTTAGGAAATGAAGAAGAGTCGATGATCGGGATCGGTCAAGTCGATTTCTTCGTACAACTGAGCGAGAAAGTCCATGCCGTAACGGGCGAGGAAATAGAAAATGTTAATGCGTCGCTCTTGAAGCGTCTTGAGCGGATAGAGAATCGCCAGCGCCTTGTCAATTTGCTTGGTCAAGGTCTCCTGATGCCGACTTTCAGCGTGGACGAACTTCGTGCGCAGGTGTGCCACCTGATACTGCACCTTCTGCTGCGTGGTTCGTAGGGCCTCAGCCAGAGTCGGGTCGATCGCCTTCAGGGAAGGTTCCAGCTCTTCCAATTTCTTGCCGAACTCTTTTTCCACCGTCGCGAACTTGGCGGCCAGTGATTGGTCGAGATTCTGCTCCACGACTTTCTTGATGAGTGCCTCGTTCCCGAGAAAAATGTCTTCAAAACTCAGGTGATACTTGTCCAAAATCTTAGCAATCTTCCGTTCGACCACCGAAACACTGAAGCGTGGAAAAACGATCGGCGCTTTGCGTCCGAACTCCTCGTGCAAGCAGCCAATCTGAGCAAGATAGGCGACCTCCGACGGCCCGGCTACATACGCGAGGGTCGGAAGCAGCAAATCCTGCATCAGCGGGCGAAACAGGACGTTAGGGCTGAACTTCCAAGGTGCCTCGCTGAGAGCCTGCTGAAAATCTCCCACAGGCAGGCGGCGATTGGTTCCCTTCACCTTGAGGAAGCCGTTGTCACGTATCAGGGCCCGACGTTTGCCATCGTCTTCAAAAAACAGACCTGACGATTCTTCCTCGATCACCACCTGTGCGTGGTAGCCGGCCGCAACCAACTGCGCACTGCGCGATTGGATCAAAGAATTGTACCGGGCTCCATCAAGCAAGATCTTCTCAAAAACGGGTTGTCCCAGCGCCTTCAGCCCCTCATCCTGCGGATCAACCAGAATGAGTCCGTAATTCGAAAAGAGATATGACAGGGTTTCTCCGAAAGCACTGGCAAATGTCTTTGCCTGGCCGTAAGCCGCTGTCAATCGGCCGCCCATCTCCACCTTAAATTCCGAGTTCGGCAACGCATCCAGAAAGTGTTTCGAACCTGCCTCAATGGTTTGCGAAAACCGAACCTTGCCAACCGGCTTCCCCGCATCTTCAGGCTGGCTTTCATAACGCACGAGCTGCAACTGCGAATCGCCATCGATGAGATAAGAATGATCCACCTCGGCCAGATCGTGATCCTCGGTGGCCATCCAGAAAACCGGCACAACCTTGATTCCACGCCGAGCGTAATGCGCCGCGAGCTTCACTGCCGTCATGGCCTTGTAGATGGTATAGGCTGGACCCGTAAACAAACCCACCTGCTGACCCGTGACCACAGCGGCGCAGTCGTCATCCCGCAGCTTCTCGATATTCTCCTGCGTCCGCTCGCCCCCGCCGAATGACTGGTTCTGCTTCTCCAGGATCTGGCACAACTCCTGCCGGTGGGCCAAAGCCGCTCCCGACACGGCTTCCTTGCGGAAATGATCGAGCGCGTAGGAAAAAGAAAAAAAAGGCGCCAGCCGGGGAAAGTCGTGAAGGTAATCGAGAAAAAACGCGGATGTTTTGGGAACGTTTTTAAAGTGAACCCTGTCGTTAGTCATAAGCGAGTCGTATTCTATTCCCTCTCGATCGCGTGGATCCGCTTCAATGTCCGCAGAAGCGCTTCCAACCGGTGTAGCGGCAAGGAATTTGGACCGTCGCTGAGGGCACTAGCAGGATTGTCATGAACTTCCATAAAGAGTCCGTCAATTCCGGCGGCCACACCTGCTCGCGCCAAGTGTTCGATAAACTGGGATTGCCCGCCCGACGCCGTTCCCTGCCCCCCTGGCAGTTGCAGGCTGTGGGTGACGTCGTAAACCACGGGCCAACCCAGCTGACGCATGATAGGAAACGAGCGCATGTCGACGACGAGGTTGTTGTATCCGAACGAAGTACCACGCTCGGTAAGCAGAACCCTCTGGCAGCCACTGGTTTCGAGTTTTATGACCACGTTCTCCATGTCCCATGGAGCCAGAAACTGTCCCTTCTTCACATTGACTGCGCAACCGCTTCGCCCGGCAGCCACCAGCAGGTCCGTCTGCCTGCAGAGAAAGGCCGGAATCTGCAAACAATCAGCCACCTGGGCAACTGGTTCCACCTGATCCACACCATGAATGTCCGTGAGTATGGGAACCTGAAATTCTTTTCTAATCGAATTCAGAATAGCCAGGCCGGTCTGCATCCCAGGCCCCCGAAACGAGCTGACGCCCGTACGATTGGCCTTATCGAAAGAAGCCTTAAAAATGAGCGGGATGTCACAACGTGATGTGATCGCCTTCAACTCCCGGGCAACCAGACTGCAGTGTTCTGAACTTTCGATGACGCAGGGACCTGCAATCAAGAATAGTGGACGCATTGCGCCCACCAGAACGGAACCGAGGCTGAATTCTCTCGTTGAGCGCATAGGAGTTTCCCGGCTTAATAGGCGCTCCGAGGGAGACGGTGACTCCAGAGATAGATTACGAGCGGTCCCGGGCACTACGAACTCTGCGTTGCTTCCCTGGCAACGGATTCACCGACCGGGTTGCTCACCCGCGCCTGGCGATGCGCGTAGGAAGCTTGAATGAACGCCTTGAACAACGGGTGGGACGTCAAGGGTTTTGACTTGAACTCCGGATGGAACTGGCAGCCAACAAACCACGGGTGACCTTCCACCTCGACGACCTCCACGAAATTCCCATCCGGCGAGGCGCCAACAATTCTCAGTCCATGTGCAATCAGCGTCTCTTCGTATTCCCGGTTGAATTCATAGCGGTGACGATGACGTTCCGAGATTTCCACTTCTCCATAGGCCTTGTGGGTATTCGACCCAGCAGTGAGGACGCACGGGTAAGCGCCGAGCCTCATTGTCCCGCCAAGATCATCGATGCCGCGTAGCTCGCGCAGTTTGTAAATCACCCGGTGCGGCGTTGCCGGATTGAACTCAGAGCTATCCGCATCGGTCAGCCCGCAGACATTTCTCGCAAATTCAATCACACTGCATTGCATTCCCAAACAAATGCCGAAGAATGGAACTTGCTCTGTGCGCGCAAAACGAATCGTGCGGATCATGCCCTCGATTCCGCGTTTTCCAAAGCCTCCCGGCACCAGGATGCCATCATACGGGCGCAATTGTTCTTCCCATCCCTCGCCATCGACTCCCTCGGCCTCAATCCAACGAATGACGGTCTGCAGGTTCTGCACCAGGCCGGCATGAACGAGTGCTTCCTTCAAACTCTTGTAAGACTCCTCAAACTCCACGTATTTTCCGACAATCGCAATCTGCACTTCGTCCGCCGGATGCTTGATGCGCTCGATCAGCAGCCGCCATTGGCGCATGTCCGACTCGCGCGACGGCAAGTTGAGTTGCTTTAGAATGATCTCGTCCAGCCCTTCGGCCCCCAGCACCACCGGGACCTCGTAGATCGACTCGACGTCCTTGGCGGTGATCACCGCATCTTCATCCACCGAACAAAACAATGCGATCTTGGATTTCAAGTCTTTCGACAGAAAGCGGTCCGTGCGGCAGAGCAGAATGTCCGGTTGGATACCGATAGCTCGCAGTTCCTTCACACTGTGCTGGGTGGGCTTGGTTTTCAGCTCTCCCGCAGCACCGATAAAAGGCACCAGCGTGAGGTGTACGAACAGCGAGTTCTCCCGGCCGACATCCTGGCGCAGCTGGCGGATGGCTTCGAGAAACGGGAGCGACTCGATATCGCCCACCGTCCCTCCTATCTCGACAATCACCACGTCTGTATCGACGCTCACTTTCTTGATGGCCGCCTTGATTTCGTTTGTCACATGGGGAATCACCTGAACCGTCTTGCCCAGGTAGTCTCCACGCCGCTCTTTCTGAATGATGGATTCGTAGATCCTGCCGGTCGTTAGATTGTTGTCGCGAGTCAAACGGGAATTGGTAAACCGCTCGTAATGCCCCAGGTCGAGATCGGTTTCAGCGCCATCGTCCGTCACGAAAACCTCACCGTGCTGGTAAGGACTCATGGTCCCGGGATCGACATTGAGGTAAGGATCGAATTTCTGCAGCGTCACCCGGAACCCGCGGCTTTCGAGCAGCCGCCCGATGGACGCCGCCGCCAATCCCTTGCCTAAAGACGACACCACTCCGCCCGTTACAAAGATGAACTTGGTTGCCATGTGCGCTCCTTTATGAATGCGTTCACTCGTTCGAGATCTTCCGGCGTGTCCACCGCCAGCGATTGATAAGTGGAATTGACAACTTTGATGCGGTAGCCATTCTCCAGAAATCTAAGTTGTTCCAAAGCTTCCGCCTTCTCCAGATAAGATTCCCGCAGGGTCCCGAGGCATGTCAGAAATGTTCGCCGGTAGGCATACAGCCCCACGTGTCTAAAGAACGTTAGCCTTTCGCCCCCAGTGAAAGGCGAGTCGCGGAAAAAGGGGATCGGTGATCGCGAAAAATAGAGCGCGAATCCGTTATGATCGACCACAACCTTCACGACATTTGGATTCTCCAACTCGCCGTCGGTCCCATTGACGCTCAACGTTGAGATCATGAGGCTCGAATCAGACTGAAATGGCTCGACCACGGCATCCAAAGCCTCCGGATCGATCAAGGGCTCGTCGCCTTGGACGTTTACAATGACGTCTGCGTCGCTCAATGCTGCCACTTCAGCAACCCGGTCAGTGCCCGAACGATGCAACGGGGAAGTCATTTGCGCCTGCCCGCCGAATGCCTCCACTGCCTGCAGGATGCGGGCGTCATCGGTTGCCACAATGACACCTGCCACGCTTTTCGCCTGGAGCGAACGCTCGTAGACATGCTGGATCATCGTCTTGTCGACTATCTTAACGAGGGGTTTTCCGGGGAAACGAGTGGATTCAAACCTGGCAGGAATAATGGCTATGGACTTCAGAGAGTTCATCGATCCGAAATAATTAGCACAAACCACCTCATCGTCCCTTCCTAAAGGCCGGCCTTCAACGCACAAAACTCAACGATGGGAGCGTCGGAAGATGCTCGAATCAACTGAACGGCATCTTTGTTGAATTCAGAGCGAAGATCAAGAAGTTTTTACCCAATGGAGTCGATCCAATCTGGTCGACATGCCGATATGAATCAGGAGAGCAAAAACTGACTGTACGATTTGGTATGCAGTGCAGCTTTCAGGGCGCCGCTTGCAGCAAAATCCGAAGCCTACCGCGGACTGGACGTGTCTGGCGAGAGTTGTGCCGAGGCTTTGGCGCTTGAGTTACTAAGTTGCCAGCTTTCAGGTTTCGGTCTATAATTTTTTTGCTATCGACTGGTTCCAAGAGGTCGCAAAACCCCTGCCCATCAGCCGCTGACGCATCTTCCCGGGATTCGCATTATGACCAGAAGGTTTCATCAACATTCGCTGCTTGGTTTGAAACAACAGGGTATCACACTGGTGTTGTGCCTCCTGGTTCTTCTGACGAGCCGTCTGCTTTCCCGGGGGCAAGAGGTCGAGAACGCAGGGCCTCCAGCCCCCAAGGGGCCTTCTTCCATCAAGATTGATGTGGACCTCGTGCTGGTGAATGCGACCGTCACGGATCCGAGCAACCGGTTTGTGACTGGCCTCGAAATAGATCACTTCCAGCTGTTCGAAGACAAGGTTGAACAGAAGATCACGCAGTTCAGCAACGAGGACATTGCAACTTCAATTGGACTGCTATTCGATGTGAGCAGCAGCATGGGCGACAAGATCGGGCGAGCGAAGGACGCAGCCATCGCTTTTTTGAAGACCAGCAACCCGGAAGACGAGTTCTTTCTACTGACCTTCGCCGACAAGCCGAGCCTTGATGAAGAGTTCACCAGCGACGTGGCCGATATACAAAACCGACTGGCCTACAAGGGCGCAAAAGGTTCCACCACGCTCTATGACGCCGTCTATCTCGGCCTGGAAAAAATGAAACAGGGTCACAACCCGAAGAAAGCGATTCTGCTGATCACAGATGGCGAAGACACCCGCAGCCGATATTCTTTGGTGAACGTGCGGAATGCGGTGAAAGAGTCAGATGTTCAGATCTATGCCATCGGCATCGTTAATTCCTACTACTCAGATTTTGCACAAGGACGAAGCGGGCGTGCCATTTTGGAAGAAATGACGGAGATCACCGGAGGCAAGGCCTACTTTCCAAATTCCGTGTACGAACTGGAAGACATCTGCACCAAGATTGCAATCGAATTGAAGAACCAGTACGTTCTTGGATACGCCTCCACGAATCCTGCCAAGGATGGGCGTTGGCGCAAGATCAAGGTCAAACTCAACGCGCCTAAAGGATTGCCCTCACTTTCTGTCCGTTCCAAAACGGGCTATTTTGCGCCCACAGGTTAGGTCGGAGATTTGCCATCATGAAAAAGTCTACTTTCCTTATTTGCGTCTCTCTGACATGTGTTTTCCTGGCTTTCCATGTAGCGCAAGAAACGCCGAAGAAAAGCAAGGACTCCGATTACACGCTGAACGTCAATGTGAACCTGGTAACGCTCCACGTCTCCGTGTTTGACGAGAAGGACAGGCTTATCAAGGACCTCAAGAAGGAAGATTTTTCAGTTTTTGAAGATAAGGTGCAGCAACAGATCACGATCTTCAAGCAGGAAGATGTGCCCGTTTCGCTGGGCCTGGTGATCGATAACAGCGGGAGCATGCGAACCAAGCGCGAGCGCGTGAACAAGGCCGCGACGACGTTTGTCAGGACAAGCAAGCCCCAAGATGAGATCTTTCTCATTAACTTCAACGATCAGGTATACATTGATCAGGAATTCACCCGCAACAAAGACGATCTGGCTGACACTCTCGATACCATTGACACCCGTGGTGGCACCGCCCTCCACGACGCCCTGTACCTTTCGTTGGAACATATTCGCGAGGGCAAGGAAGACAAAAAGGCACTGTTATTGATTTCTGACGGAGAAGACCGCGATAGCCGCTACAAATTCAACAGTGTCCTGGAATTTGCCCGCGAATCGCAGGCCAGCATTTATGTCATCGGATTATTCGACAAGGAAGGGGAACGCTCAAGGTCCCAAAAGAAGGCGGCAAATAACTTGAAAGAATTAGCTGAAGAGACTGGCGGGAAATATTTCTTTCCGGAGTCGGCGGATGAGGTAGAGGCTCTCTGTACGCAGGTCGCCAACGACATTCGCAATCAATACACAATCGGTTACAAACCCTCTAACACAAAGCGCGACGGCGCCTGGCGCGCCGTCAGTGTCAAGCTCAACAGCAACAAGGGCGCCAAGAAGCTGGTTGCCCGCGCCAAACGCGGGTACTACGCGCCCACCGAAAGCTAATGGTGTTCCACCGGTGTCTGGGCTAGTTTCCCAAAAGAATCAGACTCTCCCGGCGGCAGATATTCCCTCGAGAAAGCTATTTTTTCGCTGCAAAGAGATGCGCTGCGTGACAGTTTGCGCATGACACACGCGCTTTGGCGGAAGCTGGAACCGCTGCGCAGCTTGCAGGCAGCTCCGCGTGGCAACGCTTGCACTGGGCCTCGAGACCCAGCGGCGTGCGCACACTATGGACCCCATGGCAAGTTCCACAATGAGGCGCCCGCACCCTTGCCTTCGCCAGAACCAATCGGCCGTGTTTGCTGGAAGAGTATTGCTCCTGGATTGTCGTTTTGGCCGTTCCCGGGTGACATTCGCCACACAGCGCGGGGACTTCGTGGGGAGCGGTAATGCGGTCAGGTTCCGTATGTCCCTGGGAACTGCGGTGCTTGACACTTTCACCATGACAGGTATCGCAATCCAGTCCCTTCTGAGAATGGGGATGCGACAGAAAGTCCTGCACGGTTTCGCTGTGGCACACTTTGCAATAGTCGCGGCTTTTCTCATCGCCGAAGACGGGCAGACGGAGGACAAGCGCCAGAAGGCATACGACAAGCATTGTGCAACATTGATGGGAGGAGATTCTACAGCAGCCTGAATTCACCGGGTTAGTCCTATTGTCATTGCGGCCACCGCTGGGACGCTCCGGGCAGGCGCACCAGGCTGCGATCAATCGCTGCCAGATTGGGCTTTCCGGCCAATCCCATGGACAACACCAACTCGGCCCGCAGCAATTCAACAACGCGCTGAACACCGACCTGGCCGAAGGCCGCCAGACCCCAGACATAGGGTCTCCCAATCAGAATCGCCCTGGCCCCCAGCGCGAGAGCCTTGAGGATATCTGTACCCCGGCGAATCCCTCCGTCCATCAAGACCGGAACCTTGCCGTTCACAGCGGCAACCACTTCGGGCAGAGCTTCAATTGTCGGCAGGACCGCATCCAGCTGCCGGCCTCCATGATTGGAAACCACGATCGCATCTGCACCTCGGTCAACCGCCAGACGGGCGTCCTCGGCTGTGAGGATTCCCTTGATCACAATCGGCAGACTGCAGGAGCCTTTCAGCCACTCAATGTACTGCCAGGTCATGTTGGGCGTGTGTGGCTGAAGCATGGCGGCCACGGCGGGCGAGCGGGGTTTCTTGGGTGGCACCTCCTCGCCTGGGACCCCGGTTTGCATGTATCCGTAGTCAAATCGATTGCGGTTGTTGCGCTCACGGTTGGACTGATACTGGTTGTCCACCGTGACACAAATCGCTGAGCAGCCGGAATCCTCCGAACGCCGGCCATAGCTCTCCGCAGCGTTCTTGGTGCTCTGCCCGGTGGTGTTTTGCCACCACAAGGGAGGAGCCGCATCTCCGTCAAGCTTGTTCAACCACGCACCGCTCGCCACGGCGTACAGTGTCTTGGTAGCTGCCGCTCCTTGTGCGGCAATCCGGTCTCCATCGGGAATCACCAGGTTTTTTCCACCTGTTGGCGCAAGAATAATCGGGAACTCCATTTTCTTGCCCAGCAACTCAACCGACGGATCAATTTTGCTGACGTCGACCATTACTCGCGGTCGTAGGAAGATGCGATTCAACGCCTCGCGATTGGCACGCAAAGTCAGCTCATCCTCCACACCTCCGGCGATGAAGTCGTAGGCCAGCTTGTGGACCTTTTTCTTGGCCGCCTCCTCGATCTCATGCAAGTTGACCGGTCCCATGACTTCGTCGCTATACGTCGGAGGATACAAAGTTCCTTCCTGCTGCGCCGCAAACACGCGCTCCGCGTACAGGGGCGAACCTGCAATGAACGTCAAAAGCTGGCGCAGAGCCTCCCGCCGGCTAGCCATAAGACTGACCTCCAGACTGATCCGAGAATCACTCGAGCAGTGGCTGTAGTCTAGGAAAAGGCAAGTGGGGTGTCAATTTCGGTGGGCAAGGATGAGACCGGCACGAAAAACAAACCTCAACCCGCTGCATCTGGCTGCTGAGCAACTCCGGCTTGGGATTCCGATCAGGTTCGTCTATAGTATCGACCACATTTCCAAACACGGAGGATCGAGCATGAAGCCAGGAAGATGGGCAATGGTGTGTGCGTCTCTTTTCCTGTCCGCCGTCGTCACCGCCACGCTGGCACAGAACAGGCAACCGGAAGAACCTTCTTGGGCGCCGAAACCCGTTCAACCAACCAAGTGGGTTCCACCCAACAAGCCACACACAAAGCTTTCTGAAGTGAAGGCGAAGCACAAGGGCAGGAACGACTGGCGGGAGGTGGTAGTCAGCGACGATCATCTGCATGCCGAATACGTCTCGATGGCCGCAGGCGGCAAGATCTCCAGACGGTTTCATCCGGATACTCGCGAATGGTGGGTCGTGATGGACGGAGAAATCCGTTTTGACATCGAGAATCAGGAGCCGTTTGTAGCCACCAAGGGGTCCATGGTCCAGGTTCCGATGCAAACCATCTATGCAATGGAGACCGTGGGAGATAAGCCCTCCCTGAGATTCGAAGTGAACATCGCAAGAGCGAAAACGCTCTACCCCAAGGATGTTGAGCCGCCCAAGATTCTTGGCATCAACTGGATTCCCGTGAAGCTCGGACGAAAGCCAGGCCCGTATGACCACGGCAACAAGCCTCACATTAACCTATACGAGCTGGCAAAGGCGCCGAACTACTCGGGCGGCCGATTCATTCACGACGATCGTGCCGTCTCCAATATCATTTATGGCCACGAAAAGAACCTTCCGCCACTCGATGAAAAGAATCGTGGACACTATCATCCAGAATGCGCGGAGTTCTGGCTGATCATGGCCGGGCAAATCCGCTACCCGATCGAGAATCACGGAGTGATTATTGCCGACGAAGGAGACGTGGTTTACGCACCCATCTTCACGTTCCATGCTCCCCGCTTTCATGGTCCGGGGCCTTCCTGCCGCCTGGCCATGAATGGCTTTCCCAACATCGCGCATCTTCGCGATGCGGAACCGCACTAACGAAGCTGAAGGTGACAGGCCAGGGTTGTTGGTGTGCGCTGCCCTGGCTTCTGGCTGTCCCGCAAGCTTGCCGGTCACCCGCAGAAAGGATGCGCCGACCCCAAGCCGCGGGAGAATGATCAGTACCCTCTGCGTCTCAAATCACGCTCGGAAAGACCAAAGTAATGCCCGATCTCATGCTCCAGGGTCTTCTGAATCTGTCGCACGATCTCATCGTCGTTGCGGCAGATCGATTCGATGTTTTTCTGGTAAAGGTAGATCTGTGACGGAGGCGCAGCCCATCCGAACGACTGCTGGGTTCGCGGCACACCCCGAAACAAACCCAGAATGATTCCCGGGAAACTGCCCTGCGTCTCCTTGTCAGGGTAATCTTCCACAATCACAGCCAGATTCTCGATCTTGTCCTTGAACACCTTGGGCAAGCGTGCGAGCGCTTCATCGACCAACTGCGTGAATTGAATGCGTTCCATTCGTATTCTTAAGCTCTGGTAAGCGGTCCACTATCAAGGCGTTACAGAAGCTGGCCCCGACTACGCCGAGACGCGACTCAGCGCTTCACGGAGACCTGAATTCCGGACCGCGCGCTTTGCAAGAGCCGCTTCGATCGTTTCCCGCCTTGCCCAAATCTCAACTCGTTTCCGGGCCCGTGTAACTGCCGTATAAAACAGCTCGCGCACCAGCACGGGTGAAGCATGGTCTGGCAGCACAAGCAGCACACGATCGAACTCAGATCCTTGTGCCTTATGCACCGTCATCGCGTACACAGTCTCGTGTTCAGGCAATTTGGAAGGCATAATCTTTCGCATTTCGCCAATCTCTGAAGGAAACATCACACCGGGCGACCCCGCCCCTTCCTGCGCTCGGGAGGGCTCTTCCCAGGCTATGCCAATGTCGCCGTTGAAAAGCCTGAGCTCGTAGTCATTCCGGTTGACTATCACTGGACGGCCCCGGTACCAGGCTCCGCGCGGCCGCACGAGTCCCTTTCGGGCCAGACTGTCTTCCGCGAGTTGGTTGACGACATTTACGCCAAAAGGACCGTGGCGCAAAGCACATAAGATGCGGCTCCGGTTAAACAGGCTGAAAGCTTCTGAGGCCGAAGCTGCCTGAAAGCAGCCTGAATAAGCCCCCAGGACCCAACGTTCAAGGCGGTTCTCCAAGACCGAAGGACTTGCGACCTCTTCCCACGCCAAATCCGGCAGGTCCCTCGTGTTCAACAGCCGGATCAGGGCCTCATAGTCTCCCGATTGAATGCTTTTGCTGAGTTGACCAATGCCAGACTCCATTCCAAAGCGATAACTCTTCCGAAGCACCGTCATCGAATCCCTCAACGGCCCTCCATCGCCGTTCGTGGAGGGCATCGGCCCTGACGGGAAGTACGCCTTGATGCGTTTCCGATGGGTTTCGGACCATCCGGCGCTCTCAGCAACGCTGCAGAGGTCTCCGAATACCGACCCTGGCTCAACAGAGGCCAACTGGTGCCGATCACCCAGTAGCAATAGTCGCGCCTCGGGCGGCAGTGCGTCCAGAAGCTTTGCCATCAAGGGCAGATCCACCATGGAAGCCTCGTCCACGACGATCATTTCGAAGGGAAGCGGATTCTTCCGGTCGTGGCGGAATTTTCGCGAACCTGGCATGAAGCCTAGCAGGCGGTGCAAGGTGAAGGCCTCTTCTGGAATCCGCGCGAGTACTTCCGGGCTCGCCTCCAGAGCGCCTTTGGATTGCTTTACGGCTTCCTTCAGTCGGGCGGCAGCCTTTCCCGTGGGTGCAGCCAAAGCGATTCGCAGGTGGTCGTGGCCTGGCTGGGCGAGCAGCAGCGCCAGAATTCGCAATACGGTTGAAGTCTTGCCCGTGCCCGGTCCCCCTGTCACCAGTGAGAACCGCCGTAGAACCGCGGTGACCGCAGCCAGCCTTTGCCCGTCAGGCTCGTCTGATGCTTGAGACGGAAACAACCTGCAAAGCCCGTCCTGAAGCATGGCGGCGTCGAAGCCATCCAGGTCCGAGGCAGCAAGCTCTTTGAGGAGCTCGGCAACGCGCTGTTCATATTTCCAGTAGCGGTAGAGATAAAGGCGGCCGGCGCGATCCAAGACCAAGGGCCGAAAATCCCCGGGTTCACCCACCACAGTGGATTGACTCAGGATGTTCATCCATTCTTCGAAGGCCGGGGCGCAAACACCCTCGCCGGTCTGTTCCTCCTGGTTTAGAAGCGGTTTCCCCGCGACAAGCTGCAGATCGAGGCAGACATTGCCAGACTGCGTTGCATGGCTGGCAAGAGCCCCCGCAAGCCAAAGCAACGGGTCCTCCCTTCCCTCGAGCCGCAGCAGGAAATCGGCGAAGTGCCGATCGATGTCGGCAAATCGATCCAGTTGGTCAAAACTGGCAACTTCAGTGGTCATAACTCCGGACGAGTCCGACGAACCGAGTACTGTTCCGAACAGAGAGGCCTCCAAGCCATCTCTACCCCGAGGCACCCGAGGCATGCAAGCACCGGCTGAGTTCCCGAATCAGTGCTTCAGACGGCTGATCTCGAAACACACCGTAGTCCGCACCACGTTGCGGACTCACGCCGCGCAGAAACAGATAGAAGATACCGCCAAAGTGGGTACGGTAATCATATTGCGGAATTCGAAATCCCAAATAGCGATGCAGGGCCACGGCGTACAAGTGGTACTGCAGAACATACAGCTCCTTCGTCATCACCTCTTGGAGCGCCGCCTGCCCATAAGCTTCCAGACTATCTCCCAGGAAATTAGACTTCCAGTCAGCCAGATAAAAACGCCCGTCGTGCTCAAACACCAGATCAATGAACCCCTTCATGGCTCCGCGGACGGGAATAAAATCCAGCCGATCCAGAGCCTCCGGCAGCTCCCTTGGAAATTCGAGGTTGGGATGAAGGGCAAACG
>Ga0187893_10009101_pt1 | contig 15398 bp, 5 predicted proteins | sample MA1701074metaG_FD_139574 | JGI IMG/M metagenome (GOLD analysis project Ga0187893, IMG submission 139574) | White microbial mat communities from a basaltic lava cave in the Kipuka Kanohina Cave System on the Island of Hawaii, USA - MA170107-4 metaG ... | reverse complement strand
TCGCAGCCAGCGGATTGATGGACGCGGAACGGGTCAGGGGCGCGACCGGCCTCGATCACATCGCCTTCCTGATGAAGCCGTACACGGCGGAGAAACTGCTGACTACCGTTAAGCGCGTGCTGGCTGAGGCTGCGTGATTGGTTTCCGCCCTCCGCCTGGCAGGAGGGAGCGTGGAGGCGACTTCCTTCGAGAGTAATCCACATATTGGCAGCCCAGCCGTCCGATTGGTGCAGCCCGGCAGGGTCCTCTGATGGAGGCCTCCAACCGGCGTGCGGGCGCGGCCAGTTTGGGCGTGCTCAGGCATTTGCGCCGGGCCGGAGGCCGCCGCTCCGAAAACCCCACGCCCGTCCGAGGTCACGTCTTTGTCTTGTGACACGGCGGAGTCTGGGCCAGATTCGAGGCACGCATGAAGGCCGGACCGTCCAGACTGTCCGCAATCGGCGGCGCGCTCGTCCACTTCCTCTATAAGCGGGTGGTTTTGATTCTGGCATTGTTGTTCGCGCTGGGAGTGGGTGGGGTGGTCTGGAACCTGAATCGCCTTTCCCACAAGCTCGTCCGGATTTCCGCTCTGCAGAACGCGGGGTTGCAATCAAAGCTGATTACTGAGTTCCGCTCCCTTTATACCAGCAACGTCGTCGAGCGCGTCCGCCATCGTGGCATTGAGGTCACCCACGAGCACGCCGGCAAAGAGGGGGCGATTCCGTTGCCGGCCACATTTACCATCGAGTTGGGCCGGCGCATCGGCGCGGATCAATCGGGTGTTCAGGTTCGGCTTTACAGCGATTATCCGTTTCCCTGGAGAAGGGACAGCAGCCCGAGAGATGATTTTGAAAGGGAGGCCCTGCGGCAGTTGCGGCAGAATCCAAACGAACCCTTTACCCAGTTTGCTGATTACGAGAACCGCCCAACCATTCGCCATGCCGTGGCGGATGTGATGCGGGCCAGTTGCGTCGATTGTCATAACACGCATCCGGCCAGTCCGAAGAAAGACTGGCGAGTGGGAGACGTGCGCGGAGTGTTGGAAATCATCAGCCCGCTGGATCCGGTAATGGCGCAGGTCCATGCCGGGTTGCGGGAAACCTTTATTCTGACCGCTGGGTTGGGGCTTTTAGGTTTGGCTGGACTGGTCCTGGTTTTTGGACGGGTCCGCCAAACTGCCGCCGGACTGGAAGAGCAGGTCGCCGAACGCACTGCGACGTTGCGGGAGCGGCAAAACGAATTGCTCAAGGCCAACGAGAACCTGCAAAAGGAGATCGAGGATCGCCGTCGCGCCGAAGCGGCGTTGCAAAACTCCGAGGTGCTTTACCATTCCCTGGTCGAGAACCTTCCCGTCAAATTGTTGCGCAAAGATTCGCAGGGGCGCTTCACTTTTGCCAACCAGCGCTTCTGCTCCGAACTGGGCCTCTCGCTCGACGAACTGCGGGGAAAAACGGACTTCGATTTCTTCCCCGCCGTCTCGGCCGCCAAATACCAGGAGGACGACCGGCGCGTCATAGAAGCCGGAGACACGTTCGACATCGTGGAAGAACACACCGCCCCGGACTGGCAAAAATCCTATGTGCAGGTCCTCAAGACACCGCTTTATGCCGGCGATGGCAAAGTCATCGGATTGCAGGCCATTTTCTGGGACGTGACCGAGCGTAAGCGGGCCGAGGAAGCGCTGCGCCAGGCCAAGGAAGTCGCGGAGGAAGCGAGCCGGGCCAAAAGCCAGTTCCTGTCCAACATGAGCCATGAACTGCGCACGCCGCTCAATTCCATCATTGGGTTTTCCAACATCCTCTTAAAAAACAAAGGGGGCAATTTACGTCCGGAGGACCTTTCCTTCCTGCAACGCGTCCAGGTCAATGGCCGGCACTTGCTCGACCTGATCAACCAGGTTCTCGATCTGGCCAAGATCGAAGCCAAACGGATGGAATTGGATACCACCCCCGTTTCACTCGGAGATCTCGTTCGGGAAGTTGTCGGCCAACTCGAAGGCCAGGCGCGCGAACGGGAGGTGCGGTTGGAAGCCGACCTGCCTGAGTCGATCTCGCCGTTGACCACCGATAAAGTCAAGCTGCGGCAGATCCTCATTAATCTGGTCGGCAATGCTTTGAAATTTACGGAGAAGGGCCGCGTGACGGTGCGCCTGGTAGTCGATCCGCAGACCGGCAGGCCGAGCCGTCTCGATGTCGAAGACACGGGCATTGGCATTCCTCCGCATCGTCTCGACGCCATCTTTGAAGCGTTCCAACAGGCCGACGCGAGCACGACGCGGAAGTACGGCGGCACTGGACTGGGTCTGACCATTGCCCGCTCGCTCTGTCAGCTCATGGGATACCAGCTTGAAGTCAGGAGCCAGGTGGGGGTGGGCTCCACCTTCAGCGTCGTTTTCTCGACTCAAGCGATTCCAGAAACGCCGGGTTCGCGCGGCTCGGCGCCGACATTCGTTCCGCCGGAATCGCCCGGTGTTTCGAAGTCGCCTCCTGCCGCGGCCAGCCAATTGAAAGACAAACTGGTGCTGGTGATCGATGACGAATCGGATGCCCGCATGCTGCTGGCGCACATGATTGAAGAATGCGGCTGCCGCGCGATGGCTGCGGATTCGGGAGAGCAAGGATTACGCATGGCCAGGGAATTCAAACCGGATCTGATCACGGTGGACCTGTTGATGCCACAAATGGGCGGTCTCGAAGTCATGAAAGTGATCAAGGCCGATCCCGACTTGCAATCCATCCCCATCGTCGTGGTCAGCATCGTGGCCAGCGAACACAGCGGCCAGGTGCTGGGAACCTTGGATGTGCTGGACAAACCAGTCTCGCGCGAACACCTGCACGCCATTCTCAAACGGACACTGGCGCCCGGCCCGATGAAAGTCCTGGTGGTCGATGACGACGAAGATGCCCGCCGGTTGTTCACCCATTATTTGGAGGAACTCCAGGTTCAAATCCGCATGGCAGTCCATGGCCGCGACGCTTTGGAGAAGTTGGCCGAATTTACTCCGGACTTAATCCTCCTGGATTTGTTGATGCCCGAGATGGACGGGTTCTCCTTCCTCGACCATCTTCGTCGCGATGCCCGCTATCAACGCCTGCCCGTGGTGGTGGTAACGGCCAAGACACTTTCCGCTCAGGAAACGGAAACGCTGCAACGGCGCGCCCTGGCTGTTTTTAGAAAGGCTGCGTTCCGGGCGGAGGATTTGAAGGCAGTGCTCATGGAAGGGCTTGCGAAATCGCGTCCGGCTCCAGGCGCAGAAAACGCCCGCGCCGCTCAAGCGTCCGGTCGCAGCTCAGTCAATTCGCCGGATTCAATCCACCCTCAAAGCAGTTCGATGCCATGAAAAAGATCGCTTTGGTGGAAGACAACCCGGACAATCGATTGCTGATCAGCGTGCTGCTGGGGGACAAATACGAGATCGCCGCCTATGAAACCGGCATGACCGCCCTGGCCGGCCTGCGTTCCAATCCAGCGGACCTGGTGCTGCTGGACATTTCGCTGCCCGAGATGGACGGCACAGAAGTGTTGCGAAACATACGGGCCGACCCTGCACTCCGGGCCTTGCCGGTGATTGCTCTCACGGCGCACGCCATGACTGGAGACTGCGAAAAGTTCCTTGCGCAAGGGTTTGACGACTACGTAACCAAGCCGATTCTGGACGAGAACATTCTGCTGGACGCCATCGCCAGGGCGCTGCGCTCGCGCGAGACTGCATAAGGATTGAACCATGGCCGACGAAGCCTCAGTAGATCCGGCGGCGCTTGAACGATTGCGCCGACTCGGCGGGGAAAAGTTCGTGAAAGAGATGATCGATATCTTTCTGGACTTCATACCCAAAAAAATTGCCCAGGCTCTCGAAGGGCAAAGGGCCAATTGCCTTCTTGAGATTGAGAAAGGGGCGCATGCCGTCAAGTCGAGCGCGCTCAACATGGGCGCCCAGAACCTCCAAAGGTTGGCGGATCGAATCGAACGTCTGGCCAAGGAACAACAGCCCGAACTTCTCCCCGCGCTCCTGGCCGACCTGGAATCGGAATTCAGCCGGGTCAGGGCCGCTTTGCAAGAACATCAACGAAGCCTGTCCTCGCGGACCGATTGACGTGAACACGCTGGCGCCAGGCGATAGAGCCTCCGAAGGCAGGCGGCGGATGACGACTCCGCCGCCCGTTTCTTTTTTGGATTGAGCGCGGGGCTGTACCTTTCCGTGGGGCGTATCCGCGCGCACTGCCCCCGGACCACGGACGGTCCCCGTCCGCAGCGGGTGCGAAGAGAGCGAGAGCCAGGCGAATTCCTGAGCGGATCGACCATCTAAGCCGCTGCGAGCCGGGACGGCTCGCGGTCCGTCGGGGGCAGTGCGCGGATACGCCCTTTCCGTGTTGACAGGCCAGTTTTAGATTGCCCTTCGACCGAAAATCTGTATCCTCGATCCCGTTCAGCCTTCCACTATGCCTAGCGCCTGTATACCCGTACGGGTCCATGCGGTTTGCCTGAAGCTCTCGCAGGCAGACGGGCGGCGTGCTCTCATCAGAGCGGTTGTGACGGCATGAACGAGAAACCACAACTAGACATCACCATGAAAACCATTCGTTTGTTCTCAATTCCACGCAGTCGTTTGCTGGCCGCAATGGCCGGGTTGGCCATACTGGCCATCGCCAGCGTGGCGAGCGCGCAAACCACCAATTGGATTGCTTACAATGATTACAGCCTCACTCCCGGCCCACTCGTGCCCCCGCACGTCCCGACACCTAACAGTTGGGGCATGGGAACCAACGTGACTACGTTCGACATGGGCGATCCGGCGGGCACTCCCAGTTCTGGGCAGCTCATCGACTTCAGCACGGGAAACCCACTGGCGGCGACGCTAACCTCTGTTCGCACAGGCGCAGAGGACAATTTCGGCACCGTCGGACGCCCCGTGCCCACGAACACACCCATGGCGCGGTTGTTCCTTGGCATCTGCGATCTCTCCAACGACGGCGTGATTGGCGTGCGCAACACCGGGGGAGATAACCGGTTTGTCACGATGACATTTAGCGGTTTAGATCCGACGAAGCGCTACGTCTTTCGCGGCTCAACCGCGCGCAATGGCGGGTATGGGACCCGGTGGTCCATGGCCACCATCTCGGCGGCCGGTTGGACGGATGCCCATATCAACGGAGCGGGAGGGCCTGGAGTCCTTACCGTAAACAATTTTCCGGCGACGGGCTTCGTTGCGGGACAAGCCGCCTTTAACAGCGGTGCCAATCCCGAAGGCGCGGTGGTGGGATGGAATGACATCGCCCCATTTCCCGATGGTACCTTTACGATCACCCAAGATGGATACCACGGGGCGATCCCCGGGGGGACCGCAAACGGCCCCTACGGCTACGCGTTCAGCGCCATGATGCTCGCCGAAGTGGAAATCGTGGCGCCGACCATTACGGCCAATCCTGCCGCCTCGACCACGGTGGAGCAAAATCGACCGTTCAGCCTGAGCGTCGCGGCCACAGGCGCGCCACTGAACTATCAGTGGTACAGGAATGACGTCGAGATTGCGGGCGCCACATTCCCGACTTATTCGGTGGCGCAGGCCCAGGTAGGCGATTCGGGCGCTTACTACGTAGTGGTGCACAATTCGCTGGCCCGCCGCACCAGCACGGTCGCCCAGGTGAACGTCATTGTGGACACTACCGCGCCCGCGGTTGAGACCATCTTCTCCTATCCGACAGTGGACGCCAGTGGTTTTGCCATGCTGGATCAAATCATCATTGAATTCAATGAGCCGGTGATGCCTGCCAGCGTAAGTTCGCCGGCGAGCTACACGGTGTCCGGCAGCGGCAGTCCGGTGTCGGTCATTGTCACCAATGAGCGATCCGTAGTGTTGGTGCTGTCTTTCCCGCTCTCGGAAGACACCGACTATTCCGTGACCCTGAGCGGGGCAACGGATGCGGTGGGCAACGTCGCCGGATCGAGTTCCCCGACGTTCCATTCATGGGTTTCCAGCCCTGGCAACGGCCTGCTGATGGAGTCGTACCCGGCGGAAGATCCGGCGCTCACCGTGGAATCCCTGTTCACAGACCCGGACTATCCGAACAATCCCGATCGCCGGGACACCCTGCGGGCCTTTGACACACGGCTGGTCTATCCCGACGACACCCGTGACGCATATGGCGCACGGATTCGCGGCGTCTTTATTCCGCCGGTATCGGGTGCTTGGAGATTCTTCGCCCGCATGCCGCTGTTCGGCGTGCTGTATATCAACCCGAACGGCACCGCAGAGTCAGGCAAGGTGGAAATTGTACGGCAGAGCACGCAAAATCCACCCTACAACTGGGACCGGTTGCAATCCTCGCTCGTCTCACTGCGTGCGGGTCGCGCTTACTATATCGAGGGAGTGTACAAAAACGCCACCGGCGCGGACTATTTCAAGGTCGCGGCGCGTCTGGGAGGAACAGGCGCCCCAACGCCGGTGGACTCGCCGGACACGGACGCACCGGATGCCAACTCGCTAACGGGCGCCATCATCGCTTTCCCGCTGGCGCCGCGCGATCTGGGCGGAGTGTTGACCATCGCGCAAGACGTGGGGGACGTAACTGTGGAGGACAACCACACCGCGACGTTCTCGGTGGGAGTGGGCAATCCCAGCGGCTTGCCAGTGTTCTATCAATGGTTCCGGGAGGGTAGCCCCATTCCCGGCGCCAATGGCCCCACCTATAGCTTCCAGGCCACCATTGCCGCCGATAACAACGCCACATTCAGTGTGCAGGTGACCAAGGTGGGCGCCGCGACGTTGACCAGCCGAACCGCTCGACTGACCGTCGTGCCGGACACCAGCGGCCCACAGATCGTCGAAGCCGTCAGCCCCGGCTTGACGACCGTCATCGTGCGTTTCAGCGAGATATTGAACAGTTTTGGCGCCATCGACGTGTTTAACTATGCTCTGAGCAACGTGACCGCCATGAGCAGCGTCAGCATCTCTGCCGCCGTGCAGGATACCGAAGGCAGCACCGTCACCCTCACCCCCGAACCGGCGTTAACCGCGGGCGACACCTATGAACTGACCGTTTCCGGCGTCACCGACCTGGCTGGCCTTCCCATTGACCCCAATCCTACCGTCGTGCTGTTGCTGGCCGGTAGTTCCGATCCGCGCCTGTCCATCCGGCGCTCCGGCAACCAGGCCGTCATCTCCTGGCCGGTTATTTCGTCCATCGGATACTTCCTGGAACAGACCAGCAGCCTCGCCAATCCCGCCAGCGCCACCGTCTGGACGCCCGTGGGCGTCACACCTACCGTGATGAACGGGCGCAACAACGTGGCCGTCAACGCGGGCACGGGCACCAAGCTCTACCGCTTGCGCTACTGATTTGCCTTGGGAGCGCGTCGGGCTTGAACCCATTGCAGTGGGAGGGCGAGCGTCCTCGCGAGACCCAAGCTAATGACAGGGTCTCGTCGGGAACTCGCCCTCCCTACCGCTGCCACGAACAGATTTGCAATTGGCCAATTGGAGATTGGCAATTCCGGATGCCTCAATGAGCGGACACAAAAATCTTCCGCCCACTCAAGAATCCGGTTGAGATTTCCGGCCAAGCCGTCATACTCACCACTAATCCAGCGAACCCGATACGGCTTGCCACCAGGCCACCATGCTCCGAGGGAGGTGAGGAGTGAAGAGTGGAAGAGTGAGGAATCGACTCCTCACTCCTCACTTCTCACTCCTCTCCTGGTCGGAGGGAGGTGGCGGCCTATCGCGTCCGGGGATCGAGCAAATCAAATGAAGTGCGGCAAGCTGTTCATGGTCTCCGTTGTTCATGTTACGGGAAGGTTACACCTATGAAATCCATTCGTATTCTTGATGCTGTCATTAGTTTGGGTCTCGCGAGGACGCTCGCCCTCCCTCTGGCCCTCCTCTGCGGCCTCTGCACCCCTTCGGCCCACGCCCTTGATGACCTCGTCATCACCGAATTCATGGCCGAAAACGACAACACTCTCGACGACGAAGACGGCGACTCCTCCGACTGGATCGAAATCTTCAACGCCGGCACGAACACGGTGAACCTGAACGGCTGGGCCCTCACCGATGGGCTGGGCGACCCCGGCTGGCGTTTCCCCGCCACCAACCTGCCGGTCAACAGCTTCATCGTCGTGTTCGCCTCAGGGAAAGACCGCCGCGTGGCGGGCCGGCCCTTACACACCGACTTCCGCCTCGGCGACGCCGGAGATTACCTGGCCCTCCTCAAACCCGACCGCACCGTGCAATCCGCCTATGCCCCGGCCTATCCGTTGCAGGTGCCGGACGTTTCCTACGGCATCCCTGTGACCTTGAGCACTACCACCCTGCTGACCACCGGCGCCGCCGGCAAATTCACCGTGCCGCTGAACGATTCACTCGGCATTGACTGGACCCAACCCGGCTTCAACGACGCCGCGTGGGCCAGCGTCAACAACGGCGTCGGGTTCGAGGGCGACGCAGCGGTGATCAGTTCGCCGACACTGCTGGCTGATTCGCTGGCAGACTGGTCAACGAGCGGCACGCAAGGGCAGAACTCCTGGTTTTATGGCTATTGGGTGAAGGACGCGGACGGCAATGGCACCTACGAGGCGGCTGACTTCACGCCGTTCCCGCGCGGCACGGGGAATGTTCTGGCCAGCACCAATTATTGGAACGGCAGCAAATGGGACTGGCCGGCGGGCGATCCGCCGTGGACAGAACTCACCGCCAGCGGCGGCCACCCAAACGCTGAGAATGGCAATGCCGCGCTGCCCGTCCACTGGGCCATCCGCCGTTACGTGAGCGAAACCGACGGCCCGTTGCGCCTCACCGGAATCCTGGCCTGCCAGAGCGTCAACGGCCTCTGTGGCGACGGAGTCATTGGGCGCATTGTTGTCGATGGCGTCGAGGTGTTCCAGCGGTCGGTCCGATTCTCCAGCGAAGGTTACTCCATCGTGGTGTCCGCGAACCTCGGCTCAACCATCGACTTCGTCATCGATGCCGGAAACGCCAACAACGATTTCTGCGACACGACCACGTTCACCGCCAGAATCCTGACCACGGGCGGCGCGACCATCGTGGCCGACACCATCGCCGATTGGTCGGTGTCCGGCACGCAAGGCGAGAAGAACTGGTCCTACGGCTGGTTCAATGTGACGACGGGCGGCGTTTATGCGACGAGCAAATTTGTGCCGTTCCCCAACGGCACCGGCCCGCACAGTTCCGCCAACTACTGGAACGGCGAGGCTTGGAAATGGTTTGATGGCGACCCGCCTTTCGACACCATCGGACAACTCGAAATGCGGCCCAGCGCTTTCGCGACGGGCGGCGCGAACGGCAATACCCACTGGGCCATCCGTCGCTGGATCAGCGAAGTCAGCGGCACCATTCAAGTCGATTGGCATATTGGTAAGAAAGATCTGACAGGCAGCGGCATGGTGGGAGGCATTTACCAAAACGGAACCCAGCGAGACACGTTCAGCATCACCGCTGCAGATTTCGTCGGCACGAACCGGACGATCACGATAAGCGGTGTGCAAGTCGGAGATGCCATCGACATTGTCGCCACTCCCGGCACCGTCTCGGCGACAGACGCCATCAGTGGCGACGTCTGTTTTCTTAATGCCGTCATCCACGGCAACGGCACGCTGACCGGGCAATTCGCATCGGACGTCGGCAATCTGATGACGAACATCAACTCCTCGGCCTACCTCCGCCTGCCGTTCACGGTCGCGGATGCCGGGACCATCAGCGGCCTGACGTTGCGCATGAAGTACGAAGACGGCTTTGTGGCGTATTTGAATGGCAACCGTGTCACCGCTGCCAACGCGCCTGAGGCCGCGCTCTGGAACTCGACGGCGACCGCTCCGCGCGCGGACGCCGACGCGGCCCAGTTCCAGGACTTTTTCCTGGATAACTGGAGGGACTTTCTGGTCAACGGCAACAACGTGCTGGCCATCCACGGACTAAACTCCAGCGCGACCGACCAGGACTTCCTGCTCGCGGCACAATTGCTGGCCACGAGAGCGACGCTGGATGCCGGCAACAAACGCTACTTCTCCGGCCCGACTCCCGGTTCGATCAACGGCGTGGGCACGACTACGATTGGCCCGCTGATCACGCGCGCCCGCCACAACCCCGCCGAGCCAGCGGACACGGAGGACCTGTTCGTGAGCGCGCGAGTCAACCCCACGCTCAACGCCGTGAGCAGTGTGAGCCTTTATTACCGCGTGATGTACGGCGCGGAAACCAGCCTGACGATGCTGGACGACGGCCTTCACGGCGACGGCGTGGCGGGCGACGGCATCTATGGCGCAGCCGTCCCGAACGGGGCTTACACGCCTGGCCAGATGGTTCGCTACTATTTCATCGCCCGCGACAGCGCCAACAACCAGTCTCGCCATCCGCCCATCGGCGACACGAACAACTCGTCGCTCTACTTCGGGACAGTGGTGAAAGATCCGACTCTGACCAACCAACTGCCGGTGCTGCATTGGTTCACGCAAACCCCTGTCATCTCCACGGCCTTTCAGCGGATTCAGATGTACTGGCTGGGCGAGTTCTATGACAACATCAAGATGAACACGCACGGCCAGTCCAGCGGCGGCTGGCCCAATCACAGCTTCAACGTGGACTTCAACCCGGACCACAATTTCCTGCCGGACGCCAGCTTGCCCCGCGTGGATGACATCAACTTGTTGAACAGCTATGCGGACAAGTCACACATGCGCCTCCCGCTCTCCTACCAAATCTATGCCGACGCCGGCCCGCGTTCCCCTCATCATTTCGTCGTCCCCGCGCGCATGCAGTCCAACGGGGTGTTCCACAGCATCATGTGGATTACCGAGAATGGAGACGACAATTACCTCGAACGCCTCGGCCGCGATCCCAGAGGGGCGATGTACAAGATGTACACCGACCCGTCCCTGCCGGCCAACGCCGAGAAGAAGACCCGTCGATGGGAGGACAAATCGGACTTTCAGGCGCTCGTCGCCAGCATCAACTCTTCGACCAACCGCGTTTATATCTATGACAACGTCGATGTGTCGGAAGTCATCAACTTCTTCGCCGCCATGATCATCACCGCCAGCGTCGATTGCTGTCACAAGAACTTTTATCTTTACCGCGACAGCGATGGCGACCGCGAATGGGAAATGCTGCCGTGGGATCTTGACCTGAGCTTCGGCCGCAACTGGCAAAGCGGAGAAACCTACTGGGACGACCGCATCTATCCGAACAACGGCCTCTTCGTTGGTGGCACTTTTCCTTTGGGGCCCTACTTGTTCAACTCCAACCCCACCACACGGGCCATGTACCTGCGCCGAGTCCGCACCTTGCAGGATGAATTGCTGCAAACCAACGGCACCCCGGCCCTCGAGTTGAATCTGGAGCGGCAGATCAATCATTGGGAGTCCGTGATGAAAAACGACGCGGCCCTCGACCTGGAGAAGTGGGGAGCATGGGGAATGGGCAACGGCGGATCCGGCGGCGGCGGCACCCGCATCAGCACCACCAACACGATCTGCCAGCGCAGCGCGCCGGATGTCCCGGTGCCTTGCTGGCGCACGTTGGCCGATGCGGTGCTGGAATTGAAGACCAACTACCTGGTGCGCCGCCGCACTTACGTTTTTGACCAACGGATGGGCAACGCCGCCGAGTTCCCCACCGCCCAGCCGGCCAACACCGTCGTGCTCATCGGCTCGCTGGACTACAACCCCTCCACCGGCAACCAGAACGAGGAGTACCTCACGCTCGTCAACACCAATAACTACGCGGTGGACATCTCCGGCTGGCGGCTCGATGGCGCGGTCGAGCACACCTTCCAGGCTGGCGTGGTCATTCCGCGCGGCTCGGCCCCGACCAACATTCTCTACGTCGTGCCGGACAAGCGGGCCTTCCGCGCGCGCTCCACCGCCCCGCGCGGCGGCATGGGCCTCTACATCGAAGGGCCGTATCGTGGCCAGCTTTCCGCCCGGGGCGAAACCGTCGTCCTGATCGACAAGGCCGGGCGCACCAACCAGACTTTGACCTTTACTGGCAGCCCCAGCGGCCCGCAGCGATACCTGCGCATCACCGAGATCATGTATCACCCGCCGGCCGCGCCGGTCGGCAGCCCGTATGAGGGAGAGGACTTCGAGTATCTGGAACTCAGGAACACCGGCCCCACGAACCTGAATCTCTCCGGCGTGCGCTTCGTCAACGGCGTGGAGTTCAGCTTCACCGGCAGCGCGGTGACTTCGCTCGCGCCGGGCGCGCATGTGCTGGTGGTGAAGAACTTCGCGGCGTTCACCTCGCGCTACGGCGGCGCGCTCAATGTCGCTGGCCAATACATCGGCACGCTGGATAACGGCGGCGAACGCCTCCAACTCCACGACGCCGTCGGCGAAAGCATTCACGACTTCGATTATGAGAACGATTGGTATCCCATCACCGATGGCCCCGGTGCTTCGCTCGTGGTGATCGATGAAAACGCCGACGAACGCCTGTGGGGTTCCAAGACCAACTGGCGGCCCAGCGCCTTCGACTTCGGCTCGCCCGCGCAAAACGACCCCGCGCCCGGCCCCGCGCCCGCGTCCATCGTCATCAACGAATTGCTCACGCACACCGACCTGCCGCAGGTCGATGCCATCGAACTGCTCAACCCGACGGCTACCGAAGCCAACATCGGCGGCTGGTTCATCAGCGACGACTTCGCCAATCCGAAGAAATTCCGCGTGCCGGATGGCACGACGATACCCGCGGGCGGGCATCTGGTGTTTTACGAGAATAATTCCTTCGGCGCCGGCCCGAACGCCTTCGCCATCAGTTCCAAGGGCGATGAAACGTATCTCTACTCCGGCAATGGCACGAATCTGACCGGCTATTTGCAAGGCTACTCGTTTGGCGCGGCGGAGAACGGCATTTCCTTTGGCCGCTACACCAACAGCCAGACCAACGTCCACTTCGTCGCCCAGAGTGCGCTCTCGCTCGGCGCGGCCAACGCCGCGCCCAAGGTCGGCCCCGTCGTCATCAGCGAGATCAACTACCGTCCGGACGAAATGGTGCTCGGCGTGGACAATACCATCGATGAATTCATCGAACTGGCCAATCTCAGCGGGGCGGACGTGGCGCTGTTCGATTCTGCGAATCCCGCCAACACGTGGCGGCTGCGCGGCGCGGTGGATTTCGATTTCCCGCCAAACCTTACGCTGCCGGCGGGCGGACACGTGGTCATCGTCAGCTTCAATCCGTTGGAAACGGCGCTGTTCAACACCTTTACCTCGCGTTTCAGCGTGCCGGCGAACGTTCTCGTCATTGGCCCGTGGGACGGCGTGCTGGGCAACCTGGGCGAAAGTATCCGCCTGTCCCGGCCCGAAACGCCGGAAACCGGAGAAGTACCCTACATCCTGGTCGATCAAGTCGATTACAGCAATCGAGCGCCGTGGACCGCCGCAGCCGACGGAATCGGCCTGTCATTGCAACGGCTCGTGGAGTCGAACTACGGCAACGATCCTCTGAACTGGATCGGAGCCGCCCCCTCAGCGGCCGCGCCCTACATCGCGGGCGGCACCGCGCCCAGCGTCACCGCCCAGCCGCAGAGTCTCACCGCCGTGGCCGGGCGAAGCGCCAGCTTCACCGTGGCGGTCGCGGGCACGCCGCCGTTCTCGTATCGGTGGCGTTTCAACGGCACCAATCCTGTCGGCAGCAGCCCGACGTTGACTCTGCCTAACGTGCAGGCGAACCAGGCGGGCGCTTACAGTGTCATTGTGTTCAACTCCGCCGGCAGTGCCGTCAGCGCCAGCGCGCAGTTGAGCGTCGTCTTCCCGCCGAGCATCATCCAGCAACCGCTCGGTCGCGCCGTCTATATCAAGCCCGATCCGCGCGCGGCCAATTTGCCTGACGGCACCAACGTCACCTTCACGGTGGGAGCCAGCAGCGGCAATTCCGGCCTGGGCTATCAATGGTTCTTCAACGGCACGAACCTCCCTGGCGCGACCGCGGCTTCGCTGACGATCACAAACGTCCAGTTGGAGGACGAAGGTGACTATACCGTTGCCGTCATGGACAACGTGGACATTGTGATGAGCGCCCCCGCCCGGCTGGTGCCGTGGCTTCAGCCCGTCATTGTCCAACGGCCGCCGGACCAGACTATCGCCGCCGGCAGCGCCTTCACCATGAGCGTCGAGGTCACGGGCAACCCAGTGCCTTTCGCCTACAGTTGGCGGCGCGGGTCCATCATCATCGCCACCAACTCAGGCAACTACCGCAGCAACTTCGTCACGCTGAATACGACGGCGGCCGGCCTGACGCTCGCCAGCAACATGCTCTCCAGCAATTACACCATGCGCTTGGTCGTCTATAACGACGCCAACAACCAGCCGGGCATCCTGGTCGCCTTCACCAACACCATTGTCGCCGACCTTGACCTGGACGGCATCGCCGATGTGTTCGAGCAAAGCATCGGCCTGTCCACCAACAACGCCGCGGATGCCGCGCTGGACCTCGACAGCGACGGCATGAGTAACCTGGCGGAATACCTGGCGGGCACCGACCCAACCAGCGACCAGAGCTACCTGCGGATTGATCAAGGCCCCGGCGCGACCACCGTGAGCGTGGCCGCGGTGTCCAACCGCACCTACACCGTTCAATACACTGACGTGGTCGGTTCGGGCCTGTGGCGGCGGCTCGGTGACATCGTAGCCAGGCCGAACAATCGCGTGGAATCGTTTACGGATTCCAGTGGAAACACCAACCGGTTCTACCGCGTGGTCCTCCCGCGGCAACCGTAGGGAGGGCGAGGCTCCTGACGAGAGCCTGTCATTAGTTTGGGTCTCGCGAGGGCGCTCGCCCTCCCGCGGCAGGGCTGGAGTTCGTGAAGGCGCGCGCCTACGATGCGGCGTGCGAGAGCACCCGAGACCCACCCGATGCCGGCCAGATGGCTGGCTGGCCTGCCTGACTCTGCTCACCATTGCCGCGGGATGTGGAAGTGATCCCCGCCCCGGCAACAAACCCTCTGGCCAAAGTCACGACTGGTTTGAGGACGTTACCGCCCGCGCGAAACTCCGCTTCGTCCACCAGGTCGAAACCAGCGGGCGCTACCTGTTCTCCGAGTCCATTGGCTCGGGTGGCGCGTTCCTGGACTTCGACAATGACGGACGGTTGGACGTTTACTTGATTCACAACGTCAACCGCTCCGCTGCCGCCACCAATACTCTCTTCCAGCAACAGCCCGATGGCACGTTCAAGGATGTCAGCGCCGGCTCCGGCCTGGACATCGCGGGCTACGGCAACGGGCTGGCCGTTGGTGACATCAACAACGACGGTTTCCCGGAGATTCTCATCACCGAATACGACCGCGTCCGGCTGTTCCTCAATCACGGTGGACGCAGGTTTAGCGACATCACTACCGCCGCTGGCATCACCAATCAACACTGGAGTGTGCCGGCGGCCTTCGTCGATTATGACCGCGACGGCTGGC
>Ga0187893_10009100_pt1 | contig 15399 bp, 14 predicted proteins | sample MA1701074metaG_FD_139574 | JGI IMG/M metagenome (GOLD analysis project Ga0187893, IMG submission 139574) | White microbial mat communities from a basaltic lava cave in the Kipuka Kanohina Cave System on the Island of Hawaii, USA - MA170107-4 metaG ... | reverse complement strand
GTGTGCGTTTGCCAGCCTGCTCCTCTCGGCCTGTGGTTCAGACCCATCAACTCCTCCAGCGCCATCAACTCCTCCAGCTCCATCCCTTCCGACAGTCTGGGAGCCGGACCGCCGTCTGACGCGAACCCAGGCGGTCTCTGAGACCAGCATCAACTTCGCCAGGAGCATTGCAGCGGACGAAGCCGGACGGGTGCATCTAGTGTGGCGGGACGAAGAGGATGGAAACCCGGAGATCTACTACAAGCGGTCGCCGGACGGCGGCGTGAGCTGGGGCCCGGCGATCCGGTTGACCAACGCCTCGGGGAGGTCGGACAACCCGTCGATTACCGTCAGCGGCGACGCGCAGTACACGTCCTATGGTGGGACGAGCACACCATGCCTCCGCAGGTTTCGCACACGCACTCTGACGATGGCGGACTCACCTGGAATCCAGAGGTACAGGTCACGACCTCACCCGGCGGGGGCTTCTTCTGCTCCGCGGCCGCATCGGGCTCGAGTGTGCACGTCGCCTACGTTGACGCCCGCGACGGCAGCAGCGAGGTGTCCTACACGCGCTCGCTCGACTCTGGCGCGACCTGGTCGGCGCCGGTTCGGCTCTCTGCCCTGCCGCACAACTCCTATACGCCGACCGTCGCGGTCTGGCAGTTCAACGTCTACGTGGCCTGGACGGACACGCGCCATTTTGGCCAGAGCTTCTCGTTGGAAGAGGAGTATTTCCGCCGTTCCACCGATAACGGCGCAACTTTCGAGCCGGAGCAGCGGCTGACGATCGATCCGCTGGGAAGTCCGGCAGATTCCTGGGCGCCATCGTTGGCGGCACGGGATCAATACGTGTGGATCTCCTGGTTCGATTCTCGGGACGGCAACTTCGAGATCTTACTGAAGCGCTCGCTCGACGCCGGCGCCTCGTGGTCCTCCGACACGCGCTTGACGACTACGTCCGGCCAGTCGCAGCGCCCCGTGATCGCGCAGCGGGACAGCCAAGTCTTCATCGTCCACTGGGACAATACCGGCCTCGATGATGAGGTGTACTTCCTTCAGTCGAACGACCTGGGAGCGTCCTGGTCGGCTCCCGAACGCCTGACCTTCAGCGACGTCAGGTCGGTGCGGCCCAGCGTCGCCGCGGCTGCGAGCGGTGTTCACGTCGCCTGGACCGATTCCCGCGACGGTAACGACGAGGTCTACTACCAGCGCCTGCCCGGCGTCCCGGCCAGTGTGAAGAACGGCCGCATCGCCTTAACCGGCTCGTGAACGGTGACCCGCAGGGATGTGCCGACGCGTGTGGACAGCGCACGTCTCGGCGTGCACCTATTTTCTTTTCCTGCGCGCCAGCTCCACGTTCACGGCGCGCTCGACGACCTCGCGCAATGATGCGGCGACTGCGAATCTGACTTCCGCTGCCAGGCGCTCGCTGGCCGAGCGCACCGCCGCTTCGAGGTGCTGGTTGACGATCGCCTCAACGTCGTATGGCAGGTTGCGAGCGATCTCACGCAGCACCGCTTCACGCAGTTCGATTTCGTCGACCAGGTTTGCCGAAGGCGCGAGTTCTGCACTCGCCGACGCCTCCATCATGGGCTGCGGCGGCAGCTTTGGAAGCCGGAACTCTTCGGCCTGATCCAGTCGGGACACCGGAACCGTGGGCGCGCTCGTCAGCGGATCGCGCATGAAATCGCTGGGTACATCGAACTCGGGAAGCGATGTGTCCAGTACGAGTGGCATGTCGGTAATGCGCGCCAGCCTGTCGTCGTCGGGCGACGATTCAGGCTCTTCCGGCGGCAACTCGAATTCGTCGATCGGTGCCGACGGTGGCGAGTCAACGGCTGGCGCGACGGAAGATGCCGGCGGCAGCCGAAATTCCAGATCGAGATCGAGTGGCGGCAAGGTCAGCCGCTCGGTGAGCACCGGAATCGATTGATCGTCAAGCGAAGGTAACTTGCCGACGCGCCCGATCGTGCTGGCCAGCGGAGGGTCGGGCGAAGGAACGGGCTTGCGTGCCTTCTCGTTCATTCGGCGACCTTGTGACTTTCTGGCGCGAGGCCCGCTTCGCTGTACGCGCGAAAGCGCACACGCGCCTGGCCGCGGTCGTCGTCGTCGCGCGATACGACTTCAATCACGCGTTCAAACCGGGAGAACACTTCGGCGAACCCGGGCGGCGCGTCGTCGTCCAGTTGCAGCAGCACGTCGCGTGCCGGCGCGCTTGCGGCGTCGAGCGCGAGCAGCACCGGCGTGCGCGCAGCGAGCGGCGAGTCCGCGTACACGTGCGGCACAAAATCGAGCGCGCTGAAAGTCCACAACGCCGCATCGAATCGCGCCAATCGATCGGCGGACCGTGTGCTGGCTAACACCGACTTGCCCGCCGCCAGCGCCTTGCGCACCACGCGACAGGAGTACAGCAGGCGATGCTCGACATTGAAGTGGAACTGGATCGTCGGGCGTCGGGCGTCGGGCGTCGGGCGCAGTGAGTCGGAAGAGGATGCGGTGTTCATTGCGGCCGACGCCCGACGTCTTACGCCCGACGCCTCTTACTGCCGCCCCATGAGGAATTGCGTCAGCATCGGCACCGGACGACCCGTCGCGCCCTTGCTGGCGCCACCTTTCCACGCCACGCCGGCAATGTCCAGATGCGCCCACGGATACGCCTTGGTGAAGCGCGACAGAAAACACGCGGCGATCACCGAGCCGGCGATTCCCGGCGTTCCGATATTCGGAATGTCGGCGAAGTTCGACTTCAGATGTTCCTGATACTCCTCATCCAGCGGCATGCGCCACGTCGGGTCGATCGTGACTTTCGACGCGCGAATCAAATCAGCGGCAAGCGCTTCGTCGGTGGCGAAAAGCCCGCTGTTGACAGGGCCGAGCGCCACCACGATCGCGCCGGTCAGCGTGGCGATGTCGATGACGGCCGCAGGTTTGAAGCGTTCGGCATAGGTGAGCGCATCGCAAAGAATGAGCCGGCCTTCGGCGTCCGTGTTGAGCACCTCGATCGTCTGCCCCGACATCGACGTCACGATGTCGCCCGGCTTGTTGGCGCGTCCCGACGGCAGGTTCTCGCACGCGGCCACGATGCCGATGACATTGACTTTCAGCTTCAGTTCGGCCGCCGCCAGCATCGTGCCGAGCACCGCGGCGGCACCGCACATGTCGAACTTCATTTCGTCCATCGTGCTGGCGGGCTTAATCGAAATTCCGCCCGAGTCGAACGTGATCCCCTTGCCGACGAGCACGTGCGGCTTTGCGCGCTTCCCCGCGCCGCTGTACTTGAGTACGATCAGCTTCGGCGGTTCGTCGGAGCCTTTGGCCACCGACAGAAACGAACCCATGCCGAGTTTTTCGATCTGCTTCGTGCCGAGAATTTCTACACGGAGCTTCTGTTTCTTCGCCATCCGCTGCGCCTGGTCGGCCAGGTAACTCGGCGTGCATACATTGGCGGGCAGATTGCCGAGCCGCTTGGCCAGCTCCATGCCGTTTGCGACTGCGCGGCCTTCGTTCAAACCGGCTTCGGCGGCGCGCTGTTCGTCGTTCGGACGCTTGTCGAATACGACGACGACGCGTTCAGCGCCGTTCCTGTCGTCTTCGCGCTTGCTCTTCAACTCGTCGGTGCGGAACACCGCTTCGCGTGCGGTCGTGACCAGCAAACGCGTCTGCCACGCCGCGTCGCGCCCCTTGACGCGCCAGTCGCCAGCGGCAATCGCGAGCTCGGCCGTGCCTTGCCCGGCGTTCTTCACGGCAGCGCGCACCGCCTCGACATATCCCTTGTCGCTGAACTCGCCTGATTTTCCGAGTCCAACGAGCAGCACGCGCTGCGCGGCGACCGCCGGCAGCTGGCGCAGCATCAATGTCGCGCCGCGCTTGCCGGTGGCGTCGCCACTGGCGATGGCTTTTTTTATCGCACCGCCCGACACCTGATCGACGCGTCTGGCTGCGGGCGTCATCTCGCCGTCCGTGTAAATACCGACGGCGATGCAATCGGCTTTCGCAGCGTCGGCCGCCGTAACCCGCATGCTAAATTCCATCGCGTCTCCTGATGTTCAAGTCTCTTCGCGCGCTCGCGGCGACGCTGCTCCAAAATCGGCGGCGGAGTATAGCGACGCCGACGGCGCGCCGATCGCAATGATCTTCAAGCGCGCCATCGTCTCCGAGCTGTCCAGCACCGCCGGCGCCGTTTTCACGGTGCTGTTCTCGATCATTTTTTCGGTAGGACTCGTGCGCATCCTCGGCGAGGCGGCCGGCGGACGCGTGGACAGCGCGGCCGTGTTCCAGATCGTCGCGCTGACGGCGCTTACGCATCTGCCGACCGTGCTGACGCTCACGCTGTTCGTCGCCGTGCTGATGACCCTGTCGCGCTGGTTTCGCGACTCCGAGATGGTGGTGTGGTTCGCCTCCGGTCAAAGCCTGCTCGCGTGGATTGGGCCGGTGCTGCGCTTTGCGACGCCGATCATTGTGCTGGTGGGTTTGCTCGCACTCGTCGTGTCGCCGTGGTCGTACCGCCTGATCACCGACAGCAAGAAGCGGTTCGAGAATCGCGACGACGTGAGCAAGGTGGCGCCGGGTCGTTTCATCGAATCGAGCGGTGCGGATCGCGTGTTCTTCGTCGAATCGCTTGATTTCGACAGTGCCCGCGTGAAGAACGTGTTCGTCAGCCATCGCAGCCAGGGCCGCGAAGGCGTAATGGTCGCGGCCGACGGGGCGATCGAAGTGCGCGACAACGGCGACCGCTATCTGATCCTTGAAAACGGCCGCCGCTACGAGGGTGTGCCGGGGCAGGCCGAATACCGCATGACCGAGTTCGCGCGCTACTCCTTGCGGCTCGACGTGCAGGCGGATGCGCCGATCGCCGAAATCGCGGCGCGCGCCAAGCCCAGCGACACGCTGTGGAACGAGGACACGCCATTTCATCGCGCCGAACTCCTGTGGCGCATCGGCCTGCCGATCGTTGCTCTGCTGCTGGCGCTGCTGGCGATCCCGCTCGCGTGGGCCAATCCACGCATCGGACGCTCGTTCAATCTGATCGTCGCGGTGTTTGCATTCCTGCTCTACAACAACGGCATGTCGGTGGTGCAGGCGTGGGTGCAGCAGCAGCGGCTGCCTTTTTCGACCGCCGTGTGGCTCACCCATGCGGTCGTGGCGGCGATCATCACATTGCTGTTTGTCCGGCGCGTCTACATGCAGCGCTGGTTGCCGCGCTGGGTGACGCCGCGGTATTGGCTGAGGAAATGAGCGAACAGCGATGGGGATGTCATTCCGGCGAAAGCCGGAATCCAGTGGCGTTTAACGAAAAGACGCTGGGTCCCGGCTTTCGCCGGGACGACAGGCCGTAATGCGCACCCTGCGCCTGTATCTGTGGCGCGAGATCGCGGCCGCGACCGCGTTCGTGTTGTTCGCGCTGATTTCGCTGTTTGCGTTCTTCGAACTGGTGAACCAGCTCCAGGAAATTGGCCAGGCCGGGTATCAGTTGCCGCAGGTGTTCACCTACATTGCCCTGACGTTGCCGACGCGCACCTACGAACTGATGCCGATTGCCGCGCTGATCGGGACGATCTACGCGCTGTCGAAACTGGCGTCGAACTCCGAATTCACGATCATGCGCGTGTCCGGAATGAGCACGCGGCGGCTTGCGTACGCGGTGCTCGGTATCGGCGTGGTGCTGGTGGCCGCAACCTACTCGCTCGGAGAATTCGTAGCGCCCCCGGCCGAGCGCCTGGCGCGTCAGTCGAAGCTGCGCGCGATCGGCGCGCCACTGGCGCAGCAGTTCCGCTCCGGCGTGTGGGTGCGCGATGCGGCGCGCGGCCCAGGCGGTCAGGTAGAGCGGTTGCGCTTCGTCAACGTGGCGCGCGTTCAACCGGACGCAAGCGTTGACGGCTGGCGCGTGTTCGAGTTCGACAACGAATTTCGCCTGCGCGCGATCGCCACCGCGGCAAAGGGCGAGTTCATCGACGATCCCGACGACCGCGGCTGGCGCCTGACGGATGTCGTCGAAACACGGTTGCCGGTGGTCCCGGTGACGGATGCCGCGCCATCGCCGCTACGAACCGAAATCGTGCGCGAGAAAGAGCGCCTGTGGCCCTCCGAGCTGCGGCCCGACATCTTCGGTGTGCTGCTGGTGCAGCCCGAGCGCATGGCTGCGCTGAATCTCGTGCAGTACATCCGCCATCTGGAAGAAAACAGGCAGCAGACCGAACGCTACGAAATCGCGCTGTGGAACAAGCTCTTCTATCCGCTGGCGGTGCTGGTGATGATGGTGCTGGCGCTGCCGTTTGCGTACCTGCACGTGCGCGCCGGCAGCGTGAGCCTGAAGATTTTCACCGGCGTGATGATCGGCGTTCTGTTCTACATGCTGAACAAACTCTTCTCGCATCTGGGCGTGCTGAACACCTGGCCGCCGCCGGTGGTGGCGGCGCTTCCGAGCCTGGTAGTTCTTGCGGTGGCGTTGAGCGCGTTGTACTGGATCGAGCGGCGATGAGCGGACGAGGTTGAACGGTCGAGTCAGTTCCTACGCTGCCAAGCAAGCGGATTTCGGCGTCCATGGAAAACCGCAAGCACAATCAAGGCATCGCCGCGCATGCGAAAGTAGATTGAGTAAGGGAAGCGACGCGTGACGGTGCGTCGAATGTCGCGCAACACAATGGGATAGCGCGACGGCGCCGCGGCAGCTTGCGCGACCGCCTGCTCGATTTCGTGGATGAATTCCTCGCCAAGTCCCGGACGCCGTTCGTCGTACCAAACCGCCGCATCCTCGAACTCGACTTTGGCTGCGCGCCGGTAGACGACGCGGATTGTCATTTAGCGAGTCGCGCTCGTACCGATCGCTTGACCTCATCCCACGGAATAACGTCGTCCGGAAAAGCGTCGTCATCCGCAACGCGGCGATCAAGTTCTGCGCGTTGTGCTTCGCTGAGCGGAAAAATTAACGCGTCTGCGCAGATACTTGCCCAGATCTCTTCGACGAGCGCGAGACGATCTTCAACGTCAAGCCGGTCGATTCCCAGTTCCTTCAGGGAAGCCGTCATTTGATGGTCCTTTCGCATACATTCTCCCACTGTTGTCGGCGTTTATCGAGCGCATCAATGGACCATCTGCGTCATCGCCCCTGACTGTGCCCGTCGAGCGCACTGACATGACTCGCAATGCCGACACAGTGTGGCGGATTAAGGTCGGCGACGAAGAGATGTCTGCCATTTTCGAACCCGCTTCGCAAACGCCAAGCGGCGCGCTCTTTGTATGTGCGCACGGCGCCGGCGGCCACATGAACGATGCGGGCATGCTCGCCGTGACCGACGCATTGCGCAGGCGCGGACTGCACATCGTCCGGTTCAACTTTCCCTACCGAGAGAGAAAATCGAATCGTCCTGATCCGATGCCACGCCTCAAGGAGTGCTTCGCCGCGGTCGCGTCACACGCCTGCGAGGTGGTCAAGCCCGACATTCTTGTTCTCGGAGGTCGCTCGATGGGCGGGCGCGCAGCGTCGATGCTCGCCGCCGACGGGTATCCGTGCGATGGTCTGCTGCTGCTTGCGTATCCGCTTCATCCGGCCGGACAGCCGGAGAAGCTGCGCGACGCGCATTTGGAGCGGATCAAGGTTCCCGTCCTCTGTTTGAATGGCACGCGTGACGCGCTTTGCCGGCGCGAACTGATGGAACGGACGGTTAGTCGCCTGAGCGGCAAATGGACGATGCACTGGTTGGACGGCGCCGATCACAGCTTCCATGTGCTCAAGTCGTCCCGGCGATCGTATAGCGATGTCCTGGCTGAAGTCGCGGACGCCTGCGGTGCCTGGACATCGCACTTGGTGCGCAACGGAGGCTGATCGGGAACAATCCGTTCTCCATGGCACGTCAACGCGCTGGTCCCTCCGTCCCCGAAGTCGACTCGCTCGCCGAGTACTCGACCAAACGCTCGTTCAAAGCAACGCCGGAGCCGGGACCCGAGCCCGTCACGGGACGAACCGGGCCGCTGCTTTTTGTGGTCCAGCAACATGCTGCGAGAAAACTCCACTTCGACTTTCGCCTGGAGCTGGACGGGGTGCTCACGAGCTGGGCAGTGCCGAAGGGTTTGGAGATCCAGCCCGGCGAGCCGCACCTTGCCGTGCCGACCGAGCACCATCCGCTCGCCTATGGATCCTTCGAGGGGGTGATTCCGAAAGGCCAGTACGGCGCGGGAACCGTGATCGTCTGGGACTGCGGGATGTACTCACCCGATGAAGGCGGTGAGTACGCGTTTGAGGACAGAGAGGCCGCGCAGAAACGTGTCCGCGCAGAACTCGACGCCGGCAAGCTGAGCTTGTTCCTGCTGGGCGAGAAGCTCAAGGGCTCCTACGCGCTGGTGCGAACCAAGAACAAGACCTGGCTGCTGTTGAAACATCGTGACTCGCGCGCGATTCGTGCTTCGAGTAGCGCGGAATCAGGCCGATCTGTACTCACGCCGTACGCGGTTGCCAACGTATCGAATGTGATTCCCGCCGAGCGCCTGCCCTTCGAGCGCCTGCTCCCCAACGGCCCGCGCGAGTCGCGGCCGCAGAAGCTCGCGCCGATGCTCGCGGGCATGGCGGACGCGCCGTTCAACAGCCGCGACTGGATGTTCGAGCCCAAGCTTGACGGCTACCGCGTCCTCGCGCACGTGGTAGCGGACGGCGTGCGGCTGCGCTCGCGCAACGGGATCGACCTGACGGCGGCGTTTCCGGGGATTGTTGAAGACCTGAAGCACCAGCTCTTGCAACCGATGATTCTCGACGGCGAAGTGGTGGCCTTCCGCGACGGGCGCCCTTCGTTTGGAGCGTTGCAGGAACGCGCGAAGCTCAGCGCGCAGATCGACATCGATGCGGCGGAACGCGCCACGCCCTGCGTTCTTTTCTGTTTCGACCTCGTGCATGCACTGGGGATGAACCTGCGCAAGTCGCCGTACGCGGACCGGCGTCGCTATCTGAATCAATGTCTGTTGCCCACGCCGCGGATCCAGCTCGTCCACGCCGAGGCCGACGGCGATGCGCTGTACCGCGCGGCGATCGCCTCGGGCTTCGAGGGCATGATGGCCAAGCGCAGGGCGAGCGCTTATCACGCCGGGGTGCGCTCCGACGACTGGCTCAAGGTCAAGCACGTTCAGTCGGCGGAGTTTCTGATCGGCGGATACACCGAGGGCAAGGGTTCGCGGCGCGACCAGTTTGGCGCGCTGGTGCTCGGCGCGTGGGAGGGCAACGCGCTGCAACCCGTCGGCAACGTGGGCAGCGGATTTGACGATGGCACGCTGGCCTCATTGCTCGAGCTTCTCAAGTCGAAAGCCGTGCCGGAGATGCCGTTCGAAGTGAAGCCGGAAGCGGAAGGCAAGATGCTCTGGACCCGGCCGGAGCTGGTGGCCGAAGTGCAGTTCGCAGGGTGGACCGACGCGGGGCTGCTGCGTGCACCGGTCTTTCTGCGCTTGCGCAGCGATATCGATCCAAAGGCGGTGACCCGCACGCGTGCGCTGGGGCAAGTGGCGAGCGCAAACGCGCGCGACACGAACGCCGGTGCGTCGATCGATTCGATTCTCCAGCAGCTGTCGGGCAGGGCGGCGAACATGACGCTTGCGGTCGGCGGGCACCGGATCAAGCTGACGCATCTCGACAAGGCGTTGTGGCCGGCGCATGACGGCACCGGCGCTTTCACCAAGCGACACCTGCTGCAGTACCTCGCCGGCGCGTCACCATCCATGCTGCAACATCTCGCCGATCGCCCACTGACGGTGATCCGCATGCCCGACGGTATCAAGGGCGAGGCTTTTTTCCAGAAGCATTGGGATCGCACCGCGTTGCCGCCGTTCGTGCGCGTGGTCGATCTGGTCGCGGATGACGGCGATGCGCGGACGTACGTGCTGTGCAACAGCGTCGAGACCTTGCTCTGGCTCGGGCAGATGGCCGTGATCGAGTTTCACGTGCCGCACGCGAGCTTGCCGGCCTCGCACCGGACGCAGAAGGGCGCTTTGAAGATCGACGAGCGGGAAGTGTTCGACCGCCCGGACTACGTCGTATTCGATCTCGATCCATACATCTATTCCGGCAAGGAGCCCAAAGGCGCCGAGCCCGAATACAACGCGCGCGCGTTCGCCAAGGTGCGCGAGGTCGCTTTTCACCTGCGCGAGTTGCTCGCGGCGATGTCATTGCAGGCGTTCGTCAAGACCACCGGGAAGACCGGTCTGCACATCTTCGTTCCCATCGAACGCACGATCACGACCGAGCAGGCGCGCGACGTGTGCCGCCTCGTCGGCGAGCATCTGCTACGGCAGCACCCGAAGGACCTCACGATGGACTGGGCCGTCGAGAAGCGCACCGGCAGGATCTTTTTCGACCACAACATGAACGGGCGCGGCCGAACCTTGAACGCGGCTTATTCGCCGCGCCGGATCGCAGGCGCCTGGGTTGCAACGCCGGTGACGTGGGACGAATTGGCGCAGGTGGAGCCCGGCGCGTTCCGGCTCTCGACCGTTGTTGATCGATTGCGCGACAATGGCGACCCTTGGCAGGGGATCCTTGACGCCCGGCACGACCTGACCCGTGTGCTCAACCTTGCGGGTTAATGACGGTGGATCAATGTTGAAAGGGAATTGACGATGGCTGCCCGATCGATCGCCTCGCTCACCGTGACCTTCGGTCTCGTTTCCGTTCCGGTGAAGCTTTTTTCCGCTACGCAGTCTTCCGCCGGCGTCTCGTTCAACATGCTGCACCAAAGTTGCGGCTCGCGGCTGAAGCAGCAGTACCTGTGCGCGAAGGAAGGCGTCGTGGTCGAGCGCGCGGACACGGTGAAAGGCTACGAGTTTGCCAAGGATCAGTACGTGGTCTTTACGCCGGAAGAGTTAAAGGCGCTCGAGGAAAAAGGCAGCCAGACGATCGAGATCGTAGCGTTCATTCCGCTGGCTTCCGTAGACCCGATCTACTACGACAAGGCCTACTACCTCGGCCCCGACAAGGGCGGCGCGCGACCTTATGCGCTGCTGGCGCAGGCGATGCGCGAGATGGGACGCTGCGCACTGGCGCGCTGGGCATGGAAGGGCAAGCAATACATGGTGCAGATCCGGCCGAACGAGGACGGATTGATCCTGCAGCAGTTGCTGTACGCGGATGAAGTGCGCTCGCTCGCCGATCTGGAAATCGACAAGGCGGACGTGAAGCCCGCCGAACTTACGCTCGCAAAGCAGCTGATCGAGGCGAGCGCCACCGACGAATACGACGCCAAGGCCTACGTTGACGAAGTGAAGAAGCGCGTCGAAGCAGCAGTGCAGCAGAAGGTCGAGGGCAAGGAAGTGACGCTCGCCTCTGAGCCGGAAAGCGGCGGCGCGCAGGTGATCGATCTGATGGAAGCGCTGCGCGCGAGCTTGAGCAAGAAGGGGCCAGCGGCCCCGGCGGCGAAAGCCGCGGAGCCTGCGAAGATCGATCGCAAGCCGCCGAAGCGCGTCGCGACGACGGAAGCGGCTGCCGCCCCGCGCGCGAAGGTAAGGAAGGCGGGCTAGCGACGGTGTCATTCCCGCGCAAGCGGGAATTCAGCGTCGTAGATCGAAAGACACTGGGTCCCCGCCTGCGCGGGGACGACAGCACGTTCCCCAATGAGCAGCTACACGACTCGCGATGTCGAACGACTGCTCGGCTTGTCGCGCGCGATCGTGCAGGGTTTCGTCGATGCCGGATTCGTTTCACCTGCGCGCGGCGAACACAATGAATTGCTCTTCTCGTTTCAGGACCTGATTCTTCTCAAGACCGCGCAGGGTCTCGCTGCCGTCAAGATTCCAACGCGCAGAATCAGGCAGTCACTGGCGCGACTGCACGCCGAGCTTCCACAGTCATTGCCGCTGTCAGGGATCCGCATCTCGGCGCTGGGTACTCGCGTCGTTGTACAACAAGGCTCTTCACAGTGGCAGGCGGACTCGGGCCAATACCTTCTGGACTTCGACGTGTCGCCGTCGGAAGGCGAGGTGGCATTTCTTCAGAAAGACGAGCCGGCGAGTGATAGCGCAGAGCAGTGGTTCCGGCGTGCCGGCGAACTCGAAGCTTCCGATCCGGAGGCAGCGGAGAAGGCGTATCGAAATGCGATCGACCGCGACCGCCGCTTCCTGGCGGCGTACGTGAATCTGGGGTGCTTGCTGCAGGCACGCGGCCAACCGGAGCTTGCGGAGACGAACTATCGCGCGGCGATCGAGCAGGTGCCTGACGAGCCACTGCTTCACTTCAACCTGGGCATTGCGCTCGAAGACTTGAATCGGCCCGACGATGCAGTGCGCGCCTACGGGCACGCCATCGCGCTCGATGTCGAGTTCGCCGACGCGCACTACAACGTGGCCAAGATCCACGATGCGCGCGGTCGGCCGCAGGAGGCGATTCGACATCTCGCTCACTATCGCCGGCTGCTTCGGACGTAGAGATGCAGGAAATCAAAGCGCTCTTTTTCGACGTATTCGGAACGTTGGTCGACTGGCGCCGTTCGATTGCAACAGAAGCCAGGGAGATTCTTTCTCCGCTCGGCGTCGCCATCGACTGGGAGGCGTTTGCCGATGCATGGCGCGATCAGTACCAACCGGCGATGGAAGAGGTGCGCAGCGGGAAGCTCGCGTTCAGCAAGCTGGATACGCTGCATCGGCGCAATCTCGATGTGATTCTCAATCAGTTCGGACTGGATCACATCGACGAACCGACCCGCATCAATCTCAACCCCGCCTGGCATCGGCTCGACGCATGGCCGGACGTGGCGACCGGATTGGCTCGACTGCGCACCAGGTTTCGAATCGCGCCCTGCTCGAACGGGAACATTTCGCTGATGGTCGACCTCGCCCGGCGCAATGGCTTCGCATGGGATGCGATCCTCGGTGCGGAGATCGCGCGCGACTACAAGCCGAAGCCCGTTGTCTATCTTTCAGCGGCGGCCGCTTTCGATTGCGCGCCGGAGCAGACGATGATGGTTGCGGCGCATTCATCCGATCTCGCAGCGGCGGCGGCCGCCGGCCTGCGTACCGCATTCGTTGCACGACCGGATGAACGCGGTGCCGGCAAAGGGGAGAGCGAAGCAACGGTGCCGGTTGATCTCTCCGTTCCGAGCCTGATCGCTCTCGCCGATCGCCTAAGTTGTGCTTGAGGCAAAGGGCTGCGGCGCCAACTGTTCTCTCAGTTGCTCGATCGTCCGCGCGGGTAACTGGCATGCGCCGAACCGGCACAGATAGGCCTCGCCACCGTGGCGGCCGGCCAGCAGCGGCACCGCACTGGGCGCACCGATCACGAAGGTCGCGAGCGGCGCGAATTCGGCACGCGCGGACGCGATGAAATCTTTCGTACCCTCTTCGACCGGCAGTGCGAGTTCTGCTCCATGCTCGCTCAGCAGATGCGCATGCAGTAGCGCAGGCGCCGCCTCCGGTGCTTGCGCGAGCAGCCCCGCCTGACGCTCGATCGTCTGACGCGCGAGATCCGCCCAGTCGCGGCGGCCGTAGACGCGGGCCAGTCGCAGCAGCAGTTCGCACGCCGCTGCGGTGCCGCTCGGCACCGCGCCGTCGAAGAGGTCGCGTGCGCGCACGGGCAGATGGCCGGGCTCACTGTCGAACAGACCTTCATCCCCGACATGAAAGCGCTCGATCATCTGGCCGGCGAGCTGATGGGCCGACTGTAGCCACTGCAGATCGCCGGTAGCGGCGTGCAGTTCGATTAGGCCGAGCGCGACCTGCGCGTAGTCGGCGAGGTAACTTTCGCTGCGCAGTTTGCCGTCGCGCCACGCATGGCGCAGCCGCCCGTCGCGGGTCATCGTGTCGAGCAGGAAACGTGCGAGCGCATGTGCGGTCTCGACAAAGTCGGCGCGGCCGAGCAGGCGACCGGCTTCGGCAAAGGCACGCAATGCCATGCCATTCCAGTCGGCAAGCACCTTGTCGTCGGTGATCGGCCAAATGCGCTGCGAGCGCGCCGCATACAACCGCTCGCGTATCGAACGCTCCCATGTCGACCACGCATCGGGCGACAAGCCGAGCGCTGCGCGCACGCCGTCCGGATCGCGCCGCTCCAGAACGCTAAGGCCGTGCTCCCAGTTGCCCGAGTCGGTCACGCCGTACAGGCTCGTTGCGGTGTCGCCATCAACGCCCAGTACCGTGCGGAATTCCTCCACCGTCCAGACGTGGAACTTGCCTTCGACGCCTTCGGCATCGGCGTCCTGCGCGGAACTGAAGGCAGCCGGTGCTGCGGCCGGATGCATCTCGCGCACCAGATAGGCCAGCGTGTCCTCGGCAACAAAACGCAAGCGCTCGTCGCCCGTGAGCCGATGGGCGCCGGCGTAGACGCGCGCAAGCTGCGCGTTGTCGTACAGCATCTTCTCGAAGTGCGGCACATGCCAGCGCACATCGGTGGAGTAGCGCGCGAAGCCGCCGCCGATATGGTCATAGATGCCGCCCGCGGCCATCTGCGCGAGCGTCTTGGTCAGCATGTCGCGCGCCTGCGCATTGCCCATCGCGGCGATGCTCAGCAGATACTGCAGCAGCGCTGATTGCGGGAACTTCGGCGCGCTGCCAAAGCCACCGTGCGCGGCATCGAAGCGGCGCATGAACCGAGTGATGGCGTGCGCGTGCAGGCCGTTGAGCGACGCCGGGCGCGGCGCGGCGCCGGCGTCGCGCACGCGTCGGAGCAACGCCTGCGCTTGCTGTTCGAGTTCGGCACGCCGCTCTCTCCACGCGAGTTGCACGCCGTGCAGCAGCTCGGAAAAACCCGGCAGGCCATGGAGTGAGCGCGGAGGAAAGTAGGTACCGCCGTAGAACGGCGCCAACTGCGGCGTCAGGAACATGTTCATCGGCCACCCGCCGCGCCCGCTCATCGCCTGCAGCGCGGTCATGTACACATGATCGACATCCGGCAACTCTTCGCGGTCGACCTTGATCGCGACGAAGCCGTCGGCCAACTGGCGCGCGATCGCCTCGTCCTCGAAGCTCTCGCGCTCCATCACGTGGCACCAGTGACAAGTGGCGTAACCCACCGACAGCAGGATCGGCTTGTCCTCGGCGCGCGCCTTCGCAAACGCCTCTTCACCCCATGGGTACCAGTCCACGGGGTTGTGCGCGTGCTGCAGCAGGTACGGACTGGTCTCGCGGGCCAGGCGGTTGGTGGGACGCGGGGCGGAAGACATCGAGGCGCTTCTGTGACAGAGCGATGGAAGCCAATGGCGAGTATGATTTTCTGCAAGTACCTACTTGGAGTTTTCCAATGGAAGCGGTACGCGCCAAAATACCACGCCCAGGCCGTCCCTCGTCCCATGCCCCGGTGCGCGCTGCATCGCTGGCCTTTGCCGAACTAGACGCCCTCAGTCTTGCGATCATCACGGACAAGCAACTGCAGCGCCGAGTTCGCGCTTTGGAAAAGGTGGACTTGGAAGCGATCCGCGCGCAGATCGAGAAGGTGCTGCTGCGCTACCGATCAGAAGC
>Ga0187893_10009099_pt1 | contig 15400 bp, 10 predicted proteins | sample MA1701074metaG_FD_139574 | JGI IMG/M metagenome (GOLD analysis project Ga0187893, IMG submission 139574) | White microbial mat communities from a basaltic lava cave in the Kipuka Kanohina Cave System on the Island of Hawaii, USA - MA170107-4 metaG ... | reverse complement strand
TTCGAGGAGAAGACATAGACGCGCCCTTCACTGCCGAAACCACTCGTGGAGTAGTTTGGCGAACCGACGAGGAACTCTGGGAGCCCGTCTCCATTCAGGTCGGTGAAGCCCGCCACAGTCGATCCAAACTTCTCCACCGGCTGACTCGCTCCGACCACGAGCAGTTCCGTCCCTGTGGCTCCTGAGACAAGCGCAACGCGACCTGCGTAGGAGCCCCAGTACGGATCCCAGTAACCGGGTGCACCGATCAAAACGTCAGCAATCCCGTCGCCGTCGACGTCGTCGATGGTCGACAAACTCCCTCCGAAACTCTCCTGTCCACTTCCACACCAATGGTCGAGTTCGCCGCCACTCGTCGAGAAGACGCCCACCGCCCCATCAGAATACTGCGAGCAGGTAGCGCCCGGCGAACCGATCAGGAGTTCACGGATGCCGTCGCCGTCGAGATCGGGGGCGAGGCTCGCGGCGATTCCGAAGTAGTCCCCCCCCACATCACTCTCTGCATACCAGATCCGATTCTGTGCGGGCGCGATGCAAGGAGCAGCGCAGAGCAGAATCGCAATTCGCCCGAACGAGCCGATCAGTCGCTTCATTGTGCGCACAGCCTGTCTCCTGGACCTGCTCATGGGATCACCGCCGGATCGACCTGGAAGAGCATCGCGTAACCCGGCGAGTTCACCAGCAGCTTGACCGTCTTCCCTACCGCGTCCTTGATCGGGTGGAGGTTGTTGTAGAAGCCCGGGTAGGGGCACAGGTCCTTCGAGCGGTAGACGAGCGTCCACGGGCCGTTCTTCTGGCTGAAGAGATAGACGTGCCCGACCGCGTCGCCGCACCAGATCTCCTTCACGCCGTCGCCGTTGACGTCGTCGATCTTCACGCCGGAGACGCCCGAGCCGATCCCGGCGCGAGGGATCCCGAAGGCGGCGTCGCCGTCGAGCTCGGTGACGTCGAAGCCGCCGCTCACCCCGTTCGGGTCGAGGACGTATAGGTGCGCCCGGTTGCGGGTCGTGACGCCGTTCTGCCAGTCGACGAAGGTCCCGGTGTCGATCCACGAGCCGCAGACGACCTCCTCGTCGACGTCGGCATCGAGGTTGCCGACATCGAGGCCGACGATCAACGTGCCGAGGTCGCGGGAGACGTAGGAGAGGTGCGAGGAGCGATTCCCGCCGGAATCCGGGTTCAGCCCGGGCTCGATGGCATAGACGTAGCCGCCGTTGGTGCCAATCACGACGTGGGGCGTCGTCGCACCGGCGCCGGTCCTGCGCAGGTCCGCCTTCTTCATCGAGGTACCCAGTCCGAGCGGGAAGACCGACTGGGAGCAGGAGGCGACCTGCCCGGTGAGGAAGTTCGAGCTGACGACCGGGTGCCACCACCCCGACTGACCGCCGTTGGAGTCCTTGTAGGGCATGGTCGGATCGGCGGGCGGAGTGAAACCGCCGAGATAGAGATAGTCCCCGAAACTCCGCGACGGGCGCTCGAAGATGCGGCCACCTTGCGCGCGCCTGGGGATCACCGTTCCGGACCAGGCGATGAAGTTGGCGCGGAACGACGCCGTCTGGAACTCCCGAACCGGGCTGCCCGACCACGCATCGCGGGTCTCGAGGAACGCCGTGCCGGTCTCCGCGAAGATGCGCAGCTCGGGCCCGCCGACTCCGTCGAGATCGCGGTAAAGGAGCGTGCGGTTGAAGTCAGGGAACGCCTGGTCCCACGGCGATCCGCTCACGGCCTCGAGGACGTTCGTCCCGCCGGGCACGTAGGGGTTCCACTGGTTCACGAGCGGGGTTCCCGAGCCGATCTTCACGGATCCTACGCGGTAGTGGTCGCCGGCGATGCCGGCGCCGGTCGACCAGGCCGGCACCGCGTACTCGGCGAAGTAGAAGTCGGCGCCGCCCGTCGCAGGCGAAGGATTCACGAGGTCGCAGGCGTAGGTACCGGCGACCGTGCGGTTGGACGGCCAGGGAACGGGCGAGCCGCCGACCGGCGTGACCATCTCCTTGGTCGAGTCGCGCAGGAATGCGAGGCTTACGGCGTCGAGGACGAAGACCCGCCCTTTGCAGGTCGTGAAGATCAGGCAGGAGCTCGTGCCGCCGGAACCGTTCGACAGCATCGCCTGCTCGAGCGACGTGATGCGGTTGGGGCTGTGGAACTCAGGGTCGTCGCGCAGGAAGATCTGCGTGCCGACGAGCATCGACAGGGAGATCGCGGGACTGGTGGAGATGCGGTAGGTCTCGATCCCGCCGCCGTCGCTGATGGAGAAGTCGGCATTGGGCAGGCTCGACGGCGGTTTCTGCACCCAGGCGAAGCACATCGCCTCGTCGAGACTGAGAGCCGACGAGATCGACGTGACGAGGGCGCCGGTCACCATGTCCCGGAGCTCGATCACGTTGGTGTTCGCGCCGGGAGTGGCGTCATCGAGGTCGTCGTTTCTTCCGAAGAGCAGGACGTGGGTGGGAATCGCGGAGAGGCTCAGTGTGCAGGGGACGACGTGGGAGAGGGCGAGGTTCGTAAACGGATTCGCCGGCCACTGCGGTTCGGGATTGGCCCATCCAATGGTAGAGCTCCCGATGAAATCCAGCATCCAGAGAACGCCGTCGGCCGCCGACACGAGCAGCTCTTTCTGGGGGTCATTGTCAAGATTGACCGGAAAAGCGTCCGTCGCACCCACGATGCGCGTCGACCGCTCGAGACGCGGGAGGTTGATCGCCCCTCCCGCAATCGGAATCAGCGACCAGTCGAAGAACCGGTTCATCACGAGCACTTCGTTGCCGGCGTTCAAGGAATAGAAGTCGTTCACGAGCACGATGGGCGTCGCTCCGGGATAGAGTTCCTTTCCCGGCCCCGGCACCGCGAACGGCTGCCCTCCGTTCGCGACCTGGTAGGTGTCGGCGCCGGTCGCGTTGATGCGCCAGATCTGTCCGGTCGACGCCCCGAAGAACATCTGCGCCTTTCCGGCCGCCATGTACGAATCGTTCCCCACGAGGCCCCAGCCGAGGTAGGGGCTCCTCCACTCGTCGTAGAGCCGATAGGGATCACTCGGATCGAGCGACGGATTGAACTCGAGGACGTGCACGTAGCCGTCGAAGTTGCCGAAGACGACCTCCTTCCTGCCGTCGCCGTCGAGATCGAGGACGTGCATCGAGTCGTGGAAGCCGGGCCAGATCCCCTGGCCAAGCGCGTTCAGGTTGGCGTTGGACGGCAGCCCCGACTTGCGATACGGCGGCTGCAGGCCGGCGTGCAGATCGAGCTCGCTGAGCAGCGGGGGATTGGACGGCAGATCGACGTGGACGTGCCGCAGGGTGTGCGAGTAGGGGTCGGGGAACGGCATGGACGGCGCGGGAGAGGTGGGCACGAGCGCGCTGTTGCTCGCGGCCGGCGCGCCGCTTGCCTTCAACGTCGCCCACTCGTTGCCGGTGAACACCGAGAACTCGTTCACGCCCGGGATGTAGCCCCACAAGGACTCGTGCGGAGTGTTCCGGTACAGTTCGAACCGAAGGTTCCCTCCCGTGGGAAGGGTCTTGTCCGCGGCGGGCCAGTGTCCCGAATGGTTGTACTCGATGTCGCCGAGCGAGCCGTACAGCGGGACCTTGAGATCGGTCGGTCGGCGATTGACGGAGAACGCCGCCACGTCCCAGCCCGGCCGCGAGAACTTCGGGGCGTCGAACCGAACGCCGAGCAGGTCGACCAGGTTGTAGAAACTCGACCACAACGAATCCGTCGGCAGTCCCCAGGGCACGCGTCCGGCCATGAGGTCGACGTGCCACTGCAGCTCTCCGTGATCGCGCAGGCCGAAGCCGAAGTCGTTCATGATCCATTCGGTCGTGCCGCCGTAGATCTTCGGCTGCAGCATGGCGAAGCACATCGACACGATCTCGCCAAACGATCCACCTGCGAGGTAGGCGTGGCCGACGGGGACCGCGGGGAAGGGGCCGCCTGGACCGGGCGGCGCCGCCGCGAACGTGTTGCGGGTGAACCACTCTGCTTCCAGCGTGCGCTGGAGCGCGATCCACAGCCCCATCGAGAAGTTCTCCTGCACGAAGACGACGACGTCGCCGGCCTCGATCGCTTGCTCTTGCGGACCGAGGATCTGGCTTCCCGTCGGCCCGGGCCAGCCCGACTCGGCGAAGTAGATGTCATCGACTCCGGACTGCGGCGAGAAGCGCCGCCGCTGGCCGTCGAAGTCGCGCCATCGGTTCTTGTTGGTGCCGAACGCGGACAAGTGGAGCGGATAGTTGTAGAGCATCAGCGCCGCGCTCGGATCGCCGGCGGGGCGCGCGGGAGCTCCGTTCCCGTCGCCCGCCATGCAGATCATCACCGAGCCGCCGTTCAGCTTGTAGGGCCAGTAGAGGATCTGCCGCTGCGGGGTCGAGGAAGGCAGGCTCGCGGTGGCGTTCCACCACGCCAGGCCGACGATCGGCACCGTGGAGACGCCAGGCTCCACGAACACGTTCGACGCGGTGAAGGGCAGGAACTGGTAGGGCGCCCCGATCCAGGCGCCGATCTGTCCGTTGAGGTAGTCGAGGTCGAGCGCGCCGTCGTACATCATTTCGGCGAAGGATTGTGGTGCGACCGGGGACCAAGCACGCGCGAAGTAGTGGCCTGACGAGAATGCCGTCTCGTGGTAGCGCCACCACGGAACGTGGCCGCCGAGGTCCTTCGCGAACTCGCCCAGGCTGTTGTCGTAGGTGTTGTTCTTGCCGTCGTTGACGTAGTAGGTGTGCACGGCCGCCTGACCCTGGAGCGCACGAAGTGGCGCGACGCCTGCGATCAGGCACGACGCAACCACGAGGAGACGCCTGGGCCGCCGGAGGGATCGACTTCGAGCGTGCCCCCCCTCGCACACTTCAAGAGCGGCGGATCGGACCTCGCTGAAGTCGCTGCGCGTCAACATCGGCCCTCTCCTTCTTCCCGATCACTCGTGCTCGGAGAGAGCGTCCACCCTCGTTCGACGAGAGCGGACAAGCTCTCCTCGATGGTGACAGGGCGTCGGGTTATCCCGATCGAATGGACCTGTCAAGGGAGGCGCCGTCGCCTTCGGCAGGCGGCTGCCGGCCCCCCGCGCCGGGGCCGGACGCTTCTCGACCCGCGACTCCCTCGCCAAACTGTGCCGCCTCCGAAAAGCGGCGGCGCCCGCGCCGCGCGTCCACGAAGAGGGAAACGTCATGACCCGCCTGCGCCCGCTCCGGCTTCCCGTCGCCCTGCTCGCCGCCGCGTCGCTCGCGCTCCCGGCGCCGTCGTGCCGGAACGAGAGCGGGGACGGCGGCAAGCCGACGCTCAACGTCTGGTGGTTCCAGTGGGCACCGGCCGACGGGCTGCAGGAGCTCGGGCGCGAGTTCGAGAAGGAGACCGGGATCGAGGTGAAGGTGACGCAGATCCCGATCAACGACTACCAGACCAAGGTCTTCCTCGAGTTCGGGAACCCGCGCACCGCGTTCGACGTGGTGGTGGGCGACAGCCAGTGGATCGGGCGGGGCGCGACCAAGGGGCTCTACGTCGATCTCACTGACTGGCTCAAGACCGTGGTCGACCTCTCCTCGATCCACGGCCGCGCGGCGCGCTACCTGTGCGAGTACCCGGAGGGGAGCGGCAAGTGGTTTGCGGCGCCGTGCGAGACCGACGCGATCGGCATGGCCTACCGCAAGGACTGGTTCGACGACCCGGCGGAAAAGGCGGCGTTCAAGAGCCGACACGGCCGCGAGCTGGCGGTGCCCGACACGTGGGACCAGCTCAGGGAGGTGGCGGCCTTCTTCCACCGCCCCGACCAGAAGCGATTCGGCTTCGCGATGCCCACCGGGCGCAGCTACGACGAGCTCACGATGGGCGTGCAGAATCTCCTGTGGGCGCACGGCGGCATGTGGCACGACCCCAAGAGCAACCGCGTGAAGGGGTTCCTCGACACGCCCGGCACCGCGGCCGCCATCGACGCGCTGAAGGAGCTGGTGAAGCTCGGCCCGAAGGGGGCGGAGCGGCTCGGCTACGGCGACGTGCTCGACAGCTTCATGAACGGCTCGACCGCGATGATCCTGGACTACTTCGCCTTCTTCCCCGGCATCCACAAGGAGCTCGGCGACAAGGTCGGCTTCGCCGTGGTGCCGCAGAAGGACGGCCGGCGCGTGGCGAGCCTCGGCGGCCAGGGGCTCAGCATCTCGACGCGCATCCCCGCGTCGCAGCAGGAGCTGGCGCGCAGGTTCATCGCGTGGTTCCTGCAGCGCGATGTGCAGGAGCAGTGGATCACCAAGCCGGCCGGGTTCACGGCCAACGCGGAGATCCTGAAGAGCGCGGCGTTCCGCGGCGCCACGCCCTACAACGCGCCCTTCGCCGACTCGATCGACACCATGCAGGACTTCTGGAACGTCCCCTGCTTCAACGAGCTGCTCTCCGAGACGCAGAAGCACGTGGGCAAGGCGCTCGACGGCGAGATGCCGACCATGGAGGCGCTGAAGAAGCTCGCCGAGGAGAAGGAGCGCATCCTCAAGGAGGCCGGGCTCCTGTAGGGTCGGCGCCGCGAGGCGCCGGGCGAGCCGCGCGTGAAGATCCGCAGGGCCGTCGTCACCGCCGCCGCGCCCGACCAGCGCGAGCTGCCGCTGCAGCGGCTGGTCGACCGCGACGGCGTGCGCAAGCCGGCGCTGCGGCTTCTGCTCGACGAGGCGGCGCGCGCCGGCGTCGAGGAGATCGCGGTGGTGGCGCACCCCGACGACGCGGCGCCCTACGCGGCGGCGGCGGGCGACCCGGGGCCGCGCGTGCGCTTCCTCGAGCAGCTCGAGGCGCACGGCTACGCGCACGCGCTCGGGCTCGCGCGCGACTTCGCCGCCGGCGAGCCGTTCCTGCACCTGGTGGGCGACCACCTCTTCGTCGCGCGCGGCGGCGCGGAGGCCGGGGGCGCGCGCGACGAGGGCGGCCCGGCGCAGGAGCTGGTCGCGATCGCGCAGGCCGAGGAGGCGGCCGTCTCCGCGGTGCAGGCGACGCGCGAGGCGCAGCTTCGCCTCTACGGCGCGATCGGCGGGGCGCGCGTGGCCGGCCGCGAGCGGCTCTTCTCGGTCGACGCGGTGCTGGAGAAGCCGACCCCCACCGAGGCGGAGCAGAAGCTGTTCGTGCCCGGCCTGCGCGCCGGCCACTACCTCTGCTTCTTCGGGATGCACGTGCTGCCGGCGGCGATCTTCGGGCTGCTCGACGACGCGCTGCAGGGAGCGGCCGATCCGGCGCGCGTCTCGCTCTCGGCCGCGCTGGCGCGCCTGCCGGGCCGCGCGCGCTACCTCGCCCTCGAGGTGGAGGCGGCGCGCTTCAACCTGGGCGAGAAGTACGGGGGAATGATCGCCGAGCTCGCCCTCGCCCTCTCCGGCCGCGACCGCGACGAGGTGCTGGTGCAGCTCGCCGAGCTGCTGGCCGCGCGCGAGCGCTCGCGCGACGCCCGGCGCTGAACGGGGCGTCGGTGAGCCGCCTGGTCGCGATCGTCACGGCGGACGACGCCGCGCTGCGCGACCGGCCGTTCGACGCCGCGGTCGACGGCCTCTCCCTCGAGGAGCTGCTGCGCGAGTGCGACGCGCTCGAGCGCTTCCGGCGCGAGACCCCGAACCTCTACGAGCGGGTGCGCGCGCTGCTCTTCCTCCACGCCGTGCACCGCTACCACGTCGCGGCGAAGGCCGATCCGCTGCCGCGCGCGGGCGGGAGCATCCCGTTCGACGGCCACGAGCTGCTGCTGCGCCGCCGCTTCGAGGAGGCGATCGGCCGTTTCCTCGCCGAGCAGGCTCGGTCCGGCCCGGGCGCCGCGATCAGCTCGGCGCTCGCCGCCGCCTACCGCGGGCTCGGCTTCCAGACGCTCGCCGACCAGGTGCGGCGCAGCGTGCGCTCGGTGGCGGGCAACCGCTGGATGTTCCGCTGCGGCCACCCGCTCGACCAGCCGCTGCAGGTGCGCCGCGAGCTGCGCGAGCGCGACGCGCGCGGCGCCTTCCCGCTGCTGCGCGAGCGCACGCCGGTGCGCATGGACCTGAGCCACAGCGCGTGGAGCGACATCTTCTTCCTCGGGATGGACCATCCCGATGGGGCGCGCGTGCTCAACGTATCGATCGACCTCGGCGTGCACGGGCGCGACCGCGCGCCGGCGCCGCCGGTCGAGGCGTGGCTGCGCGTGATCGACGAGCCGCTGCTGCGGCTCACGAGCGTCGACCTCGGCGCCACCGCCGACCTCGCCGAGCTGCCGGCGCTCTTCGACTTCGCGCGCGACCACCTCGGGCTGCTCAAGGCCGCGGTGCTCGCCTCGGGTCTCGTGCCGCCCGGCATGGAGGGATCGGGGACGAGCCTCGCCGAGCTGCTCGCTCGCCTGATCGGCCCGGGGCTCGGGCTCGAGCTGGTGAGCCACGTGCGCGCGATCCCGAAGGGCTCGCGCCTCGCGGTCTCCACCACGCTGCTCGCCTCCCTCATCAGCGTCGCCATGCGCGCGACCGGGCAGGCGCGATCGCTCTCGGGACCGCTCGACGAGGAGGAGCGGCGCACGGTGGCCGCGCGCGCGATCCTCGGCGAGTGGCTCGGCGGCTCGGGCGGCGGCTGGCAGGACTCGGGCGGGCTGTGGCCGGGAATCAAGCTGATCGAGGGGGTGGCGGCGCGGCCGGGCGACCCGGAGCACGGCGTGAGCCGCGGGCGGCTGCTGCCGCGCCACGTGCCGCTCGACGGCGCGGCGGCGCCGGCCGCGGCGCGGCGCGCGCTCGAGGAGAGCCTCGTGCTCGTGCACGGCGGCATGGCGCAGAACGTCGGCCCGATCCTCGAGATGGTGACCGAGAAGTACCTCCTGCGCAGCGAGCGCGAGTGGGCGGCGCGGCGCGAGGCGCTCGCCCTGATGGACGACCTGCTCGCGGCGCTGCGCGCGGCCGACGTGCCGGCGCTCGCGCGCGCCACCACGCGCAACTTCCTCGGGCCGGTGCGCACGATCATCCCTCCGGCGAGCAACCACTTCACCGAGACGGTGATCGAGCGGGTGCGCGCCCGCTTCGGCGCCGACTTCCTCGGCTTCTGGATGCTCGGCGGAGCCTCCGGCGGAGGGATGGGCTTCATCTTCGCGCCGCGGGCGCGGCCGGCGGCGCTCGAGGCGATGGGCGAGCTCCTGCGCGCGACCAAGCGCGAGCTCGAGGCGGCGCTCCCCTTCGCGATGGAGCCGGTGGTCTACGACTTCGCCGTCAACGACGCCGGCACGACCTGCGAGCTGGCGACCGCGGCGGAGGGCGCGTCCGGCCCGGCGGCCGCGCAGCTCCCTGCCGACTACTACGCGCTGCACGTGCCGGCGCTGCTGCGGCGCGACCCTGCGCAGCTCCCGCGCGCGCGCCGCGCCGAGCTCGATCGTTTCGGCGCGGCCTGCCGCGGGGGCGACGAGGAGCTCGCGGCCAGGGTGCCGGCCCTCCTCGATCGCCTGTTCCCCCGGGCGGCGGCGGCGGGCGCGGGCGGCGCGTCGCTCGCGCAGCTGCTGGCGGAGAGCGGCTTCGACCGCGAGTGGCACGAGCAGGTGCGGCGCGACCTCGCGGCCGGACGCATCGGGCTGGCGCAGAACCGACTCCCCGCGAGCACGACGATCGAGGACGCGCGCGCCGGCGACCTGGCCGACTTCACGCGCTCGATCCCGCAGCCGCTGCAGGCGCGCGGCGCCGCGGCGCTCGCCGCCGGCGAGGTGGCCGTCGTCACCCTCGCCGCCGGAGCCGCGAGCCGCTGGACGGGGGGCGCGGGCGTCGTGAAGGCGCTCTCGCCGTTCTGGAGCGTGGCGGGCGGCCACAAGAGCTTCCTCGACGTGCACCTGGCGAAGAGCCGGAGGCGCGCGCGGCTCGACGGCCGGCCGCTCCCCCACGTCTTCACCACGAGCGTCTTCACTCACGACCCGATCGAGGCGCACCTGCGCGCGCGCGGCCTGCTCGACGCGGCGGGCGGCGAGCTGGAGGTCGACCTCTCGCCGGGCCGCGCGGTCGGGCTGCGCCTCGTCCCGACCGAGCGCGACCTGCGCTTCGCCTGGGAGGAGACGGCGCAGCAGGTGCTCGACGAGCAGGCGCAGAAGGTGCGCGAGAGCCTGCACGCCGCCCTCATCGAATGGGCGCGCCGCGCCGGGCCCGCGAGCGACTACGTCGACAACCTGCCGCGGCAGTGCGTGCACCCCGTCGGCCACTGGTACGAAGTGCCCAACCTCCTGCGCAACGGCGTGCTGGCGCGGCTGCTCGCGCGGCGCCCGCAGCTTCGCACGCTGATGCTGCACAACGTCGACGCCGTGGGAGCCGACGTCGACCCGGGGCTGCTCGGGTTCCATCTCGAGCAGGTGGAGCGCGGCGCCGCGCTCACCTTCGAGGTGATCGGCCGGCGCATCGAGGACCGCGGCGGCGGGCTCGCGCGCGTCGACGGGCGGCTGCGCCTGGTCGAGTCGCTCGCGCTCCCGCGCGACGAGGACGAGCTCAAGCTCTCCTGCTACAACACGATGACCACCTGGATCGACGTCGACGGCCTGCTCGCCGCCTTCGGGCTCGCGCGCGACGAGATCGGCGCGCCGCCCTCCGCCGCGAAGGACGGGCGCATCGCCGCCGCGGTGCGCCGCCTCGCCGCGCGGCTGCCCACCTACGTCACGCTCAAGGAGGTGAAGAAGCGCTGGGGACACGGCCAGGAGGACGCCTTCCCGGTCACGCAGTTCGAGAAGCTCTGGAGCGACATGTCGGCGCTCCCCGACCTGGCCTGCCGGTTCGCCGCCGTGCCGCGCGTTCGCGGCCAGCAGCTCAAGGAGCCGGCCCAGATCGACGGCTGGCTGCGCGACGGCTCGGCGGAGCAGGTCGCGGCGCGCTGCGAGTGGTGAGCCGGCCGGGGCGCGCGGACGGGCTATGATCCCGCCGCATGCTGCACGACGCGCAGATCCGCTCGCTCCGTTCCCTGTCGGCCGCGCAGCGGCTCCGCCTCGGGCTCGACCTCACCGACGTCGCCTGGCGATTCCTCGCGAGCCTTCCGCCCGCCGAGGCGCAGCGCCGGCTCGAGCTCGGCCGCGAGCCGTGGGACCCTCCCCGAGTCCCGGAGACGGCCCGACGCTGAACCAGGTCGAACCATGGCAGATCAGCCGGCCACGCTCGACTCGATCCACCGGATCGTCGACCTGGTCACGCGCGAGCGGCTGCCCTACGCCTTCATCGGCGGCGTCGCGCTCAACGCCTGGGCCGTGCCGCGCGCCACGTTCAACCTCGACGTCGCGGTGGCCATCGAGCCGACCGACGTGGTCGACCTGCTCCGCCGCGCGCGGCGCGAGGGGTTCGCGGTCGACGCCGAGTTCCTGGCCGGGTTCCGCGACCAGGTGGCCGGGATGGAGAAGGTGCACCTCTTCCTGCCGGCCGGGACGTCGCTGCTCGCCGTCGACCTCTTCCTCGCGCAGACCCCGTTCCTCCAGTCGGTGATCGAGCGGCGCGTCGCCGTCGACCTCGGACGCGGGCCGATCCACGTCTGCAGCGCCGCCGACCTCCTGCTCCTCAAGCTCCTCGCCGGGCGGCCGAAGGATCGCACCGACGTCGAGAACCTCCTCGCGGTGCAGGGCGTGCCCGAGCCCGACCACCTGCGCGCCTGGGCGGCGACGCTCCAGGTCGAGGAGCGGCTCCGGCCGCATCTCGGACCGGACGGCGAGCCCGGCCCGGCCCCGACCTAGAAGCGGAACGTGAGGGCCGCGAACGGTCCGAGCAGCCCGAAGTTGCCGTGGTCGTTGCCGTGGTCGAAGTCCCACTCGATCCAGCGATACCCGGCCGCGAGATGACCGGAGTCGGAGAAGCGCCAGCCGAGCGCGCCGGAGAGGTCGAGGAGGTGGCGGTGGTAGCCGGTGCCCGCCACCGCCGCCGCGACGTCGAGGAGCAGGCCGCGGTTGAGGTCGAAGCGCAGGTCGACGTGCGCGCCGGGGTAGAGGCGCGTGAAGCTGCGCGCCTCGTCGTTCCCGCTCACGATCCCGCGCACGCGCGAATCGAACCCCCACCACCAGGCGTCGAGCCCGATCCGCAGCGAGTCCTCGGTGCGCTTGCGCGACTCGAGCTGGTAGTCCCAGCGCGCCACCCAGGTCGTCAGCTCGAGGTCGCTCGAGATCGCGTCGCCCGCGGGGTAGGCGGCGCCCTGGAACGTGAAGCCGCCGGTGACGCCGGAGCCGCCGAGATCGAACGGCAGGTACTCGACTCCGAACCGGTGCTTCCCGAAGGAGGCGTCGACCCGGCCCGTCCACTGCGCGTCGTCGTCGATCCCGAGGTCGTGCTCGAGGTCGGCGTGCGTCGCGCTGCCCGGCTGCGATCCGGCCCCGATCGTGACGTGGCCGTCGGGCTCGGGCATCCAGTAGGAGCCGGTCGCGGTCACGGCGAGGTCGCGCGGCATCGACTTGCACGCGGCGAGCGCGAGGAGCGCGAGGGCGGGCGCGCCGGAGCGGCGGATCGATCCGGATCCCATCGCAGCTCCTCCCTCCCGGACGGCCGGCCGTTGGCGCGGACGAGGTCGTGCAGTAAGACGCCGCTCCGATGATAGGCAGGCAGGCGGGACGGGCGGGCTGGATCCAGTGGGGCTTCGTCGGCCCCACCCTGCTCTTCCTGCTCGCCTTCAACGTCTTCCCGCTGGCCTGGAGCATCGTGCTCAGCTTCCGCAACGCCGAGCTGGTCGGCGACGGCGGACGGTTCGTGGGAGGGGCCAACTTCGCGCGGGTCTTCTCCGACCCGCAGTACGCCGAGGCGCTGCGGCTCACCGCGCGCTTCGTGGCGCTCGCGGTGGGGATCGAGCTGGCGGCCGGCTTCGCGCTCGCGCTGGCGCTGCGCGCCGACTTCCGGGGCAAGGGGGCGGTCCTCACCACGCTGCTGGTGCCGATGATGCTCTCGCCCGCGGTGGTCGGCCTCTACTGGAACCTCATCCTCAACGGCAACTACGGCATCCTCAACCAGGCGCTGGGCGCGCTCGGGCTGCCGACGCCGCAGTGGACCACCGATCGCGACTGGAAGTTCACGTCGGTGCTGCTGGTCGACCTGTGGATGTGGACGCCGTTCATGCTGCTGATCGCGCTGGCGGCGCTGCACTCGATCCCGCCGTCGCTCTACGAGGCGGCCGAGATCGACCGCGCCGGCCGCTTCACCGTGTTCCGGCGCATCACGCTCCCGCTCGCCGCGCCGCTGCTCGGGCTGGCGGCGCTGCTGCGCGCCACCGACGCGCTCAAGCAGTTCGACCTGGTCATGTCGATCACCGGGCCCAACGACCCGCAGACGCAGACGCTCTCGACGCTGCTGTTCCAGGTGGTCTTCCGCGACGGGAAGGTCGGGCTGGGCGCGAGCTACGCGTGCGTCGTGCTGGTGGCGGTGATCGCGCTCGCCACCCTCTTCACCCGCTACCTCGAGCGGCTGCGGGAGCGGCCGGCGTGAGGGGGCTCGCGCGCGCGGCCGTCTGCGCCTACCTCGCGCTGGCGACGCTGCCGCTGGTCTGGATGGCGCTCACCGCCTTCAAGGCCAAGGAGGACGCCATCAGCCTGCGCCCGCGCTTCCTGCCCGCGACGGCGGCGGAGGCCGATCCCGATCCGGAGCGCGTCACGTTTCCGGTCACCGTGAGCGCCTTCGCCCGCCTCTCCGAGGTGCACGTCGGCGCGGTCGACAGCTTCTGGAGCCACCTGGGGAACAGCGTGCTGATCGGGCTGGGCTCGACGCTGCTCTCGGTCGCGCTCGGGACGCTGTGCGCCTACGGCTTCAGCCGGTTCCGGATCCCGGGCGCGAAGGACTGGCTCTTCTTCATCCTGGCGACGCGCTTCCTGCCGCCGCTCGTCGTGGTGATCCCGATCCTCGTCATGTACCGGGCGCTCGGGCTCACCGGGACCCACCTCGGGCTCGTGCTGCTCTACACCGCGTTCAACCTCTCGCTCTCCGTCTGGCTGATGAAGGGGTTCATCGACGACATCCCGCGCGCGTTCGAGGAGGCGGCGCGGGTCGACGGCTACTCGCGGCTGCAGGCCTTCTTCCGCGTGATCCTGCCGCAGGCGCGCACCGGCATGGCGGTGACCGCGGTCTTCTGCCTGATCTCGGCCTGGAACGAGTACGGATTCGCCATCACGCTCAATGCGAGCGGCGCGATCACCGTGCCGGCCTACTTCGCCGGGCTGCAGGGCAACCTCGACGGCATGCCGTGGCCGCAGGTGGCGGCGGGCGCGCTGCTCTTCGTCGCCCCGATCGTCCTCTTCACCATCCTCGTTCGCCGCCATCTGCTGCGCGGAATCACCTTCGGGACGGTGAAGCAGTGACCGGCGCCCCGACGCGTCGCGCGCTCCTGGACCGCGCCACGCTGGCCGGCATGGCGGCGGGACTGGCGCTCCTGCTCGTCCCGGGCTGGGAGCAGGCCATCGAGGTCGGCTTCTTCGTGACGCTCGCGGCGACGGCGGCGCAGATCGTCGTGGCCCACCTGCCGGTCGCGCGGGAGGAGTGACGGAGCGTGCCCTTCCTCGCCCTCGAACGCCTCGAGAAGACCTTCGCCGACGGCACGCGCGCCGTGAAGGGGATCGACCTCGCCGCCGGGCGCGGGGAGTTCGTGGTGCTGCTCGGGCCGTCGGGGTGCGGCAAGACCACGACGCTGCGCATGATCGCGGGGCTGGAGCTGCCCAGCGCGGGGCGCGTCTCGATCGACGGCGAGGAGGTGACGCGCCTGCCGCCCTCGCGCCGCGACGTCGGATTCGTGTTCCAGTTCTACGCGCTCTATCCCCACCTCAGCGTGGAGCGCAATCTCGCCTTCCCGCTCGAGTGCGCCGGCATGCCGCACGCCGAGGTGGCGCGCGAGGTGGCGCAGGTGGCCGACCACCTCGGGCTCGCCGCGCTGCTGCCGCGGCGGCCGGCGGAGCTCTCGGGGGGCGACCAGCAGCGCGTCGCGCTCGGTCGCGCGATGGTGCGGCGCCCGCGGCTGTGGCTGATGGACGAGCCGCTCGGGACGCTCGACGCCGACCGCCGCCTCGCCATGTGCGAGTTCCTGCGCGAGCGCCAGCTCGAGTCGAAGGTGACGACCGTCTACGTGACGCACGACCAGGAGGAGGCGATGCGCCTCGCCGACCGCATCGTCGTCATGTCCGACGGTTGCATCGCGCAGACCGGACCGCCGACCGAGGTGTACGACGAGCCGGCGTCGCTCTTCGTCGCCCACTTCGTCGGAAGCCCCGGCATGAACTTCGTGCGCGGCCGCGTCGGAGGCGGGGCGCGCGTGCTGGAGGCCGAGGGCGATCGCGCCGCCCTCCCGCTCCCGCCTAGGGCGCCCGCGCCGCCGCCCGGCGACTACACGCTCGGGATCCGTCCCGAACACGTGCGGCTGGTCGAGGGCGGCGACCTGCGCGGCGAGGTCGTCTTCGACGAGTACCTCGGGTCGGGACGCTGCATCCACGTGCGCACGGCGTGCGGGACGCTGGTCGCGCGCGCCGACGCCGACG
>Ga0187893_10009097_pt1 | contig 15400 bp, 11 predicted proteins | sample MA1701074metaG_FD_139574 | JGI IMG/M metagenome (GOLD analysis project Ga0187893, IMG submission 139574) | White microbial mat communities from a basaltic lava cave in the Kipuka Kanohina Cave System on the Island of Hawaii, USA - MA170107-4 metaG ... | reverse complement strand
GGCGCGCGGCCAATCTGCAACTGCGGCGCGACCAGCAACGCCCAGAAGGACCCCGCCAGCGAAAGCAGGATGCCAAGGAACAGCGCTGCGCCGTTGTTCATCATGGCTTCACCTCCGCCTTTGCCTGCGGGGCGCAGCCGCAGACTTCGGAGCAAGCCTTTCGGCAGATGGGTTCACAGACCGCGCAGAGCATCTTCGCGAGGTTCACGGCGAAGGCGCACTGGCCCGCGATCAAGACAACCAGGCCAATGGTCGCAAGCCCGAGGAACGGACTCTTGATTGCGTCAATGACCGGCACTGCGGCGTCCGCGAGCTTTGCGGCCTGGGAGGCACCTGCGATTCCGAACCCAACGACCATCAGTACCACGCCGGCAAAGGTGCAGAGGAAATGCAGGTTGATGAGCTTCGCGTTCGCCCAATTCGCCTGCGCCACGCGCGGCAGCAGGTAATAGGCGCAGCCGAACAGCGCCGCGCCGACGAAGCCGTGCAGCGTGAGGGTCTGGAGAGAGACGTTGATGAGCGTGAGATTCGTCCTGGCTGCGAGGTCGGGGAGACCGAGGACGGCCTGCGCGATTCCGGCGAAGAGGTAGCAGACGGCCCCAAACCAAATGAAGCGCAGGAGAACATCTGTCTTCCATGCGCAACAAACGGGCCGGTTCGTCGTGTGCCAGTTCCAAATGTTGCAGAGGATGGGCAGCAGCAAGCAGACGTTCGCCACGGTGCTCACCGCGGGCATCCAGCGCGGCACCGGGCCGCCAATCAAACCGGTGAGTCCCGCAAAGCTGGCGAAGAAGATGTGCGTCCAGAAGGCGAATGCGGCCAGTTCGCGGCTGTAAAGCGGCTGGCCCGTCAGGCGCGGAAGGAAGTAGTAAATGCCCGCCAGCGCCACGAGGCCGAGCCAGAGGCTGGCGAAGTTGCCGGTGAACCACGCGTTGACCGCGACCTGGAGCGTGCCGCGCACGGGGTCGAGCACGAGCAGATATTGCGCGGCCGAATAAATCCAAGGAAACCAGAACAACGCGGCGAGCAGGAACCATTGCGACGGATACAACTCGGAATGCCGGCGCATCTGGAAGGTCGCCATGGCGCACAGGCCGATGACGAGGTAACTGACGAACAGAAACGCCGCGGCATAGCGCGGCATTTCCAGCCACTCGAAGCCGGTCGATGCGCCGGCGAGAATTGCGACGACGCCGATGGTCACGCCCAGATTCCAGATCTTCGTGGCGATGAGGACGGGGATTTGGAAGACGAAGCGATTGCCGCCCAGCCGGCAGAGCATCCAGAGCGCGACGCCGATTGCGGCTTGGGACGCGCATCCGTAGAGGAAGGCGTTCACTGCGGCGGGGCGAACGCGGCCGAGCGTGAGCCATGCGGTGTCCGCGAGGAAGCCGGGCGAAGCGAACTTGATGAAGGCGACGAGCCAGAAGGCTGACCCGATTAGCAGCCACGCGGTCGCGCTGGCGAACAGGAAGAGAACGGGCCACCGGAGCGAGGCGTCGATCTCAGCGGCAGGGAGGCGGTCGCAAGCGGGATCGTTTGCGCCCTGCTGCGGCGTGGCGGGGGAGTCGGTCATCGGGGATTAGCCGCGAAGGAACGCAGAGAACGCAAAGAAGCGGAGCTGCAACTAAAGAGACGGAGCGGGTAGCGGCAGCAGGCCCCCTCTCCTCCCTCCGTGGGAGGAGAGGGCCGGGGAGAGGAGGGCCTTTGGTTGCGCGTTGGGGACTCTTTGCAAACAAAAGCACCCCCTCTCCCCGGCCCTCTCCCCCGCTCCGAGCGGGGGAGAGGGAGTTCGCCCGCTCTGCTGCGAAGGCCGTGCTGTTGAGCTTGGAGACCGCCGGTGGATTCCTCTCCCAGCATTTCTCTGCGTTCTGTGCGTTCTTTCGCGGCCATTTCAGTTACTCGTAATCCACCTTGGGCGGCGGCGCGGCGAGTTTGTCGGCGCGGGCGACGAGGTTCGTGCGGAAGGCGGCGGGGTTCTGGTATTCCTTCACGGTCAATTCCATCGCGGTGTCGATCCGGACGCGGATGAAGCCCTTGCCCGCATCGACGACTTCGACGGTGTCGAGCGCCTTGGCGTCGGCGTTGCGGACTTCGGCCAGCGCCTTCCTGCGCTCCTCGGCGCGCGCGGCATTGAGTGGCGCGGGCCGCGTGTAATGCTTCATCGCGAAGATGAGCAGCGCAACGACGAGGAACGCGCCGAGCGCAGCGAGGAACGTGGCGAGTTTGTGGTTCATGGGGCCTCCGGTGAGAGATTAGGATTACGATTACGAGCGGAACGCTCGCGCAGGGGCTGCATGTTCTTAATCGCAATCTTCATCTTAATCCTAATCTCAGTGAGCATCGTAAACCGGATGCGGCCCATGCACGCCCAGCGATTCGCCGAGACGCGGGTCCTTCACCGGATAGGCCGAATGGGCGTTGAGATAGCGGATGAACACCGTCGTCAGCACGCCGCCAACGAAGGCCAGGCACGCAAGGTCCATCCAGTGCAACACGAAGCCCTCCGGGTGGATGAGCGGCATGATGTTGAACGACATGTCGCAGTAGTGCATCAGCCATGCCCAGATGGCCAGCGGAATGGTCACGGTGGGATTGAGCTTGGCGTCGATGCGGAGCAGGGACAGGAACGGCAGCAGGAAATGGCCGAAGACGATGAGCAGGGAGATTTGCCACCACGAGCCTTGCTCGCGCTTCACGTACCAGAAGGTTTCCTCCGGGAGGTTGGCGTTCCACTGGAGGAAGTATTGCGAGAAATGGATGTAAGCGTAGAAGACGGTGAACGCAAACCAGAGCAGGCCGATGCAGTGCATCGTGTTCTTGTTCACGACATCCTTCAGATGACCCGTGCGCGTGAGCACGGCGGCAACCACCCAGAGCGTTGCCATCGTCGTCCAGACGCTCTCGGCGAAATAATAGACGCCGTACATCGTGGAGTACCACTGGTGCTCGAGCGCGCCGACCCAGAGAATCGCCGCCAGGGTCAGCGTGACGGCGAACACGAAAATGCCGTAGCCAGAGTGGAAGCGCATCCGGATAGTGTGAACGGCCGCGCCGGTCTTGTCCTGTTCCAGCGAGTTGGAGCGAAGCTTCCAAACGAGAAACGTCCAGGCCAGAAACAAGGCCACCGAGATGGCGTAGAAGCCGGGCAGGGTGAAGATCGGCTGCTTGGCGTGCAGGGCGTGGTCAAGGTGCGGGTCGGCCTGCATCCAGTTGTAGAGCACCGCGATATTGTGGCCGTCCTTCACGAGGTGCATCGCCGCGAAGATGGCGAGCGGCACAAAGAGGACACCCATGACCGGCAGAAGCCACGCGAAGTGTTCCGTGACGCGCCGTGTGGCGACCGACCAGTTCGCGTCGAACAAATGATGCACCAGCGTGAGGAACAATCCGCCCAGGCAGATGCTCAGGAAGAACATGAACGCCAGCAGATACGAATGGGCAAGCTGCCGCAGATCGACGAAGGCGCCAATCAGCGCCAGCACCGCGCCGACACCGATGAGAATCTTCGGCACGTTCTTCCACTTCGGGTCGAGTCCCGCGGCGGGCGCGCGCGTTGTGGTGGTTGCGGTGGAAGCCATAGTTTATTTCGCAGCGGGCGCGGCGGCGGGGATCGTTTTGGAAACGGCCGCCCGCTCGGCCGGCGGCACGTCGTCCATGTTGGACAGTCGCCCACGCTGGAGCGCGCGAACGTAGGCGACGATGGCCCAACGGTCTTCGAGGGACACGTTCGCCGCGTAGCCCTGCATCAGACCCTTGCCGTTCGAGATCGTGTTGAACAGTTCGCCATCCGTTTGCTGCGGGAGTCTTCGCGTCGCGACGTCGTGGAGGTCGGCGATGATGGCCATGCCGAATTTCGTCGTAATTCCCTTGCCGTCGCCCGCCGCGCCGTGGCAGGGCGCGCAACTGATGTTGTAGCGCTCGCGTCCGCGGGCCATGACTTGCGCGGTGACGGGCAGCGGAATCGTTTCGATCCAGTTCGTCGTGCCGGTCACGCGCCCGGTGTTCACCGGCGTGTCCTGGTAAGCCGAGCCGCGTGCGATGGTGCCCGCCACGGGCAGTTGCGAACTGAAACCGTCCTTGAAAAAATCACTGCCGGCCTGCGGACGCAGCTTGGGCTGGCGGTCCATGTCGGGAAAAACTTCGATGGGCGGACGGCGCGAAGTGTCGCCGCGCTTGCCGGCGATGAAGAAAATCAACGCGCCGGTAAGGGCCATGAGCAGGAGGACGTAGCGCATCAGTCCCTCACCTCCTCGATGTGCCTGCCGCCGGCGGATTCCAGCAGCTTGCGGGTTTCGGCATCGTTGAACTTCGGGTCGGTGCTCTCGATGCAGATGTAAAACTTGTCGTGCGTCGCGTTCTTGAAGCGGTCGTTGTTGAACAGCGGGTGATACCAGCGGGGCAGCCGGTTCAGGAAGAGCATCCCGCCCAGCGACCCGAAGGCGCCGAAGAGGATCGTCATTTCGTAGCAGACCGGGAAGCTGGACAGCGGGCTGAACAACGGCTTGCCGCCGACGACGATTGGGTAGTCGTAGGCGTTCATGTACCAGATCATCAACATGCCGAGCGTGAGTCCGGTGGCGCCGAGGCAGAAGGTGAACCAACCGACCTTGGAATTGCCCAAGCCCATCGCGGCGTCGAGTCCGTGAACGGGGTAAGGCGTGTAAACGTCCCAGCGCTTGAAGCCGGCGTCGCGCACTTTCTCCGCCGCCGCGATGGTCGCCGCCGGCGTGTCGAACTCCGCGAGCAGGCCGAACTTGGTGGTGGATTCGCTCATGGGCAAATTCCTTTCCAGTCGAGCGGCCCACGGAAAAGCGCCAGAGGACTGGCGCAGTCCAAGACGCTTCGCGACGAAGGGGAGCCAGTCCGCGCGCCAGCGTCTTGGACTGCGCCAGTCCTCTGGCGCTGTCGGCTGCGAACGCACGAGAAACCATCCCAGTGTCCAGACGGGACCTGTCCCTCGACCCTCTGCCCTCTTACCCCTGCCCTCATCAGTGGTGCCCTCCGGTTGCGCCGCCCAGCTTGTGATGTGGGTCTCCGTGTTCGGAGACGACCTTTACCTCGGCGATGTTGCACAGTGGCAGGAAGCGGACGAACAGCAGGAACAACGTCATGAACAGGCCGATGGTCCCGATGTAGGTCCAGATGTCCACCCAGGTCGGGATGAAGTATCCCCAGTTCGACGGCATGTAGTCGCGGTGCAGCGACGTGACGATGATGACGAAGCGTTCGAACCACATGCCGATGTTCACAACGATGGAGATGGCGAAGACGAACCACATGTTCGTCCGCAGCCGTTTCGACCAGAAGAAGTGCGGCGAAATCACGTTGCAGGTAATCATCGCCCAGTAGGCCCACCAGTAGGGGCCGAAAGCCCGGTTCTGGAAGGCGTAAAGCTCGTAAGGATTGCCGCCGTACCACGCGATGAAGAACTCCATGCCGTAGGCGTAGCCGACGATGGAGCCGGTCGCCAGCAGCACTTTGCACATCAACTCGACGTGGCGCACCGTGATCACGTCCTGCAACCCGCACACCACGCGCAACGGCAGCACCAGCGTCAGCACCATGCCGAAGCCGGAGAAAATCGCGCCCGCCACGAAGTAAGGCGGGAAGATCGTCGTGTGCCAGCCGGGCACCTGCGACACTGCGAAGTCGAACGACACGATCGAGTGAACGGACAGCACCAGCGGCGTGCTCAAGCCGGCCAGCAGCAGATAAGCCTTCTCGTAATTCCACCAGTGCCGGTTCGAGCCGGTCCAGCCGAGCGCGGCGATTCCGTAGGCGATTTGCCGCAGCTTCGTCTTCGCGCGGTCGCGAATCGTCGCCAGGTCGGGAATCATCCCCATGTACCAGAACAGCAGCGACACGGTGAAGTACGTCGAGACGGCGAACACGTCCCACAACAGCGGCGAACGGAATTGCGGCCAGATGCCGTTGGCGTTCGGAATCGGCAGCAGCCACCAGCCGAGCCAGACACGGCCGATGTGGAACATCGGGAAAATGCCCGCGCAAATCACGGCGAAGATGGTCATCGCCTCTGCGGCGCGATTGATCGACGTGCGCCAGCGCTGGCGGAGAAGGCAGAGAATCGCCGAGATGAGCGTGCCGGCGTGGCCAATGCCGATCCACCAGACGAAGTTCGTGATGTCCCACGCCCATGCGACCGGGACCATCAAGCCCCAAACGCCGACGCCCGTGCCGACCTGATAGGCCAGCATCGCCCCGCCGATGCACATGATGATGAAGCTCGGGACGAACGCGATCCACCACCACTTCGGCGTCCTGCCTTCGACGATGCAGGCGATCTGATCGGAAATCCAACCGAGTGGACGCTTGTTCAGCAGCAACGGCTCCCGCTGGAGTTCCTTGGGCGGAAGCGGGACTTCGATGGTTGGAGCGTGCGAATCCATCAGTGCGCTCCTTTCTTTTCAGCGCCGGCGCCGCCGCCCTTGGCCGGCGCGTGCGCGCCGTGCGGCTCCAGCGGGTTCAGGTTCTTCGGATGGTCCTTCGGTCCGATGTATTCCTGCACGCTGATGGGAATCTCGCGGTAGTCGGGCATCTTCGGATTCGGATTACGGATGCGCGCGAGATAGGTGACGCGCGGGCGCGTTTCGAGGAAGCCGAGCACTTCGTAGCTGCGCTCGGACTTCTGAAGCTGCGAAACCTTGCTCTGCGGATCAAGCTGGTTGCCGAACGTGATCGCCTCGGCCGGACAAACCTGCTGGCACGCCGGCTTGATGACGCCGTCCGGCACGCGCACGTCACCGCTCTGGCCGGCCTTCACCTTCTGCGAAATCTTCGCCTGTTCGATGCGCTGCACACAGAAGGTGCATTTCTCCATCACGCCGCGCATGCGCACGGTCACGTCGGGATTCTTCACCAGTTTGAGGATGTCCCACTCGTCCTGCGGGCGGATGCCGGTGTCGGGATTCTTCCACCAGCGCTTGAGCGTCCATTCCTTGTCGGTGCCGCCGACCATCGGGCTGGAATAGAACGGCCCTTTGAGCTGATCGAGCGAACGGCGGTTGTAATCGAGGAAGTTGAATCGCCGCACCTTGTAGGGGCAGTTGTTCGAGCAATAGCGCGTGCCGACGCAACGGTTGTAGGCCATCACGTTCAAGCCTTCCTCGTCGTGGACGGTCGCGTTGACTGGGCAGACCGATTCGCACGGCGCGTTCTCGCAATGCTGGCACATCATCGGCTGATGCACCGCCTGCGGGTCGTCGATCATTTCGTCGAGCTTGTCGCCCGCGCCGCTGAAGTAACGGTCGATGCGCATCCAGTGCATCTCGCGGTTGCGCGTCACTTGGTCCTTGCCGACGATCGGCACGTTGTTCTCCGCCTGGCAGGCGAGCACGCACGCGCCGCAGCCGACGCACTGGTTGAGGTCCACCGCCATGCCCCACGCGTGAATCTCGCTCTTGAGGTGCTTGCCTTCGAGGTTCACGCCGTTCATCGACTTGCGCTTCGAGTAAGCCTCGTAAGGGTGTTCGTAAATGCCCTTGGGCCGGCCCACCGGGCCATCCTCGGGCTTCTCGTACTTCGGAACGAAGTCCATGTGCGCCTCCAGATCGAAGTTGTTCGCGAACTTCGGGAACTTCTCGTACTGCGCCTTGTTCGCCTCGCGAATGATCGGCCGGCCTTCCATCGCGCCGTGCTCCTGCGTGACGGCCAGTTCGTAGCGCTCGCCGGTCTTCTCCAGCTTCGCGCCCGTGGCGAAGCCCATCGTGTCGGACGCGCGGATGTCGTAGGCGTTGTAGAGGCCCACATTCTGTCCAATCCGGCCGGTGCCGCCCTTCTTGCGGCCGTAACCCAGCGCGATGCCCAGCGAATTGTCCGCCATGCCGGGCGTAATCCACACCGGACCCGTGATCGACTTTGATTCGCCGCCGACCTGCACCGTCACCTTCACGAGGTCCGTCGTCGTTTTGCTGGTCGTGGTGTTCTTGACGCCGAGAGCCTCGGCCGTGCGGCGGCTGATGAGGATGAGTCCGTCCCAAGTTACCTTCGTTACCGGGTCGGGAAATTCCTGGAGCCAGCCGTTGTTGTTCCAGCGACCGTCGTCCATGCGCGAATCGCGATGGAAGACTACTTCAAGGCTGTCCTTGCTCAACGTAACCGGCGCGACCGCCGCGAAGGCGCTCGTGATATCGCCTGTCGGAAGCGTCGGAGCTTTGTCGCCCGGCTTCGCCCCCGCCGCATAGCCATCGTGGAGAAACTTCTTCCAACTCTCCTCGAAATTGTTCGCGCCCGCCGCTGTCGCGCGGAACGTTTCGCGAACGATCTCATAAGGCTTCGTGGTCGGCAGCCCACCCAGCCGCGCGAGCACTTCCAGTTCCGTCAGCCCATCGAACAACGGCGCAATCAGCGGCTGAACGGAAACCACCGTCCCGTCGCTCGTCGTCGCATCGCCCCACGATTCGAGGTAATGCGCCTGCGGCAACTGCAACGTCGTTTGCGCCGACGCGGCGAACGTCTCGTCCTCATAAGCGCCGAGGCGAATCACTTCCTTCGCCTTCGCCTGCGCGTCGGCCCACTTCACGTCGGCGGGCGCGTTGTAGGCGGGATTGCCGCCGAGAATGACCAGATTGTCGATCTGTCCCGCACGCAACGCCGTCGCCAGTTCCGCCAGCGTCGAAGTCGAACGTGTCTCAGGAACGTTGGCGAATAGAACCGTCTTCCCGTTGTTCTCCAGCGCCGTGTTCAACAGGTTCGCGATGACGTGAACCGCCGCCGGTTGCCGATGCCCGGCGAGCACGAGCGAAGCGCCCCTGTTCGCCGCCAAGTCGTTCGCACACTCGGCGATCCACTCTGCCTTCACATGCGCCGGCAGCGGCAGCTTGGCCGCAAGAGCCGTGACTTCCGCGTTCCCCGGCGCAATCTTCGCCGCGATGGCTGCGGCCACGGCCACGATCTGGCTCGTCGCCACGCGCAACCGATGGTCCGCGTTCATCCCCGTCAGCGTCATCAGCCCCTCGACCGCGTAGAGCCGGTTCATCGAATCCGTCGCCTTCTCGATGCGGCGGCCCTTCGCGAAGCCCCGAATCAACCGATGCGCGTCCGCCTCCGTCCCGATGAAATCGCAATCCAGCGCCAGAATCGCCTTCGCCCCGTCCAGCTTGTAGTAAGGCGCAGCGCCCGTCACCCGCCGCCACGCCTGCAAATCCAGCGGCTCATACACCACCCACTTCGCGTCCCGGAACTTCAACTGCAGCATCGTCACCAGCCGCTGCCGCGACGGCGAACTGCTCTGCTCCAGCACGAACGCCGTCCGCGCGCTCTGCGCCGGGTTCGCCCACGCCGCGCCCAAAGTCGCCAGCGCATCCAGCGCGCTTTCCTTCGAAATCGTGTTCCCCTTCTGCGCAAACCGCTGCGCGCGGTCCGGGTCGTAAAGACTCAGCAACGACGCCTGCGTCCACGCATCGGTCGCCCCGTTGCTGTCGGGATGATCCGGGTTCCCTTCGATCTTCGTCGGCCGCCCGTCATTCGACCGCACGATGAGCGGCACCGCCCCGCCGCGCGTCGGCATCGCCGTCGCGAAGTATTGCGGCACGCCGTGGATGTAACCCTCGACCGACTTCCCAAACGGAAGAATCTTTTCCTCCGGCCGACGGCAACCTCCGCCCAGGATTCCCACGCCCGCCAGCGCAAACGACGCCGACATCAGCTTCACGAAACTCCGTCGCGACACCGGGTCCGCGAATTCGCTCGCCCCCTGCGGGAATTCCCGCTCCAGCCACCGCCGGAACTCCGGCGTCTCCGCCAATTGGTCGAGGCTCCGCCAGTATTTCTGGCCGCTCTCCGGCTCGGGGCAAGGTGGGGGGATCGTTTTCATCCTAAAAGATTAGGATTAAGAGTACGATTATGATTACGAGAAGTGGCTCGCCGCGCAGGCAGACTCTTAATCGTAATCCTAATCATAATCCTAATCTGTTTGTTCATCGGTGACACGCCGAGCAACTCTGCGACGCTTCAATCTTCATGTCCTTCGCCCGCTTCTCGAACCAGTCCTTCGGCAAATGCTCGTGCGGATTCCACGCCAGGTCCGTGATCTTGTCCGCCGGCCGCAGGTTCTTCGCCGGCTCGCGATGGCAGTCCAGGCAAAACGCCATGCTCAACGTCTTCGCGTGCTCCACCTCGTCCATCTTGTCGCTGTTCCCGTGGCAATGGACGCACGAGATGCCTCGCGCCACATGCACCGAGTGATTGAAATAAACGTAATCCGGCACTTTGTGCACCTGCACCCACGGCACGGCCTTGCCAGTCGCCGCGCTCTCGCGGATGACCGCCAGCCGCGCGTCGTCCTTGAGCACCTGATTGTGGCAATTCATGCACGTCGAAGAACTCGGCACGTTGGAATACCACGACTTCTCGACGTGACTGTGGCAATACCGGCAATCCATCCCCAGTTGGTCCACGTGCACCGAATGCGGAAAGCCCACCGGCTGAATCGGCTTGTAACCCACCCTCGTGTACTTCGGCGTGAAATAATACCAGACGCCCCCTACCGTGCCCGCCGCGCCCAATACCCCGCAGACGATCAGGATGAGCGTGATCCGGTTCGTCCACTTCGGAAATATGGCAGCCATTCGTGTGAGTGTCTGTCAGTGCATTGCCCGCGCGCCTGAACCCGCCGCGCAGCCGGAGCGAGCCGCGATTGTTGTGACGAGCCGTGAAACGTCAACCCTTTTTCCAGCCCCGCGCCGGCGAGTCTCGTCACTTATCTCCATCGAATGAAACAGTGTGAAATTAGGGCATCTTTCCACAGCCGATGTTGTTTAATCCGCCTTATTCTCCTCGGCAAGCACCAAAACGGTCTTGCGGAAGTTTTCGGATGACTTAATGCAGCCGATTAGGCCGCACCTTGGGCGCTTCAGTGCGCATTGTGCCCGAGCGTATGGCCAGAACGCGCGCCGGTGTGTTGGTCGGACTTCACGACGGGAACACCGTTCACCAGCACCCATGCGAAGCCCGTCGCGTAGTGGTGCGGGTCGCTGAAGGTCGCGTTGTCCTGCACCTTCGACGGGTCGAACACCGCCACGTCCGCCCACGCGCCTTCGCGAACGACGCCGCGGTCCCTCATCCGAAACGTCGCCGCAGGGAGAGAGGTCATGCGCCGCACGGCCTCTTCGAGGCGGAGCAGCTTCAGTTCGCGCACGTAACGGGCGAGGACGCGCGCGTTGTTGCCGTAGCCGCGCGGATGCGGCACGCCTTCGCGGTACTTTCGCACGCCGCTGTCGCTGGCAAACATCGTGTTCGGATGCTGAAGGAACGCCTGTAAGTCCGGTTCGCTGATGCCGTGGAAAACGCCGGACGCGCCGCCGCGGGCCTGGATGTCGAGGATGAGTTCGATCTGCGCATCGAGTGAAGTCGAGCCTCGCTTCTTCTTCGCCGCCTCGCGGATGTTCAAGCCGTTCAGCGACGGGTCGTGCTTGCAACTGGCGATCACGGCGTAGCTGTAATCGGTGCGCCCGCCTTTTCTGAGCCGGCTTTTCATCTCGGCCACCAGCGCGGCCTTCTGCTTCGGGTCGGCGAGATGTTCCTTGAACTTCCCGCCCTCGCGCCATTTGTCGGGCACAAGCTGGCTAAGACCGGTGCTCGACGCCGTGTAGGTGTATTGGTCCTGCGTGATGTCGAGTCCCTCCGCGCGCGCGGCTTCGATGGCGGCGAGGACTTTTTCAGGCTGGCCCCAGTTGGATTTTCCGGAAAGTTTGATGTGCGAAACCTCGGCGCGGATGCCGGCCTCGCGCGCGATGCGGAAGACTTCGTTCAGCGCGTCGAGAATCCCCCGGCCCTCGTCGCGCATGTGGCTCGCGTAGATGCCATCGTGTCGCGCGGCGACTTTCGCGAGCGCGATCAGCTCGTCGGTCTTCGCGAACGTTCCCGGCAGATAGATCAGTCCCGTGCTCAAACCGACCGCGCCGTCGTCCATCGCGCGCCCGACCAGCGCCTGCATCTGCCACAGTTCGTCCGACGTCGGCGGGCGCATGAACGAGCCGCCCATCACCTTCCCCCGCACCGAACCGTGCCCGATGAGCGTGGCGACGTTGGGCGAGATGCCCGTTGCTTCCAGCCGCCGGAAGAACGCGCCCACGTCGAGCGTCGAAGTGCCGCAGTTGCCGAGCACAAGCGTCGTGACGCCCATGCGCAGGAAATTCTCGGCGAGCGGCAAATCGTCGATGTCCTCCGCGTGCGTGTGAACGTCGATGAAGCCCGGCGTCACGACCAACCCCGTCGCGTCGATGATGAGCCTCGCTTCGTTAGTGATTCGCCCGATGGCCGCGATGCGCCCGTCGCGGATGGCGATATCAGCGAAGAAGGCGGGATTGCCCGTGCCGTCGATGACGCGCCCGTGGCGGATGAGAGTGTCGAAGGCAGGCGCTCCGCGAACACCGGTGGAAAGAAACAACAAGCCCAGTAACGCTGTCCCCCTCTTAATCCCAATCTTCATCGTAATCGTAATCTCTTGGTCGGGTTGCTGCCGTTGGCTCGGGAGAGATTAAGATTAAGATCAGGATTAAGATTACGAGACGAAGATCACCGCCCTAACATCCCCGGCATCCCTCCTCCCATCCTTGCCATCATCTTCTGGAACTTCCCCATCTTTTTCATCATTTGCTGCATCTGCCCGAAGTGGCTGAGCATGGTGTTCAACTGCGCGACGCTCACGCCGCTGCCTTTTGCGATGCGCTTGCGACGGCTGGCGTTCAGGATGGCGGGAACCCTGCGCTCCTTCGGCGTCATGGAGCAAATCATCGCTTCCATGCGGCGCAGTTCGCTCTCTCCCTTGGTCATGTCGGCACCCTGGAGCGCCTGCGCGCCGCCGGGCAACATGCCGACGAGTTGTTCGAGCGGCCCCAGCTTTTTCATCTGGCGAAGCTGGCCGAGGAAATCTTCGAGTGTGAACTCGCCTTTGCGCATCTTCTCTTCCAGCTTCCGAGCGTCGGCTTCGTCCACGGCCTCCGCGGCGCGCTCGACGAGGCTCACCACGTCGCCCATGCCGAGGATGCGCGACGCCATGCGCTCAGGATGAAACGGCTCGAAGTCCTCCAGCTTCTCGCCGACACCGGCGAACTTGATCGGTTTGTGCGTCACCGCGCGCAACGAAAGCGCCGCGCCGCCGCGCGCATCGCCGTCGAGTTTGGTGAGGATGCTGCCGGTGATGGCGAGCGCCTGATCGAAATGCGTCGCGACGTTCACGGCTTCCTGGCCCGTGGCGGCGTCGAGCACGAGGAGGATTTCGTCGGGTTTGATGAGATCGCGGAGCCGGACCAGTTCCTGCACGAGCGGCTCGTCAATTTGCAACCGGCCCGCCGTGTCGAAGATGAGCGTGTTGCGGTTCTGTTCCCTGGCGAAGGCTAGGGCTTCGCGGGCGATCTTCTGCACGTCGGTCTCGCCTTTCTTCACGAAGACGGGCACGCCGACTTTCTCGCCCAGCGTCGCCAATTGGTCCATCGCCGCGGGCCGGTAAACGTCCGCCGCCACGAGAAGCGTCTGGCGGCCTTGCTTCATGAGGAGCCGCGCGAGCTTGCCGGAACTGGTCGTTTTGCCGGAGCCGTGCAGGCCGACCATCATCAAGCAGGCGGGCGCGGAGCGGAGATTCAATCCCGCATTTTCGCTGCCGAGCAGGGCGACCAGTTCGTCGTGGATGATCTTGATGATCTGCTGGCCCGGCTGGACGCTCTGGACGACTTCGGCCCCCAGCGATTTCTCGCGCACGCGGTCGATGAAGTCCTTGACGACCTTGAAATTGACATCCGCGTCGAGCAGCGCCAGCCGCACGTCCCGCAGGCTGTCGGCGACGTTGCTCTCGGAAATCTTGCCGAGTCCACGCAGGTTGCGAAAGACGTTTTGGAGCTTGCCGGAGAGATTGGCGAACATGGCGTGGAACGTAAAACGTAATGCGTAAAACGTAAATACAGTTCGCTGTCTGGGTGCGTGTAAAGCGTGAAACGCGGAGCTTGGGCATGCGCTCCGACCGAAGGAGCGGTCGCGCTCCTGCCCATCAGTTGGGATCGCGCCCGTGGTGATCTGAAGTATTGACACGCGCTCAGGAGGCGAGTAATTCCACCTCGATTCGGGTAGCGGCTCGTTTCTTCAGCAGGGGTTCTCCACCCCTCACCTCCTTGGCGAGCGTTGCCCGAATCGTTTTTCCGGGGAGCACACGCGCGAGGCGGTGCGCTTCCTGGAGTTGAACCGACCGGAGTTTCCACTTCGCTCTCCTGCGTCTCATCAAACCGGACGAACGGATTTCCCGTATCCGGCTTTCCAAGCCCGGTTCCGCCACGCTCACGACCCGGCGCGCCATGTGCGCAAGCGTTCCTCCAGCCGACGGAGGTTGGACGCCTCGCCCGAGAGCATCGGGAAGTCCGCACGCAATTGTTCCACCGTCGGCACTTCGCCCCATGCGGACACCGTGAAGACTTCCATCGCGTGCTTCGAAGCGATGCCCAGCTCTCGGTTCTTCCGCTCGAAGCGCGCGCGCAGGATTTTCTCCCAGTCCGGGGGCGACTTCGGCGCGTCCATGTGGTGCCGGCCAATCCACGGAAGCCATTCCGCGATTTGCGACTGATGACACCACGTCATTTCGCGGATCGTCGAGAAGACTTCTTCGACATCGACCGCGAAGTCGTAGGCGTTCGCGCCGAACATGTAGGCGTCATAGACATGGATGACCACGGGCGTGCGGCACGGCTGCGAGCGCGTCTCATCGGCGGAAAACTCAGGCGTGAACGCGTGCGGCACGTTGATCATGTAGGCCACGCGGCGCACGGCGTCGGCGACGGTGAGATGATCGTTGTGAACGCCGGCGAGCGGATCCGCGGGCAGCGGCGGGCAGAAAAGGTAATCCGGCTCGAAGTCGCGAATCGCCTTCCACAGCGCCGCAAGCAACTCCGGCGTGACTTGCAGGCAAGCCTCGCGCGGCGCTTCGCCGTTGGGCAAGCGCAGCAGCGCCCACTCGAAGCCGCCGATGCGCGCCGCGGCTTCCTGCTCGGCGAAACGCATCCGCCCCGTCTCCTCGCGCGTGCGGAAGTGGTGTCCGGCCTTGCCGTCTGTGCAGACGATCACCTTCGCCTTGAACGCGCTGCCCGGCTTGCGCCGCAGCAGCTCGAACGTGCCCGCGGCGGTGAACTCGTAGTCGTCGTAGTGCGCGTGGAGGAAGAGGGCTTTCATGCGGTGCGTTGAATCGTTAAACCGTTGAATCGGCGGAAGTGCAAGCTCCACCTCCGCTTCGCCTACTCTCCGGCTCGTTACCTCGACTCCTACGAAGCTTTCCAGTCTTCTTCTCCCGCGCTACAACACGCCCGGTGAAGCCCGTCACGCGAGTCGCACGTCCGCCGGACAAGCCGCTGCTCATTTTCGACGGCGACTGCGCGTTCTGCCGCCGCTGGATCGCGCG
>Ga0187893_10009096_pt1 | contig 15403 bp, 12 predicted proteins | sample MA1701074metaG_FD_139574 | JGI IMG/M metagenome (GOLD analysis project Ga0187893, IMG submission 139574) | White microbial mat communities from a basaltic lava cave in the Kipuka Kanohina Cave System on the Island of Hawaii, USA - MA170107-4 metaG ... | reverse complement strand
TGACCTACCCAGGCGCCGCGGGCCTTTCCGGTGCCCGTGCCGTAAGGCGATGGTTCAAAGGAATATAAGAACAAGGGACCCCCGGCTTGACCTTCCACGTGGTTTGGTATATGTTAGCCTATGCGTCCCCGGGGGACGAAAAGGAGGTTCCGTGGTTACCAATCAACCGGAGTCAGCGCCCCGCCAAAACCCATTTTTCGCTGAAATTTCCACGATTTCATCGGAATGCTCTCGAATTCGCGCAAAAAAAAGATACCAAACGAACCCGTCTGAAAGCTCCACTTTATACGAGCGGCCTCGCGAACTCGGCGGGTCACCCGCTCCACCGCTTCCAGAGATACAGGAACGCGCCGGCGGAGAATAGAGCGAAAACATGGATGAGATAGAAAGCCCAGGGTTTCCCGGCAAAGGGGATGGGGACGTTCATGGAAAAGGCGCTGACCACAAGCGTCGGCACCATGATGGTGATGGTGATGATATTCAGGCGTTTCATCAACACGTTGAGGTTGTTGGCCACGATGGAGGCCCGGGCGTCCATCAGGCTGGCGAGGATGTTGGAAGCCATCTCCGCCTGGCGGGCGCATTGGCTGTTGTCGATGACGAGGTCGTCGAGCATCTCCAGTTCGTCCGTCGTAAACCCGATTTTGGCCGCGTTGTGGCGGAGTTTTTCAAGTAGGGCCCCGTTGGAATGGAGGGCGTTGACGTAATAAACGAGGCTCTTTTCCAGCGAAAACAGGCCGATGAGATGTTTGTTCTCCATCGACCTGTTGATCTCCCCCTGCAATTCATCGGAAACCATGTTGATCGCCCGCAGGTGCTCGCGGAAGTGGACCACCGCCCGGGCCATCAATCGCAGCAGAACGCACGGCAGCGAATCGACCCGCTGCCGCGAAGAACCCTCGAAGAGCTGGGCGTCGTCGGCGATCACGATGCGCAGGCGGTCGCGAAAGAGAAATACGCCGGTCGACGTCACCCCGAACACAAGCTGCTCGGCCGAGGAATAGTTCCGCGGACGCTTGAAGATCATCGCCGCGTGCTCGGGTTCGAACTCCACACGAGCGAGCTCGTCCGGGTCCAGGGCGGACGAAAGCGTGTGCTCGTCGATCTTCAGTTCGTCGATGAGAAACGGGCGCTCCCTCTCGTCGGGATTGACGTAGACGATGATGCGACCCTGCCCGTCAGGACACGGGGCGACCTGGCGATCGAGGATTTCGTAGGTTCGTTTCATGCGTCCGATGGCGCCTGTAGAGATAATTCGCCGCTCGCCGACCCCATACCCTTGAAGCGCCGACGTTACCGCGATTCGCGTGCCGGTGCCAGCCGGTCGCACGTCTTGAACCCCGGTCTTCTCACCGTGTTTTTATCGGTTCGCAAAGCGCAAAAAATGCGGGCATGGGATCAAAACAGGAGCCCGATGCGTCATCTCTTGGGTCGGCTTCGCTGCTGGGACCGCTGGAGTCGCTGCGCTTCTTCCGCCGCCTTCTGCATGCGTTCCATCCATCCGGCGAGGAATCCCTTTCGCGCCGGCCGGGCGTCGGCATTGACCGGTGCGACCACGGCCCGGGCGGGCTTCAACAGCGTCCCCGCCTCCTCCCGCTCGCGGATGTGCGCACGAATGCGGACCTGCTCGATCCAGCCAAAAAGCGAGCTGAACATGACATACAGACACAGTCCGCTGGGCATGTTATAGAAAATGAACAGCATCATGACGCTCATGATGGGAATCATCGTCTGCATCATTTCCTGCTGTTGGCGCTGCTGTTCGGTCATGTTGGGGTTGGGCTTGGGCTTGGGCTGCGTTTTCTGCTGGATGTACATGAACACCGATACAAGGATCGGCAGTAGATTGAAGGAGGCGATTTTCCAACCAAAAAACGGAACAATGAACGCTGTCGAAAACGGAATCAGAGCGTCGGGGGCGGTGAGATCGCGTACCCACGTGAACAGGAACGGCTCGTGCCGCATGAGGATGTTGTTGCTCAGGCTCAGATAGAGCGCTACCCATATAGGCATCTGAATGAACATCGGCAGGCAAGTCATCAGTTGACCCGCCGGATTGATGTTGAGCTTCATCATTTCCTGATTCAGCCGCGCCTTGTCATTGGCATACTTCTTCTTCAATTCCTCGATCTTGGGGGCGAGCTCGGTCATCTGGTGCTGCATGCGCACCATGTTCACCTGCCCCTTCTTGGTGATCGGGTGAAGCAGGGTTCGCACGACGAGAACGAGGATGATGATGGCGACGCCGAAATCGCGAACGACTTTGAACAACCCGTTGAGCAGCATGATCATCAGCTCGACGAGCCACGAAAACGTGCAGATTCCGAATCCTTGCGCGATTTGATAGTAGTAATTGCGATCACGATATTCGGGCACGTTTCGGAACGCGTGGCCGTCCTTTTCCCCGAGAAATACGGAGGCGTTGAAATTTACGGTGGAGGACGGGGCCAGACTGACCGGCTTGGTTACGAATCGTTGCACGACGTCGAGGTGCGTCGCGGGATCGCCGTCGGCGTCCAGCGCCGAGGCTTCCGCGATGTACCCTGCGGGCGACCGCCCGTCGTCACCGACCATCGAGACCGTGCAGGTAAAATACGTGTTGCCGATGGCCGACCAAGAAAGCCGGCGGTTGGGCTCCGAAGGAGTCAGACTAAAAAGCTTGATCGGCTCGGGCGCTTTCCGGGCGGCTTCAAGGCGCTGCTTTCGAGTTCCGGCGACCACCCCGTCGCCCGCGTCCTCGCCGGCGTCCAGAACTACGTCATCCACCTCCCGAAGCGACGCCACGCCGACTCCCCCGCGAAACGTCGCCACAACGCGATACGGTTTGGAAGAAAGATTCTGGATCGTAAGTGCGCTATTCAGGTCGTGCCTCCCGCTTGCCTTGGATTGCTTCGGCAATTGAAAGGTCCGCTCCAGCCGCAGGGCCGGCGCCCCGGCATCTTCGATTTCCATCCAGAACTTCAGTTCCGTCCCGTCCTCGCCCGATTTCGTCGTGCAAGGCTGCGGTCCCTCGGACTGCCATTTTTTGTCGAGCAGGGTTACATCGGTTCCTTCGATATTGATTTTCTCAATGGAAAGAGCTCGATAGGCGGCGCCGCCCGCGGATGTCACCGGGGAAATCAGGGCATATCGGTCCGGGTGTTTCAATTTCGCCGCGTGATCGGTCAGAGTCGCGGATTCGATCCCCGCGCCGAGATTGGAAGCCACGAGACGCATGCGAAAGGGGGACTCCGGTTGATTCGCGTCGGCCCCATCGTTCGGCCCGGAACCGATTTCGAATGAACGGGCGGATGCGGCCTCAACGATGGAAAACGGACTTTTCCCGGCGGTATTCGCCTGGGACGGCGTGACCCCCGTCGAGGGAGGCGAATCGTCCGGTTCCGAAGGCGCGTCGGCGGGACTCCCGACCGATTGCGCCATTTGCGATCCGGAGGTCGGATCGACCGTCCCCTGTGCGGGGGGTTTCGGCGGCGGCAAAAGCGCCTGCCCGATGGTCAAGACCACCACAACAATGGCGCCCGCGACCAGAAGGTTTTTCAGCGTATCGTTCTTTTCCATTTCGGCTTAAGCGACACTCTACGGGCGGATTCGGTTCCGCTCAACTCTCGACCTCGGCGTGAAGACCCATGCGGGATTTGTTTGAAATGCGGCGGCGCCGGGCAGCTCCAGCGACGATTACCTGCCTTCAAAGAGTCGCGCGCCGAGAAAATCATCCAATTCCGGCACGTCATAGATTTTCCGGGCGGCCTTCTCCACGTCGTACTCAAGTCGAATGAACTCAATGGTCAGGCAGAATTCATCCTCGCCGAGCTCCGGCGGATCGTACCCTTCCGGCGCTTCGCCCTTCTCGTAAATTACAGTGTAACAAAGGCGTGGGTCCCGATCGCGCGGCTGCCCGATGCTACCCACGTTGATGATGGCTTTTTCGTCGGACGTGATCGAATAGATGCCCGAATCCGTCAGCTCGTCGGGCGGATCGAAACAGGGGTCGTCGAGAAACACGCCCGGCACGTGCGTGTGTCCGACCAAACAGGCCATGTGCTGCGGACCCAGACGCCGGAAATTCTCCAGAATCTTGCCCGGATTCGTGTACACGTCCTCCGGAAACAGGTATTCATTGACGGGACGCCTAGGCGAGGCGTGAACCAGCAGCAAACCGCTGGTTTCGTGACGCAAGGGCAGGCAGCCCAGCACCTTCCACCGACGGTCGCGCTTCGATTTGTTGGGTTCATCTTCGAGAATCTGCCGCGTCCAATAGGCCGCCCGCTCCGCACCGACGTTGAAATTCGACGGCTCGTAGAAAACCGCCTGGTCGTGATTGCCGCAAAGGGAAAGGTCGCAATTCTCAATGACCGCGTCGAGGCATTCCTTGGGACTTGCCCCATATCCCACGATGTCGCCGAGGCAATAAATCTTTTTGATGGATCGGCGGCGAATGTCCGCCAGCGCCGTCTCCAGCGCCTCGAAGTTGGCGTGAATGTCGGAAATAACGGCGAACATTCTCGACTCGCTGAATGCACTTCGACGGTCCCGCCGGTGTTTTTCCCTGCGAAACCACCGTTTCCGGGGAACAACCACCACCGATTTGGGACTCTAAGGTTCCATAATAGCGCCGTCAATTTTGGGTCGAATCGGCCGCAGACTGTTCCCGGCGCTTTCCCGATCCTCAAAGACGCGATAGAATCCGTTACTGCAGCGCGCATAGTGTCGAAGGAGTTAAACTTCATGGATCCGGATAAATTGTATGCAAGGGTCCGCCATCATCCCTTTGAACCGTTCCGCTTACATGTGACGGATGGAGAGGTGTACGAAATCCGCCATCCGGATCAGATCATGGTCGGTCGTCGCTCGTCGTACGTGGGAATGAGCTAGAAAGGGGAAAGTCCGTTTCAGAAAATCGCCAATGTAGCCAACATCCACATCGCCCGGATAGAACCGTTGAACGGGTCTCGCGGCGGCGGTCGTGGAATACGCCGGTCTTAGGATCGAAATAGACACGGTTCCACTCCCCATTCGCACCTCGCTTCGGTACATTACCCGCGTGTCGGGCGACCGAAACAATTCGGCAGTCGGCGATGGGTTCGCCCTCGCGTTCGAGACTTCGACAGCGCTGGGCAGCGTTGCGTTGGGACGTGGAAATCTGGTCCTGGCGGCTCGAACTTTCTCCACGCCGCGAGCCCACGCCGTCGAATTCCTGCCCACCGTCGCGGCGCTTTGCCAGGAGCACGACATCAAGGCGAACGCGATCCGGGCTGTGTTTGTTTCATCCGGTCCGGGCAGTTTCACGGGCCTTCGAATCGGCATTACCGCGGCCCGAATGGCCGCATTCGCCCAAGGCGCGATGATAGTGCCCGTCCCCACGTTGGAAGTCCTTGCCCAAAATGCGCTTGAACTTCAGCCTCCACCGCCATTGGTTATCGCCATCCTGGACGCCAAGCGCCGACGAGTATATGCCCAGACTTTCCGACACGGCGGCGATCATTACGAACCGTCGGACGAGCCCGGTGAACGGGAATTGGAACGATACTTGGCGGCGTGCCCGAACGACGCGGCGATCCTCGGGGATGGTGTGGCCGTCCATCGAGGCGATATCGAGACTGCGAGTTTCCGGATTCATCCGGAGTCATTTCACCGGCCGAAGGCGGAGACGGTTTACCGCCTGGGAAGGAAACGGCTGATGGAAGGATGCCACGTGAATCCCCGCGAATTGGTCCCCACCTACATCCGCCCGCCGGAAGTGGAGGAAGTCTGGGCAAGAAGGCTCAACCTGAATCGTTGAATCGGGCGCGGCGATTTCCCTTCCAAGTAGTTCCGAAAACCATCCGATGTAACGTCGTATGAGCGTGCAAGCGGACCCCTCCATAGGCGACGCGTATTACAACGATTTCTACAGCCGCGGCGGTTGGAAGTATTCCTTCTGGAAGGAGTACCGCTGGCATCGGCGAAACATCGTCAAGCCATTTCGCCTGCGCCGCGGCATGAGAATGCTTGAAGTCGCCTGCGGAAACGGATTTCACACCAACCTGTTTTGTCGAATGGGTTTCGATTGCGTGGGAGTGGACCGCTCGATCAAAGGCATTGAATGGGCGAAGACACATTACCCCGATCGGACTTTCCATCGACGCGACATTCTCGGTGATTTGCCCAACGAGCTGCGTGGTTTCGACGTGGTCATTGCCCGTGGTTGCAGCCATTATCACTACGACCTCACGACGAACCTCGCCGTCGCCACGACGCGCCGAATCCTCCAACTGCTCAAACCCGGCGGCGTATTCCTCATGATCATCATCACGAACCTTTCCGGGAGCCGCGATGCGGACAAGGTGTGGAACAACACGCTCGAGGATTACCGAGGGCATTTTGCGTCCTTTGGAAGGGATTGGTCCGTTGATTGGCGTGAGGGAATGGCGATCTGCGCGCTTTGGCGGGGGAGACCCGCGCCGTCGATCATTCCGGATATCGCGATGGAAGCGGACTATTCCGCCTTGCAGCTTGCCGTTTGATCGACTCGCCAAGCTCCATCGGTGTTTATTCGCGGCGGCGCGGAATGCTTGGCCTTTTCGACCGCCGCCGTGTCCCTACTTGGCTGCGACGAGAATCGCGGTCACGTCATCCTGAAGGCGAAGGGCTTCCCGTTCCCGGACGAGCCGGTCTCGCAGTTCATCCATTCCACCCGCGCGGCGGATTCCGCGAAGCGATTCCATCCAGTCAGTGCTTTGCATTCTTTCGCCTTGTCGAAGCGTTTCGCGGCGATCCAGCGCCTGTTCCAGCCCGTCCGTGAAAAAGAGCACCGCGTCGCCGGGCATCAGCGTTAGTTCGACGACATCATATCTTGCCTGGGGGCAGATTCCGGCGAGCGGGCCTTCGCTGCAAATTCGCCGCGGGCGGTCGCCCTCGGGAAAATAAACCGGATACGGCGCACCGGCTCGCGCCCAGCGCAGCGTCCCGGTGGATGGTTCGAAAACGGCATACAAAGCCGCCGTGAACTCGCAGCTCGGCAGAGGATGACGCAATAAGTTCTTGTTGAGTCGGCTGAGCACACGCTCGGGGGAGTGCCGGGAAGCCGCATCTTCGTCGCCGGATTTGGGTTGCAGCATCGGTCGGACAAACGCGGAGAGCATAGCCGCGGACAGCCCGTGCCCCGTCGCGTCCGTGAGCGCCAGGGCGACGCGGTCGTCGCTGATTCGCGTGAAATCGTAAAGGTCGCCGCCGACCTCCTCGGCGGGCTGATAAACGACTTGAATGTCGAAATCCTCAACGACGGGCACTGATGGAGGCAGAAGCTCTCGTTGCAACCGCTTCGCGTCGGACAACTGCATGGACAGGCGACTGAGCGTCGCCTGCTCTTGTTGTTCGCGTCGGCGTAGAACTTCGATTTCGCGGCGCATGGATTCCAGACGACCGGCGAACCCGCACATGGCCGACAGGCGCCCGAACAGGGCGTCGCGGGACAAAGCGGCCGCGAATTCAATCGGCCGGTCACCAAGCGATTCCGGTCGATCGGGGATCCCCGATGATGTCTTAGAAAGGATTAGGGTGGCGCATGGATCCGCGTCCACCCATCGCAGCAATCGCTCCAGCTTGCCGTTGGTCACCCCGCCGGGATTTCCTGTGAGGAGCAATCTTGCCTCGTGAAGCGGTTCTATTTCGGAACGCGAGGCATTTGAGGGCGCCGCAAGGAAGGGCGTAACGTCCACTTCGGCGTCAAGCAGTGAAACGGCGCAGGTTACATCGTCGGTCAAATCGGTTTCGTCGAGTACGATTTGAATGCGAGGCCGACGCATGGGTTTCAATCGCCGAATTCCGTTTCCGACCGTTTGATGGACCGGCGACTCCCGCGCCGGCGTCCGGCGATGAGGTTTTCGGCGGACGACAATCGAGGCTGAAGTTGGGCGAAAGGGAAAAAACTTTAAGGATTTCGGATCGAAGCCCGTCACTTCCGATGGAACGTCAGTGCTCCGTCAAACGACGCCGTACCAGGCGCTTTGCGCATTTCGGCAAGCGCCGCGTGATAACGCCGCACGGGTCCATCGTTCGGGCGCAACGAGTCGCATTGAGAGAGCAATCGGTCACATTCATCCCATTCACAGTGTTGAAAACAGCGAACCGCGCGTTCAAACGTCGTCGAGAACTCCGACAACCGCGCGTCGCCGGCCGCAATTGCCCCGCCCAATTCATGCACTTGAACCGGCGCCTGCCTTCCCTCTACCCGCACCAGCCCCAGTTCTCGAAAGGAGAAAACGTTGCCGGCGCCATCGCGTGTGGCGCCGTCCACAAGAATGGCGACCCCGAATTCCTTGCAGACCTGCTCCAGCCTGGAACCCACGTTGACCGTATCCCCGATGCAGGTGTAATCGAGCTTCGTCTCGCTCCCGTAATCTCCGACAAAGGCCTCACCGGTGGAAAGGCCGATCCGAACGCGGAGGGAGGATTCGCTCTCGCGCCCGATGGAGAGTTCCGAAACGGCGTCGACTACCTCGCGGGCGCAACGGCAGGCGGCGTCGGCGTGCCCGGGGCAGGGTCGGATCGGAGCATTAAAAAACGCGAACACCCCGTCGCCGATGAACTTGTTGACGATCGCCCCATGCTTCACGAGAAGCGCGCTCACTCGTTCGAGGTACGGGTTGAGCGCCTCGCGCGTCCCCGCCGGTCCGAGTCGCTCGCTCAGCGTCGTGAATCCCTGTAAATCGCTGAAAAAGCAGGTGACGCGGCACGATTGCGGCTGAAAGTCGTTGACGCCCGACTGGGCCGCGATCCGCGACGCGACCGCAGGCGATGTGTATTGACCGAGCGCCCGCTCGAATCGCCGCCGCGTGCGCTCCTCCGTCGCCTGTCGGAACAATGTCACCCCCGCCCAGACCATTCCGCCCACCGCCACCGCGGGAATTGTTGGTAGATGGAAATCAAGGCGATGAAACATCCAGGCGCCCAGACCGATGAACGCAAGAATCAACGCAAGCGTCCAGCTCAATCCGGCCCACCACGCCCGCCGGGATGTCCCAAACGTCACCGCCGCGGCGAGCAAAAAGACCATCCCCGATTGAACGCCGCCGGACGCGCCTCGCAAGAATCGATCTTGCAGCAGCATGTTTACGACATTGGCATGGGCCATTACCCCGGGCACCGCCGCGTGAAAGGGCGTCGAAACCAGATCGGCAACCCCGGACGCGGTATGCCCAACCAGGCAAATCTTGCCCTCGACCCGCGTACCAAGTTCTTGCTGAAGCGTTTCCACGCGACGGGAAAGCTCCCTATTGGCCGTGGCGAGGCGATCCGGCAGCGATTCCGCGACAAACAGGCGATGAAGTTTCTGAATCGCACTTTTCTCGGTGCGCTCTCCTTCGTCCTTGGGCTCGACGCCGTCCCAGAGCCGCCATGCATGTTCGAGCCAGACGAGTGCGTCTTTTTCCAAGGCAGTAATTCGGATCTCAATTCCCCGGGGTTCTTCCGACTCGATCGGGTTCGAGCCGTTTTTCCGTTTTTTTATGAGGGCAAGGTACTCCTCGAAGTATTTCGGCGTGTCTCGGTGGCGGAGCCGCAGCAGCTCCGCCCGCGCAAGCACAAGACGGCGGCGGTTTTCCTCCATCGAGCGAAAACTCGACGCGATCTCAAGCACGCGTGACGCGGCAACGTGCTCGAATCCATCTTCCCACCGACCCGATTCCGGCACATGCCAGTTCAACAGAAAGGATCCCCCTGAATCGATCGGCACGCGCCGCGTTGAATCACGCCCCAGCTCAAGGTACTCCCCTTTCCAATCGACTTCCGCGGGGTTGATCCCCAAGAAATCCAGCGCAGCCGCGACCCCGAGCTGCGGCAGGATATGACGTTCGATTTCCAGGTACGCGGGAAGCGTTCGCAGAACGCCGCCCGACGCGTCCCGCTCAAAGGAAACAAGTCCAACGCCGCGACAGGCACCCGCGAATTTGGGAATCGGAAACACCGGGTCGAATCCGCTCGAAAACCAGGAGACCGCCTCCGGTAACACTTGCGTGGCTTTTTGAAGAACGATTCGCAGGCTTTGTTCCGCCTCAAAAGCGGATAACAGCGAATTCCGCTGCGGCGACTCGGCATCAAGCAATCGCGTGGGAAGCCTCAAACGCAGGAATTCGTCAGCACGTGGATCCGTCTCCCCTTCAAAATAGGACCGAGCCGCGGCACTCGCCGCTGCCCGGCTTACATCATCCAGCGATCCTTCGTTGACCGCAGCGTCGGTCGAAGGCCGCGATTTGGAATTCCCCGGCGCGGATCTCGAAAGCCGCGCGTACGCCCCAAGAAAAACTTTTCCGGCATCAGCCAGAGCAGCCTGCAACTCGTCATCATCGAAAATGTAGTCCGGCGACGCCTCGTCCCCCAGTACGCTCAGCGCCTTATCCGAATCGTAATATCGCCCGCCGGCGGCCTCCGAACTTCGCGGGTCGGTCCTTTCTGAAAAGAGAACGTCGAGAACGATCAGTTTCGCGCCGAGATCGTGTAACGTCCGGACCAATTCCGCGTGGCGGCGGCGGGGCCACGGCCATTCGCCGATCGTTTGAATCGTTGAATCGTCAATGACAATCAACGTGATCCGCGGATCGGCGGGGACGCTGGAGAAGAACCTAACGTGAAGGTCGAATCCCAATCGCTCCAAGCCGCCCAGGAATCCCATTGCATGGATCGCACCGCCCAGCCCCGTCAGCATGAGGCCGACAACCATAGCCCCTCGCGGCTTCGATGATCGCCCCGGATTCCTTGCCATGCGGTCATTGTACGATGGATTCCGATGAATTCGCAGCGCCGGCAAAGAATGGGAAACCCGTCAGGGAGATTCGGCGATGGGGAGGCGGTCCGACACCGATTTCAAGCGACGGAAAACACGCCCCGGCCGGCTACTTCGTCGAAGCATCCGCCCGGTACTTGATCACGCGAACCTTCTCCAGCGTAACCAATCCCTCACGCACCATGGTGTCAATCTGGCCAAGAAGCGCGTCGATCTTCTCTCGCGCGTCGACGATTTCGATCACCATCGGCGGGTCCTCCGACAATCGCAGAATCTTCGCCGTGTGAAGCCGGCTGTTCGCCCCGAATCCCAATGACCCCGGAAGCACCGTCGCCCCCGCCAGGTGCATCTCCCGGGCCTTCAGGACAACAGCCTCGTACAGCGGCCGACCCCCCCATTGATCGCTCTCCCCCACGAAGATGCGAAGAAGATACCCCTCCGCGGGAGTTTTCATGATCTTATGCTCCCAACCACCGCTCCACGAGTCGATACCCGATCCACGCCGCCCCCAAGCCGAGAACATTGCAGGCCGAAACGTTCAAGATCGCCGATCGCATCGACCCGGAGTTGACCAGTTGAAGCGTCTCAAAACCGAAGCTGGAAAACGTCGTGAAACCGCCGAGCAACCCCACGGTCGCGGCCAGCCTGTATTCTTCGCGAATCAGGTGCGGACCCGAGAAAACCGCTCCGCAAACCCCGATCAGCAGACATCCGACGACGTTGACGCAAAGCGTCCCCCACGGAAACGTCACCCCCGCGAACCGCTGCACCACGCCCGCCAGCCCGTAGCGGCACAAGCCGCCGGCGGCGCTCCCCACCGCGATCAACGCCAGTTTGTACATGACGCAATTCTATAGGAATCGCCGGTATCCACACACCACCGCGCCATCGGCGAGAGCCGCTTACCGCCCCGCCCCGCGAGAACTTCCCGGCTGATCCTTCAGCGCCTCCAGCGCCCGCCGAGCCGCTTCCTGTTCCGCCTCCTTCTTGCTGGGACCCCAAGCGCTGGGAAATCTCCGCCCGCCGATCACCACGCAAATCTCGAAGCATTTACTGTGATCCGGCCCCTGCTCGTCGAGCGTCTCGTACACCGGCGTAGAGGACAGCCAACGCTGCGCATATTGTTGCAGCAGCGACTTGTAATTGTCGTGATGAAGCGAAGCCGCATGACGCTCCATGTGCTTCCCAATCGTTTTTACGATGAATCGCCGCGCGGGATCGAGTCCCGCGTCGAGGTACACCGCCCCGATCACCGCCTCATACACCGCCGCCCGCAACGACGTCGGCAAGCTGCTCTTGGTCCCTACCCCATTGCCCAGGATCAGTAATTCGGTCAATCCGATTTCGTCCGCGATCTCCGCGCAGACCCGCCGCGACACGAGTACCGATTTCAGCTTGGTAAGCTCCCCTTCCGTCCACGTCCCGAATCGGCGAAACAATTCGTCGCAAACGACGATGCCGAGGACGGCGTCGCCCAGAAACTCCAGCCGCTCGTTGCTTTGCAACCGTGTGTTGGCGATTGAGGAATGGGTGAGCGAAGTGACGAGCAGCCCGGTGTCGGAAAACGCGTGTTCGACAATCGCCGAGGCGCGGCCCGCAACCAGATCGGATTCCACAATCGGTTCCCACGGGCCGGTGGCGAACGACGCGCCCGGTCGGTTTTCCGCCCTTCGCGGCGTTCGTCAGCGGCCTGCCTGCTTTGCACCGGCGATTCGCGGATCAACGTGCGAGGTCCATCCCGCCCGCCGGTTCCAACACTCTATTTTCGGCATTTCCTGCCGTCAAATGCAGAGGGATCGACTTGTCCATGGGCAACGCGATTGTCCCAAAACGAATGCGCTCTCCGCGAGTCGCTTGCTTTACAGCAAACTCGCTTTTTTGTCTTCGGCGCTTTTTTCCTTCCCCCTTTCTAAGGGGGGATTAAAGGGGGGTAGGTTCGGTCCGCAATTAAAGTAAATTGCTCTATCCCGTACGACCCGCGTGTTTTCTATTCGACCCGCTAAATTCCTCCCGCGGAGCCCAGCTCCTTGCCATCCCAACCTCATTGTCATGATCCGTTCATGATGCTCCTCAAAACAATTCACAAGGCTGAGCGCACCACCGCGCCCACGGGATTCGATTCCGCGACCACGACCGCTTACACTCTTGCAGTCCAGGTTGGCGGAAAATATCAAACGGAAATTCTGAACGGAATTTCGTCGCGCGGCACGGAGGCGATCCATGAATCAGCACCACGATCGAGTCTACCAGGGCGATTGTATTTCGCTTTTGAACGAAATGCCCCGCGCCTCCGTCGATCTCGTCTTTGCCGATCCGCCCTTCAACATCGGCTACGATTACGACGTCTACGACGATCGCCGGGCCGACGATGACTACCTTGCTTGGTCCCGCCGCTGGATCGAAGGCGTCATTCGCGTCCTCAAGCCCGACGGCACGTTCTGGCTCGCTATCGGCGACGAATTCGCCGCTGAGATGAAGGTCCTTTGCACTCGCGACCTCGGCCTCCACTGCCGAAACTGGGTCGTCTGGTTTTACACCTTTGGCGTCCATTGCAAGTACAAATTCACCCGCAGCCACGCCCATTTGTTCTACTTCATCAAGGACCCCAAGAAGTTCACGTTCAACTCCCTTGACGTCCGCGTCCCGTCGGCCCGCGAACTCGTGTACGGCGACAAGCGCGCCGACCCCGACGGCCGCGTCCCCGACGACACCTGGATGATGGCTCCCGTGCTGCCCGCCGAAGTGCCCACCCGCGACGGTTTCGTCCTCCGCCCCCAGGACATCCCCGATCGCTTCCCGCCCGAAAGCGACACCTGGTTTTTCTCCCGCGTCGCCGGAACGTTCAACGAGCGCCGCGGCTGGCACGGCTGCCAGATGCCCGAGCAATTGCTCGGTCGGATCATCCGAGGCTGCTCCAACGAAGGCGACCTCGTCCTCGACCCCTTCGCCGGTTCCGGAACCACCCCCGCTGTCGCAAAAAAACTTAGCCGCTGGTACCTCGCGTTCGAACTCTCGAAGGATTACGGCAAGAAAATCGAACAGCGCCTCGCAACCATCCAACCCGGCGACCCCCTCATCGGCCCCGAAAACGCCGCCACCAGCGCCCCTAACACGACCAGTGGCCGTAAGCTCCGCCGCAAGGAATCCCCGCCGAAGCGCAAAGCCGGATAGACGATCCACTCGGCGAAATCGCGGAACCTTCCCATGCCAATAGAATGGGTATCTAGCGACCACGACGCGCGTCGAGTAATGTGTAATCGCCATGACGTTAAATCTAAGATCATTTTTTCTGACGATCACTTTCTTGGGCTTCGGGGCTACCTTCGCGGTTGGCCAAGACAAAACCACCCCAGCGTTACCAGGCCCACCCGCACCGACGGAATCCAAGGAACAGGATGATTCTGATCGCGACTCTCAGAAGCGCGGCGGGGATACGTACCGCGAACTCTCTGAAAAGACGGGTGGACTGTTTTTCGACGGCGATTTCAAGGCCGCCCCCGATGACCTATTAGGTATTATGTTGGATTCTTCTGGACCGGATGTTAGCCGTATCGTGTCGAATCGTGGAATTGCTCAATCCGGAGTGGCTACAAATGTAGACGTACAAGTCGACGCCTCCACCCGATACGTGGACTTTGTCTTAAATCACTCCACACGCGATGTTTTTCAGTTTTCCGTCTTGCGTCCCGATGGAAAGGGGCTGCTACCGTTAGACGCGGATGTCAAACTCGGCGGCACCAAGGGGCTTCAAAGGGTTCGGGTTACGCGTCCGGTTGCCGGAGTGTGGAAAGTCCTCATGGAAGGATCGGGACGGTTTCAATTCATTGCCAATGCAAACTCCTCAATTAGTTTTAGCGAGATTCATTTTGAGCGGCTTGTCTTGGGGCTGATGCATCCGACAGTTCAGGATGTCGAAGGCGAGCTCTTGCTAAACGAAGAGGTCTACTTCGACGCATGGTTGCACGGACATGTAGGCGACCCACAACTCGAACTCGTGACGCCGGACGGAGCCGTTTTGGAGGAACTGACCATTCGACCCGATTCCTTTGAAAAAAGAGGAGGTACGTTCACGCCGACGAGTCTGTACAAGGAATTCCATGTTCGTGCCTCAGGTGTCGATGCGAGCGGCTCCAAATTCACTCGTGTCGCCCCCACTGTGTTTTCCGTTCGCTCCCTAGTCGTCCGCGAAGATCCGACACGCTGGGCGCAGCCCGGCGAGCCCTTTCGCTTTCAGATTCAAAACGCCGGCCCGCCGCAGCGATTGAGCTTGCGCGCCGAGTCAACTTCTCAGATCCCCTTGAAGCTGTCCCGCGAAATCGTGGACGTGGGTACCGGCTCAACGGAATTCCTAGACGTTGAGCTCTTGACTGCTCGAAGCGAAATCCCTCGTAGGGAGATGCTCTTCTTGACTGCAATTTCATCCTCGAATTCAGAGGACAAGGCTTCGGGAATCATGCAAATCGGGTCCTCCGAAAGATAGTGGCAACCGATTGGTGCTTTATTATTATGGTTCCTTTGATTTCTGTACCTATATCCATTCGTGCATTCATGCGCTCGCTCAAACGACATCAACGTCGTACTTAACCGGTCCCGTGCCATCGCTCCTCGAACTTCAGTTCGCGCGACTCCATCCGAACCCGTAGC
>Ga0187893_10009095_pt1 | contig 15403 bp, 19 predicted proteins | sample MA1701074metaG_FD_139574 | JGI IMG/M metagenome (GOLD analysis project Ga0187893, IMG submission 139574) | White microbial mat communities from a basaltic lava cave in the Kipuka Kanohina Cave System on the Island of Hawaii, USA - MA170107-4 metaG ... | reverse complement strand
TGCCCTTCTTCGCCTGCGTCGCGTGCTTCACCTTCGCCATCTCACGTCTCCGTCATGTCGGTGTGGCGGAAGCGTGTGGGAGTCGAACCCACCTCCGACTTGTCTAGAGCCGGACGCCGGATTTGAAGTCCGGGGCGTGCACCGGCGCCGCAAACGCTTCCGTGGAGCTAACTCCGCGCCGGATCAGCAGAAGGAGTGTACCACTCCCCGCCGGACCGGCGAGGACTGTAACTCATGCGGCCGAACGACGACGCGAACCGCCGTACCGACCGCGCGCCGAGCCGGCGTCCCCGGATCGTGATCCGCCGGGTAGGCGAGGCTCATGAGTACGGGTTGGTTCTGCACATTGGTGGCCGGCGTCCCCACGTGCGGCCCCGCCAAGAACCGCGGCGGACCGGAGAGCGTGGGGTCGGCCGGATCGGGAATGGGAAGCACGGTGAAGGTCTCCGACGTCGCCGTGCTGCCGCCGACCGTCACCTTCAGAGGAGCGGTGACGGTCGTCATGGGGTGACGACGAGGAGCCGGTTCGGATCGGCCTCGACAACCAGGGCGCGCTCCGCGCCGATATAGACGGCGTTGCTGTCGCGGACCGGTGAGAAGCCGTGACCCGTGATGCTTATGATGGTGCCGGGCCAGCCGTGCTTCGGGCTGAAGTCATCGACACGAAGACCCGCCACCGGGCGAGATCGTCGGACGAAGATCCTCGCCGCTCTGACCACCGCGCCGGCCTCGCGATTCGGCGCCGCCGCGCGAACCGGGCGACTGGCGACGGGCCTCGACGCGGACATTGCGGTGCTCGAGGGCGACCCGGCGCAGGACATCCGGGCGTTGGCGTCGCTCCGGGCGACGCTACGCGGCGGCCGCGTCATCTATCGCCAGCTGTCGTGAGCCCGGCGAGCTTTCGTCGATCGAGGGCGCTCTCGCTCCACGGAGTCGGGGTGGGCGCCGACTCATACTCCATTCCCGCGCGCGACCTCGTTCGCCAGGTCGACGAGACGCCGTCCCAGTCGAGATTCAGCCATTCGCCCCGGAAATCGTGGACGGCCGCCGTTTTCGCCCTCTGTCGATGCGGACGCTTCCCGTTCGACTCAGTGTTGGAGGTGGCGCGTCATGAGATTCATGTTGCTTTGCCGCGGGTACGAGCCAACCGTTATCGAGCGAAGGAGGAACCTTTGAAATTTCCCATGCGAACGAGCACGTTGTCGAGGTGCTCCTCCCGCGTCCCCGCGATGTAGGCTGCGCCCGCCTCGGCCCCCAGATATCGGTGCGCGAGCGGCCGGAGATCCCGCTCGACATCCGCGCGCTCGACGGAGACGATCGGCCCCTCGACGCTGACATACTTGTACGGCGGTATCTCCGTGTGGACACACAGGCTGAATCGGCCTGCCCGTTCGAGCAATCGTCCCTTCCGCGATGTGCCGCCGGTCACGATTCGAAGCTCTTCCCCGGGCTCGTAGGCGTACCAGACCGGGACGGTCAGCGGTCCGCGCCCCTCCTCGGGAATGCTGATGACTCCCACGTGTAGATCGGCCAGAAACTCCGCTCCTGCTTCGTCATGCCGAGCGACACGGTGTCTCCTTCGTGGTCACGATCGCATACGCCAGAGCCCGACCAATACCAGCAGCACACCGATCAGCAGACCAATGATCTGCTTCCAACCGAACCTCGGCTCCGCCCCTATGCCGAGAGGATCAGCAAACACCGACACCAGCGCGAGAAGGATGCCCAGCACCAGAACGAGAATCGCCCACTGCCGCTTCGCCATCAGGACAGTCTCCTGTTGCTCGCGGCTCTGGCTGCCAGCAACGCCTTCATGTTGGGACGCATCGTCCCGATTATCGTCAGCGACGGAGCCGCACGCAACCGTGGCGTCGGCTTCCCGATGTTCAAGGTCGGCTGCGACAACCACACCCGTCCGAAGCTTCAGGTCACCGCGGCCATCCACCTGGCGAGTTCCTGCGGTAGTTAGCCGGCCACTCTTCGCTTGATCGCGTGACGTCCCTTAACTGCATCGCCGCGCAGAAGGCAGAGATGCGGGGCGGCGCCCGGTCCGCGACCGCGGGAAGCCGGTGAGCAGTCCCTTTGCGTGGACCTGGAAGAGCATCTGGGGATCCGGCCGGCCGGGCAGACCGTGTCGGCCGAGCGCACGGAACCGGACGCCGGCCGGCGCCGAGTCCCTGACCGCGGCCCTCGTCTCGGCGGACACGACGATCTGGCCGCCGCGAGCCGCCGAGCAGACGCGCGCCGTCGTGTGGACGGCGAGGCCGATGTAGCCGACATCGGTCAGCGTCGGGCGGCCGCTGTGGATCCCGACGATACTCCGTTCACGTCGCCACGGAAGCGCCGCCCCAAGGCCGAGCGGAGCTCCGCCGATGACGAGGCGCCCGTCACGCAAACGAACGGACACCCCGGCGGTCACCGGGGTGTCCGTTGTGCCTCTGCGGCGCGCGGGAACGCCGTCCTACGCCGTCGTGCGCGCCACGAAGCCGTAGCGCGCGTTGGTGCGCGTGCCGCCCGCGGCGACATACTCCGTTTTGATCGCGGCGATCTTGTCGGTGGTGATGCCGTGCTGCGCGGTCTTGGCGCGCAGGCCGTAGAGGCGCGCCGAGTTGCCGCCGAAGATGGCGCGCTTCACCGGGCCGTCGGCGGCGCCCAGCGGCTTGAAGCCGTGCTTCTTCTGCATGTCTTCGGGAATCTCGAGCCGGCGCATCGCCTCGATCTGCCACTGGGGCGAGCCGTACCAGAGGGAATCGGTGCCCCAGATGACGTGGTCGGCGCCGAGCCCCTTGACGAGGGTGCCCATGAACGCCGCGGCGAAGCGAGGGCTCGAGACGGCGCACGAGGCGAAGGCGGTGCCCACCTCGGCGTACACGTTCTTCACGCCGTGCTTGCTCGGCATTTCGGCCAGGTCGGTCACCCACTTGATGCGTCCGGTCTGCTCGAACTCGGCGAGTACCGCGTCGGGCTTCTCCATGATCGGACGGAGCGCCGCGTGGTAGATGACGAAGTTGATCTTCGGCCAGTCCTTGGCCGCCTTGGGAACGTCCTTGACCGTCGCGTACTCCCAGGCGCCGGGCCAGCTCGTCTCGTAGTCGGCGGGCAGCAGCCCCTTGTGGATGCAGACGGTGGTGATGTTGGCCTTCACCGCCTTGTCGTAGAACGGGTACATGAGCTTGTCGTCATCGAGCCACCAGTAGGACCCCAGCTTGGAGGGGAACAGCGGATCGCCGATCGTGTACCCCTTCCAGCTGTCGGGCTTGAGCGTCGTGATCGCGCGGTCGACCTCCTCCATCCACCCCTGCTTCTTCGGCGTGAACACGGCGTGGCCGAGGAGGCGGCGGGAGCCCGAGATCTTGTTGATGGCGGTGCGGGCGGCGGCGATCTGGTCGTTGGTCAGAAGGTCCCAGGCCGGGTCGTCGAAGGGCGCGCCGGAGAGAAGCGCGATCTTGGTGTCGCTGTCGACGAAGATCTCCTTGACGTAGTTCTCGAACTTGTACCGGGCGAGGTTGTTCTCGCCCCACAGGGCCGGGTTCCAGTTCTGCTTGGCGTACTTGGCCAGGTCGAGCAACCCCTCCTGCTTGAAGTCGTCGCGGACGAAGTGCGTCTGGGCGTCCACGATGAACTGTCCGGAGAGCGCCTGGGCCCGCTGGTTGGCGACGCCCGGCGAGGCCGCTTCCGCGCGGCTCACCTCGAAGACACGGCCGAACACGTCGTTCATGGCCAGGAAGGCCGCGGCCATGCCGGCGCTCGAGGCGAGAAACTGGCGGCGGCTCATCCCGTGACGAGGGGCGAGGTCGCCGGCAAGCTCCCTCACCCGCGCCTCCACGCGGCGCTGCTCGCGCGTCTGGGGCAGCGGGTTGTACTCGCCGTTCGACACGATCTGGGTGGGCACCGGGCCTCGGTAGGTTGCGACCTCGGCCGGTGCGGTGCGCTTCAGCTCGTCGTCACTGAGGTAGTGCGGCATCGTTCTCCTCCTCTCGGTTCGAGGCGCGGTAGCCTCGCACCGTCCCGTACTGCGGAGCGTCGGCTTCCAGCGGTGACGAGAGGATCAGTAGCGCCGTTCTCGTGTTGAGTCAAGCCGCGGCGCGGCCCGGGGCCGTACGCGCCGACGATGCCGTGGTTGCTGGCTAGCATTGCTATCAGTCGGAGGCGGGCTGACTCGAACGCGGGCGACAAGTTCGCCGCCAACGTTTCGCTCGTGCTCGTCGGCAACGAGGTCCTGTACAGCCGCGGCGTGTGCAGCAACGGGGGCGCGGCGTGCACCGACAGCCGCGATTGCGGCACCGGCGGCAGCTGCAACATCGGCCACTACTGCTCGAACCACGGAAGGCTCGCGCGCTCGGCGATGTCCAGCAGGGTGTGCCGGCCGTCGGCCAGGTTGAGGACCCAGAGCATCGCGAGCTCCTCCGGTTCCTGAGGACGGCCGCCCACGGAGTGGTACAGGCCGCGCCGGCCGAGCTGTGGCTCGCCCTTCGGGTTCTGGCTCAGATATGTCCGGTTCTCCTCCAGCAGCTCGAACAGCTCGAGACACACAGCGAAGGAGTCGGCCAGCGCGGTGGGGCGGACCAGATCCAGGTCGTCGCCCGAGGTGTGATATTCCGGGAAGCGCCCGGGCAGCGTTCGCGTGAGGCGGCCCACCGGCAGGTCCAATCCCGGCGAGCCATACTGCCGCTCGTCGTAGCCCGTCGGGGAAAAGTCCAGGATGGCGTGGGCGCCTCCGCGGGCGGCGAGGAGGTGCCGCATCGCGCGGTCGATCGTCGCATTGCCGCGGCGGCTCTTCTTGTAGTGGAGGGGCCCCGCGTCCCCGAGGCAGGTCAGCACGAGCCCGTGCGCGATGCGACCGAGGCCCGACTCGTTGAGCGCGAGCCAGGTGATCGCGCCGATGGTCCCCGGCGCGAAGAGCAGCCGGTAGGTGTAGCGGCGAGGACGAGCGGCCAGGTGACGGCCCAGGAACGCGGCGATCACCACCCCGGAGAGGTTGTCGTTGCCCAGCGACGGGTGGCAGATGTGGCTCGAGACGAGCACCTCTTCGTCGGTCTCGCCGGGCAGCAGACACTCGCCGTAGGTGAGATGACCGGGCTCGAACGAGGCGTCGACACAGACCTCGTACTCGTCCTCCTCGAGCGCCAGGAACTCGCGATGAGTGAGGCAGAAGCCCCACTCGTCGGTGTAGTAGGTCGTGCGATACGGAATCCAGTCGGGATGCTCCGGGAGCGTGAACAGGCGCCCCTTCAGCTGAGCCAGACTCAACCGCGTCCGTACGGGACGGCTGTAGCCGACGACATGCAGGTTCGACCGCTGGAAATCGATGACGCGCTCGCCGCGGGAGTTCTTCACCCAGGCATCTCGGATGTTCCATTCCATGGGCACGGTCCAGTCGAGCACGCGGGTGCCGCTCGGCACCTCGTGAACGGTCAGCGGCAGCAGGTCGGCGAGACGGCCGAGGGTGTCGCGTACGCCGCCGCCGGTGATGCTCCGGCAGATCGGGAACAGCTCGGCTATCCAGCGGTGCAGCTCGGTCCCGATTCCGCCGGAACCGCTCACGCGTAGACCGTCAGCTCGGGGATCGGCACCACGAAGCGGCCGCCCCATTCGCGAATGCCGGCCATCTGGCGCATGATCTCCTCCCGCAGGTTCCAGGGCAGGATCAGCACGTAGTCCGGACGCGTCTCGACGATCCGCTCCGGCGGGAAGATCGGGATGCGCGTGCCCGGGAGGAACTTGCCCTGCTTGTACGGGTTCCGGTCCACCGTGTAGTCGAGGAGGTCGGTGCGGATCCCGCAGAAGTTGAGCAGCGTGTTGCCCTTGCCCGGCGCGCCGTAGCCCGCGATCGATTGGCCCCGACGCTTCACGCCGATCAGGAAGTCCAGCAGTCCCCGCTTGGTCTCGTGGACCCGCCCCGTGAACGAGGCGTAGCGTTCCAGGCTCTCGAGTCCCGCGGCCCGCTCGCGTGTCACGAGATGCGCCACCCGATCGCCGACCGGGTGGGTGACGTCGGCGGTGTGGCGCGCGTAGATACGGAGGGAGCCCCCGTGGGTCGACAACTCCTCGACGTCGAACACCGTGAGCCCGTGCGCGGCGAAGACGCGCTGGACGGCCGAGAGCGAGAAATACGAGAAGTGCTCATGATAGATCGTGTCGAACTGGTTCTCGTCCAGTAGTCGGAGCAGATGCGGGACCTCGACCGTGACGATCCCCGTCGGCTGCAGGATCGTCACCATGCCCTCGACGAAGCCGTTGAGCTCGCTCACCTGCGCCAGCACGTTGTTGGCGATCACGAGGTCGGCTCGCCGGCCCTCGGCGGCCAGGACGACCCCCGCCTCGCGTCCGAACAGCATGGTCCGCGTCGGAACCCCGCGGGCGATAGCCGCCGACGCCACATTCACCGCGGGCTCGATCCCGAGCACAGGGATGCCGCGCGCGACGAGGTATTGGAGCAGATAGCCGTCGTTGCTCCCGAGCTCCACGACCAGACTGCGGGGGCCGAGCCCGAAACGCTCGACGATCATGTCGGTGTAGGCGCGGGCGTGGGCCAGCCAGCTGTCCGAGTACGACGAGAAGTAGGCGTATTCCTGGAAGATGCGCGCCGGGTTCACGTACTCTCGGACCTGCACCAGGAAGCATCGTTCACAGACGTACACATGCAGCGGGTAGAACGGCTCCATCTGGTCGAGCTGGTCCGCGCGGATGTAGCTCTCGCACAGCGGCGACATGCCGAGGTCGATCATCGTGTGGCGCAGCGGCGTGCGGCAGAAGCGGCACGATGACATGGCGTGAGGCGCGGATGCCGCGTACCGCGCGTCAGGGCGTGGCGGCGGAGGCCGGGGTTTCGGCCCGCCAGCGGAGGGTGCCGTCGAGGCGGCCCTGGCGCCTCAACGCGGCGATCTGGCCGAGCCGCGTGTACCGCGGTCCCTCGCAGTCGGCGCGCTGGAGGCCGGTCCGCCGATATGCCTCGTAGAGCTCGCGGGCGCCATCCCGGGCGCGCCATCTGGGCTCGAAGCCGGGGAGTCGCCGGCGCGCCTTGCCGAAGTCCACACGATAGCTCCGCCGATCGGGGCCGGCGTCCGGCGCGTATTCGATCGTCGAGCCCGGCACCGTCTCCCGCACGATCTCCGCGAGGTCGCGGACCCGGTGGTTCTCCTCGGTGGCGCCGACGTTGAAGGCCTGGTTGTGGATCGCCGCACCCGGCGCGGCCAGGACGGCCACCACGGCCTGCGCGATGTCGTGGACGTGCACGAGCGGCCGCCAGGGCGTGCCGTCGCTCTTCAGGAGCACGCGACCGGTCGTGAACGCCCAGGCGACCAGGTTGTTCAGGACCAGGTCCATGCGAAGCCGCGGAGAAACGCCGTACGCGGTCGCGTTGCGCAGGAACGTGGGACTGAAGCCATCGTCGGCGAGCCGCGCGACGTCGCGCTCGGTATGCACCTTCGAGATCGCGTAGGGTGTCAGCGGCCGCAGCTCACTCTGCTCGTCTACCGGGGCGTCGCCGGCCGCGCCGTAGTTGCTGCACGACGAGGAGAACACGAAGCGGGTCGCCCCCGCCTCTCTGGCCAGCCGGGCCAGCCGCACGGAGGCGACGTGATTGATCTCACTCGTCAGCGCGGGGGCGAGATCGCCCAGCGGGTCGTTCGATAGCGCCGCGAGGTGGACGACCGCCTCGACACCGGCCAGGTCGGACGCGCGCACGTCGCGGATGTCTCGGCGCAGCTCGGGAACCGCGCGCATGCCTTCGGCGAACGTACATCCCGCGTAGAGGTCGCTGTCCAGCCCCACCACCGAGTGGCCGTGGTCGAGCAGCATCGGGACCAGGACCGTCCCGATGTAACCCAGGTGACCCGTGACGAGCACGTGCATCGCGGCGGGGACGTCACTCCGGCGTCATGAGCAGGTGGAATCTAACGGAACATCCGCGATGGTGTCAAGGCACCGGCCCCGAAGTTCGCTGGCGATCGCTCACGGATCAGCCGGCCATCGAGTACAGCATGCGCATGTCCCAGCTGGCCGGGTCCAGCAGGCGGAGCCCGCCGAGCGTCGGCTCGGCGGGGGCGTCGTCCTTGGTGATCGCCCGGACCAGCAGGCTCGGCAGATGACGGCCGAGCGGACCGTGGTCGAGGCGCACGAAACCGGCGGCGGCGAGCTGGGCCACGGTGTCCCTCGGCAGCGACGAGGTCCACACCACCAGGTTCTGGAAGCGGCCCCACTCGATCGCCGCGCGAAGCAGCTCGAGCCGAATGGCAGAGCTGGTCCCCTCCCAGTCCACGATGGCGACCTCGCGTCGGCGGCCAGTGTGGTCCGTCTTCAGCACGAGGTAGCCGTCGAGGTGCTCGCCGCCGGTGAACAGGAAGCGGTACTCGTGGAGCGGGTTCCGGAAGCGCCACGCCAGATATCGCTCGTCCCTCGTGTGGCGGAGCCGGCCATCCCGAGGCAGACGCCGGACCAGATCCGCCATGCCCGAGATCCGGGGCACGCGCTCGAGCGAGACGCCCGGACCATCAGCACGGCGCGTGCCCTGCCGGTCCAGGGACTTGAAGACATTTCCTTCGACGGAGCCGGCGGCCAACCGCGCGGCGTCGGTCCAGCGCGGCCGCAGCGGAAGCCCCCTGAGCTTCTCGTACAGCCGGCGGGCCACCGTATGGGTCCTCGCCTCCCGGTAGACCGGCCGCATGAGACCGGCCGACCGCCATCCGGTGGCCAGGGAGCCGGCGAGCGTGATCGGGCCGGGGCTGAGGCTGACCGCGCACGGATAGCCGCGCGCGGCGGCGTCCTCGAGCGCCGCCTGCATGATCCGCGCGAACAAGCCACGCGTGCGGTGCGCGGGCGCGATGACGAGGTCGTCGGCGGCGGGAATCAGGACGGTCTGCGCGGGTGTGCCGACCTCCCACTGCGAGCCGAACATCCCGCGCATCCCGACCACCTGCCCGCCGTGCATGGCCAGATGCACGAGCGGCGCGTTGACATACGGATTCTGCTCGTACTTCCACTCGAAGTACGCGGTGTTGAGGGCCACGTCACCGCGCCAGAGGTGACGCTGGAGCGCGGCGATCTGCGGCTTCAGCGCGGGGTCGTACGGGACGATGTCGTACGCCGCGCTCTCGCTTCCCGCCGTCATGCAGGATCGTACGGCCTGGTCGCCGGCGCGACCCGGTGCCGCTCGACGAAGTCGAGGATGGCCCCCGGGGTGTCCCATTCCGAGGCGAGGTCGAAGGTGCCGAGTTCGATCGTCGAGTCGATCTGCTCTTCGACCCACAACGCGAGGTTGAGCAGCGTGACGGACTCGACCAGGCCGGAGCTGATGAGGGGCGTGTCGTCGCCGAGCTCACCCGTGACGTCGGGCGCGCACTCGGCGAGGAGGGCGACGAGCGCGGCTCGCCGTGCCGTGCGGTCGGCCCGGTCAAGAGCCAAGACCGAGCTCTCCCGGCCGCGCCGTGCGGTCGGCGGGCGCGTCCGGGGCGGCGGCCGGACCGCGAAGCCGCCGCAGGTCGAGCGGCTTCATGCGGGCGCACTGCTGCGCCACCTGGGACCGATCCACCTTGCCCCGCCCCGTACGCGGAATCGCGTCGAGCAGGTACCATCTCCGCGGCAGCTGATGAGACGCGAGATGGTGCCGCGCCCACGCGTAGAGCTGCCGCAGCACTTCGGCCTGGGTGGCGCGAAGGACCAGCGCCACCCCGACTTCTTCACCGGACGCCGGGTCGTCGTAGCCGAAGGTGCAGACGTCCAGCGTCTCGCGGAACCGCTCCAGCACCGCGTCGATGTCGCCCGGGTAGACCTTGGTGCCGCCCATGTTGATCTCCTCGCGCTCGCGGCCGCGCAGATACAGACGCCCGCGCTCGTCGAACACGCCGATGTCCCCGGTGGTGAACCAGCCATCGGACACGGCTTGCGCGGTGAGATCGTCCCGTCCGAGGTACCCGCGCATCAGCGCGGGCGTGTTCACCCAGATATAACCCGCCTCTCCGGGATCGCACGGCTCCCGGCGGTCCGGCGGCTTGCTCGTGTCCCCGCTCCGCAACACCGCGACGATCCCTCCCCAGGGCTCGCCGATCAGCCCGTCTTCCGGGACGCAGTCCGACAGCGTCGTGCCGGCCAGCCAGCTGCCCACCTCGGTGATGCCGTAGACGTTCAGGACCGTCCGCGCGCCCGTCCACTCCCAGACGCCCTGCCACAGCGAGGCGGACAGCGGCGCCGAGCCGCAGAAGACGCGTTCCAGCGAGCGGGTCCGGGGCGGCGGCGCCGTCTTCAGCGCGAGCTGCCAGAGCGCCGGGACCGACGACATGCACGTGATGCCGTGCTCGTCGAGCACGGCGCCCAGCCGGAGGACGACGTCGGCTCTGAACGGCGGGATCACGAACAGGTCGCATCCCGACAACCAGGGGAAGAGGGCATTGCAGATCAGTCCGTGACCGAAGTGCGTCGGGAGCAGACACAGCGTGCGCTGGAATCCGTGCAGGCCCGGCTTGGCGCGCAGGCTCATCCAGCGCGCGCGCAGCGACCGATGCGTGTGCACCACCCCCTTGGGCCGGCCCGTGCTCCCCGAGGTGAAAAGGACCAGCGCCTCGTCGTCCAGCGAGAGCGCGCTCGCCGGCCATGACGAGGGCAGCTTCACGTGATCATCGGCGTCGTCGAGCGGCGACTGCAAGAGACGCAGCCCGAGGGCGGCGAGGCCGCCGGCGAACGCGTGGTCGGGCTGCTCGCGCCAGATCGAGAAGCGGGCGGCCGCGGCCCGGGCCAGCGTCTCGACCTCGAACGCGGTGAGGCGCGCGTCGATCGGGACCACGCACGCACCGAGTCGCCACAGCGCGAGCAGATCGACGAAGAACTCGAGCGTGTTTCCGAAGTGGATGAGCACGCGGTCGCCGGGGGCGACGCCCTGGCGGCGATAGTAGGCGATGCGCCGCTCGCAGCGCCGGGGCATGCTCCGCCCGGGCCAGCGGCGGCCCGTGAGCGGCTCCGAGAGATCGCCCACCTGAGGATCGAGGATCACGGTCTGCGAGTCTAGCCGCCCGAGCGCAGGCAATCAATATCACTGACGCGACGGCGCTGATGTAGTCTAGCCGGGTCGATTCGATCTCACGCCGGTCCGCCGGTCAGGGCCGGGCGAGAGGAGCCTTGCGCGGAGCGCTACCCGAGATGAAGGTTGTCCTGTTCTGCGGTGGTCTGGGCCTTCGGATGCGCGGGCACCCGTCTCGACGGCCGAAGCCGATGGAGCGCATCGGGCGGCGACCGATCCTCTGGCATCTGATGCGGTACTACGCCCACTACGGCCACCGGGAGTTCATCCTCTGCCTGGGTCATGGCGGCGACCTGATCGAGCGGTACTTCGCCGGCGCCGTCGGCCGCTCCAGAGGATAGTCGACATCAAGGCCGTCTGGCGGCGATCGCCTCGCCGGTGGGCCCCCGGCATCGCGACATAATCGGCCAGACTCGGACACCGGCTTGCCCAGGAGCCTGCCACAGAGCAAGGCAACATTAGCACGCTCCGGCAGCGGTCGCCCCCCTCGTGGCCCCATCCCCGTAACATAATCTCCCAAACTCGGACGCCGGCTTGCCCAGGAGCCGGTGCTAGCAGTCCACGGGCGCGCGCTCGAGGTCGCCGACGCGGCGTACGTTCTCGACTCGGGGACCCTCGCCGGGCAGGGATCGGCCGCCGAGGCTCCCGCCACACCACGCTGATCGAGGCCTATCTCGGGAGCGGGCGGCCCGGCGCCCAGGGCGGAGGCGGTGAAGTATAATTTAAGTTTGTACAGTATGCCTGTATACTGTGGGCATGCCGCGCATGCTGCGCCCGCAGGCCGGCTCGTACGTGGGTGAGCTGATTCGCGCCCGCCGCCGCGCGCTCGACCTGACCCTCGCCGACGTCGCCCGGAAAACGGGGTTCTCGGTGAGCTACCTCAGCCAGGTCGAGCGCAACCTGGTCGCACCTTCGGTGGCCGCCCTGATGAAGATGACCCGGGCGCTGGGCGTCTCGGTGGGCGAGATCCTGGCGCAGCAGGACCGCCCGAGCGCCGGACCCAAGCTCGTCCGACCCGATGAGCGGAAGACTCTCTCCTATCCCGGATCGGACATCCGCTACGAGCTCCTGTCGCCCGACCTGTCGAACCGCGCCATGGAGATCCTCATGTTCCGCGCGCCCGCTGGGAGCACGAGCGGCCGCGAACCGTTCACCCACGACGGCGAGGAGTGCTTCGTCCTCATCAAGGGGCGACTCCGCGTCTGGGTGGGCGAGGAGGAGCACGTCATGCGCGAGGGCGACTCGCTCTACTTCAAGAGCTCCATGCCGCATCGCTGGGTGAACGACGCCAAGAAGGACGCGCTCGCCATCTGGGTCAACACGCCGCCGACCTTCTGAGGTCGAGATTCCGGAGTCGACCATGACCGCCGCCACGCGCCACACGCTGCCGAGCTCGGACGATCCGGTGCAGTACTGCTACGACCGCGGGTGGACCGACGGGCTCCCGGTCGTTCCGCCGACGGAGCAGCGCGTCGCGGCCATGCTCGGGGCCACGCCCTTGGCGCGCGAGCAGGTCATCGCGAAGATCCCGCCCGCCTGGGCCGAGGCGACCGTCGAGAAGATCGCCATCAACTGCGTGATGGCAGGGTGCGAGCCTCGCTATCTTCCCGTCGTCGTCGCCGCCGTGCGCGCCATGACGAATCCAGCCCTCAACCTCAACGGCATGCAGTGCTCGACGCACCTGTCCACGCCACTGGTTGTCGTCAACGGGCCGGTCCGCACGGCGCTGGGCCTGAACAGCGGCTCGAACGTTTTCGGCCAGGGCAACCGTGGCAACGCCACCATCGGCCGCGCGGTGAAGCTGATCCTGACCAACATCGGCAGGGCAATTCCCGGCGTCACGGACAAGGCCACGCTGGGCCACCCGGGGAAGTACACCTACTGCATCGCGGAGAACGAGGAGCAGAGCCCGTGGGATCCGCTCCACGTGGAGCGCGGGCTCAAGCGTGAGCAGAGCGCCGTCACCGTCTTCGGCTGCGAGGCGCCGCACAACGTCAACAACCAGGCGAGCCGCAACGCCTTCGACCTCTGCTACACGATCGCCGACACCATGGCCACGCTCGGCAAGAACATGTTCTATGCCCAGGGTGAGGTCATGGTCGTCCTGTGCCCGAGCCACGCGGAGACGATCGCCGGCGACGGCTGGAGCAAGCAGCACGTGAAGGAGTACTTGTACGAGAAGGCGCGCAAGCCGGTGCGCCTGGTGAAGCTCGGCGGGCTCTACGGCCGCGAAGTGACGCGCAACTTCTGGCCACGCTGGGTCAACCGCGCGGACGAGGACGAGATGGTGCCGCTCGTCCGCCGTCCCAGCGAGATCACCATCGTGGTGGCCGGCGGCCCGGGCCGTCATTCCGCGTTCCTGCCCGGCTGGGCGACGCCGTCCGTCACCGTCCCCGTCGACTAGCTAAGCTAGCGCGCATCATTCACGACCGACCGCGGGGCAGAACAGGCCTTCGAAGGGACGAGGAGGAGGAGAGGATCATGAGCATCGTGTTGCTGGACCCGACCGCCGAGGGGATCCCCGAGTTCGTGCCGACGGCGGACCGACTCAAGAAGCTCGCGGGCAAGCGCATCGGCTTGCTCGACAACATCAAGCACAACGCAGACTACCTGCTCGCTGCCGTCGGTGACCGCCTCGAGGAGCTGGGCTGCGAGGTCAAGGCCGTGCGCAAGAAGACGTACACGAAGATCGCGGAGCCCCACGTCCTTGCCGCCCTGGAGGACTGTGACGCCGTCGTCACCGCCATCGGCGACTGAGGCTCGTGCGTGTCGTGCAGTGTGCACGACATGGTGGAGATCGAGCGGAAGGGGATCGCGACCGTTACGCTCTGCAGCGAGGGCTTCCTAAACGCCGGCGCCGAGAAAGCCGCGATGTCCGGCATGCCGGACCTGCGGATCGTCGGCATCCCGTCCCCCTTCGCGTCGCTCCCGCCCGAGGAAGCGCGGGCGCGGGGACTCGGCGCCTTCCAGGCGATCGTCGCGGCCCTCACGGGGACCGAAGGACAGTGACACGCCGACGCGCGCGTGGCGGACCGCTGGCCGGCATCCGTGTCCTCGATTTCACCCGGGTCGTCAGCGGCCCGTACTGCACGCTGCTGCTCGGCGACTTCGGCGCCGACATCATCAAGGTGGAAGAGCCGGGTGGCGGCGACGAGCTGCGCGCCCTGGGGCCGCCGTTCCTGGGGCCGGAGAGCGTCTTCTTCCTGAGCATCAATCGCAACAAGCGCAGCGTCGCCGTCGATCTGAAGGACGCCCAGGCGCTCGCCAGCGTGCGCACCCTGGCGCGCGCGGCGGACGTGGTCGTCGAGAACTTCCGCCCGGGGGTGATGGAGCGGCTCGGGCTCGGGTGGGAGACGCTCCGGCGCGCGAACCCTCGCCTGATCTATTGTTCGATCTCCGCCTTCCAGGCGAACACCCGGCACGGGGACCGACCCGGCTACGACCTCATGATCTCGGGCCTGAGCGGGCTTCAGAGTATGACGGGCGAGCCGGGCCGCGCGCCGGTCCGGCCGGGTGTCAACCTGGTGGACCTGACGGCCGGGACGAACGCCGCGCTCGGCATCCTCCTCGCCGTCATCGACCGGCAACGGACCGGCCGCGGCCAGAAGGTCGATGTCTCCCTCATGGACGGCGCCTTCGCGCTCCTGGGGCAGCTGGCCGCCATCTACCTCAATACCGGAACGGTCCCGCAGCGCCGCCCGCCGGAAGACCTGCATCCGCAGATCGTCCCGTACGGAACGTACGTCACGGCGGACGACCGCTACGTCAACGTCTGCGTGCCCAACAACAAGTTCTGGGCGGCGTTCTGCGAGGCCATGGACGAGCCGGCGCTCGGCGACGATCCGAGCTTCGCGACCAACGCTGCGCGCATCGCCCGCCGCGCCGAGCTGACCCGCCGCCTCACCGCGCGGTTCCGTCAAGGCACCCGGGACCACTGGATCGAGCGCCTCCTCGCGCGGGGCATCCCCGCCGGACCCGTCAACACGATCGACGAGGTCCTGAAGGATGGCTACCTCGAGGAAGCGGGGATGCTGACGCGCGTGAAGCACCCGAAGTGCGGCGCCGTCGTCACCCCGGGCATTGCCATCCGTCTGTCGGCCGCGCCGGGCGCCGTACGGCTGCCGCCGCCCACGCTCGGCCAGCACACCGATGCGATCCTCGGCAGGCGCCGCAGGCCGCCCGCCACCTCACGCGCGCTAACCCGAAATCGAACGCGAACCCGAACTCGATCCCGAATCCGAACTTGAACTCGGACCCGACTCGAACCCGATCCGATGAGTCGGAGTAGGGATGACGATTACTCGTAACCCCCTCCACGGATCCCAGCGTGCGGAATTACCGCACTGGGCTCTTGCCTTAGGTGACAACGCCAAGTCGCCTCAGGGGATAGGG
>Ga0187893_10009094_pt1 | contig 15404 bp, 6 predicted proteins | sample MA1701074metaG_FD_139574 | JGI IMG/M metagenome (GOLD analysis project Ga0187893, IMG submission 139574) | White microbial mat communities from a basaltic lava cave in the Kipuka Kanohina Cave System on the Island of Hawaii, USA - MA170107-4 metaG ... | reverse complement strand
CACTGGGAGGCGTAGTCACTGAACAAGTCGCGCGGCAGCTACCCCTGATCCTGCGGGACCCGACCCAGCTCGTCAACCTCGTTCCCGGTGTAACCGCCGACCACCGCAAGGAGAAGGGGACCTTCGCCGGCCCCCTGGGAGGGCTGTCCTTCCAGACTCGTTTGGACTTCACCGTGAGCGGGGGATTTCGGGGACAGGCCGCCGCGCTGGTGGACGGCATCGACGTCTCCGTGACGCACGCGACACTGAACACCTTGCCTATCGTGCCGACTCCGGACTTCACGCAGGAATTCAAACTCCAGACCAATAACCTTTCCGCACAGTATGGCCGCGGGGCGGGGGTGCTCAATATTGTGACCCGTAGCGGAACCAATAAATTCCACGGCAGTGTTTTCGAGTTTCTCCAGAATGACAATCTAAACGCGAATGACTTTTTTCTGAACTCCCTGGGACAGCGAAAGGCAGAAAGCCGCCGTAATCAATACGGGTTTGCCGTGGGCGGGCCGATCCTCAAAGACAGAACCTGGTTCTTCGCGGACTGGGAGGAATTTCGCCAGGGGGCGTTCCTTCCTGTCATTACCCGTGTTCCCAGTGAGTCCGAAAGGAGAGGCGACTTCTCGAACCTGTTCAACACCGCCGGCCGGCCGATCACCATCTTCAACCCTTTTGAAACCTTCACCGATACCGACGGTCGAACCAAGCGGATGCCGTTCCCAAACAACCAGATACCCGCCAGCCTCCTGAATCCCTACTCCGTCAAACTGCTCGACTGGTGGGCACGTCCGAACAATCCTGGCCTGCGAGGCCCCAACGGCGAGCCGACTCAAGTCAGCAATTTTGTCCTGGGGGCGACGCAGCCGTTGTTCTTCAAGAAGTTCGATGTCAAGATTGACCACAACGTAGGTATCAAACACCGCTTCATGGGGCGTTACTCCCAAAGTCGCTATTATGTTCAGCAGGTCAACGTATTCAATAATGCCGCGCTTTCGTCGGACCTGAGCAGCCGGGACAATCAGCAGCCTGGCAACAACGCCGTCTTCTCCTGGACCTGGGTGACCTCGCCCAGCCTGATCATTACCCAGGCCGGCAATTACTCGAGGTTCACCGACGACGCGCGGAATCCTTCGCGGGGCTTCGATCCTACGCCCCTGGGAGGGCCCTTCGCCGACGGACGGATCGCCGAGTACGCCCGACAAAACAAAGGGGGCACAACTTTTCCTTACAACAACGTGGCCGGCTACGCCTCCCTCGGCACTAGTCCCACGACCAGTTTCTTCGAACCGCACAACAACTACGCCTACCAGTTGGGTGTCGTCAAGACCCGGGGCCGTCACATCGTGAGCACGGGGTTCAAATTTACCGTTATGCAGGTTTTCTCGAATTTTTCCACCGGCGGCCTGGGCCGGTCCGACTGGACTGCGAGCTTCACTGCCGGGCCGGATCCGCTGTTGCCGACAGCCAACACGGGAGTCAGTCTGGCGGATTTGTTGTTGGGTACCTTCACCTCTTCGACCTTCGATACGGGTTACTCCGCGATGACCTCCAACAAGCGGCTCGGCGCGTATGTACAGGACGACATTCGCCTTACTTCCAGGCTGACCATTAATCTCGGATTACGGTACGAGCTGGAGCGCCCCTTCAAAGAGCGCTACGGCCAGGTTTCCCTGTTTGACCTGAATGTTCCCGCTCCGGTGGGAGAGAGAACGGGGCCGAACACCGGGGGGAAGACACTGAACCAGTTCTTTCAGGATCTCGCCGGCAGACCTCTGCGGGGAGGCCTGATCTTCCCCAGTTCCCCGTTGTCGCGGGGACGCGGCATCACCGAGACAAATTGGCGGGACTTCTCGCCCCGGCTGGGCCTCGCCTATCAGATCACGCCTAAACTGGTCATGCGCGGCGGCTTCGGAAAGCTGTTCATGCTGTCGCCCCTGAGTCCGACCGTTGAGACCCCGAATGGCACTCTGACTGTTCTTACGGTGACGAATGGAACCATTGATGGTATCCGGCCCGCTGCGACCATCAACAATCCCTACCCCAATGGCTTCAGCCCTCTTATCCGTGATTCCCAAGGGCTGAACTCACTGCTGGGCCGGGATCTGGTACGCATCGGAACCACCCATGCCAGAACTCCGTACCAATGGCAATGGAATATTGGTTTCCAGTATCAGCTTCCGGGCAACAGCCTGATCTCCGCCACGTATGCCGCGAGTCGCGGCAGGCGCCTGCAATGCGCATTCTTCAATCTTTGCGGCGATCAGCTTACCGGTCCGGATCTCGCTCGGGCGGGCGGAAATGTTTTGGAGTCGGTCCCCAACCCCTTCTTCGGCATTATTACCGACCCAACTTCGATTCTCAGCCGCGCCACCGTGCAGCGCGGCCGTCTGTTCAAGCAGTTTCCTCAGTTCTCCGACGTGGGTTTCGGGCTGCCGACCTGGCAAGGCGGCGACAGCTTCCCATTCCGCAACTCTTGGGACTCACTCCAGATTCAGGTACAAAAGCAGTTATCGCATGGCTTGAGCCTGGTATTGGCCTATACACTTTCCAAGAACATCACCAACACGGACTCCTATGAGTCCTTCAACGGGCCTTATGCGGGCTATCAGGATCGCTTTAGCCTCTCCAACGAGCGGTCGCTCTCAGCCGAGGACGTACCCCAAAGGCTGGCAATGGGGTATATTTACGACCTTCCCATCGGAAAGGGGAAAACCATCGGCGCCAGCTTGCCAGCCCTAGCCCAAAAGGTTCTCGGGGATTGGCAGGTCTCCGGAATCACCACGCTGGCACGCGGCTTTCCTTTGGCCCCCACGGCCACGCCCAACAACACCGGAAGCTTTGGCGGCGGAGCGCGGCCCAACATTTCCACTGGATACTGCCTGGATTCAAACCGCTCTCGCAGCGAGAGGATCAACAATTACATTAACGCTGGCGCGTTCTCTAATCCGGCCCCGCAAACCTTTGGGAATGCGCCGCGCCTGTTGCCCGACTGCCGGGCCGACGGCATAAAGAACACCGATCTTTCCGTGATCAAGTTCGTTCCCATCGGGGAGACCCTCCGGCTGGAGTTTCGGAGTGAGTTCTTTAACATCTTCAACCGGACCCAGTTCGCGCGTCCAAATATGGTCTTCGGCTCGCCTTCCTTTGGGCGAGTGACAGCGACATACAATCTGCCACGCATCATTCAATTTGGTCTGAAGTTGAATTTCTGATGCGTACTGGCCATTGCTTAGAAATAGGGACACAAAGGAGGCGGACACGATCCCCTCTGTGCGACATTGCGCCGGCCCGCCCAGCGCGCGAACACGTGCAAACGGAACGCGCCCGAAAAGTGCAGTTGTTACATGCACGGATGAGAGGGTTCATTGCAGCGACAACCCCCGAAAAACCGGTGTAGATAATTTTGTAGCTGCTAAGAGCACTCTGGTGCAACAGGATTCAACAAGCCTCACCAGGGCGCTCACATCAGCTTGAAACGTAACGAGTTGAAAACAAGTCGTTTTCGCGGCATGCCGAAAACTGCCTTGGGCGCAGGGGGTCGGGAGTTCAAATCTCCCCGCCACGACCAATGTTTTCAGCAACTTACGGCGATTTTCTTAGCCGCAGCTAAATCGGCTGTGGTCGATTTTGTAGCTGCTGAGATCCTCAGAGTTCAACAGCCGGCTTTCGTAGCGAGGTGTGCTCGGAGACCCACGGGCGACTGCGAGCCACGAGACGGCTTCGGGTTCTCAGGTGGCCCGTTTGTTGGGGTGCAAGCGATCCTCCCCATGTTTCTCTTTTATCTTCAACAACTTACAAGGACGGCCTGTTGAACCTTGAGGAGCTCTTGTTTACATTTTTCTCTACATTCGACGAGCTGGTCGTCGCCCAAAGGCCATTTTAGGCGTATATTGGCCGCACGGACCGCTTGCATTTGCGGCAGGCAGTCGCAGCCTTCGATTCGCGGTTAGTGCGCGCTCCAAATCTCGACGCGCACGGAGGTTACACGAGCCGGCTCGTGCAGAATCTGACGCCTAATGAGATCGCGTGTCCCGGGGGCTGACACCGTAAAGAACGAATCCCAGTGCTAAGGAGGGGGTCTGGGCTCGCCCCAACAGCGTTTCCGATTAGAAGCAACCAAGGAAAAAACCGAAAATTCATGCCGGCAGCCAAACGTGCCGCACCGCCGGAACGATGATTGGATGTGCCAGCAGCACCCACGACTGTTATCTTGAGCAAACTCCGAGCTTCAATATTGGATTCGCCGGTTCGCCGCCAAAAGGCTGTGGTCACGCAGCCGGTGATGGAGCGCGAGAACGTCCAGGCCGAAATCGCCGTCGAAGTCACGCCAGACCGAGTGAGTGTGATTGCTCAGGTTTTGCGTGTTGTCGTACTCGATCAAGAAGGTCGGACCCTGCACCCGATAGTAGTTACCTTTTTCGGCGCGGTTACCGGTAGTGGGTTGTCCGATTACGACCGGCTGCGGCGGTGTGCGGTCGATGCTGCCGGCCCAACCGAAAAAGAGTCGGTCGGGACGAGCCTGGCGGACGACCTTCATGCGCTCGGCCGCGACTTCGGGTGTCATGTTGGTGGCGTATTCTTCGATTAACGCCAGCAACATCTCAACTTGTTTCTTATTCATCTTGGAGGCGGGCAGGCCCTGGGGGTCGCCTTCCAGCTTGGCGCGAATCGAAGCCATTGTCACAATGTCATAGGGGGCGATGTCAAGAAAGATGGCTTGCCGGCGCTGACTCACATCGAAAGACGTCAAAAGTGCCCGCGCGAGATCTTCTTCCTTTGCCAAGGCACGCATGCCTTTGTGGGGTCCCTGCGGGACCTCGTGCGGGTTCGCTCCGAAGAAGGTCGGGGTGGAGGAGACCAGGCGTCCGTTGCGGATTGTGAAGTTCAGGCATAGATGATGGCCTTCCACGCGCCAACCCCAGGTGCCGTCCGGGGAGGGTTTCCCGAATATGGAAAAGTGGAAGTTCTCAGGGTCGCGGTGACCTGTCTTGTCGCCCTCGAGCCAGCCCACGACGTCCTCCAGAGTGATCACCGTTACGGCCTTCACAAATCCGGCCTGGCTCAAGCCCGAGCTGAGTAAGCCCTGCGCCAGAAGACGCTGGGTATGGGTCATATCCTTAAAGGTGATTCCCCGACGATCGCGCTTATATACGTCGCGGAAACCATTCTCCGGATAATAGTGCCACTGCAGGCGGTCTTCATCCCCGAACTGGAACAGAGTCTTGGCTCTCTGTTCGGGCGTGAGCGAATCCAAGAAGCGATTCGCCGTCTCGACCATCACGGCTTCGGTTCGGCTACGGCTGTAAGCTGCGGCAAGAGCAACTCCACAGAGAAATATGGCAAGAATCCTAAAACGAACGTGACTCCTCATGTGGGACCCTCCAGCATCGTGATGGTAGCGCCGCCTCATAAGGTTTCGAGCGGATGACGGCGGTCTTTAAGGGGAAACTCAACCCGGGCGCCGGTTTTTTGGGACTGGTAAATCGAAACAACCATCTCGACGGTCCAGCGGCCATCGCGAGCGCCGCAGAGCGAATCGCGCTTTTGCTCTATGGCCTCTAACAGATTCCGCACCAACCGGGCATTGGCAAACTCAGGGCCACCCGCGTCGTTCTCTCCGCCCGGGTGCGAGGGAAGGTCGATTCTCTGCCATCGATGCTGCTCGTCTGGCATCCAAGCAGGAGAGCGCAGGATGTAAGGTTGTGACTCATACGCGTTCGGCATGTAGATCACACCGTCGCTCCCGTAGAAATAATATCCAAAGCGGTTCAGGTGAGTCCGGGGGTTCGCTTTGGAGCCAAAGTAGGCGTGTACGCCGCCGTCGAAAGCGAACATGGCGGCGATCTGATTCCCCGCGATTGGACCGATGGCCTCTGATGCCTCTTTGACATGCTTGCGGTCGATCTCCTTCCCGTCATGGGTGACATGAGCGAAGGCCCAGCGGGGATCGCCGAGTACGATCCGCATTACGTCGACGACATGGACACCGAGGACTATCAAGTCCTGCCCACCTGCCCGGCGATCCTCTTTTCCGCGAGCGCGAACTTCCTGGAGAACACCGACCTCTCCGCCGAGCACAAGGTCGCGGACCACGCGGACACCAGGTGCGGTGCGCATCTGGTGGCCTACCTGGAGTTTGACATTGTTTCTCTCGACCGCTGCAACCATTGCGTCGGCATCGGCTAGATTCGCCGCAAACGGCTTCTCTATTAGGATGTGAGCACCGGCCTCGGCGGCGGCCCTCACCATCTCAAGACGCTGATCGGTCCAGCGGGGGCCAATGCTCACGAGGTTGGGCCTTTCCTTGCGCAGCATTTCTCGATAATCGCGGTAGCTGCGCTGCGCGCCGGAGCGCTTCATGGCCGCTTGGCGGCCCACATCGTCAGGGTCAGCCACGGCTGCCACTTCGATGGAGTCGAACCCGTTCCAGGCGGTGTCCCACCCGTGTCCATAATCGCCGCGCCCGGTATGGCCGATCACGGCCGCGCGGTATCTCTTGCTTGGTGCGGCAGGCGCGGCAGCTAAGCCAGCAGCGCCGACTTTCAAGAAATTCCTTCGCTCCATTTTCCAGACCTCGGGTCGAACCGACGCGGTTTAGAGGCGTGGCAGCACCCAGGGTTCCCGATAGGTGTGGCTCAAGTAACCGTTGGCCTCGTCGTCGTTGCGGAACCGGTGGGTCACTGGATCCAAATGCAGCTTACGATTCACCCGCCAGGCGATGTTGCCTATATGCGAAAGTGCAGAGGTGGTGTGACCGATCTCAATGTCGCAGGCTGGCCGCCGACCGTTGCGGATCGCATCGAGGAAGTTCCGCTTGTGCACTGGCTCGTGTTCTTCGTTGGTGCTGGAACCCCCAGGTCCGGGTTCTCCCTTGGGTCCGTGTGCGCGCCAACCGGTGTTGCCGATGATCACATACCCGTTGTCTCCGTACACGGCGGCTCCTTCGGATTCACCCTCCAGCGGGTAGGGCGACCAGATCCGCATCTCGTAAACGAGGGTGGCGCCGGGATAATCCCAGGTGACGAGCAAAGTGTCAGGCCACTCCTGGGCATCATCAAAGTAATGCTTGCCACCGCTGGCGCTGACCGCCGAGGGCCACTCCGGTAATTTCTGACCGCGGGCGGCGAAGCCGGCCTCCAGGCCACGGCGAGCGTAGTCGATGCGGTGGACGCCGTCATTGCCGAGGTCGCCGGTACCGTAGTCGAAGAACCACCGCCAACTCGAGTGGAAGCGCCTGGGATTAAATGAACGTGGCGGCGCGGGTCCCAGCCACATATCGTAGTCGACGCCTTCCGGGACCTTGCTATCAGGCAAGGGGTCGATCGAGCGCTGGCGCGCGCTCTCCCACGCCTTGGCGAATACAACCTTGCCGATTGCGCCGGAGCGAATGTACTCGCAGGCCTCGGCGAAGTGTCGGCCGCTACGGGACTGGATTCCAACCTGCACTGCGCGGTTGTATTTACGCGCGGCAGCCAGCATGACCTCTCCTTCGCGGATGTTGTGGCTGGCGGGTTTTTCCACATACACATGCTTGCCAGCCTGACAGGCCAGGATGGTGGGGAGGGCGTGCCAGTGGTCCGGTGTGCCAATCACCAGCGCATCGATTGACTTATCATCGAGAATGCGACGGAAATCGGTTACGGTCTTTGGTCGCTTCCGCTGGCGCTGTTCGACGCGGGCAAGGTGCGGCTCGAATAGTCTGGTATCGACATCACAGATTGCGGCCACGTCGACCTCAGACATCTCAGCGAAGCCATGCAGGAGTATGCCACCGCGGCCACGGATTCCCATGCAGGCAATGACGAACTTTTCGTTAGGGCTGGCGGCACGAGCCCGGATTGTCTGAAAAGCGGCGCTTCCCCCCGCCAGAGTCGAGGTCGATTTATTCAAAAACGAGCGGCGGGTGATCGTTGGCATAATTGGTGTCCTCCGAGGTTCGGACGTCTCTTCTCGTTAACTCCCCTGCGCGGCGACACGTCGCCCACTAAAATCGAAGCCGCACAAGCCGCATGTGCGGTTGCTGGCTCGTCCGGCGGTATTGTTTGCTAGTGAACCAAACCTCTCTATCTCCCGAGAACTGAATGTCTCGCGACCGAGCCAAAGGATTGGCCATCAAGGAATTCGGTAACTGATAAACGGAAACGCTACCGGATTGCGGATTGATCCGGTACACCTGATTAGCCATGGAAGTTACTAACCAAACCTGTCCCGTTCTAGGGTGCACCTTCACAGTATAAGGGCCCGAGTCCGGCGTTGGCAGGAAGAATTTCCGAAACTCCTCTGTCTTCGGATCAAACCGGAATAGCACACCGGCAGCATATGCCGGAATCCAAACGGCGCCGTCACCGCCACAGTCAAGTCGCCGTGGACCACCGTAAATTTCTGGCAGCTCGCGAGCACGCGCCTCCAGCGTCGACCGATTGATCTCAACGAAGCTACCGGCGGCCAACAACGAAGTCCAAACCTGACCATCAGGACATATCGCGAGACCATATCCCTCACTCGCCTTCCGATCAAACGGAAGCTCCAGCGCCGGAAAGCGAATCAACGTCACGTTGCCAGTAGCCACCTCGATCCTGACGCCTCTACCAGGGTACTCCGCCTTGTAATCAGTGACCCATAGGTTCCCGTTGGCATCTGTCTTTACCGTGTGGGGGAAAAAGTCTCCAAACTGCTGGGCAAGGTCGTACACTTTGCCAACCTTCTCCGTCCGTGGGTCAAACTGAGCGATTTTTCCCTGGTCCGTGTTGATCCACAAATGGGAGCCATCCTTCGCGGCAAGGACATTGCGATTGGACCACGGGAACGGAACTAGCCGTCCTTCTCCAGTTTTTGGATTCAATCGATACAGCCCACCCGTCTCTTGGTTGGCCCATACGATTCCATCGGGAGCGACATAGAGGTCGTGGCTGTCCGCAGGCACCAAGAACTCGGTAATATGCACACCGGCAGCGTCGGGGGTCGATTGAGCCGGCAAACGCAGTTTCTTCAGCGTCTGGCCACGAGGAATGTACTGTGCGGCCCATTCAGCGGCTGCGCCCGGGCGAATATAAGACTCTTGGACCATGCCGAGGCGGGTCTTTTGCAGCAGTCCCAAGCTGAAGCGATCCTTCAGCTCTTGCGCAGAAACCTGTTGCAGAACCGCCGCTCGAAAACCGTAATTCCAGCTTTGCAGAATGTAGTCGCGCTTCATCCAGCCATCGGGTAACAGGTTGACGAAGGAGGAGTAAGGGAGCTGCTCGATCACGCTCCGTTCGTCGGTCTCGGCCTTGAGCACGAAATCCAGAGTGACATTGGAGCCCTCGGAGACTTGTACCCCATCTCGTTGTTCCAGCCTGTAGCCGATCCGCGTTGCGACAATTCGCACTTGGCCAGGGAACTCGATCTTCAGCCGGTAGGTGCCGGCGTGGTCTGTAAGCGTTGATTCTTCGACAGCGATCCTGGAATGGCAGGAGATGACCGAGCCGCCAGCTATTGGTTGGCCATCCTGGCCGGTGACTCTGCCCGATACGTACTGAGCCTGACCGGCTGGGCAAAACAAGCAGAAGGTTAGAGCAGGAATGAGCAATCGAACTGCAAAGTTTTTAGCAAAGATCATAAATGAAGTCCTTCGCCCCGGCATGCTTGCGGGACTGGTAGTCAATCGGTTTGTCGTTGCAAATGGCATGTGTCAGAACTCGAGCCGCAAACTGAACTGGGTAAGCCGACCAGTACCGGTGGTGGTGACACTGGTGATGCGACCGAAGTTAGCATTGCCCCGAGCGCCGTTCGGGAGGGAGAAGTTCGGCCGGTTGGGAAGATTGAAGAAGTCGGCGCGGAATTGCAGGTTGTATCGCTCAGAGAATAACCATTTCTTGTGCACCGAGACGTCGAGGTTAATGGCGCCCGGGCCGCGAAGAAAGGTACGCGGCGCGTCACCGAACACTCCGATGCCGGGCGCCGCGAACGCTGAGGTGTCGAAGTACTGCGCGATGATCTCCTCTCGGCGGCGATTCATGGGGAGGTAGGGATTACCTACAATATTGGAACGCTGCCCCTGTGAGAACGTGTTGGACCTGTTCGTCTGCTCGACGACCCCGAAGGGAGTTCCGTCGCGGACCTCACCGATGAGCCCGAGGCTCCAGCCGCCAATCACCTGATTGAGGGCGGCGTTCTCGATGGCTAGATGTTTTCCCCGGCCCATGGGCAGCTCGTACACAGTGGCGCCCGCCAGGCGGTGTGGAACATCACTCACGGAAAGCGACTTGTCGAGTTGCCGCAGATCCGGATGCTGGAATCCCTCGAAGCCACCGTCGATGAACTTCGCCCACGTATAATTCATCAGTAAATTCAGGCCGCCTGAATAACGCTTTTCGAGCTTGAGATTCACCGCGTGGTAGGTCGAGTTACCCCAGTCGGGACCAAGCTCGGTCAGGCCGGAGTACTGTGGATAGAATCGCAGTCGCTGGTCCTGCTGAGCCGGGCCACGGCCATTTACCAGCGGGATGACGTTCAAGCTTAAATTTCCCCCCGGCAGCTTGTGCCCGACGTTGGCAAGGTAGGCAAGCTCGGCGAGGAATTGGCCGCGGAACTGCCGCTGGAGGTTTAGGTTCCAGTGTTGCGAGTACCCGTTCTGGTGGTTCGCCGCGATGAATTGCGGCGCAAAGATCGGAGACTGGCCGACGGGTACGGCTCCGAAGCCAGGTCCCAACTCGGGGCGAGCAATGGGGGGCATGCCGTCCCGGAACAGAAACGCTGGCGTGAAACCTCCGTCACGGGATTCGAAGCTGCCCAGTTTGCCAAACCCCCCTGATAACGCATCCGGTACCGAACGATACGCACCAAGGTAGTTGAGGCCATAGCCTCCGCGGATGACGGTCATTTCATTCAGTCGCCAGGCGAAGCCGGCGTGCGGACCGAAGTTATTCTTGTCAAAATCGTTCGCATACTTACTCGCGCCATCCCGGCCAGAGAAGGTCACAATCCCCCGTGTTCCCGAGACCGGATTCATGGCGAGAAGGTCCACGCCATTCTGCCGGTTGTTCTTCTCCCAGCGGGGCGTGTCCATCTCCCATCGCAAGCCTAAACTCAGCGTCAGCTTGGGACTTATTTTCCAGTTGTCCTGGAGAAAAGCTCCCCAGTAATCGCTGCGTGACGAGAGAACGTCGGCATCGTCCAAGGCCGCCGACGTAGTCCAGCCCAGGAGCAATGTGGCCAAGCCATCGCTCGTCGCACGGTCGGTGAAGGTGAATTGGCCGCCCGGCAAGAGATTGACATCATCGACAAAGTGCGAGAAACGAAATTCGAACCCAGCCTTAATGGTGTGACTTCCCCTGATCCAAGAAACGTTCTCGATCAGTTGTTGCGTCAGACGCTTCGGTAAAAATTCTGACTGCACCACCGAGCCGAGAGTAGTCAGACCCGTGACCAGCACGATTGGAGCGTAAGTTGGGTCCGCACCCTTTAAGCCGAGCTGTTGGTTCATGTTTGAGCCCACGGCAGCACGCACCGTGCGAACCTCACTGTTGAGTCGTTCGAAGCGGAGTTCGTTGAAGACATTGGGCGTTAGATTACGGATCCAATTTACGCCGAAGGTAGGCGCAATGACCTCTTGAGTTAAATCACGAGGGTCGAAAACCCTGTTTGGGTATACGGCGGCTGTCTGGCTGGCATTCTTGAAATAAATGATACGGCCATACAAACGATCTTTGTGTCCGAAGTTGTGATCGATACGAGCGAAGTAATAGTTCGTGTTGATCGCATTCGAGGCATTATTGATGAAATTCGCCGCGGGTGCACGCGTAGGGTCGTCGGCGGGCGAATTGGGAACAGGATAGAACTTGGCCACCGCTCCGCCGATCGGGTCGATGCGGTTAGCCGGGATACGATTTCCCGCAAATGGCTGACTGGTTAGCGGATCGCGCACCTGCACGTCGCGTCTGCTGGAGAAATCACCCGCCACTTCGGCGGGGCGGGGCACCGTATCGTTCGAATACGTCACGCCCTCTCGCCGGCGTGCGCCTTCGTAGTTGAAGAAGAAAAAGGTCTTATCCTTGACAATCGGTCCGCCCGCCGAGACTCCGAAGACATTGTAACGGAGTGGCGCTTTGGAGAAGGCGAAAAATGACCGGGCGTCCAGTTTGTCGTTGCGCAGGAACTCATAGGCCGCCCCGTGAAATCGGTTGGTTCCCGAGCGCGTCGTCATTATAATCGCTCCGCCGCCGGCGCGTCCGATCTCAGCCGTGAAGGCGTTCACCTCGACATTGAATTCCTGCAGAGATTCCACCGGCGGGTTAATAGCGACTTGCGCAGTGCCGAGAGCCGAGTTCTGCACGGTGGTGCCGTCAAGCAGCCATTGCTGATTTCTTGACCGCCCGCCAGCAAGGCTGAATACCGCCGGAAAATCGCCGGTGCCCACTTCTCCCTGATACAGCACGCCACCGGTCAACCCGACCAACGCCCCGGCGCGACGGCTCTGAAGCGGCATGTTGGACACGGTGGCCCGCTCAATAAACTGCCCGACGGACGATTTCTCGGCCTCCAGCAGCGGCGTCTCCGCTCTAACCTCCACCGTTTCGGTGACCGTGCCCACCTGCAGTTGAAAATCCACGGTCCTTGCCGAGCCGGTTTCCAGAACCACACCATCGCGAATCATGGGCCGGAACCCTTCCTTCTGCACGGTGATGCGATACTTGCCCGGTTGCAGAAGCGGAACGGCATAATAACCCTGCTCGTTCGAGGCCGCTTCCCGGCGGATGCCCGTTTCTATGTTGACGGCGGTAATGCTTGCATCCGGGAGCACAGCGTCAGTAGAATCGGTGATCCGTCCGGCCACCTGAGCTGTGTTCTGCCCGAGCAATCTCGACGCATTGAAAACCAGGGAAACCACCAGCAATACCCATGCTGACCTCGACCCGTCCTTCGCTTTCATAACGCTCCCTTGCCCGGCTCGACGCTTCGGTGCGCCAAACCGTAGACTCTTGTATGCTATGTGTCGCTCTGCGCGCCTTTTCCCGACACGGGAGCGAAAATTTCTTTGGGTACTCGTCGGGAAACCCTTGCCGTCCGCACACATTTATAATGAGAACCGCGTGAGGGTGCGTTTGACGCTGGAATGAACCAAGATCAGGCTTCCGCGCTGGTGAGTTCACTATTCGAGTCCTGGTACTCGACGTTGGTGCGCTACGCCTTCCGCGTGGCGGGCAGCACCGAACTGGCGGAGGATGCGGTGCAGGAAACCTTCATGCTGCTCTACCGGGAGCTGTGTCAAGGGAAACGAATCGAGAACTGCAAGGGCTGGACGGTCTGCGTGCTCCGGCGGGAGCTCAACCGGCGCGTCCGCAGTCACAGCCTTGTTTCGAACGAGCCGCTTGATGTGCTGGACGCCATGCCCGCCGTGGTTTCGTGCCATACGAGAGTAGAGGCGGACCTGGACGATGTCTCGAGGCTCCTCTACGTTCTGACCAAACGCGAGGAAGAAGTGGTCTTGCTGCGGATGGGGGCTATGAAGTATCGCGAGATTGCTGAACAATTGAGTATCAGTCCGAAGTCGGTAAATACTCTGTTGGCGCGCGCCCTGCGAAAGCTCCGGATGGCGTCGAAGATACGGTCGAGAGAACAGGCGTTGCCAAATTATGTGGGGAGCTACACTCCGAAGACATTGCAGTGACGAGACGCTGCTCGGTCATCTCGACGGTGAACTGTCCCACCGCTCGGCGGAAGCAGCCAAGAGACACCTTGAGACCTGCTGGGAGTGTCGTACTCGTTTGGCGGACCTGGAAGAACAAGTCCAGGCGATCGCGCGCGCGTTGCGCAATGATAGCTTCCTCCATCCGGCCGAAGTGGCCAAAGCCCGGAATAGGTTCCAGGCTTGGGCGCGCGAATCCCGTCACGACACCGACCTCGCTCTCGAATTGAGATTGCTCCCCACCTCGTCGGCCAAACGGGTTCTTGCGATCTCGCTCGGCGCTGTACTGCTCCTCGCTGGATTGGGAATCTGGTTGCACGCCAGGGCCTTGCGGCCGCAATTCGGCTACGTGCTGGCTAAGGTGCAGGAGTATGAGGTCTCCCAATTCCAGGTGGGGCTGCCTGTGCGTCAGAGTTTTCGCGTCGAGATTCTGAGGCTTCGGCCGGCTCCCAGCCGAACCATGAAGCGGTTGGAAGTATGGTCGGAAGCGTTCGGCGGTCGGTTCGCCGGCCGTTGGGAAAATGAGGATGGAACATCGGCGCGCGGAGTGTTCCGGCCCGTGCCCGGGCAGGAGTACGTTTATGATCTCGCGGTGTCGCGTCACCCCGTGGCCCGAAACCAACCCGTTGTTCCGTTGCGAACCCTGGCCGACTTAGGGGCATCCGGTCTGGACCAGGAGCGGCTCGAGGCGGCCATCATCGAATGGTTGGCGAGTGGAAGGTGGCGGCCGGTTTCGTTCGCCCGGGATTTTTATCTGCTTGCCAATCAAAAGGGGGTCAGGTTGTGGGCTGAGCACGCTCGTTCGGACAGCGGGGAGCCGGTGGTTCGAGTTCTGGCACAGCTGAACACCACGCGGGGCGTGGCCGAGCTAGCGCTAGAAATGGCACCAGACTCCTACCGACCGCGGCTGCAGAGGATTCGGTTTGAGACGGCAAGCCAGACGGTCGAGTTGCGAATGATTCCGGAGCGAACCGAGAACGTGTCCAGCGAAAGGTTCGCGCAAGCCATATTCGTACCCAACCGGCCCGCCCGCCCGCCACACCGCCGATCCTCAGTGCCCTTGCCGGTCGAGGTGAGGCCTTCCGGAGTCACCGGACTGCGCTACAAAGTGCTCGCGCCGGTCGGCGCGGAAATCGAGGTCCGCTACGCGCTCCACCACATCAGGGCCTGCCTCGGGGAGCCAGTTGAGGTGCTCACGGTGCCATCGGGCCACATTCAGGTACGAGGCCTCGCCAAGAATGGCGAGCGAAAGACGCAACTGCTCGCCGCGCTGGCCGATCTGGAGTCGAAGGCCCTGATCCAGACTGACATCCTGACGATCGAGGAGGCCGCGACTGGAAGTCGGCCTGAGGGCACTCGGCAGAGAACTATCGAGCTCCAGCCCCGCAAGTTGCCAATTCATGGTTACCTGGAACGATACTTTGAGGAGCGTCTCGCGACGTTTCCACCTGACGAAAGCGGTAGGAATGTTGATCGAATGATAGCGGAGCTGTCCAACGAGGCGGTCTCGCTGTCGGAGAGTATCATGGCCGAGGCTTGGAGCCTCCGCCGCCTGGCGGAGCGGTACGGAAGGACGCGCACCACCGATCTGCCCCCACAGGCCCGCTGGCTGTTGGAGGTCATGTTTCGAGATCACATCAGCGCGATAGAGCAGAAGACCCAACAAACTCGCCAGCGGCTGGAGCCCGCGATATCCTATATCGCCCAACAGAACGGTTCGCTGCTGTTTTCGGAGCCGGATTCT
>Ga0187893_10009092_pt1 | contig 15409 bp, 13 predicted proteins | sample MA1701074metaG_FD_139574 | JGI IMG/M metagenome (GOLD analysis project Ga0187893, IMG submission 139574) | White microbial mat communities from a basaltic lava cave in the Kipuka Kanohina Cave System on the Island of Hawaii, USA - MA170107-4 metaG ... | reverse complement strand
GGCGCGGGCAAGTCACACCTGTTGCGGGCGATCGCCGCGGCGAGCTGCGAGCGCGCGCCCGAGGACGCCGTCCGCTACCGCGGCGCGGAGCAGCTCTCGCTCGATCTGGTGAGTGCGATCGCGAGCGAAGACCTGGCCGCATTCCGCGACGACCTGCTCGCCTCGCGCATGCTCCTGCTCGACGACGTGCACGCGCTGCACGGCCGCGAGGCGACCCAGGAAGAGCTCGTCCAGACGCTCGAGGCGCTCGAGCAGCGCGGGGTTCCGGTGGCGGTCGCGCTGGCGAAGCCGCCCGAGCGCTGCACCGGCCTGATCGAGCCGCTGCGCCGCCGGCTCGGCCAGCTCGAGCAGCTCGAGGTCCGGCCGCCCGAATGGGAGACCCGGCTCGCGATCGTCCTGGCGCGCACCCGCAGCTGGGGGGTGGAGCCCAAGCCCGCCGTCGCCGAGCTCCTGGCCAGCCGGCTGCGCGGCAACCTGGCTCAGCTCGACGTGCTGCTCACGCGGCTCCTGACCCAGTCGTCGTGCAGCCACGCGCTCGGCGACATCGCGGCGGTCAAGCACCTGTTGAGCCACACCAGCGACCCGCTGATCCGGGTCACGCCCGAGGACGTCCTGGCCGCGGTCGCGCAGCAGTTCAACGTCCGGCCGCGCGACCTGCGGTCGTCGAGCCGCAGCCCGCGCATCACCACGCCGCGCCAGATCGCGATGTACCTGGTGCGCCGCCACTGCGGGCTTTCGTACCCCGAGATCGGCCGGCGCTTTGCCAAGCACCACACCACCGCGCTCCACTCCGACCGCGTGGTGCAGCAGCAGCTGGGCGAGAACGCGAGCCTGCGCGCGGCCGTGCTGCTGGTCGAGAAGGAGCTGATGCGGCTCTCGGAAAGCGGTGGATGAGCGGTGGAGAACTCGGCCCCCGGCGGAGTTCTCCCCAGCTCTCCCCGATCCCCGACGAGCAACCGACCGGCGTCGGTGGAAAAGATCGCGAGGGCGCAGCGCGGGTTGGAGGGGTTCTCCACATTCGTGCGCTGCTCTCTCCTACTCCTGATCAACTTGTCTTAACATCAGAAGAAGAAGTGGGAGGCAGTCGGACATGAAGCTCTCGATCGAACGCGACGAGCTCCTGAAGGGACTCGGCCGCGTCCAGGCCATCGTCGAACGGCGCGCCACGATGCCGATCCTGGCCAACGTGCTGATCGAGGCGCGCGAGGACGGGCTGACGCTCGCCGCGACCGACCTCGAGGTGGCGGTGGTCGCGAACCACCCGGCCACGGTGAAGACGCCGGGCTCGGTGACGCTCGGCGCGAAGAAGCTGTACGAGATCGTGCGCGAGCTCGAGGGCCCCGAGGTCCTGCTCCACACCGACGACGGCGCGCGCGTGACGCTGACCTGCGGCCCCGCCAAGTTCGCGCTGCTCTCGACCTCGCCCGAGGAGTACCCGTCGATCGCGAGCGCCGACGGCACCGCCTTTGCGCAGGTCGACACCGCGCTCGTCTCCGAGCTGATCGACCACACGCTCTACGCCACCTCGAGCGACGAGACCCGCTACAACCTGAACGGCGTGTTCGTCGAGAGCAGCGACGGCAAGCGCATCCGCTTCGTCGCCACCGACGGCCACCGGCTGGCGATGATCGAGCGCGCCGTGCCGACCGCGGTCAGCTTCCTGTCGAAGGGCATCATCGTGCCGCGCAAGGGCGTGGCCGAGATCCGCAAGCTGTGCGACGAGGGCGAGGGCGCGGTCGACCTGGGGCTGGGCGACGGCTTCCTGATGGTGCGCCGCCCCGACCTCCTGCTGACCACTCGGCTGATCGACGGCGAGTTCCCGAACTACCGTCAGATCCTGCCCAAGGGCCACAAGGTGCGCCTCTTGGTCGACCGCGAGCGCCTGCAGCACGCGGTGCGGCGCATCGCGCTGATGGCCCACGAGCGCTCGCGCGGCTTCCGCTTCGTGCTCTCCGAGGGGCAGATCGACCTCTCCGCCAGCAATCCGGACCTCGGCGAGGCGCGCGAGATCCTTCCGCTCGAGTACCAGGGCGAGCGTTTCGAGACCGCCTTCAACGCGCGCTACGTGCTCGACGTGCTCGGCGCGATGAGCGCGAAGGAAGTCAGTCTCGAGCTCTCCGAGGAGCTCAGCCCGGCGCAATTCCGGCCCGCGGACGACCCGGACGAGATCGCCGTGATCATGCCCATGAGGCTCTAGCCGAGCGCCTGGCTCTGGGCTAGTTTTCCGAGCGATTGCAGCACCTTGCGGCGCAAGGGCCCCCTGTGTTGGGCGGGTCGTGGCCGGCGCCAACGCAGGGCAAGTCCAGGGTTCCAGTCCTACCCCGCTGAAGCGTCGAAGCGGTCCCGAGGGGCGAAGCAAGAACTTATGAGCGAGTACGATGCGAGATCCATCGAGGTTCTCGAGGGTCTCGATCCGGTCCGCAAGCGGCCGGCGATGTACATCGGGTCGACCGGCCCCGCCGGGCTGCACCACCTGGTCTACGAGGTGGTCGACAACTCGATCGACGAGGCCGTAGCCGGCTTCTGCGACACGATCCGCGTCACCATCCACACCGACAGCTCGGTCACGGTCGAGGACAACGGCCGCGGCATCCCGGTCGACCCGCACGCCAAGCTCGGCCGGCCCGCCGCCGAGGTCGTGATGACGACGCTGCACTCGGGCGGGAAGTTCTCGAACAAGGCGTACAAGGTCTCGAGCGGCCTGCACGGCGTGGGCGTGTCGTGCGTGAACGCGCTCTCCGACAAGCTCGATCTCGAGATCAAGAAGGACGGCAAGGTCTACCAGCAGCGCTACGAGCGCGGCGTGCCGCAGGACGACCTGCACACCGTCGGCACCACCGACAAGACCGGCACCAAGATCACCTTCCACCCGGATCCCAAGATCTTCGAGGTCACGGAGTACAGCTTCGACACGCTCGCCAACCGGCTGCGCGAGCTGTCGTTCCTGAACGCCGGCATCCGCATCCAGCTCGAGGACGAGCGCAGCGGCAAGAAGCACGAGCTGCACTACGAGGGCGGGATCGCGTCGTTCGTCGAGTACCTGAACCGCGGCACGGTGGCGCTGCACCCGGTGATCTTCCTGTCGGGCGACCGCAGCTACGAGCAATCGACCGGCGACGGCATGGTCACCACCGACGTGCACATCGAGATCGCGCTCCAGTACAACGACGGCTACAACGAGAGCGTCTACAGCTTCGCCAACAACGTGAACACGATCGAAGGCGGAGCGCACCTGACCGGCTTCCGCAACGCGCTGACCCGCGGCCTGAACAAGTGGATCGCGGGCCACATGAACGAGAAGGAAGCCGTCACCGCGACCGGCGAGGACACGCGCGAGGGGCTCGCCGCGGTCGTGTCCGTGAAGCTCTCGCACCCGCAGTTCGAGGGTCAGACCAAGTCGAAGCTCGGGAACAGCGAGGTCACCGGCCTGGTCGCGAACCTGGTCTACGACTCGCTGTCGGCGTACCTCGAGGAGAACCCGGCCGCCGCGAAGACGATCGCGGCGAAGTGCGGCGAAGCGGTGCGCGCGCGCGAGGCGGCGCGCAAGGCGCGCGAGCTCACGCGCCGCAAGGGCGCGCTCGACGGCGCGAGCCTGCCGGGCAAGCTCGCCGACTGCCAGGAGCGCGATCCCGCCAAGGCCGAGCTGTTCATCGTCGAGGGCGACTCCGCAGGCGGCACCGCGAAGCAGGGCCGCGACCGCGCGAACCAGGCGATCCTGCCGATCCGCGGCAAGCTCATCAACGTCGAGAAGGCGCGGCTCGACCGCATGCTCGCCAACAACGAGATCCAGACCATGATCGCGGCGCTCGGCGTCGGCATCGGCGAGGACTTCGACGCCAGCAAGCTCCGCTACCACAAGGTCATCCTGATGACCGACGCCGACGTCGACGGCTCGCACATCCAGACGCTCTTGCTCACGTTCTTCTTCCGGCACATGCCGGAGCTGATCGGGCGCGGGAACCTCTATCTCGCGCAGCCGCCGCTCTACAAGTTGAAGCGCGGCAAGAGCGAGCAGTACGTGCAGACCGACGCCGATCTCTCGCAGCACCTGCTCGGCATCGGCCTGTCCGAGGCGCAGGTGTTCGCGGCGGGCCAGGACTCGGCGCTGCTCGAGCCGACGCTGCGCCAGCTGCTCGCCGATGCGCAGCGCTGCGAGCGCGTGGCCAGCGCCATGGAGCGCCGCTCGATCGACTCGCGCCTGGTCGAGGCGGCCGCGGCCTCGGGCCTGACCGCCGCCGAGACGTTCGCAGAACAGGCGGCGCGGGGCGCGTTCGAGCAGAAGCTCACCGGCTACCTCGAGCGCGCGTACCCCGAGACGCTGCCGATCGAGGTCAGCTGGCGCCACGACGAGGAGCACAGCCGCCACGTCCCGACCGTGCGCATGACGCAGGCCGTGGTGCAGCGCGTGCTCGAGCTCGACGAGACGCTGATCGAATCACCGGACTACCAGCGCTTCGTCTCGCTCGCGGCGCACACGCGCGACGTCGGCGCGGGCCCGTATCGCCTGGCGACGAACGGCGACACGCGCGAGATCCCGACGCCGCGCGCGCTGCTCGCCGCGCTGCTCGAGCTCGCGAGCAAGGGCCAGTACATCCAGCGCTACAAGGGCCTCGGCGAGATGAACGCCGAGCAGCTCTGGGAGACCACCATGGACCCGGCGCGCCGCGTGCTCCTCCAGGTGCACGTCGAGGACAAGCCCGAAGCCGAGCAGACCTTCAGCATCCTGATGGGCGACCTGGTCGAGCCGCGCAAGGACTTCATCGAGAAGAACGCGCTCGACGTCGTGAACCTCGACATCTGAGCGGGGACGCATGTCCGACACCCCAGAGACGCCAGAGACCCCCGCGCTGCCGCCGGTGAACCCGCCGACGCCGGTGGCGATCGAGGACGAGATGCGCCGCTCGTTCCTCGACTACTCGATGTCGGTGATCATCAGCCGCGCGCTGCCCGACGTGCGCGACGGCCTGAAGCCCTCGCAGCGCCGGATCCTGGTCACCTTCAACGACCTGAACCTGGCCTCGGACCGGCCGTACCGGAAGTGCGCCAAGATCTCCGGCGACGTCTCGGGCAACTACCACCCGCACGGCGAGGCGGTGGTCTACCCGTCGCTGGTGCGGCTCGCCCAGCCGTTCTCCATGCGCTACCCGCTGGTCGACGGCCAGGGCAACTTCGGCTCGATCGACGGCGATCCGCCCGCGGCCATGCGCTACACCGAAGCGCGTCTCACGCGCATCGCCGGCGAGATGCTCGCCGATCTCGAGCGCGAGACCGTCGACTACGTCCCGAACTACGACAACACGCGCACGGAGCCGGTGGTCCTGCCGACCCGGCTACCGAACCTGATCGTGAACGGCTCGTCGGGCATCGCGGTCGGCATGGCCACGAACATCCCGCCGCACAACATCGGCGAGACCGTCGACGCGCTCGTGCTGCTCGCGCGCAACCCGCGCGCCTCGCTCGAAGACCTGATGGAGAAGCTGCCGGGTCCGGACTTCCCGACCGCCGCGCGCATCCACGGCTCGGCGCAGATCCGCGAGGCCTATCGTACGGGCCGCGGCCTGCTCACGGTGCGCGCGCGCGCGGAGCTGGAGGAAGCGCGCGGCGGCCGGCAGCGGATCGTCGTCGACGAGATCCCGTACCTGGTCAACAAGGCTTCGATGATCGAGAAGATCGCGGAGCTGGTGCGCGACGGCCGGATCGACGGCATCTCCGACGTGCGCGACGAAAGCGACCGGCGCGGCATGCGCGTGGTCATCGAGCTGAAGAAGGACGCCGACGACCAGGTCGTGCTGAACCAGCTGTTCAAGCTCACGCCGATGCAGACCACGTTCGGCGTGAACATGGTCGCGCTGGTGCGCAACCGCCCGCAGACGCTCGGGCTGGTCGCGCTGCTGCAGCACTTCCTCGACTTCCGGCGCGAGGTCGTGCGCCGCCGCGCGGCCTACGACCTGCGCCAGGCCGAGGCGCGCGCGCACATCCTGGAAGGCTTCGCGATCGCGCTCGACCAGCTCGACGCGGTGATCGCGCTGATCCGCGCGAGCCAGAGCCCGGCCGAGGCGCGCGACGGCCTGCAGTCGCAGTTCCAGCTCTCCGAACGCCAGGCGCAGGCGATCCTCGAGCTGCGCCTGCAGCGGCTGACCGCGATGGAGCGCCAGAAGATCCTCGACGAGCTCGCCGACGTGCGCGCGAGGATCGAGGAGCTCAAGGCCCTGCTCGCGAGCGATCAGCTCGTCACCGACAAGATCGTCGAGGAGCTGACCGAAATCCGCGACAAGTACGCCGACCCGCGCCGCACCGAGCTCGCGCCACCGGTCGAGGACTTCACCACCGAGGACCTGATCGCGGAAGAGGACATGGTGGTCACGATCACCCACCGGGGTTACGCCAAGCGCCTCCTGCCGCGCAACTACCGCGCCCAGAAGCGCGGCGGGAAGGGCAAGGTCGCGACCGCCACCACCGACGACGATTTCGTCAACACCGTGTTCGTCGCCTCGACGCACGCGTACCTCTTGTGCTTCACGAACAAGGGGCGCGTGCACTGGCTGAAGGTATTCGAGCTGCCCGAGCTCTCGCGCGCGGCCAAGGGCAAGGCGCTGATCAACCTGCTGCAGTTGGCGGAGGGCGAGCGGATCGAGGCGATCCTGCCCGTGCGCGACTTCGGCGAGGGCGGCTTCGTCGTGCTCGCGACGCGCCACGGCACGATCAAGAAGACCGAGCTCGAGCAGTTCTCCAACCCGCGCCGCGGCGGCATCATCGCGATCAACATTGCCGACGAGGACGAGCTGATCGCGGCCGCGCGCACGAAGGCCGGCGACCAGATCCTGCTCGCCACGCAGGACGGCAAGTCGATCCGCTTCAACGAGGACCAGGTGCGCGCGATGGGCCGCTCGGCCACCGGCGTGCGCGGCATCTCCACGCGCGAGGGCGACGCCACCGTCGGCATGGAGGTGCTCCGGCCCGGCAAGACCATCCTCACCGTCAGCGAGAACGGCTTCGGCAAGCGCACGCCGCTCGACGACTACCGCGAACAGAACCGCGGCGGCCAGGGCATCATCACGATCAAGACCAGCGAGCGGAACGGGCAGGTGGTCGGGATCATGCAGGTCGACGATCGCGACGAGATCATGCTGATCACGAGCGGCGGCAAGATGATCCGCACGCGCGTCGCCGAGATCCCGACCATGAGCCGCAACACCCAGGGCGTGCGCCTGATGGAGCCCTCCGAGGGCGAGCGCGTGGTGTCGGTCGCCAAGCTGGGCGAGGAAGACGAGGTCGAAGGCGAGTGAGCACCGCGCGCTCCAGAGAGCTTCTCGAGCGCGCGAGTGCGGTGATCCCCGGCGGTGTCAACAGCCCGGTGCGCGCGTTCGGCTCGGTCGGCGGGCAGGCGCGTTTCATCCGCGAAGCGTCCGGCGCCGAGATCGTCGACGAGGACGGCAACCGCTACATCGACTACGTCGCGTCCTGGGGCGCGATCCTGCTCGGCCACGCGCACCCGGCCGTGCTCGACGCGGTCGCGCGCGCCGCCGCGCGCGGCACGAGCTTCGGCGCGCCGACCGAGGCCGAGATCGCGCTCGCCGAACGCGTGTGCGCGCTCGTGCCGTCGATCGAGATGCTGCGGCTCGTCTCGTCCGGAACCGAGGCGACCATGAGCGCGATCCGGCTGGCGCGCGGCGCGACCGGGCGCGAGCGGATCCTGAAGTTCGACGGCTGCTACCACGGCCACCCCGACCACATGCTCGCCGCCGCGGGCTCCGGCGTGGCCACGCTCGGCATCCCCGGCACCGACGGCGTGCCGCGCGCCGCCGTCGCCGACACGATCGTGCTTCCGTTCAACGACCTCGGCGCGGTCGAGCAGCTGTTCGGCGCGCGCGGCGCCGAGATCGCCGCGGTGATCGTCGAGCCGGTCGCCGCGAACATGGGCCTGGTGCTGCCCGCCGACGGATTCCTGGCCGGCCTGCGCGCGGTCTGCGATCGCCATGGCGCGCTGCTCATCTTCGACGAGGTGATCACCGGCTTCCGAGTCGCGCTCGGCGGCGCGCAGGAGCGCTTCGGCGTCGACCCGGACCTCTCGACGTTCGGGAAGGTGATCGGCGGCGGCCTCCCGGTCGGCGCGTACGGCGGGCGGCGGGACCTCATGCAGCGCATGGCGCCGGTCGGCCCGGTCTACCAGGCGGGCACGCTGTCGGGGAATCCGCTCGCAACCGCGGCGGGCCTCGCCGTACTCACGCTCGCCGCCGAGCCGGGCGTCTACGACAAGCTCGAGGCCCGCGCGGCGACGCTCGCGAACGGCTTCGCCCGGCTCGCGCGCGAGGCCGGCGTGCCGTTCACCGCGAGCGCGCTCGGCGGGCTGTTCGGGTTCTTCTTCCACCCCGGTCCCGTGCGCAGCTATGCCGACGCCCAGAAGTCGGACGCGCGCGCGTTCCGGGCCTTCTTCCACGCCATGCTCGAGCAGGGCGTGTACCTGGCGCCCTCGCCGTTCGAGGCCGGGTTCCTCACGCTCGCCCACCGCGAGCGCGAGCTCGACCGCACGCTCGAAGCCGCGCGCGGCGCGTTCGCACAGGTGCCGCGGTGACCGAGCCGCGTCCGAATCGCCCGGCGGGCCGCGGCCCCAAGCTCGCGACCGTGCGCATGGGGCGCGGGATCGAGGTCGCCTGGGAGGCCGCGCTCTCGGTCGTGCTCGGCGCGGTGCTCGGGATCTACGCGGACCGCTGGCTCGACACCTCGCCGTGGCTGCTCATGGTCTTCCTGGCGCTCGGCGCGATCGTCGCGTTCCGGCGCCTGCTCGCCTACGGCAAGCGCGCCGCGAAGGACGCAGAGCCGCCGCCACAGTGACGAAGCGCAGCGCTTCGTTGCACGCCAAGTACTCGATCGTGCTCGCGCTTGCAATCGCAGGGGCGATTCCGTATGGATGGCGCGCCGTTTGGAGCACGGCCTTGGGCGGAGGCATACAACTCTTGAATCTCAGCCTGCTGGAACGCGGCGTGCGCGCCGTGCTCTCGGCCGGCGCCGCGTCGGGAAACGCGGTTGCGCTCGCCCAGGTCACTCTGCTCGTTCGAACCGTCCTCTTCTTCACCGCGGTGATCTACGTGCTCGCATTCACCCCTGCACAGCCACTCCCGTTCCTGGCCGGTCTGCTCGTGATCGTGCCCGCCGCGCTGTGGCATGGGCTCGCGCGGCCGCGGCCGGCGGACGCGCCGTGAGCCACCCCCCGTCGGTGTTCGACGCCTTCGAGGCGTCCGTCTCGGTGCTGATGCAGTCGGTGATCGCCGGCATGCTACTGACGCTCTTGATCGCCTGGCGCGTGCGCGCGAGCCTCGGCCCCGACGCGGTGATCCCGGACGCGCGCTTCAGCTTGCGCAACTTCTTCGAGATCATGTTCGAGGGCATCGCCTCGCTCGCCCACGACGCGATCGGCCACGACTGGAAGAAGTACATGCCGCTGCTCGCCACGCTCGGCACGTTCATCCTGATCGGGAACCTGATGGGGATCGTGCCCGGCCTGGGCGGCCCGACCTCCTACGTCGAGACCAACCTGTCGTGGGCGATCGTCTCGGTGATGACCGCCGAGATCGCCGCGATCCGCGCGAACGGCGTCGCCGGCTGGCTCAAGCACATGGCGCCGGGCCCGATCTGGATGGCCCCGCTGATGCTCCCGATCGAGCTCTTCAGCCACCTGATCCGCTTCGTCTCGCTCACCATCCGTCTCACCGCCAACATGTTCGCGGACCACACGCTGGCGGCGATCTTCATCGGCTTCGGCGGGGTGATCTCGCTGTTCGTGCCCTGGATCGTGCTCGGTCTCGGGGTCTTCATCTGCTTCGTGCAGGCGTTCATCTTCACCTTCCTCACCATGCTCTACATCGGGATGGGTCTCGAGGAAGCTCACTAGAAAGGGAGTAGCGATGCGTGCGTTCGTGTTCGTTGCGGCCGTGTTGGCCATGGCTCTGTCGCCCGACCTGGCCTTCGCGCAGGACGCCGGCGGCGGCTCGGGTTGGGGGATCGCGATCGGCTCCGGCCTCGCGATCGGGCTCGCCATTCTGGGCGCGGGCATCGGCCAGGGTCTGACCGCGGCGAACGCGGTGTCGGGCATCGCGCGCAACCCCGGCGCGGCCGGCGTGATCCAGACGCCGATGATCATCGGCCTCGCGCTGATCGAGTCGATCGCGCTGCTCGCCTTCGTCATCGCGTTCCTGATCCAGGGCAAGATCTGAGGGGAGGCCGCCGGCGGCGGCGCTCCGTTCTCGGCCTCGCGCCCGGGCGTTCACAGGAGCGCCCGGGCGCGTTCGTGTTTCGCGCGGTTGCGTCTGGCACGCGCGTTGCTCTGTCCATGTCGCGGGTGGAACGGAGCGCCCCGATTACGGGACCGGGGGCTCCGGAAAGCCCGTGCCGGGTGGGGAACGGGGAAAGGCGCGCGATCAACGGGGTGAGGCGCGCGCATTCCCCATCCGGCAGTCGTTCGGTCACACTTCGGACGTGGCGGTGCGCGGCAAGTTCCTGGTGCTCGAGGGCATCGACGGCTCGGGCAAGAGCGAGCAGTGCCGGCGGCTGTGCGCCTGGCTCGAGACGCGCGGACACCGCGTGGTGTCGACGCGCGAGCCGACCGACGGCCCGTTCGGCCGTCGCTACCGCGAGTGGGCGCGCGGCGCGTTCGAGGCCACGCCCGACGAAGTGCTCGGCTTCTTCCTCGAGGACCGCCGCGAGCACCTGAAGGGCGTCGTGCTGCCCGCGCTCGAGCGCGGCGAGATCGTGGTCTGCGATCGCTACAAGGACTCGTCGCTCGCCTACCAGGCCGCGCAGGGCATCGACCGCGCGCGGCTCGGCGCGCTGTTCGGCGCCCGCGAGTTCCTGGCGCCGGACCTCGTGCTGTGGCTGCGCGTGCCGATCGCGGTGGCGATGGAGCGCATGGGCGAGCGCGCGTCGGAGCGTTTCGAGCGCGCGGAGTTCCTGGCGCGGGTCGACGCCGAGTACGCGCGGCTCGGGCTCGAGGCGATCGACGCGGACGCGCCGGTCGAGGTCGTGGAGCGCGCGATCCGCGCGCGCGTCGAGCTCGCGCTGGGATGAGCGGCGAGACGCTCGTCGAGTGGATCGGCGCCGGCGCCGGGCTCGCCTGCGTCTGGCTGCTCGCGCGCGCCAGCATCTGGAACTGGCCGGTCTCGATCCTGAACACCGTGCTCTACTTCGCGGTGTTCCTGCGCGCGGGGCTGTACGCCGAGTCGGCGCTGCAGGTGGTGTTCACGGCGCTCGGCGTGTACGGCTGGTGGAGCTGGCGCTACGGCGGCGCGGCGGGCTCCGAGCTGCCGATCCGGCGCGCGGCGCCGCGCGAGGCGTGGATCGCCGCGGGGCTCGCGCTCGCGGGCGTCGCGCTCTCGGCGCTCGTGCTCGTGAGCGCCACCGACTCGACCGTGCCGGTCTGGGACTCGAGCGTGCTCGTGCTCTCGCTGGTCGCCACCTTCGCGCAGGCGCGCAAGGTGCTCGAGTCGTGGTGGGTGTGGATCCTGGTCGACCTGATCTCGGTTCCGCTCTATCTGACGCGCGAGCTCTACCCGACCGCGCTGCTCTACACGCTGTACCTCGCGCTGTGCGTGGTGGGGCTGCGCCGCTGGATCGCGTTGCTGCGCGCGCAGACCGCGGCATGAGCGCCCGGCCGCTGCGCGCCGTGATCGCCGGCGCCGAGTCGACCGGCAAGACCACGCTGGCGCAAGACCTGTGCGCGGCCCTGCGCGCGCGCGGTGGCGCGTTCGCGGCGACGCGCTGGGTGGCCGAGTACGGGCGCGACTACACCTACGAGAAGCTGGCGCGCGAGGGCGGGCCCGACGGCCGGATGGAGGCGCTGGTCTGGACGACCGCGGACTTCGTCGCGATCGCGCGAGAGCAGAACGCGCTCGAGGCGCGCGCCGCGGCCGACACCGGCCCCGTATTGGTTTGCGACACCGACGCGTTCGCGACTGCGATCTGGCACCAGCGCTACCTCGGCGCACGCGCGCCCGAGGTCGAGGCGCTCGCGCTCACTGCGCCCTCGCTCTACCTGCTCACGCACCACGACGACGTCGCCTTCGAGTCCGACGAGATCCGCGACGGGGAGCGCTTCCGCGCCTGGATGACCGAGACGTTCGTCGAGCGCCTGCACAGCACTCCCCATCGACTGGTGTTCGTGCGCGGCCCGCGCGAGCAGCGTGTCGCCGCGGCGCTGGCCGCGATCGACGGCCGGTTGGCCGGGCACGCGAATCTGCGCGAGCAGTAGCAAGGCGACGCGCGGCGGCCGACCTCCTCGACGATCACTCCTTGAAGGGAGCGGCGTTGACTGCGCTATCGAGCGGTAGGACGTATTGCAGGCCGATGTAGGTTTGCCAGCCGGTTTCGGTCTTGAAGTTGTCATCGCCCTCGGGGTTCTTGATCTGGGTTCCATACTGGACGTACGCACTGATGGTGAAGGGGTCGACGATGGCGCGCCGCCACCACTCCCTCTCCCGATAGGCTTTCATGTTGGCTAGTGCGGCGCCGCTATCTGGGGCGAAGTAGGGCCCGAGGAAGTAGAGATCGCGCAGCACCTTCTTGTCTACGAATCCCGCTCTCGCGTAGGCGATGCTGTGGTCGTCGATTTCCACCGGCGTCGTTGTGCCGGGTCCACCGGTTGTCGCTTCGTTCCCTGTGTAGGCCGCCCTTCCCTCGAAGCGAGCTCCGGAAAGGATGAGGTTGGTCCAGCGATCCGCGTAGTACCTGTCGTCGCTTTCAGCCTGCTTGCTAGCTCCGACAAGATCCAGGCAGGCGCGCAAGGTTGGAAGGGAGGCTGCTGGATTGAGCTTGTCGCATTCAGGCTTGGGTACCTGTGCGCCGCTGTTCTGCGCGAAGAGACAGATGAGGCTACCGACGATGGCGAGTGAGACTTGGTGACCGGAGGGCATGGTTGTCTCCCATGTGTGCGAGGTGCGAGAGTCTACCTCGCGGTGACAGGACGCCGACGGTTCGGGCAGTCAGTGATCGGCGGCGCTCGAATCCGATCGACTCGTGACGTACAGCAGCCCGAACCCGATCGCGGTCAGCAGCGCCGCGCCGGCGACCCACTCGACGGGCGTGTGCGGTGCCGAGGTGTCGTCGAAGCCGGCCAGGCCGAAGAGCTGATACTGCGCGCCGAGCGTGATCGCGCCGGTCAGCGCGTGCAGCGCGAGCGGCGGCCACAGCGAGCCCGAGGCCTGGCGCAGCACGCCGAGCACGAGCGCGTTCGCGAACGCCGGCGGCAGGCCCCACAGGCCCGCGAACACCAGCCCGCTCGCGGTCGCGGAGAACAGCGCGGTGAGCAGCACGCCCGGCGTGACCCCGACCCGCGCCACCGCGAGCGGCTGCAGGATGCCGCGAAAGAACAGCTCGTAGGCGAGCGGAAACACGACCAGCTGGATGATCGCGAGCGTCGCGCCGAGAAAGGGCTGCGCCTCCGTGCCGGCTTCGGCGGCGGCCTCCGCCGGCTCGGGCAGCGGGAAGAACACCTTCACCCAGTTGTCGAGCTCGCTCGAGACCACCACCGACGACGCGAGCAGGAGCACGGCGAGCCACGCGATCGCGGGCGGGCGCACGAGCGCGAGCTCCTCGAGCGGCGGGCGCTGGAAGCGCGCGGCGCACAGCGCGATGATGCCGGTGTAGGCGAGCAGCGCGCCCATGCCCACGACCGGCAGCGTGCCCCGGAAGCCGACCGAGAGCAGCAGCAGCACCGACAGCATGTGCACGAGCGGCGCGAGCATCGCCAGGATGAAGGCGAGCTCGAACGTGAGCGGCGGCCGGGGGCCGGAGTCGGAGCCGCCGGGATCGGGGATCATGCCCCGAACAGGATCGGCCGCAGCGCCGCACCCGTGTAGGAGAGCGGATTGTTCGCGACCTCCTCGGGCGTGCCGGTCGCGATCACCTCTCCGCCCTTGTCGCCGCCCTCGGGTCCGAGGTCGATGATGTGGTCGGCGGTCTTGATGACGTCGAGGTTGTGCTCGATCACGACCACGGTGTTGCCGCGCTCGACGAGCTGCGTGATCACATCGAGCAGCTTCTCGACGTCGGCGAAGTGGAGCCCCGTGGTCGGCTCGTCGAGGATGTACATGGTGCGGCCGGTCGCGCGCTTCGAGAGCTCCTTGGCGAGCTTGATGCGCTGCGCCTCGCCGCCCGAGAGCGTGGTCGCCTGCTGGCCGAGGTGCACGTAGCCGAGCCCCACCTCCGCGAGCGTCGCGAGCCCGTTCGACACGCCGGGGATGTGCTCGAGGAACTCGTGCGCCTCGTCGACTGTCATCTCCAGCACGTCGGCGATCGACTTGCCCTTGTACTTCACCTCGAGCGTCTGCGGGTTGTAGCGCCGGCCCTGGCACTCCTCGCAGGTCACGTACACGTCGGGCAGGAAGTGCATCTCGATGCGCAGGATGCCGTCGCCCTGGCAGGCCTCGCAGCGCCCGCCCTTCACGTTGAACGAGAACCGGCCCGGCGCGTAGCCGCGCTGCCGGCTCTCGGGCAGCTGCGTGAACAGGTCGCGGATGCCGGTGAAGATCCCGGTGTAGGTGGCGGGGTTCGAGCGCGACGTGCGGCCGATCGGGTCCTGCGACACGTCGATCACCTTGTCGAGGTGCTTCAGCCCGTCGATCTTCTTGTGCCGGCCGGGCTTGTCCTTGGCGTCGAACAGCTCGTGCGCGAGCGCCTTGTACAGCGTGTCGTTGATCAGCGTGGACTTGCCGCTGCCCGAGACGCCGGTCACCACGGTCAGCACGCCGAGCGGGATGCGCACGGTCACGTCGCGCAGGTTGTTCTCGCTCGCGCCGACGATGGTCACGAACTTGTCCGAGCCCGGGCGGCGCAGGTTCGGCACGCGGATCTTGCGCGCGCCGGACAGGAACTGCCCGGTGAGCGAGCGCTTGTTCGCGACGATCTCTGCGGGCGGACCCTCGGCCACGACCTCGCCGCCGTGGCGGCCCGCGCCCGGGCCCATGTCGATCACCCAGTCGGCGGCGCGGATCGTCTCCTCGTCGTGCTCGACCACGATCACGGTGTTGCCGGTGTCGCGCAGCGAGACGAGCGTGCGCAGGAGCCGCTCGTTGTCGCGCGCGTGCAGGCCGATCGACGGCTCGTCTAGGATGTACAGCACGCCGGCGAGCGCGGAGCCGACCTGCGTCGCGAGCCGGATGCGCTGGCTCTCGCCGCCCGAGAGCGTGCCGGCCGTGCGGTCGAGCGTCAGGTACTCGAGGCCGACGTTCTCGAGGAACGTGAGCCGCTCGCGGATCTCGCGCAGCAGCCGCTCCGCGATCAAGAGGTCCTGCTTGCCGAGCTTCAGGCCCGCGAAGAACTGCACCGCCTGCGCGACCGACAGCGCGCACGCCTTCGGCAGCGCGGTCGCGCCCACGAACACGTTGCGCGCCTCGGGCCGCAGCCGCGCACCCGCGCACGC
>Ga0187893_10009090_pt1 | contig 15410 bp, 17 predicted proteins | sample MA1701074metaG_FD_139574 | JGI IMG/M metagenome (GOLD analysis project Ga0187893, IMG submission 139574) | White microbial mat communities from a basaltic lava cave in the Kipuka Kanohina Cave System on the Island of Hawaii, USA - MA170107-4 metaG ... | reverse complement strand
GCACTCCAAAGCCAGCTCGAGCTGGAATAGCCGATCGTTCCCCTACACGAGTACGCCGCTGAACACGACGCGCGCTGGGCCGCACATTTCGATTCCGAGCGAAGGATCGCCGGGAACCAGGATGTCCAACGTTCCACCAGGAAGACGCACGTGCGTCTCGCCGGGCTCAATTGCGCCGCAGCGAACGGCCGCAACCGCACTTGCGCATGCTCCTGTGCCGCACGCTCGAGTGATGCCGACGCCTCGTTCCCATACCCAAACGGTGAGGCTGCCGTCGTCTTCGCAGCGCACGAATTCGACGTTCGTGCCGCCCGGAAACACTGCGTCGATCTCGATGGCAGGGCCGAGACTTCGCGCGAGCTGCTCCGGATCATCGTCTTTGCCGACGAACGTCACTGCGTGGGGATTGCCCAACGAGATCGCATGGAAACGACGTGTCGTGGCGGCGGCCTCGACCTCACCCAGGTTCTTGGCTGCCCCCATGTCCACGGCTACATGTCCACGTGTGCCCGCGTGCTCCGACGACAGCACTCGACAACGCTTTTGCCCGGCATCGCTTTCGATGCCGAGCGCCCGCATTCCGAGTCGATGGCCGACGAACAGCGCGGCACAGCGGATTCCGTTGCCACACATTTCGGGTCGGGAACCATCGTGATTGATCACGATCATCTTGGCCTGGGCGCCGGGATCGGAGCTCGGGCCGACCAGCAACAAGCCGTCCGCACCGATGCCCGTGCGCCGATCGCAAAGCCTGGGTGCCTCACGCGCGAACCATGACAAGGAGCTTTCGATCGCGGCCGTGCTCTCGACCAGGCGATCCACGAGGATGAAATCGTTTCCGAGTCCCTCGACTTTGTGAAACGACAGCGCGGGCTTCATGAAAGCCATCGTGACCGCCGCCGCGCCGGTTTTCAACGAGACACCACCAAGGTCGCCTACGGTGGGATGCAAGCGGGAATTTCTGCGTCAGCGTTGGCAACACGAGCCCGACGAGCACGTGTACATTGTGCCGAGGGCGGTGGCGTGCTCGACTTTTCGCCGTAGATCGACTTGATTCCGGCGACGTCGTCGGAATGTAACGAGCGGCGTACGCCGCCGTAGCTGGCAAACATGCAGGATCCGTTGACATTGGAATGCCCGAGCCCGAGCCCATGTCCGAGCTCGTGTACGAATACCGTCCGTGCGTCCACGGAGGTTCCTCCCCAAGAGCGATCGGCGTCCATGAGCATGTCGAACTCGGGACGCGTCGACGTGTAGGTGACACCGAGGACGTTGGCCGTGGCGATGGCTTTCCATCCCACGTCGTTGTTGCCGTCGTGGCGTTGAGTTCCACATTCCGCGGCGAGGGACGGACAGCGCGTCGTGGCGCCGCCATCCAAGAACACGAAGTTTGCGCCGGCGTTGCTCCATGTGGCCGCCGCTTCGTTGACACCTGTGCCGTTGGTTGGCTGATTGCTGGCGTTGTAGAAATACTTCGCCTGGCCCGTGCTGAACTTATGACCAATTTTGCTGAAGCGAAAATCCTGGTCGTGATCCCAGCCGATGTATTCCGCGTTCGGCATGAAATCCGCAAACGTACGCGCGGCAAAGGTGTCGATATCGTCCTCTTCGGTGGGCACCTCCATGATGACTTCCACGAGCACGTCTTCATGGTCGACTTGGACGAAGCCATCCACGTGGATGATGTGGGTTCGCTCGGACGTCGACTCGTCGCTTGGGCCGGTGTAACAAGCCACCACGGTCGCGACCACCAGTGAAATCACGAGCTTGGGTGCGGATGCGCGTCGGTACATGACGATCAGACCCCTTCATCGTCGGTTTTTGCGGAACGAGTCGTTTTCGTGCATGGCGTTGCCCGCACTGCATCGACGGATACCATCGTTTCCGGTGAGGCGATGGCCTCACCGCTCGAGGCTGAATTCGATGGAAAAGCGCAACTGCAGCGCCCAACCGGCCTCGTCCGAAAAATATCGCAACAAGCTCGTGTAGGTACGATAACGGTGATTGAGCAGATTGGTGCCCCGCAAATCGAGTCGCATGACGTGGCGCTTTGCGGGAAACTCGACTCCGACGCCGGCTCCGAGCAGAAAGTAGGCACCTGGAGGTGCGGCAAACTCGGCTTCGCGATCGAAGCGTCGCTGACGATCGACGAACGTGCCGGTGAGCTCGAGATAGCCGCGCGAAGACGCCTTGGAATCCGGCCAGAGATACCGTCCAGCGAGCTCGTATCGATCGCTTGGGATCAGCGTCAGAAATCGGTCATGCGTCAGATCGGTAGCTCGCACCCACGAGGCATTTCCGAGCACTTTGAACGGCAAGCCCGGAGTCAGGAGCTCGAAACGTAGCTCCGCGCCGGCGAACAGCGCGTCGGTTGGCTTGAACGCGAACGCCGGAAGCGGTCCGCGGACCGTGCAAGTGAGCGGCGCACAGTCTCCCGTTTGGGGCTCGGGGGTGAAATAGATGTAATCGTCGATGTAGTTGCTGTAACCGGAGGCTTCTGCGAACAGCCAGTCGCGGTCGTACTGCAGTGTGACGGCCGCTCCCCATGTTCGCTCGATACCGAGCCGCGAGTTTCCCAAGCTCAGGATCGGGAGCGATGGCGCAGCTCCCTGGATGAACTGCTCGTCGATCGCGGGAACCCGGGCCGACGAGTTGAGCTCCAGGCGCACATTGAGCTCGGGGGCGCTCGCGATCGGTCGTGCGAGCATGCTGGCGGTGGCCGATGGTGCATGAAACACGTGTTTGCAGTCTGCTCCACCATCGTTGGCACGCGTGCACGCGGCCTCGTCGAGGCGACCGCTCGCGCTCCGTCCGAGGTAGTCTCGTTGGTCCAGTGCGGCCGTGCGGCCAAGGGCTTCGTAGCGGCCGCCGATCTCCAGCTCCAGTCGATCGTGGACGAAGCGTTCCACCACGAACACCCCCCCTGACACCTGGCGGTAGTCGGGAATCAGGCTCGTTGCACTGCGAAACTCGTTGGTTTGGTGCGATGCATGGCCCGCGATGGTTCCCACGAGCGTCCATCGGCGTCCCAATGGCACTGCCACGTGCTCGTATCGCAGCTCGCCAGTGTGGGTTCCGAGCTGGAATGTCAATTGTGGCCCTTTCACGTGCTCGCGCACGATGTCGAACTCTCTACGGTCGTTGAATTGGTACGCATATGTTGCATGCAGCTCGCCTGCGTGACGCAGCTCGACGCGCGCACGTGCGGTCGCGACGTGATGCCAGATGTCTTGTTTCGCGCGCTCGATCGCGAATTCGGGACTGTAGCGGTCCACGCCGACAGGTCGGTTGCCCAGGGCACTGTGTTGAAACTCTTCGGGCGTCGAAATGCGCAAGCATGTGCAGATTCCGGCGCTGTTTCGCATCAGCCGATATCCTGCGATGAGATCGAAACGATCGCGGAGGTAACCGATCCGACCGCCGACGTTCCACCCGAACACGCCGGTGTTGTCCATCGGATAGTCTGGCGTCAAGGTTGCGCGATGACGCGAGATATTGGCCTCAGCCCGCCACGCCAGTCCTTTGACACGGGCAGGAGCATGATCGAGCTGGAATGCGCCGCCGCCTCCCAATGGATTGGAGTAGCCGACGGTGCTGGCCTGTCCGACCATGCCTGGCGCACGTAGTAACGGTCGCGGATCGACGAGCACGACACCACCGATCGCGTCGGAGCCGAACCGTGTCGTAGCTGCGCCTTTGATGACCGAGATCCGTCCAGCCGCGTATGGATCGACTTCAGGCGGATGGTCGAGGCCCCATTTTTGGCCCTCATGTCGAACACCATCGAATACGATCAAGTTGCGACGTCCGATCTGGCCGCGGATGACCGGCTGCGCCATACCGCCACCGGTGCTACGGAGCGTGGTGACACCAGCCATGCCCGAGATCGCGTCCGCCAAGCCTTGTCCACGCGTGCGCGCCAGTTCTGCCCCTGCGAGGTGCTCGGTGCTTCCAATCGTGTTCAGCCCCGAGTCGTGCACGACCACCACACGGTGGCTGTGGTGCTCGTGCAACGCTTGTAGTCGGATGGTCGTTCGGGTCTGTACGTCGACGAGCTCGACCACCGAGGTCGCAGCAGCGTGGTCAGGCGAAGCCGCGAACACGCGCATCGTGCCTGGACACAGTCCCTCGACACGGATGCGACCATCGTCGTTGGTTTCGCCGGTGCGCGGCTTCGCCTGACCCGAAACCTGCAGTTGGATGCGAGCGTCGGGCACGCCTTCTTCGGTATCGGCATCCACGACTCGGGCCTCCCACAGGATCGCACAAGCGGACTCGTTGGAAGCGCCTGCCGGCGCCGCCACGAGTGCCACGAGCACCGTCAACCCGCTGAAAACCAATTCGGCGTACATCGGAGCATGCACCAGGGGGGACGCTCGGTTGTCATCGAACGCTCAGCTCGAACGTGACGTCGACATCGACATTGCCCGCAAGCGCGTCGCCATTGGCGAAACGCTGTGGCAGATCCGCGGTTTTCTGTGGCTCGCCGTTTTGCTCCGGCAGGTGGCGCAGCATCACGACGAACTTGGCATCGCCCGCTCGGACCGCTGTGATCGTGTTGGAAAGTCCGACCGGTAGGTCATCACCGACCGCGTTGGTGGTGTAATCCGACTCCCTGTCGGCATACATGTGCATGACGAGAGCCGCGCCGGAATTGGATGCTGGACCCTGGACGCCGTCTCCGGCGATCAGGAACAGGTGGTCTTCGGCTTCGTCGCGGATGTCCGCGGTGACGTCCTCGACTGGATCCGCCAGCTCGTTCAGCAGGCGGATCTCGAGCGTGTATTGGGTCTCGAGTGTGAGCACGATCGGATCTTTCGTGCCGGAGACCCCTCCGTCGCCGTCCGGGTCGCTAAACGACGCGACCACCAGTGTCCCACCTTCTGTTGGTGTGAACGTCAGCTCGACCCTGCTAATGAGCTCGGTCTCGTTACTTTCTGTAGACTCACAACCGCTCCACATCCAAGCGAGTGCGAGTAAAACGGCCAATGCTGACGGCATGATGAAGCCTTCCCAGCGACGCGGGAGCCGTTTGCGCGAGATCTTGGTTCGATTGCACGTGGTGTGATGGGGATGCATGGCTGGTTCTTCCTTGTTGAATACGGCGCGTTGCTCCGGTCGACTCGGCACGTTCGGTACCGGGTGACCGCGTCTCTCGCGGACTCAGCCGCACCTGCAACGGTGCGCGCATCGACTCCTCCATGGCTCGGCGTGTGACTGCTGACGCGTGAAGCTAGTCGCCTGCGTGATGGCTACGCGAAACGTGGTGGCGAGGTCTTCGGAGCGAAGCCATAAACGCTGTCGGCACAGTTTCCGCCACGATCGGTGGGGATCCACGCCCACGTTGCGGTGTTTGGCTCGATGGTTTCGGCAAAAGCGTGAAAAGGCGCAGCAGGTCTGCGGTGTTCCAAGCCAACCACGCAATGCTCGTCACACGGCGCGTCTTCGCCGGGAGCCGTGCGAAGTGACGGCTGGGGCACGCCAGCGCGGGCGTTTGGCTTCGCCTCGAGGGGATTGCTGGCATGCACCCACGCGCCATGCTCCGCACAACGCATGTGTTGCACGAAGGCCATGTGCGCCACACTGGACACCTGCGCGACCAACCACAGCATCGCAATCCACACTGCACTCGACGTCGGGCCGAAGGCTCGACGTGCGATTCGAGGGGACCTGCGACGTTCTCGGAGCACGCGCGTCTGAGCATATCTCAGATCGCCTCGGGCCAGGCTCGATCACCGCTCGCGCGATACGTCATCCCCGATTATTCGGGTGGTGGGATGAACTCTTTGCAGGCCGTGTCGATGAGGAGGACGGCCTTCTCGAAAAACGCGTCGTAGTTGGGATCGCACACGTTTCCTACCACGCCGCGGTCCCCGAACAGCGCGACGAAGTCCAAAAAGCGTGGTGTGGGCCCGGTACGGTTCTGGCCGTCCGTCATTCCAATGCACGTGGCATCCGGTGTGTTGAGAATGCCGAGCATCACGACGTTTTGCACCACGCCGTGCTTGGCCGACACCACGGCATCGAACCACTCTTGTGGGCTTCCCACGGACGATGCGTTGTCGACAATGTGTGTGGGGATGTCGTTGGTGATGACGGTGACCACCAACACGGCATCGTTTCGTACGAAACCCGCGTTGCAACCACCGGTGTGATTCTGCGTGGTCACGGCCGCGGCCGCGGCCGACATCGGCAGCTCGGAGCCGGAGCCAAAAATGCCGGTTTGGGCCATACAGGCAAACTTTTCCTTGATCTCGGGCCTAGAAAGCGCCGACGTGAGATAGCGCTTGCCGTCGGGTACACCGCAGATCCTGTTGCTGGCAAAGCCGTTGTACGGTGCGACCTCGCCCGCGCCGAGCGTGGCCTCGCAGGTCAGGTCGAGGCTGCCTTTGCTGGCTTTCCAGTCGCCGCACAGCGGGGCACCGGATTCGCAATATTCGATGTCTTCGCCAGCGTCCGAATCGACGGCCATGATCCGGAAGTCCTGAGCTTGCAGCGTCTCGTAGATCGTGTCGACGAACGGACCGAAACTATTGATCAGCGAAGTTTGATGGGTCCCCATCGATCCCGAGTTGTCGACCACGAACAAAAAGTCGACCTTTTTGCAGCCTTCGTCTTCCTCCCCATCGTCTCCACTTTGGCTGGGCAGATCGGGCGCGGCTCCGAGGTCGAACCGAGGGCCCGAGGTGGCGGAATCCGTGTCTGCCGTGTCGGTTTCCGCTCCCGCTGTCGCGGTCGAGGTGGTGGCGCCAGAACCGCTGTCGGTGCTCGCGCTTCCCGTGCTTGCGGTTCCTCCTGTGCTCGCAGTTCCGGCCGTGCCACCCGTGCTCGCGGTTCCAGGAGTCCCGCTGTCGGCCTCCCCGGTTTCGCTTACGCTCGCGGAACCAAACGTGTTTTCGACGGGATCGCGCTGCTCACCACAGGACGCACAGACGAGCGCCGTGAGCATGAAAGGCTGATTTCGACGCATGGTTTGACGACTTCTCCCTGTAGAGGAGTCGTCAGGCTGAACTCGGTCATCGCCGCGGATCGCGGCAATGGATGGGATGGAGCGGACTACGGAGACACTGGCGTGGGCGTGTCCTCGTCAGGCGCGTCCACGGGTTCCGCGTCGCTGGGCGGTGGGGTCGGCTCGGTCGCCTTGGAATCCTGGGCGCCGGCGACGGGTGCCTCGGTACTCGGGAGCGGCAGCGGATTGGGACCGACGCGCTCGTAGTCGACGTCTTCGTCCGACTCGACGAAGTGATCTTCTCCGGCGAGCCGTTCGCTTTCCGATTGCAGTCGTTCCGATCCCGTATGCGTGCTCGCATAGGCGAGAAACAACGCGCAAAGCATGAATCCCGCTGCGCACGCCTGCGTGACTTTGGCGAGGAAGTCGGCACCACCACTGCTCCCGAACACGCTCTGGCTAGCGGCCCCGCCCAGCGCTCCCATGCCCCCGCGTCCGGCTTGCAGCAAAATGACCAGAATCATGATGATGCAGGTCCCGATGTAGACGATGGTGACGAGCGTGGGAAGGAAGGTCAGCATGGGAACAACGGGTGGAGTGGGGGAGGCACGAGCGAACGTTGGGACGCGCGGACGATGGCCGAGAAAGCTTCGGCGTCGAGTGAAGCCCCTCCGACGAGGAAGCCGTCGACGTTTGGCTGGGCCGCCAGGGCGGCTACGTTGTCGGCTTTGACGCTACCACCGTAGAGGATGGATCTGTCGGCGCCGGACTCGCCGAAGTGGCTCGTCAGCCACGTGCGAATGTGTCGGTGCATCACCTCCGCCTGGTCAGGGGTCGCTGTCCGGCCAGTCCCAATCGCCCAGACTGGCTCGTACGCGACGAGCAGGCGGTCGCTGCAGTGCTCGTGCGGAAGCCGTTCCAGCGCCGCCTGGAGCTGGGAGGTCACCGTGGCCTCGTGGATGGCCCGTTCCCGCGCTTCCAGTGTTTCGCCCACGCAGACGATGGTCGTCATGTCGGCCGAGAGCGCGCAGCGTAGCTTGCGTGCGACGAGCTCGTCGGTGTCGCCGAAGGCTGCCCGACGCTCCGAATGACCCACGATCGCTCCGTGGACACCCACGTCGCGCAGCATCATCGGCCCGACTTCCCCGGTATGGGGGCCCGATTCCTGCGCAGCACAATCCTGCGCAAACAACCAGAGGGACCCACGCGGAAGCACGAGCTTCTCCATGGCTTGCAAGGCCACGAAACTGGGCGCGATACCCACACGAAGGTCTCCACCACGGGTCAGATGTGGGAGAAGGCGCGTCGACAGGTCGCGTCCGAGCTCGTGAGCCTCGCGACGCCGGAGGTTTTGCTTCCAATTCCCGACCACCCAACGAGATCGCGTCGTCATCGGGACGCCTCCGATCCCACCGGTGTGAGGAGAGCGGCGATGCCTGGAAGCACGCGCCCTTGCACGAATTCGAGGGACGCCCCGCCCCCCGTGGACACGTGGCCGACCTCGTCCGCGAGCCCGCACTGCACGAGCGCTGCCACGCTGTCTCCACCACCCACCACAGTGAACCCGCGACATTCGGCGAAGGCGCGGGCCAGCGCGTTCGTGCCACCCGCGAAGGCTGGCAGCTCGAACATGCCCATCGGGCCGTTCCAAAACGCCATCCTCGCAGTTTTGAGGACATCTGCGAACTGGGATTCCGTGACCGGGCCGATGTCCAAGGCTTTTTCGGTCGTGTCCAGTGGGCCAGCCGTGACGTCGTGAACACGTACGTTCGTCGGCGAGGAAACGGAGATGCGAAGGTCGATCGGCAGCAGTGTCCTGACGCCTCTGGCCTCCGCCTTGTCGATCACCGTGCGGCAGTCCGAGAAGCGGTCGGGCTCGTGAAGCGAGCCCCCGACACCAAACCCTCGTGCCGCGAGGAAGGTGTTCGCCATGGCACCCCCGATGACCAGGGTGTCGCCTGCGCCGAGCCGTTCTGCCAGGGCCACCAGCACGCCGAGCTTGTCCGATACCTTGGCACCCCCAATGACGGCCACGAACGGGTGCTCCGGTCGCTCCAGCAACCGCGACAGCGCCTTCACCTCGGTATGCAGCCGCCGACCTCCGGCGCGGTCATGGACGAGCTCCGGCAGGGAAGCGACGGAGGCGTGCGCCCGGTGACTGGCCCCGAATGCGTCGTTCACATAGGCATCGCACAACCGTGCGAGTGCCTGGGCAAAACCTCGGTCGTTCGAGGTCTCTCCGGGGTGAAACCTCAAGTTTTGCAAGAGCACGAGCTCACCTTCGCGGACATCACGGACGAGCTTGGTCACGGCGTCGCCGACGACTTCCTCGGGCAGGCGAACATCGCACTCGAGCAGCTCAGCGAGCCGTTCGCCCACGACCTCCATCGAATACTTCGGGTCGAATTTTCCTTTGGGTCGACCCAGGTGTGAGGCGACGACCAGCCGAGCTCCCCGCTCGCGAAGCTCGGTGATGGTGGGCAACGCGGCCTGGATGCGGGAGTCGTCACGAATGATTCCCGCCGGGGTGAGCGGGACGTTGAAGTCCACACGGACGAACACGCGACGGTTGCTCACGTCGAGCTCGTCGAGCTCGCGCATGCGACTGACGGGGGGCTGCGGCATCGCGGGAGGCATAGCCTCCCGCCCGGCAAACGTCCACCTGCGGGTGTCGACCGCTGGTTCTCACGTACGCGCCTATTCGGCTGCCTCGAGTTCCCGGCCTCGAAGGTCCTGGCTCACCAGATCGATGAGCTCCGATGAAAGTCCGACAATCTGATCCGACGAGTACCCCTGCTCCCGCATCTGCCGAAAGAGCGAGCGAGCAAGAATGGTCACTCCTCGTCCGTTGGTCCGGGCCTGGTTCGGATCAAGCGTGGGGTCGGTGTGTACCGGCATGGAGGGTTCTCCGCCCGCGCCGATCTGCAAAGCACGAGCCCCAATCCTCGTCGACCGATTTGGATGTCAAAAATATCGAATAAAATCAAAGTATTGAGCGATATTTTCGTAGGTTGTTCGTAGGCTCTACTGTGAAAAACGTTTCGCACCGCGTGGGACCGTTGGTGTGAACGAAGATGCGCGCTCCGGATCGCCGATAGCGCCATGGGCGCATGCGTTTTGCGGGCGATGAGCTTGCGCAGAGACGACCTATGCCTGCTCGAGCTCGAGGTCGCCCGAGAGGAACTGCAAAAACACGTCGAGTCGCGACCAGCATTCGTCGTCCATGGCCTTGTTGAAGCGAGCGCCGATCTGGAAACCACCGCGTGCTGTCGTGCACCACACGGTTCGGCCAGGAAGGACCAGTGTCTCGCTCTCGGCCCATTCGAGGATGAGCCGAAGGTGGAACATGGCGAGCTGGCCCACAGGTACGGGTGTCGTCGCATGTAGACACAGGCCCGAGTAGCTGATGTCGACGGCCTGCCCGACCACGGGATCATGTTTTGGACGTTCTAGCGCGACCTCGAGATCGCAAGCGAACCTAGGATTGTGTCGCCGCTCCATCGTATGTGTTCCCCATAACCAAAATAACAGCAGGCACCCAGTGATGACAGGACTGTTTTGGCACATCAGCAGCTCGCTCCGACGTGTCATCCGCCCGGCGGACCGTGGCGGCCGTCATCGTCCTGGGGGCCGCTCGGGTGCACGCCGAGGGAGAACCATTGGCTGTCGGGGGCGAGTGTCGAAATGAAGACCGGTCATGCCGTTCAGGATGGCCGCGATCTCTCGGATCTGAAGCGTGCGCATGGCAGCATCGACACCGCCACGGTCACCGAGACGTTCGTCGAGCAGAAGCTTCAACCAAGAAAAGTAGAGCTGGGTCACCTCGACGAGCATGCGCTCACGCTCGAGCTGAACATCCAGGGCTGCGCGGGCCGCACGAAGCTCGTCGGCGTTGAACAGCAGGCGATCCAGCCGCCAGTCGGCACGCAACCGCATCGCCATGCCGGTGCCCAGATCCGTGCTCAGAGCGTCCGCGGTGCCCGCTTCCTCGTCCAGGTTCCAGGTTCGGTCGTTCTCTAGGTCCAGTTGCGCGCCGATGTCGGGGAGCGCTGCAGCTGCGCGGGCCCGTAGGATCCAGCGACGTGCGGTCCTCGGCGATACGACCATGCGACGGGCCGCGGCCTGTTGGACCTGCTCCACCGTCGGCTGCGATGGAAGGCTGGCCAACGCGCGAGCGAGCTCGTCGGGTGCTGGTATCGGGGCAGTCGCGCGGCGTTGCTCGACGGGGTCGGGGCCTGCCAACGTGGGCTCACGAACGGTCTTTTCGGCCTCGGGTTGGGGATCCACGACGACCACGAACAACATCATCCACGACATCATCCACGACATCATGGCGGAGCTCCGGCGCACAGGATTCGGCGCAGTGCCTGCAGTTCTGGACCGCGCAACGGGGAATCGTCCACCCGAGGAACGTTTCGAGCCACATTTACGGCTGCACCGATGTTTTCCTGGGCGCGCCGCTGCAGCCTCCGCAGGCTCGGATCGAACGCGGCAGCCACGTGGAGCAGCACGAACACCTCACGGTGCCATGCCGTGGGAACCATGCCGAACCTTTGGGCAACCATGGAGCCGGTGGTCATGCCGCTCGTTACACCCAGGCTCACACGCATGCCCGCGGTACGCCGAAGGCGAGGGCGCGAGCGGGGTGACGCGCAGTGCAACGCTCCGTCGCACGGCGCCGCGATCCAGACGAGATGCCCCCGAACAGCGCTCGGCAATACGCCTGTCGGTCCACATGTCAGCGCCACGGGAACGTGGAGAGGCACAGCGTCGGCCCCCCGGTTGGCATCGGCCGGAAAAGGCGTGCCATGGCCGCGCTCGACCACGAGCTCGGGTCCTTCGTCCGTACCGATCACGAGCGTCGAGCGGTCGAGAAAGCCCAAGCGAAGGTCGGCGACGGACGCTGCCCCGTCCGTCCCCGTGACATGATGGTCGAGATCGATCCGAGAAAAGCACTCACCACGCACGGAATCCCGGCCGCGCACTCGCGTGGCCGAGGGAGCCTGCCAGCACACCAGTAGCTCTCCTCCTGTCACGACAGCAAATGCGTTCGGTGCGGTGCGTCCTCCGTACACGAGTCGTAGCGAGCGCAATGCCGTGGGTGGAGGTCCTGCTGGCTCTCGCTCCGTCGGAAGCTCGAACAGCAGCGTCACAGCGACGATCGCACGCGCGGCAAGAATCACGGATGCCCAATCGTCTGTCACCTCGGCGTGTTGCAGCGCGGGAAATGCGTGCAACGGCGCGGGCCTCGGACCGATGTCCATCTCGTGTCGACCTTCGCTTTGCTCGTGACGTTGGCCGCTGGGTGGATGTTGTCCAAGCCCACGCTCCGATTCGTCGACGTCGGCCAAGGGGCTGCGTTGCTCATGTTCGGGCGGCACCACGTGGTGGCGGTCGACTCTGGTCCTGCCGGGAGCGCGGAGGCGCTCGTACGCGCACTCGTAGAGCACGACGTCGACACCGTCGATCTGTGGATCCACACGCATTTCGATGCCGATCACGTCGGCGGAATCACGCGGGTACTCGCAGGCTCGGACGGCGAGCCGGACACGACCGATGACATCGAAGTGATCGAAGCGTGGGACCGTGGGCTCGACCATCTGCCCCGTACCGATGCGGCGCGGGTCTACACGTCGGCATTGTCTTCCGTGCGGCACGGTGTCGAGGTCGGCACCAGCTGGACCGCTCCGGACATGCGCCTGGATGTCGTTGGCACACCTCGAGTGCCCGATCGGCAGGCTGAAAATACACGTGGATTGGCGTTGTGCGTCACGCTGGATGACCGTCGCATCTTGATTCCCGGCGATCTGCCGAGCGAGCAGGTTCTCGACGCGGCGCTTGCGTGCGGACCGGTGGACGTGTTGTGGGTGTCTCATCATGGCAGCCGCGACGGAACGTCGAAGGCCGTGCTCGACGCAGCCGATCCAACCATGCTGGTGGTGTCGGCAGGGTTCGACAATGGGTACTGTCACCCGGCGGCCGACACCATGGCGATGCTCGAGGCACGGGTGGTTTGGCTGACTGGAGCTGCTGGCCTACATCGTGACGATCCCTGCGGAGCACTCGTGGATGTACTTTCTCCCACGCATCACATCGTGGGGAGCGATGTATCGATCGACCCATGAATAGGGACGCCGCGATTCGCGCTGCCGACCTCGGCTCGGGCGGCGCGTACTCCGGTTCGACTGCTACACTCGGAGCCGGTGCCCGCCCGGACACGATTTGCCACTGGCATGCTTCTTTGTTTGATGGTCTCGATGAACGTGGGATGTGGAGGATGGCACGGTCATGGTGACATCTACCGGGCGCACAGTCCGTGCGTGGGTCAGGTGCAAGACGAGGCGACCTATCGCGTCGGCCAGCCGGGGTCCGATTGGATCCCGAAAACGGTCAAAGGCATGCAGGTCTACTGGGTGCACGCACGTCTTCCCGCCGCGATCCGGATCCACAGCCGATGTGACGAGCACGGCGACAGCTCCCTGGAGCAGTTCACCGATCATCTTCGCATCGACTGGACGAGCTGGACCGTGCGCTCTCGCACCCACGAACGGCTGTTGGGTCGCGATGCTCTGCGTACGGTCGTCGACGGCAGCCTCGATGGCATCGAGATGAAGCTCGAGCTGCTGGTCGTGAAAAAAAATGGTTGCTTGTTCGACTTGAGTTACATCGCGCGACCCGAGGCATTCGATTCTGTTCGATCGGCGTTTGGTCGCGTGGTTTCCGGGTTCGATTTCCCTGTGGAGGAGGCGTGAAGGCGCTCCTGATCAGACTCGGCGAGCTGATGCAAAGCGTCGCGCAGTGGACAGGCGGCGTTGCGCGGCTGTTTTGGGTGATGCTGCTACGCGGTCCCAAGCAGCCGGTCGGGCTCGAGGACATCGCTTACCAAATCATCCGGCAGGGTGTGATGAGCGGTGCGATCGCGACGCTCGTGTCCGGATTCATCGGGATGATCCTCGCCTGGCAATTCGGTGATGCATTGATGGACTTCAATGCCAAGCAGGCGCTCGGTAACACCAGTGCCATCGCACTCGTCCGCGAGCTGGTACCGGCCACGCTGGCCATTACCGCCGGCGCGAAGATGGCTGCCGGCATGGCTGCGGAGCTGGGTTCGATGAAAGTGACCGAGCAGATCGACGCCATTGCGGCACTTGGTGCCGATCCCATCAAAAAGCTGGTGTGGCCGCGGGTCGTGTCGTCGATGACTGGTTTGCCGCTCCTCACGGTATGGGGCAATATGGTCGCTATGTTGGGAGGAATGTTCATTGCCGACAGCGTATTCGACGTACCCGCGATGTATTTCTATCAAACGTACGTGGAGGAGCTCGCGCCCATCGACTATCTGGGTAGCATCATCAAAGCCACGGTGTTCGGGGCCATTGTGGGCACAATCGGCTGTTACCATGGATTCAACACCAAGTTCGGGACCGAGGCTGTCGGCCACGCGACTACCGAAACTGTGGTGGCGACCTCCATCTGCGTCATCGTTGCGGATTTTCTTCTCACGATGATGTTCGTGCAGCTATGAACACGTCACAGCCGGTATTCGACCTGCAGTCGATTTCCAAGGCGTTCGGCAAAAAGGCCGTCTACAGCAACATGAGCTTGCGGGTCAAAGATGGCGAAACGCTCACCATCATCGGTGGAAGCGGCGAAGGCAAGAGCGTGTGCTTGCGCATGATGATCGGGCTACTCTATCCGGACCGTGGCGACGTGCTGTTCAAGGGCCAAAGCGTGCTGGACATGAGCTCGGAGCAGTTGCGTGATTTACGCACTCGCGTTGCCATGGTGTTCCAAGGCGGGGCACTGTTCGATTCGATGACAGTGTTCGAAAACGTCAGCTTTGCGCTCCGCGAGCACACCGACATGTCGGAAGAACAAATGCATGCGCGGTCGGAGGAGTGCCTGACCATGGTGGGTCTGGATGCCAGCATCATGGACCACATGCCGGCAAGCCTGAGCGGTGGCATGAAGAAGCGTGTCGCGCTGGCACGATCGATCGCGATCAAACCAGAGGTCATTCTCTACGACGAGCCGACCACGGGCCTCGATCCGAGCAACTCCAACCGCATTGGGGAGATGATCATGAAGCTGCAAAAAGAGCTCGGCGTCACCAGCGTGGTGGTTACTCACGACATGACGGTGGCATTCGGCGTATCCGACCGCATCGCGGTACTTTTGAAAAAGCAGTTCCCGCACGTGGGTACGCCGGACGAGATTCGCAGCATCGAGGCTCCCGAGGTGCGCGACTTCATCGAAGGAAGGACGTACGAAAATGGCGCGTAGACACAGGGACGGTCGCACCAATCTCATCGTCGGCATCTTCGTGCTGGGACTGCTGTTCGCGTTCGGAGTATCGATGTTCGTGATCGGTCAGAGTGAGGGCACGTGGCGCCGCAAATCCGTGATCTACACCGACCTTCGAACCACCTCTGGCCTACGCAAAGGTAGCCCAGTACAGCTT
>Ga0187893_10009089_pt1 | contig 15410 bp, 17 predicted proteins | sample MA1701074metaG_FD_139574 | JGI IMG/M metagenome (GOLD analysis project Ga0187893, IMG submission 139574) | White microbial mat communities from a basaltic lava cave in the Kipuka Kanohina Cave System on the Island of Hawaii, USA - MA170107-4 metaG ... | reverse complement strand
CGAGAGGGAAGGGGGCGTGTCACCTCGGAACTCATCAGCCGTCCTCCAGACCACCATCGGTCGACGGCTGAACCTACCCGGGCGGTCAAACCGCTTCATACAGGCTTGCCGCAAGGACACAGACTTTCGCGCGTCGTTTCTTCTCCATGAGCCTTGTCCGAGGGAGTCAATGAAGAGGCATTGTATGCAATTCTACGTGCCTCAGTCCAACCAATGCTTCTTATCCTTCAACTTCAAGGGCACGTATTCGCCGGTGACGTATTCGAGGTCCTTGGAGATCATGGCCTCGACTTCCATCTTGAAGCCGTTGGCAAGAATCTTCTTGATCTCCCGCTGCCAGGGGCGGTTTTCGGCGAACCAGGGGAATTCGGCGATGTGCTTGCAGCGCTTTGTGTCGGCGTCGTCGAGTTCGATCTTCACGTCGTCCGACATCTCGCAGCGTTCATAGTCGTAGCTCGACAGGCCAAGGAACACCGCGTCAGGTAAGGCAATCCGCCGCGACTCGTAGGCGAGGTTGATCGAAGTGTGCTTGATGACCGAGTAGATGTAGTACCCCCAGGGGTCGTTGTCGAGCAGCACGAAGACAGGAAGCTTGAGCTCGTCGTGCATGCGTTGCAGAAGGCGGCACATGCCGCGGGCGGGCGGGCCGCCGCCATGCGCGATACGCGGCCCGGCAGGTCGGGAACACAAGCCGAATAGCCATCGTCAGCCCTTTCAATGATTACGACTTAATCCCATCGCCACTCGCCGCTTGGCTATTGGGTCGCGCGCTTGGTTGCCGAACGCTTCGTCGAACCTTTCGAATACTTCGTCCTGGATTTGTTTTGCACAGCTTTCCTGGCCGGGGCCCCTTTCTTTGGAACGCTGCGCGTCGACGCCGACTTCTTTGCCGCCACGCCCTTGAGCCCCGCCACGTATTGCTCGATGAATCGTTCGGCGGGCATCCGGCGAAGTGATTCCCCAATCACATCCAACGCCAGATCTTCAACCTTCTTGAACCGGATGCAGCACTTGCCCATATCGAGCTTCTTGCCCGTCTTTGCCCAGGCCGACTGAAACCACTTCAACTCGTCGGCATCGCCATAGAGGCTCATGAAGCCTATCGACATGTGATGCTTCTGCGACCCCAGCCCGCCAAAAGGCAGAGCAATCCGCGGATCGCAGTGGTAGCCGGCCGGGTACAGGCGGTGCGGCACGTAGTAACCGATCGCGCCGTACTGCATGCCTTCCTCGAAGCCTTTGTCGAGATTCTTGAGAATCACTTCGCGCACAGCCTGAATCGCCTCTCGGCGATCGACGGGCAATTCCGCAAGATACTCCTTGACCGTGGTCGCTTTGCTTTGCATGGGGAGTAGTTTATCGCTTTGTGCCCGCCGTGCAAGGAAAGTGGAAGTCGGAAAGCAAGTCCGCCATGACCCGCCTGAAACGTAAGAATGGCAAGAATTGCGAGGGAGGCCGCACGGAACTGGCGCTTGCTTTGTTGCAGAAACTCGGCTTAAAGGGAACATGATTCTCGAGATGAAGGCCGCAGAAGCGCGACGCCGCACGTTATCCGGCGTTTTCATCGAAAAACGCGAGAATCTTGGCGAAGACCTCTTTTTGCCGGGAGATCGGAAGATCGTGGCCGACATGGGGAACGATCTCCAATTGGGAAACCTTGCCGTGTCGATCGAGCGCCTTTTTGAGGCGCTTGGCGGCGGACACGGGAATGATTTCATCCTCGGCGCCGTGCAGAATGAGAATCGGCGCTGAAATCTTGGAGAAGTCCATTTTCACCTGAGTGCGGCCGAAGAGCCCGCCGCCGGTGACCGCGGCGGCCTTGATGCGCGAGTGGTGCGTGCACCAGGCCACGGTCGTGAAGGCACCGTGACTGTTTCCATAGACGAAAACTCGACGGGCATCGACTTTGTCGTCGTTCTCCAGGATTCGAAAAAGCGCATCGAGCCGCCGAAGGGACTCCGCCGGATCCTCAACCGCCTTGGAGTCTTTGCCGGCGTGAGCCAGATCGCACGCCGCCACCACATACTTTCGTTCAAGGAAGATCGCGGCGAAGTGATCGATCACCGTGCGCGCATACCCTCCTCCACCGTGATTGAGGACCACAGCCCGAAAGGGTCCCGCGCCGTCCGGGTACGCTAGGATTCCTTCAACGGCCGGTTTCGCGGCATCCGGTGTATACGAGAAACTGAACCGGTTCGGCTCCGGCAACCTGGTGAGTGAAAGTTCCTCCAAGGCGGCACCGTCGGCGGCTCCTGCCAAGACGACCCAGGTCAAAACCAGAATCAAACGAATCAATGGGTGTCGCCTATTCATGGACTCCTCTCCACACTTCAAAACTTCGATCGAAGGGGCCTGTCCGATGAGATCGGTCGAAACGGCCCACGGAATTCCTGCAACTCTACCCTGCTCCGGGGCGGTCCCGGACGACTACAAATTCTCGACATAAAGTGATTTTTGACGGGCGGCGCGCATTCGCGCGCGGATGGAGTCGGCCAACGCGTCCGGCCGCGGCACGCCGGGAATGAGCAGTTCCCGGTCCGTCGCGTCGGTGGAGATCACCGCCACCGACCCCAGCCCCAATATGCGGTCGAAGAAGGTTTTGTAGATGCGCACGTCGTCCACGCGAATCAACTCCGTCTGATCGATCGTCTGGCTTAGGATTCCGCGCTCAATGATCAACCTTTGCGTGGTGAGGCGGTAGCGATGGCTGAGAATCGTCCAGAATGCCGGACCGAGCACGACGGCCGCGGAGGCCGTCACGACGAGGAGGATGATCCAACCCGCGGTCCGGCCGGAAAATGAATCGGAACGCGTCGCGGCGCGGACGATGAAAAAGGCCACGACAAGGATTGCGATCAGCCAGAGAGAAAGTCTCCCCGCGTAGTGTTTCCAATTGGTCCGACCCACCCACAGGGGTTGTTCCGGAGCGGGGGGCGCCGCGGGGCGGGAAGATTCACCGTCGGCGGGATCCGCCGAGCGGGCATCTCGGGCCGAGGGAGTTAATGGCGGAGCGGACAGGCCTTCGCCCACGTAATCCGTCGTTTTGTTTTCAGAATTCTGAACCATTTAGGGACTGCTCCAATCGCGACCCGGATTGTATCGGAATCTTTACGACGAGGCGAAGGCACCTGGAAAGCAGCCGTTGGCGCGCTCGGGATTTTTTTCGTCGGAGTCACCGTGATCGATTCATCGTCCGTACTATACACAAGTGATTGTTATTAAAGTAGTTACAAGAATCTCAGCCGACACTTCCCGTAACATCGGAGAGTCCCAATTCTTTCCGAAAAAACCACTTGACGCAAAGGGACCGGGGGCTAGACTCCCCGCGGTTCGGCCCGGCGAGCAGGGGGACGATGAAAGGCAGTAGTTTTCGGCGCGACTCCGTTACCGCCTTGCGGAGGCGAGATGCGCGGCGGAAGTTCGAGAGGTGATGACAATGTCCGGCGTTACAGGCGTGAATCCAACCTTTGGGTCTTTGACGAACGAAGCGTGGGAGATGGGCGTGCCCTCTACAACGGGGCTCCGAGAGCCGTGCCCGGTGGCGGTTGCGCGGTCGCCGCGTGCGACGACACCCCATGATCAATTTCCTGAACCGGAAACGGCCGACCGATTCAAATACATTCCGGGAACGCAACCCTGGGTCAATCAGGACGACGACTATCTGGATGAAGATGACGACGACGATGACGACGATGACGACGACGACGATGAGTTTTTCCCGGACGACGAGGACGATTTCGACGACGATGATGACGACGAGGCTGACGACGACGACGATTAGACTGCCGCGGGCGGGGCGTTGAATCGCACGTTGGAAGCGACCGTTTCGCGGCGGATTCTCACTCCCCTGGGCGTCGAAAGACAAATTCGCAGGCACGCCCCGGGGAACGCATGATACATGCAGGCCGGCCTCGAACGCCGAACGTCCGATTAAACGGACGATCCGATCCTCTTTGACCCTTCCGTAGACGATTGAACTCCCAATCTGTTTCCCTTTGCAGGCAATGCCGATGCAAGGGAGATGGCGGAATCCGTTGAAGAGCGTGTCACTGCGGTTGCGGACCGCCGTGTGGACCCTGGGGATCGTCGGGCGAGCGCGGATCGTCGCTCGGGGATGGACCGTCGCCGCGGCCCGGGGCGACGCCGGGGTGAAGTCCGCCGCGCCGCGGAAGAAGGCGAAATCAGCGGCGAACTGCTGGAATTCATCATGGCCGTGGATGAATACAAGCGCGTAAACGAACGACCCTTCCCGAGTTGGTCCGAAATCTTTGAAATCATCCACTACCTCGGCTACCGCAAGGTGGCGGGTCGTGCAGAACACATCAACACGGCCAGCGGCCGCGAAGTGCTCGATGTCGGCTCGATTTCCGCCACCGACAAGGATTAGGACCGCCGCAATTCGCGCGGAACTCTCTTAATCCCGCTTTCCGCCTGGGCTCCCCTTTCTCACATTCGCATTCCTTTTCGTCCGCGGCACCCTCACAAGCGCGGAATCCCGCCTTATAATGAGATCGAATTCGCGGGAGCGGAATGGACCTCTTTGCCGAACAGCGAAAACGCAATCGAAGCGACGTGGAACCGCTCGCGGTGCGCATGCGCCCGCGGACGCTCGACGAGTTCGTCGGGCAGTCGTCGTTTCTCGGCCCGGGCAAGCTCTTGAGGAGAATGCTCGAGGCGGACAAGATCACCAGCGCGGTGTTCTACGGTCCGTCGGGCACCGGAAAAACGTCGCTGGCCTCGATCATCGCCTCGATCACGCGGGCCCACTTCATACAGGTCAATGCCGTCTCGGTGGGGGTGAAGGAAATTCGCGACGTGCTCGCTCAGGCCCGCGATCGCCTGGAGACCGCAGGACAACGCACCATCCTGTTCGTGGACGAGTTGCACCGCTTCAACAAGGCCCAGCAGGACGTCCTCTTGAATGACGTCGAGGACGGCGTCGTGCTTTTCATCGGCGCGACCACGGAAAACCCGTTTTTCGCGATTAACGCCCCGCTCCTTTCCCGCAGTCAGATCTTTCAGTTTGAACCGCTGACGGATGATGATATCGCCCACCTTGTGCGGAAAGCTCTTGCCGACGAAGAGCGGGGGTTGGGTCGAAACCGGGTTGCAATTCACGACGATGCCCTGGCCCACCTCGTCAGGTCGTCGGACGGCGACGCTCGGCGAGCGCTCACGGCCGTGGAGATTGCCGCTCTTTCCCATGCCGATCGGTTCGGGCTGGGCACGGAAATCGCGATCGATCTGGAAACCGCGGCCGCGTCGATCCAGCGCAAGGCGATCCGCTACGATACGACGGGCGACGCCCATTACGACTCAATCAGTGCCATGATCAAATCGATCCGCGGAAGCGATCCGGATGCGGCCGTGTACTGGCTGGCCCGGATGCTGGAAGCGGGAGAGGACCCCCGTTATGTTGCGCGACGGATTGTGATCGCCGCGGCCGAGGACGTGGGAAACGCCGACCCGATGGGTCTGGTGCTGGCCCAGGCGGCGGCCGCGGCCACGCAGATGGTGGGGATGCCGGAGTGCCAGATCCCATTGGCCCAGGCGGCGATCTATCTGGCTTGTGCGCCGAAATCGAACGCGTCGGCGATGGCCGTCTGGTCCGCGGCGGAGGACGTTCGCACCGGGCGGACGATTCCCGTTCCGCGGCAACTTCGGTCGACCGGCTATTCCGGCGCCCAGCGGCTGGGATCGGGCGAGAATTATCGATATCCACACGACTTCGCCGGTGGTATAGTGCCGCAGGATTATTTTGGTGTGGACCGCGTATACTACCACCCGACCGACCGAGGTGCGGAAGCGAGGATGCGTGAGTACCTCGAGAAAGTTCGTGGTCAGCGGCCGGACGGTTCAGCGTAATTGAGAATCATGGAGCCGCTGCCTCTCGACGATGCATTCGTGAAGAAGGACCTTCGACAGCGTCTTCGGAAAACCCTCGGCGACATGCCGGGGGAAACGCTTTTGGCCGGGTCGCAACGGGCCTGTCAGAATCTCTTTGAGCAGCCGGAGTTCAAGAAGGCCGAAGTGCTGATGGTCTTCCTATCGTTGCCGGGCGAGGTGGATACGTCGGCGATCGTGTTGCGGTCTTGGCAGGACCGCAAGCGCGTGCTGGCCCCCAAGGTGAGCTGGAACCAGCGGCGGATGATGCCCATCGAAATCCGCTCATTGACCGACGACCTGATGATTTCCGATATGGGCATCCGCGAGCCGGCCGCGGGAATCCCTTTCCCCATACCGCTGCTCGACCTGGTGATCGTCCCCGGCTTGGGCTTCGACGAATTCGGCAACCGCCTCGGTCGCGGCCGCGGGTTCTACGACCGGTTCCTGGCCCATCCCGAATTCAAGGGCGTCGCCTGTGGCCTGGCCTTCGAGGAGCAGCTTGTCCCCTCCATCCCCGTGGGGCCCCTCGACCGCCGAGTCGATATGCTCGTGACCGATCAGAATGTCCGGCGGTTTGGCAAGTAGTTTCTGACGACTATCGCGCCGGGTTTGGATCTCGCGGATCGGAATTCACTCCAATCATAGCCGAGTCACGCCGGTGCACGGCTGCGGCGCCGGAGTCCGAATACCCCGATGGCGAGCATCGCACCCTATCACCTTCTGGGACGCCTACCGGAGCCAAAACTCACCCACGAATTCTGCTGAGGAGGCAAATCCCGAAAGCGTCAACCACGGTGAGTGTGCTATTCCTTTGTGGCGACGAGAGACTGGGTTCTGAATCGGTTGAAGTCCGCCCGAAATGACCTTCGCTGCGCCCCGTGGCCGCCTTACCGCCGCGGCACCGCCCGAATCAATCGATTCCATTCGCGGTCAGGCCGTGCGGGCTTCGGCCATCTTGAGCACGTACCGCCGATAGTAAGCGATGCCCAGGCAGGTCAGCGGAATCGCCAGAATCAGGCCCAGAAATCCGAGAAGCTTGCCCCAGATAAACACGCCGAGCAGCACGGCCACCGGACGAAGCCCGGTCGCCTTGCCCATGATCCGCGGGGTAATCAGCCAGTCCTGCAACATCTGCACGCCGGCGAAAATCAAGAAGGTCAGCAACAGCGAACCCATCAGGCTGTAGTCGCCCTCGATCGAGCGCATCACCGCGAACAACCCCGCGGGAATCAGACCCATCGTCTGGAGATAGGGCACGATCGAAAGCATGCCGATGAAAATGCCCAGGGGAACGGCCATCGGAAGATCGATGATCCAGAATCCCAGCGACAGGAACGCGGCATACAGAAGCGAAACCACCGATTGGCCGCGAAGGTAACGGCGCAGGGCCAGATCAAACTCCCCGAGAAACTCCACGATGGGCTTCCGATACTGCGGAGGAAGGAAGCTCTTCCAGTCACGAGCATAGTCCGGAAAATCCAGCAGCAAGAACACCAAATAGAGCAGCACGAGGACGAACGCGGTGAGACCGAGGACGAGATTGACCGCGAAGGTCAGCACCGTCCAGCCGCCCTCCGCGAGTTTTTTCGTGAGATCGACCATGCGCTCGCTGAAATCCTGGGAGTTGACGTAACGGAGCACGCCGTCGAGCAGATCCCCGATGTAGGTGCCGGCGACTTTCGCACGAAGCAGCCCGAAGCGCTCCGAACGGACGACCGGACCTTCCGCGTGCTGGTACAGCCGCCACCCTTCGATCAGTTCATGCCAGCCGACCAGCGATTTCTTCTTGACCGGCGGCACAGCCGACACGAAATCGGCCGGGGTTGCCGTGTCGGCGGTGAGCGGCGGCGCGGGACTCCCTCGAAAGGCGACGGCCAGGTCGCGACGCAACAACTCGACATCATTGCCGAAGCGAACGACTTGTTTGTAGACCAGCGGCAAAATCAGCACGAACAGGGCCATTCCCATGGCGCCCAACCCGCCGATCGTGATCGCCACGGCCGCGCCGCGGCGGCGGGTCCGCTGTTCGAAAAGATTGACCAGCGGGTTGAGCATGTAGGCGAGCACCATGGCCACCACGAACGGGATGAGTACGTCCGAAAGGTAGCGCAACAAGGCCAGCACGACGACCAGCACGATCGCGCTGAGGATCATGCGCACGACTCGGTCGAAGGTGTAACGTGGCGGCGGTTGCGGATCGTTCATGGGCGGTCCAGGGGCAGCCGACGACGCCGCGTGAGGCGATCAGTCGGCGCCGGGCGCTTTCGTTACTCGAGCGCTTCGGCCGGCGGCGACGCATCGTCGCAGACCTTGGTTCGGCGTCAATGGCCCGGTTCGGACCGGGTGCATCCCCAATGGGGTGGCACGGTCTGGCGTCGTTTGTGCGAGGCAGGTTGCTACAAATCGATTCGCGAACTGAAATAATGATTTGCACCGAATCGATCCGTGACGCCAAGCCATGGTCTTGTGGTCCAGGCGCCCCAGGACCAGAGGTCCTGTCGGTTTGCGCCTGTGTTCCACGGCCTGACCTCCTGTCAGACCGAGCCACCCGAGGTGGCCTCGCGGTGCGAGACCGCGGCACCCCAGTCTGATTGCCACACGGCTTGGGATGCACCCGCTCCGGCGCAATGGCGATTCGGGCGACGCGAGTGTTGACAGAATGGGCCGGCCGGGCTAACGTAGAGCTTTGCAACTGCGCGAACCGATAGCGCTCAATGCTTCTCGGTTGCCAGGGGGTGTCACGTGAGTCGGACGATTGGCCGTTCCCAGGCTGCTACCATCGGGGGGGCCCCAAGCACCGCGGTCTTCGCCGGCCGTTCGGCGGACCGGGGCGGGGGCTGGAACCCGTTGCGGGCTTGGCGGGGTTTTCGCGAAAGGCACCCGATCTTTTGTTTTATCGGGGGCGTCATCGTTCTGATGGCCGCCTTCTACGCGGTCTACATGCCGACCTGGAATTGGGGTCCATTGGAACGGCTCCTAACTTGGAACCTGGCGAAACATGCGCGATGGTCGGGCGGCGCGCTGAAACTCCTGGGTGAGGACACCACGGTAACTGGGACTCTGGTGTCATCTCCGCGATTCGACATGCAGATCGTGCGGGGGTGCGATGCGCTCGAGCCCGCGGCCTTGTTTCTGGCCGCGGTGATTGCGTTTCCGGTGAGCTTTCGGAAAAAACTGATTGGGGCGCTGCTCGGAATTGTGCTCATCGAAGCAACCAATGTGGTGCGCATGGTGTCGCTCTATTTTGTCGGGGTACATTGGCGGCAGCATTTCAAGATGATGCACGAGGAAGTGTGGCAGGCGGGGTTCATCGTCATTTCCGTCTCGTTCTGGGCCCTGTGGGCATTGTGGGCATCGCGAAACATGCAACCGAGATTGTCCACCCATGATGTCCGATCGAAATCCTGATCGCTCCGCTTCTTCCGCTCGCGCAGCGCTGCCGATGGTCACGTCGGAAGCGCCTGCTCGTTACTCCCCGTTCAAGCGAGTTCGTCTCGTGCTCGTATTCTTCGCTTATTTCGTGGTTGTTTTCGGATTGTTGATGATTCCTTGGTCGGGAGTGCGCACTGCCTACGCCTCGGCCCTTCGCGGTTCCGCGAATCTGTTTCTGTCATGGTTGGGGCCGGTGGGTCGATGCCGTTTTGTTCCCCATCCCGGCAGCACCGGTGCGATGGACACGAACATTGAATTGACCAATCTCCGCACGCGCGAGACTTCCATCCGGCCGCGCACCATCGGAAGCCGGCATATGGGATACATCCCCACCGCGTTCGTCGCAGCGCTGATGATTGCAACCCCGGTGTCGTTGCGGCGAAAGACTTGGGCGCTTCTTTGGGGATTGTTGGCCGCCCATGTCTTCGTCATGCTAAGGCTTGCGATCACGGTTTTGCGGGACTTCACGCTTCCCGGAGATATGGCCTTGTTTTCCCCAGGACCGTTGACCGACACTCTGATCCAAATCGGGTTCGTTGTCTTCGCCGGAACTCAAATCGGCGGATTTATCGTTCCGATCCTGATCTGGGCCGTGGTATCCTTTCGTCGATCCGATTGGGAAAATCTGATGCGCGGCGGGCGATCCGCCGTTGCGCCTCCCCGCGGACCCGCCGCGGCCGTGGCCGTTCCCAACAGTAGGTGACGGGGCCGGTCGGCCCCGAAATCTTGTCGTCATCGGGTACCCGCCCTTGCCGTTCGCAAGAAACGGGCCACGCAGCCGAGCGGGCGGATCCGCGGATTCACGCAAGCGCAGTCGCCCGCGTGCCGTCCGGCCTTTCGGGACGGGCTCGTGATCAGGTGGGGGCGGAAGGGGTCGCAAACGGCGGGGGCAGCGGCCACTCGCCGAGCAAGGACCCGAGGTCCTTGACACCGAGAGGGCGCGGCAGGGCGAACAACTCGCCGTATCGAACGCCGATCGCGGAGCCGTCCACGCCTGCGCTGCTGCGGACGTAATGCTCCAGGTCGGCCATGCGTCGTGCGTCGAACTGAGATTTGTAGCAGCGGATGGCCTCGATTTTCTGTTCCATCGTATCCCCGACATCCACCACGAAGGTCGTGTGCCAGTGCCAAATCTCGGCGTGGCTTCGCGATGGGCGATAGACGAGGTGATCGATGCGCCACGGTTCGCTGCCTTCAAACTTGTCGTTCCACTTGGTGAACTGCGAATAAAAGCGAGAGGCCTCGGCGATCAGTTGGCCCTGCCAATGGTCGGGCGAAGCACTGGGCGTTCGGCCGGCCATGCAGATCAAGATTCGGGGTTTGTACTTCCGCAAAACGGTGGCCAATCGAAAGCGTGCTTCCGGACCGTCCATCAACATGCGATTGGTCAGCCCAAGTACTTCGACGGCGTGCACGCCAAGAACGGCGGCGGCCTCGTGCAATTCCTTGCGGCGGGTTTCGGGCGTCCCCCGCGGCGTCGGCTCTCCGTCGGTCATGTGTACCATGCCCACGCGATGCCCAAGCTTGACCATCCGGGCGATTGTCCCGCCCATGGTGATCTCCAGATCATCCGGGTGCGGGGCGGTGAAGATCATGTCGAGAGATTTGTCGGCCATGCTCAACGACTCTAGAGGGTATTATGCAAAAGTTAGGAGTATCGGCAATGCCTCACGTGAATGGGTTCTTGGAATATCTCGCGAGGACTCAGAGACGGTTGGCAAGTATCAATTTATGAGAACGGCGGACCGGCGACCTTTCGCAACGCGGGCAACGCCCCCCGCGACACCAATCGTTGCAAGAGTCAAACGACCGTAGTCGAGTGTGTCCGTCGTATCGGACGCCAAATGATAATGGGGGTTTCGAAGAAAGCTGGTGTCGGTGATCATCAATGCCTGAAAACCTTGATCCCAGAACGATCCGTTGTCGGAAAGACGAATCTCGTGGACCCGTTCGGGCAACGCCGCACAGTAGAGAGGAAAACGACTGGATCGCTTGAAGCCGCGGCGGAATGAATACAATAGGGAAATGGAACGAAGGTTGGCCACGGCGGCGAGGAAATCGCCTTGTTTCGGGAAAGCCCAGCGCATGAGGCCCGGAATCGACTCGGGGATGCTCTGGCTGCCCGGTTTCGTAGAGTAGTAACCAACCATTTCCAGGCACATCATGCCCACTACGTCGTCGCCGCGCACCCGGCAGGCGCGAGCGTACTGCTGGCTGCCCATCGTGTCGGTACAGAAGTGCGGCGGCTCTTCGCAAGGAAAAGCGATGAATCGCAACGTTCGACTCGTCTCCATTGTTTTCAATAGACGGGCCGACTCGATGAGCATGGCCACCGCGGAGGCGTTGTCGTCGGCGCCCGGCGTCTCCGGAACGGTGTCATAATGGGCGCCCACGACGACGATCTCGCTCGGCCGGGTGGTTCCGGTCCTCTCGACGACGATGTTCGCGACCTCGTGAGCGCCGACGCGGTATAACTCTGGCATTGGCGCGTCTCCGATTGCAATGAACTCCCGCTCGATATATGCCGCTGCAGCCTCCAGTAAATTCCGCTTTCCCAGGTGCCGCGGGCCAATCAACCCGGCGAGCACGTCGACGTGTCTTCGCAGGCGCGATTGGAGAGCGAGTTCGGCGGAAGGGGTCGCCGGCGTGTATTTGCCGAGTAGATCATCCGGGTGCGGGGCGGTGAAGTTCATGTCCAGGGGTTGATGCGGCATGTCCGATGACTCCCATTGCGCTATCTCGACCGAACCCTCGATCCCTGGTTCGGCGACTACAGATTACTCCGTCGCGTTGATTGCCGCATCTGCGGGATTCATCATGGGCGGGATGGCCTTGCGATGGTACGCTTGGGTGGTCAACGGGGCGACCACGGATGAACGAGAGTCGAAACGGGTCTGAGCGCCGTGCGGAAAAGAAGCTCGGTGTCTGGACGTGTACCGCCTTGGTCGTGGGGAACATGATCGGGTCGGGGGTTTTTCTCCTGCCGGCGTCGTTGGCGCCGTTCGGGGGGCTGTCGCTGGTGGGGTGGGCGGTGACGGCGGCGGGTTCCCTGATGCTGGCGCTCGTGTTCGCGCGGCTGGCGGAGCGGATTCCGAATGCGGGCGGACCGTATGCGTATACGCGGGCAGGGTTCGGGGAGTTCGCGGGGTTTTGGATCGCGTGGGGGTATTGGATCGCGCTGTGGACGGGCAACGCGGCTATCGCTTCGGCTTTTGCAAGCTATTTGACGGTTTTTTTTCCATCGCTGCGCGATCGGCCGCTGGTGTGCGGACTGGCCGCCGTGGCTGCGGTCTGGACGATGACGTGGATCAATTGCCGCGGAATCCGCTCGGCCGGGACCGTGCAACTGCTGACCACGATTGCGAAATTGGTGCCGTTGGTGGCCGTGGCGACCGTGGGGCTGCTTTGGATCGACGGCCGCAACTTCGTTCCGCTCAACCCTTCCGGCCAATCAACTTTTCAGGCGGTCTCGCAGGTCGCGACCTTGACGCTGTGGTCGTTTCTGGGGTTGGAATCGGCCACGGTTCCGGCCGGGGAAGTCGAACATCCACGGCGGACGATCCCGCTGGCCACCGTGCTGGGGACGGGGATCGCGTCGGTGGTGTACATTCTGAGCACGGCCGCGGTGATCGGCGCCGTCCCCCGCGAGACACTGGCGAACTCAACGGCTCCGTTCGCCGATGCGGCCTCTGCCATGTGGGGCGGATGGGCCTATTACGCGGTGGGCGTGGGGGCCATGGTTTCCTGCCTGGGGGCGTTGAATGGTTGGACTCTGCTGCAGGGACGAATTCCGATGGCCGCGGCGCGAGATGGGATGTTTCCGGCGCGGTTCGGAAAGTTGTCGGCTCGGGGTGTGCCGGCGTTCGCGATCGTTTCGTCGAGCGTGCTGATGACCGCGGTGTTGATGTTGCACTACTCGGGCACGCAGCGACTGACGCAAGTGTTTCAAACCATCATCCTGTTGGCCACGTTTTGCAATCTGCTGGCGTACGCGTTTTGCGCGCTGTGCCCGTTCGTGCTGCCGGGGGAGGTTGATCGCGCGGAATCGTCGCGGCGGCGCCGGGTCCATGCCGTGCTTGCGGGGTTGTCGTTCTGTTATGCAGGGTGGACGGTATACGGGGCAGGTGCGGAAACCGTTTTTCAGGGGTTCTTGCTGCTTCTGGCCGGGCTGCCGGTGTTTGCGTGGTTGAAACGGGAGCGGGGGAAAAAAATATCAGGAGCGTGACGAAGTTCGTCGTTCCTCAGGCACCGGTAAAGACCGTGGCACGGTCCACGAAACAAAGTTTGTTGCCGAAGGGGTCCGAAACGTAAAACGATCGTTCGCCCCAGGGACGCGTGGCGATAGCACCGGCGGGGTCGCCGTGGATTTCTTCGCTTGAAAAAGTTGCTCCCAACTTGCGGCACGCGAGGAACACCTCTTCTAAGCGATCGACCGCGAAGTAGAGCCATTCCGGGTTGGGCCGCGCGGTGTGTTCGTCGCCGTCGGCTCGGGGGTCAAAACAAGCGAGGATCGTTCCGCCGCAATCGAAATAATGCCGCCCTGGGGAGACACGCACGCCGGGAAGGCCGAATACGGATTGGTAGAACCGCGCGGCACATTCGATGTCGGATACGGGAAGTATGACGCGGAAAAGCTTGGGGGCCAAGGTAATATTCTTTCAAAAACGGCCCCGCGATCGGGGCCGGCGTCCAAATCCACGTCCGAAACGCATGTCAACTACTACTTGCGTCGTTTGCGTCGAGACGTCTTTTCACTTCCATTGACCACCGCCTCGACCAAAGCGATATGCAAATAGGGCACGATTACCCACCGGTCCCTATCAGAAAACGCGATAAAGACTTGGGACTTCATCAACACGACGAGATCCGGATTGACCACGTCATGATGCCGGCCGCTAGTTAAGGACACGCGGAACGTCTGAAACGGTTCTCGTTGCAATCGTTCGCGAATGTCCGTGGCAATCATCGTCGTATTTTACTCGGCGTTTTCGTCCCGGACAACCCCTCGTGACTCGCGATGGCGTTGACCCAACATCGTGCCGGCCGTAGCGTAGATTGGTCCATTCGGCGCTTTGGTCGCCCATTCAAGGGGCTGCGTCGGATTGGAATACGAGAGTTATGACCACGCCTTCCAAAAGTCATTCGGCATCCATCGGATCGATCTATATCGGCTCCGGCGAAGCCCTCGCCGTGATCGCCGGACCGTGCGTCATCGAATCGCGCGACCACACGCTTCGCATGGCCGAGCGGATCAACGAAATCTGCAAAAAACGGGACGTTCGGCTCATCTTCAAGGCCAGTTTCGACAAGGCCAACCGCACCAGCATCCACAGCTTTCGCGGGCCGGGATTGCATACCGGGCTTGAGATCCTCGGCGCGGTTCGGCGTGAGTTCGGCGTGCCGGTTCTGTCAGACATTCATTGCCCCGATCAGGCGATGGCGGCAGGCGAAGCGCTCGATTGCCTGCAAATCCCGGCGTTTCTTTGTCGGCAGACCGATCTACTCGTGGCCGCGGCGGCGACCAAGCGCTGCGTCAACGTGAAGAAGGGTCAGTTTGTCTCGCCGGAGGAAATGTCCAACGTCGCCGTCAAATTGCGCGAGTCGGGTTGCGACAATTACTTGTTCACCGAACGGGGCACGGTGTTCGGCTACCAGCGATTGGTGAACGACATGACGGCCGTTCCGATCATGCAGCAGTGGGCGCCGGTGGTGTTCGACGCGACGCACAGTTGCCAGCTTCCCGGTGGGGCGGGAACACAGAGCGGCGGCCTGCGACAATTCATCCCCACGCTCGCCCTGGCCGGGGTGGCGGCTGGGGCCGATGCCCTGTTTCTCGAGGTCCACGACGATCCCGAACACGCCAAGAGCGACGCGGCCACACAGTATCCGCTTGCGCAACTCGACGACTTGCTGGTTCGCGTGATGCGCGTCGCCGAGGCTCGCGGCCATTGACACCGGGACCGAAAGCCACGGCAACCCGCCGGAGTTCACCGTAACCGGCCCCAGGGTGTATGGGCAAACTGCGGTTTCGCATTCGTCGGGGATTGCGTTGACGTTGCAGTCGGAGCTGGTGCTCGACGCAATATCGCATG
>Ga0187893_10009088_pt1 | contig 15415 bp, 12 predicted proteins | sample MA1701074metaG_FD_139574 | JGI IMG/M metagenome (GOLD analysis project Ga0187893, IMG submission 139574) | White microbial mat communities from a basaltic lava cave in the Kipuka Kanohina Cave System on the Island of Hawaii, USA - MA170107-4 metaG ... | reverse complement strand
TAAGCGGTCGTTCAAACTTTTATGGATAAGGAGAATAACTGCAAAAGTGTTTGAAGAGAAAGAACTGAAATAGCAAAATCAGCACCACGGGCTTGTACTGATTGGCGCGAGTTCAATAAAAATCAATAGAAACGGTTGAAGTCGAAACGCTTTTATTAAGCAATGAAGAGAAATCGGACAGTGCTAGTAATTTTCTTAAAAGAAAATGTGGAGCGGGCGACGAGAGTCGAACTCGCAACACCCAGCTTGGGAAGCTGATGCGCTACCATTGCGCTACGCCCGCTTTGATTTGATGTGAAACAGCTTTGAAAGCACGCATAACCTTTTTACTCAACTGACAAAAAGCTGTCAAACGATTTGAGCTTTTTTGGTTGTGTTGTGAGTTATATGCGCTTCATTTTCCATTTTCATAATCGGTGTTGATTCTTTAACCCCGTTCACAAAATACATTTCAATCTCGCCTTTGTTCTTCGCTTTAATGCGTCCGCGATATTCGCAGTCGAAATAATCTTTCACCAATTCGTAAGTTGCTTGCGAGATATTGACGCGCCCCGCCTCGCCCGATGATTCCATGCGGCTTGCTGTATTCACCGTGTCGCCCCAAACATCATAAGAAAATTTTTCACGCCCGATGACGCCCGCTATTAAATCGCCTGTGTGTACGCCTATGCGGATTTGCCAGAAAGGTCTGTTTACAGCCGCACGCTCGCGCATCAAATCTGCCATAAACTTCTCAATCTCAAGAGCGGCACGCACGCAATCAGCCGCGTGCGTGTTATTGCTGACGGGAATTCCGCCGACAGCCATGTAAGCATCGCCAATCGTTTTTATCTTTTCCAAGTTATGTTTTTTCGCAATGACGTCGAACCGACGAAAACAATTGTCGAGTTCTTCTATGAGTTGTTGTGGAGTAAAACCTTCTGCGATTCTTGTGAAGCCAACGAAATCTGTAAACAGAACGGACGCGCTTTTGTAATCAACAGGGTTGACGCGCTCCATCTCTTTTAATTCTTTGGCAACACTCGCTGGCAAGATGTTGAGCAATAAGTTATCCGATTCTTGCCGCTCTTGATTTAACGCCTGTGACAAAACCATCACCAGCACGCCTGTAAAAAGTTGTGCGAATAAAAGATTGCTTGTCACATCAAAAAATCTTTCATGGGATGAAAAGTAATACGTTATCCATTCGGGTCTGTTGTATTCCAAAAGCAAAAGCCCGCTTGTAGCCACACCGAAAATCAACAACGCGAAAACGGTCGCGCGTTTTTTTTCAGAAAGGATGATTGCAATGACAAGCGCCGGAATGAAATAAAAAATCGTTCCGCCCAGTGAACCCGCATTGCCAAGCGCGTTGATGAAAAGAAACACAACAATTGACAGAACAAAAGGATAGTAAAGAAAGCGATACGAACGTCGAAAACGCGCGACGTAGTAAAAGAGAAAAAACAAAAATCCGGTTATCAAATGCAAGAAGAGCAAAAACTTACTCTTGCCCAAAATCAAAAGATGAATCGCGCCGCCCAAGTTTGTAACTGTGTTCAAAAGACTGGTGGTGTTAAAGAGACGATGCTCAAGCGGGAAACGGCGATGGTCGCCAATAAGTTGCGCGCTCATTTTACTAATCTGCCGTGTAATAATCTCTTTCACTTTGTGCTTATCCGAACGACTGGAGCGCGGGCGTCTCGCCCGCCTGCGATTTTCATTGAATTTCTTTGTCTTCCGTTGGCGGGCGAGACGCCCGCGCTCCCAGCAAAACAGCAAAACATTCTTAGCTCAATTGCCCTTGTGTTCCGGCTTTTTCGTTTGGAAAGTAATCCAATTCTGGTTTGCGCTGTTGATGTTTCCCGGAATATCTTCTTCCCAACGCTTCTGCACATCCTTGTTATAGTTCAGAAAGAGTTTACCATCCACGATTTTCCAAGCGCGCGGGTCTGCATTTGCGGTGTAGCCGCGGCTGACAGCCCACGAACAATATCCCCCGTACTGAGGCGCATATTTTTCAGGCTCTTTCTTAAACGCATCACGGTTTGCCGGATTTGCGAATAACCACTTCGCGCCATTCCACTCGTGCGAAAACTCCGGTTTGCCTTCTGTGGCTTTGCTCTCATTGAAATATGCCACCGCGTCGTAGCCTTGCAGTGCAATCCCGTTTGCAGTTTTGTTTACAGTCTCAACGCTTCTGTTTCGACTCTTCAAAATAAAAATCAACCCCGCTGTGATTAAAGCCGCGACAAAAACGACTGCGACAATTTTTTTCATTGATTTCAAAACATCCCCTTAAAAAAAAATCAGGTTGAACCTAAAACACTTCGTTCAACCTAATAGTCGTTCAGATTTACAGAACCTTACAGAGGTGTAGATTTTATTTTTATAACTACGGAATACAGAGCGCAACAATTATAAAAGTATGAATCTATCTGGATAAATCTACGCTCTGCATTCGCTATAAAAATTATTCGTCTTGCGGGATGTGTTCGCGCCCATAGCGTAATGTCTTTGCCATCCAAATCAGTTCTTTGAAAAACTTGTCCATACGTCTGATGTATGATTCATCAAGCAGTTTCCCGTTTTCATCAAAAAGATTTTGCGCGTTGGAAAAGTTTCCATCCCAAAAAATCGTCACAAGCCCAAGTTCGCGCATGACGGGCAGAAGATTTTGTATTACGCGGGTCCCGCCGAATCCTCCTGCAGAAACGCCGCACAATCCGACAGCTTTGTGTATGTACTCTTTAAGGTTTGTATCAAGCGCGTGCTTGAGCAAACCCGGATAGCCGTGGTTGTATTCAGGCGTAACGATTACAAGCGCGTCGGCACGATTGCACAGAGCGGAAAATTGCGGGTCTTTTATGTTCTCGCCTGCATCGTCTGTCGGCAAATTTAATTTACGAATATCCACCAACTCTGTCTCAACGCCTGCTTGTTTTTTTAATTCTTCAAGAATAAACTCCGCGACCTTTTCGCTCATGCGCCCTTGCCGCGCCGTTCCTAAAATTACGGGTATAAAAAGTGGTCGTTCCATATTTGCTGCTTTTAATCCAAAGAAATTTCTTTATTGCTTTTTCATTCCTGACGGAAATTGACGCAAACATTTACACGCTGGTTTTGTGTCATCAAACAGGCGTATCGCATGACCATCGGGGTCACGCACCATCAAACCTTTATTAAAACCAAGCAAGTATTCCGAAAGCGTCACAACGCCCGAAGAAACGAAGTTATATTCATTGGTTCTTAGTCTTTTTGAAACCGTATCTAAATTGCGCGAGACAATGTTTGTTTGCCAATTCCACAAATCACTTGCCTTTGTATCTGTTGGCATTGGGCGTCCGTCACGCGGCGTAATGTATTCCAAAAATTCGACGCCAATGCCATTCGCGGCGCGTAAAGCAGTGATGCGAAGGCGTGTGCCAAAAACATTGTTCAGATGTTCTTGCTCTGTACCGTAGTTCTCGCCCTCGCCCGCTATCTCGAAACCAAGCACATCACGATAAAACTTCAAACTCTTTTCAGTATCGTTTACAACGATTGCCGTGTGATCAATACCAAGAAAAAGTTTGTCTGTTTTTTGATGCCATTTCGCCGCGCCTTTCCCTTCGGGAAAATAAAGAATTTCAAGCGCGTGATTGTCGGGGTCTTTGAAATAGAAAGCTTTGATGCCGCCCGCGTTTTTGTTCCATGCCGGAAGAGTCTGTGGTCCTGTCGAAGCGTGTTTTATTTTGTTTTGTCTCAGCCATTGATAAGCGCGTTCCATATTGCTCGTGATAATGGCGATGTGCTGAAACCATTTGTCATTGCTACGCGAATCAACAGGAATCGGGCGCCCTTGCGGCGCAAGGTATTCCGTTAGCTCTATAAATTCGTCGCCGAGTTTCATGCGGACGACGCGCATTCTCAAACCAAACACCCCTTGCAAATGCTCGTACTCTTCACCTGCTGCTTCCACATCGGACACTTTTTCAAATGAAAGAACCTTTGAATAAAACTCCACGCTTCGGTCCATATCTGAAACGGTGATGCCAACAGCATCAACCGTTTCAACAAGGTTAACAGAACGTGCTCGATTGGCGGCTATATTTGATTTGACAACGGCGGAAGCTGATAAATGATTTCTGTATGCATTTACATTTGTATAAGTCCAAGCCAGAAGAAAAATCAGCAACAACAAAATCCATCCGATTGGAAAACCGTCTTGTCGTTCTGTTGTTTTATCTCTTTTTATTGTGGCGTAAACCTTCTGCTCTGCCGCCAATCGAGTGCGTTCGCTAATCGTTTTGTTCAACACGGTCATTTCATTCGCTCCATCAAATGGTTTCCGACACGAAGGGCGTTAGCCATTATCGTCAACGCCGGATTCACTGCCGCGCTCGAAGGAAAGAAACTTCCGTCAACGACGTAGAGGTTATCAACATCGTGCGCTTTACAGTTCACATCTAAAGCCGAAGTTTTCGGGTCGTGTCCAAAACGAATTGTTCCATTTTGATGTGCCACGCCCGCAAGCGGAATCTGTTGTCCTAAAAATAGATTTCTTGCAAAAAGCCCTTGATGACAATCATGTCCGTGAACATCGCATTTCGTCTGTTGTTTCATCAAGTATTTGAGTTTGTCTTGCAGGCGTCTGTGTGCTTCAAGGTTGTTGGGTGTGTAAGACAAAACTATGTTGCCGTTTTTATCCAACGTGACGCGGTTGTCCACGCTCGGCAAATCTTCTGTCGTCAGCCAGAAATCAAGTGAATGTTTTGCCATCCTTTCCAACGTAAAACCGGGAGCGATTGCGGGCGCACCCGCTGACAATGCTACACCGTCAAGTTTTCCGACAAAAGAAATATGTCCCATTGGAAATTCCCAATCATCAGAGCCGAAATAAAAATCGTTCAAAGCCAGAGTCTTTTGAAACACAGTCGGATTAGGACATTTTGAAATCCCAAGCATCACAGAATTGATGTGTCCCATGTAATGACGTCCCACGACATCGCTCGAATTTGCAAGCCCGTTCGGGTGCTGTTCATTCGCAGAACGAAGAAGTAACGCCGCAGAATTTATCGCTCCGCAAGAGACAACAACAAAATCAGCCGAATACTTTTCAGCGTTGCCGTTGCGCATGACGTGAACAGCTTTTATTTCACGACCTGATGCGTTTGTTTCAAGTTTTGACACAAGTGCGTTCGTCAATAACGTGACATTCGGATAATCAAGCGCGGGTTCGACTCCGCAAACATGAGCATCGGATTTTGCGTTGACAAGACACGGATAGCCGTCACAGGTCGCGCAACGGATACAACTGCTTCGCGGGTCTTTTTCCGTCAACATTATGCCGAGCGGAACATGAAAAGGTTTGCAACCGAGACGCTCAAAATCATCGTGGAGATGTTGAATGCGCGGTTCGTGGCTGACAGCCGGATGTGGATAAGGTGTGCTTGCCCAAGCTTCGGTCGGGTCTTCGCCGCGCGCGCCGTGAACGTGATACATCATTTCGGCTTGTGCATAGTATGGCTCTAAATCTTCATAACGTATTGGCCAAGCTGGAGAAATCCCGTCAACATGGCGAAGTTCTCCAAAATCTTGTTCACGAAAACGAAACAAAGCCGCGCCGTAAAATTTTGTGTTACCCCCTACGTTATAATTTGTGTGAGGATGAAGCGGTTCGCCGTCTTTGTCGTACCAAACTTCTTTTGTGTTGTACTTGGCTTCCACATTCACCGCACGCGAACTCCAATTGTCTTTCTCGTGCGGAACAAAACCGCCGCGCTCAAGCAATAAAATCTTTTTTCCCGACGGTGCAAGTTTGCGAACAAGTGTGCCGCCGCCCGCGCCCGTTCCAATGATAATGATGTCGAAATGATTTGTGTTTTCCATAAATGTTTCCCCGGACTCATTGAATTGCTTCGTCCGGTTATTTGTCGCGTGAGCGAGGGAAACCTTACAAAAAAACAATTATTGGTGAAAAGAAATTTGAACAAATGAGCTTGGAAGGTTGAGCTAAACGCGCGACGAGTCCGCGTATGTGGATGGACAGCTCCCCCTTCGCCGCCCGTGTGAATCCGAAGGCGCGGAGTAATGCTAAGAATTATCAAGCCCGTAAAACGGGCGACAGTGTAGTTACATTAACCGTTATCTGCCGCCCGTTTTACGGGCTTGGATTATTTGGTTGACGCATACCCGGCACTCGCGCTGTCGCGCTTCGTACCGGGCTACACTCTGCCATCCGCTACGCGGATTTGTTATAGCTTTTCTTTTATCATCCGAATATGGCAAGTTGTAATATTTGCGTTGTCACGCCACTAAACTTTTGCTTTGCGATAAAACTTTGGAAGTGGCTTGTTCGCGTTGTTCGCTGACCTGTTCAAAACTCTCTTTCAATACCGGCAGGTTCGCCGTCAATAAACTGAATTCACTCTTCGGTACGCTCAAAACATCCATTGCCGTGACGCATCGCACTGTCGCGCTTCGCGTCGTCTGTTTGAGCACAGCCATTTCGCCGAAGTATTCGCCGGCCCCTAATTTGGCAAGAACGATGTCTTGATTATTTTCATGGCGCACAACTTCCGCCTCGCCTTTTGCGATGATGTAAATGCGGTCACCCAAATCGCCTTGACGGAAAATCTCCTGTCCGGGCTCAAAGTGTTCATGAGCCACGCCCATTGAATTTTGAAGACGAAGCTGTACTAAATCCGGCGGCAAAAACAAATCGAGAGTCCACGAAACGGCAACCTTCAAACGTCTGCCCAAGCCCGGTAATTTCATCAAATAAATCGTCCGCCACATCCACCAAGCCAAAAAGCCCGAAATATTTATTCCAAAGACCTGTGCAACTGCAGAATGGTGTCCCAACGCACCCAACTTCCCCAGTTCTTTGAATTGAAATTTTTTCTTTTCGCCCCCGCGCAAACTTACAACGATATTTTCCGCAACTATCTTTGCCTGTCTGATTGCAAACTGCGCCGTTGGCGGACTTGGATTGCCGTCCGCTATTGGAATAAAAGCGCAATCGCCAACCGCCCAGACGTTTTCTGCGCCTTCAACTGCAAGCGTTGAATCTGTCTTGATTCGTCCCCGCTTGTCTTTCGGTAAATCAAGCGCATCAATCAAAGGATGCGGCGAAGACGGCACAGTTGAAATTAAAGTCTTGGTTGGAATTCGCGTGCCATCGCCCAGAATCGCTTCGTCGCCCGTAGCCGCCTGCAATCGTGTGTCAAAGAAAATCTCAACCCCTCGTTTGCTCAAAATCTCTTGAGCAAACCTCGCAAGTTTCTCATCAACTTCAGGCAAGATTCTGTCGCCTGATTGAAGCAAACAGACACGAATTTCTTTCGGGTCAAGTTGCTGATAGTTTTTTATAACTTCGCGCACAAAATCATTTATTTCCGCGATGACTTCAACACCCGAAAAACCACCGCCCGCGACTACGAAAGTTAGAAGTTGCTTTCTAAGTTTTTCATCGTGTCTTTCAATTGAGGCTTCTTCCAATGTGTGAATTACATGATTGCGTATGTGAAGCGCGTCACTCAGATTCTTAAACGGAATTGCGTGTTCGGGAAGACCGCGAAGGCCGCGAAAGTCCGTCACGTTACCCAACGCCAGCACAAGATAATCAAACTCAATAACGTGCGGATGCGGACGAAATCCGGGCGTAGTTATGATTGTGCGATTTTGTAAATCAATCGCTTCGACTTCGCGGACGTGTAAATCCGTCTTTGGTAATAACCGTCGAATCGGGCTTACTGTATCAAGCAAACCGATGTTACCCGACACCACCTCAGCCAACATCGGTTGAAAGACAAAATAGTTCTCTTTGTTTACAAGAGTTATCTCGAAATCATCACGGCGTCCCAGAAGCTTTTCAAGATAAAGCCCCGTATAAACACCCCCGAAACCACCGCCTAAAATCACAACTCTTTTTCGTTTTTGCTCTTTCATAAATTCAAGTTGCAAACGGGTGTTTATGAGTGCCGACATAAGGGAAATCGTGTCAGTACCGCCTGCGGCAGCGGGTGGGTTTTCAATGATTTCAATGAATGACCCGCCCGCTATCGCAGGCGGTACTGACTTGGCTACTCTTAACCTACGCAATTGGACTAAAGTCGGTACTCTAAACACCCGTTAATTATTGTTCTTCGTAATGCCACGTCAGCCCGCCGTCAACAAAGAAAGTTGAGCCTGTCACGTAATCCGCATCGTCCGAAGCCAGAAAAACAGCCAGATTTGCAACATCGTTCGGTTGCCCCAAACGCCCTAACGGTATTTGTGAAAGCAAAGCATTTAACTTTTGCGGGTCGTTCAATAGTTTAGTATTGATTGGCGTCTCAATCGCGCCCGGCGCAATGTTGTTGATATTGATGCCAAACGCGCCAAGTTCTACGCTCAAATTTCGCGTCAACATCTTCAAACCGCCTTTGCTCGCACAATACGCCGCAAAGTTTGGAAACGGCAAGTCTTCATGCACCGAACTGATATTCACGATTTTGCCTCTGCGTTTTGTATTAAGGAGATGCCTCACGACTGCTTGTGTCGCAAAAAAAACTCCCTTTAAGTTTAGGTTCAAAACTTTGTCGTAATCTTCTTCTGTTACTTCCCAAAACGGCGCGTGTGTTTCAACTCCCGCATTGTTTACCAAAATGTCCAGCCTCCCGAAATGTTCCAACGCAGTATTCACCAACGCCCGCACATCTTCGGTTGAAGATAAATCCGCTTTCACGATAAGCCCGCGTCGCCCCAACGCTTCGACTTCCGCCAATGCCTCTTCCGCCCCCTTTGCAGTGCGGTTGTAATTGATGACAACATCCGCTCCTTCTTGAGCGAAACGAACTGCAATGGCACGACCAATTCCCTGACTGCTTCCTGTTACTAATGTAATTTTATTTTTTAATCTCATAAATTTTTCCGAACAAAAACTATTGTTTAACCTGTCGGGTTTAAGTTCGCAATAAACGCTTTTACCCGTTAATTGTTTCCCCATGAAAATTGCATCTGAAGATGCACCTTGCGCGGTGATTGCTGTGATTGAGCTTGGCGCACAACACACTGTGCATTCCGCACGCTCTTGTATAAATTTCAGCCGCCAGCAACATCCCTGCGGGCGACGCGATAAAATAAATCCAAAGACCATTCCAAACATTTCCCACAAGAGCAGAACCGAATGTACGTGCCGGATTCATGCTCATCCCCGATAACGGGTTTTCAAAAGCGATGTAGGTTGCAACCAAAAATCCGACTATTAAGCCCGTGTAATTCGACAATCGCTTTGTGTTGGAAACAGTTAAGACAACAATCATCAACAACATCGAGATAGCCGTTTCGGCAATAAAAGCGACTGTTACTCCGTAATCACCCGGCACCGTCACAACGTAATTAACCGACTGATGTGCCAAAAGTTTTCCGAACACAGCGGACGACAACACAACACCCAACACTCCGCCAATAAATTGCGCCAACACATACCAGAGCGCGTCGTAGCCGTTTATCTTTCCAAGCCTATAAAACATAAGCGTTGCGGCGGGGTTGATGTGTGCTCCTGATTTCTGTCCAATGGGCGAATAGACGATGCCGATAAAAGTTAAACCCATCGCCACGCCCATCAACATCTGCTTTATCAAAGAGCCCTCAATCATCCCGCCTGCGAATGATGCTGGATGAAAGAGCAACACGGCAAAACCGCAAGCCGAAACCATGAAAATCCCCAAACCAACGGCTTCCAATAAATACACTTGCCAATGTCGTTTAAGAGCATCGAACATACTCACACTCTGCCATTCAGCCATCAGTATTTCGGCTTTAATTTCGGGCACACTTTGCCCTTTCGGATTGGATACGTCCCTTATCATTCTTTCTGAAATTACACTTTGGATTTATGTTTAGAAATTGTCTGGAAATTGCTTTTGCCGCGAAGCAGCTAAGAAAAGGTAGCCAGACGTGAAACGTCTGGAATAATTAACATAACATTCTCCCCACTGAAGGTGCGGACAGAACTTTCTTGCGCTCCTTCAGAGCGCGAAACTTAAACTAACCGATACCAGACGTTTCACGTCTGGCTACCTTTTCACTACGCCTTCGGCATAAATTCTTATTGCCCAAACAATTTCGCTATTTATAAAAGCAGCCTTAATTCTTACTTAAATAGGCGCTAGCCGTTCTTAACTTGTTCCGTTTATTTGTCGCGCCGGTGAATAAATCCTTACAATAAAAAATTACATAACGTGCAATAAAGAATTAAAGCCGCTGAAACCATCAGATTCTTTAAGCCCGTTGCCGGGGTCTTCAATCCAGAGTTTGTCGTCAACTAAAAATTTGTATCTGTAATTTCCCGTAGATAAACGCGGAAGCATGGCGCGCCACAACCCGTTTTCGGTTTTCATGAAAGGGTTTAGGCTTTTATGCCAGTCATTGAAATCCCCCACAAGCGAAACTTTGCAAGCCGTGTCATTGTGATAAGTAAACAGGAATAATCCATTCATCACGCGCGGTGGTCCAAATTCCGTGTGCGTTAATTCGTGATGTTCTTTTCCTGCTTCCGCAACAGCACGCGCCGCGTTGACCATGCCAAAACCTTGTCTGATTGCCGGTGCGTGGCTTAATCGGTCAGCCGTCGCAATCAAGATTTGTTTGACTGCGGCGGGCGTCAATCGCGGATTTGCTTCTAACATTTGCGCCACTAACGAAGCGACAATAGGCGTGGCAAAAGATGTCCCGTCACCGTGTTGATAATGGGTAGCTACAATTTTATTTTCGCGCAGACGCGATTCTATTTCAGCGCGAATCAAATTAGGCGTTTCCATCAAAAGATAAGCCGGTAGTTCAATCTCCTCACTATATTTCATTAACAAATTCGGCAGCAGATAATCGGGTGCGTCATAGAGTTCAGACAATACTTCTGCAAGTTTGTAAGAAGGAGTATCCGGCAAAATAGGAGTTGCAACCCAAGCGGCCGGAGCGATGATTTCGGGTTTTACAATACCGTCCGCAGTTACGCCGTAATTCGAGTGATACAAACTAATCACATCGCTTCCAAGACGATTCTCATCATCGTAACCGCCTACTGTAATTACCGAAGGAGAATTGGCGGGCGGTATAGGTGGCTGTGAATCATCAAAACCCGAATTACCTGCCGCGACAACAACAACAATCCCTTCTTGAACTGCGCGTTCCGCCGATTGGTCAACAATACTTTTCGACCACATCAGATTTTGGTCGCCGCCTAAAGAGATGCTCAAAATTCTTATTCTGTAACGCTCACGATTTTCTACAACCCAATCAATTCCGCACGCTATGTTCTCTTCGGTTATGCGTCCTTTTTCGTCACTCGCTTTAATCAAAACAACATTGGCTTCCGAAGCAAGACCGCGATATTGACCGTTTGATAAAAAACCATTCCCTGCGGCTACGACAGATGTTTGTGTGCCGTGCCAGTGATAACCTTTTACAGTCTGATGTTCATCAAGCGTATTTTCCAAACCCGATACGTCGTGAAAAGCCAAGATGCGATTGACGGGCATCGTCAAATCCGCATGTGGATAAAATCCCGAATCAAGTATTGCTATTGTCACACCGCGCCCTGTCAATTGTTCATCTGCGCGAAGACGCAGAACGGTTGGAATGACTGCAAAACGATTCTGCGCGTGGTTGTGGTTATGGTTGAAAAATTCGGTTACGGTTTTGTTCATATTACTCTCTGAATAGTTTTGATATTGCAGAGAATAGTCGCGTAAAAACCGAAATCCTTACTGATTATTTTTGTTTTTTTTCCAGGGCGCGTTTTATCCGTTCGCGCGCGTCCGGTGACATTTGTATTGACGGAAAAGCCAATTCATGGTGAGCATCTTCATTGCCGCATTGATGGATTACATCACGCATGAAAAGCAGTTGCTCAAGATAACGGATGCAGAATTTACAGGTGAGAAGGTGCAGACGAAGTTTGAGTTTTTCACGCAAGGAAAGAGGCTGCTCCAATGATTGTGAAATCAGTGGGACAATCTCTTTGCAAGGCGGCAATCTCTTTGCCAACCAAAGCTGCGCCGAGAGTTTTATTTTGTCGTAGCGTTTCTTAATCATTCTAAATGTTTACTTTGAAAGTCGAAACCAATCTGTTTCTATGCATCTGCGAAGCTGCTTTCTTGCGCGATGCAACATCACCCAAAGATTGTTCGCCGATACACTCAAAACTTCGCAAATCTCTTCGCTCGTAAATCCTTCGACTTCGCGCAAAGTAAAAGCGTTGGCTATGCGTTCGGGCAGGAACGCAATGCATTTTTCAAGCACAACTCTGAATTCACTCTGCTCTAACAAATTTTCGGGGCTACCCTGCCATTCGACTGGCCCAAAGTCGGCTCTCCAGTGGTCTGCCCATTTGCCGCCTTCGGGTCGAAAAAGGTCTTCGTTTTCCAACCTTGCTTCGGTTTCGGGGTCAATCTGTGCTGTGCGGCTTGTCTTGCGATAATGGTCAATGATTTTGTGCTTTAGAATCCCGCATAACCAAGTGCGTTCAGAACCACGCCCTTCAAATTTTTGATAAACCTGTAAAGCCGCCAGCAAAGTTTCTTGAACTAAATCTTCTGCGACCGATTCTTGGCGAACACGGAACATAGCAAAGCGATACAGATAATCGCCATGCTCGTCCAACCAATTCGCAGGCTCAGGTCTGATGGCTTTTTTCATTTGTTTAATTGTTCCGACTGCGTCCATTTTGAAAATCTCGCAAATGTTATTGGCTTTGTGTTGTTTCCGCAACAAAGAAATAGTTGATTTTAGATGTAAGCTCCGACAATCGGCAGTTCGCGTCTGTGTATCAAAAGAATAACCGCACTAAAAATAAATACAATCACAGCCAATATAAACAACAAACCACCATCATTTTGAACAACAATGCCTAGCTTTGTCAGATGACTGAATATAGCCCCGCTGATAACACCCAATGCCATCAACGCGCCAATCGGAGCAGTGCGCGGAACTAACAACAAAATCGCGGTTATAAGTTCGGCGATGCCTGAACCAATGCGTCCCCAAGGCTCTGCGCCAAGTGTCTTAAAGATGTAAACGGATTCGGGCGCGCCTGTAAATTTGAAATAGAGCGTCTGCAAAAGAATCAATGCAACAACAATCCGTAAAATCCAACTTACAAGCGTCAAAGATTTGCTCAACTCCATGATTGGAATCTCCTCTTTCAGGAAAATAGGTAAAACAAAAAACGAGTAGCAAGTTAAACCTTAGCTACTCGTTTATCATTAATTACTTCACATTTATTCCATATCAATGAAATAAATTTGAAATGGGCATTGCGTAATCAAAACTTACCGATGCCCTTTTACTTATTTCTACTCTGGCAAACGCCCCGGCGTTAGAGGCGCACCCGCTTCTTCTAATACTTTTTCAAATTTTGGTATTTCAACATCAACCAAAGCTTTCAAACGTGCAAGCACAGGTTTGAACTCTCCCTCAACGATATTGTAGTTGTTTATCTGCGTCTCTGTTGGCTTTGTCGAAGAAAGGCGAATTGTTCCTGCGACGCTGCCTATACGCGAGTTAATTGAAGGTGGCGGGATGTCCGAATTTTCCCGCCCACCTCTTAACTCGTTCAAGATGTCGTCAATCTTCATGTCCAGTGCTTTCGCCTCATCAACTAACTTTTGATTTGCGGTCGGGGCTTCTTGTGCCGAGCGTTTCAAAAGTGTTATTCGCGTCTTTGTGGCAGTCGCAACTTCAATTGCACCGCCAACCGCGCGTTGCAATGCAGAAACTTTGCGTTGAAATTCCGTAAGAGCAAGAAGTTCTGCGGAAGACATTTTCTCTTTGCCTTCGACCGTAACATTAAAGCTTTGCGAACCTTGAAGCTGTGTTATAACGCCGTTTACTCTCAATGCCATTGAGACACTGTATTTTCCGGGCATTACGAGCGGTCCCTGCGGTCCGAGCGTCACGCCTTCGGGCAAAGTAACGCCGGGCGGAAGTTGCGGCGGAGTCGCAGGAATAGAAGGCGGCGAGTAACGAAAATCCCACACTACACGCTGAACGCCTTGTGTGGCAGGCGTGCTGATTCTGCGAACAACTTTGCCTTCGGAATCCGCAATAGTGAAAAACAAAACGGGCGGTTCTTCTTCGGCTTCGGCGCGAAGTTCAGCGATTGTCGGATAGCGGAAGGGCTGTTTTTTCCTCTCTGCTTCGCGTTCCGCTTCTTGGCGTTTTTGTCTCAACGTCTTTGGCGCTTCTTTCAAATAGTAAGTAAAGACAGCACCGTAAGGCGGATTGGGGGCGGTGTAAAAAGAAGCTCCCAACGAACCCGCGAAAGACGCGCTCGAACGAATAAACATTAAAGCATCTTTTACAGGGAATAGTGCGTGGTCTTGTTTGAGCGTTTCCGCGCCGATTTGACGAAACGGCGTGTAATCATCAAGCACATAAAATCCGCGTCCGAATGTAGCAAGCACAATATCGTTTTCGCGTTTTTGAATCGCTATGTCGCGCACTGCAATCGTAGGCAATCCGGCTTTCATCTGAACCCACTTCGCGCCGCCGTCAACCGTAAAGAAAAAGCCAAACTCAGTTCCGACAAAAAGCAAGTTCGGATTTACATGGTCTTCGGCAAATGCGTAAAGAGAACCGCGTTCGGGCAGGTTTCCTTTAATTGAAGTCCAAGTTTTTCCTGCGTCCGTGCTTTTCAAAATGTACGGCAGGAAGTCTCCGTTCTGATGATTATTGAATGTGGCGTAAACGGTGTTCGCATCATGTTGCGAAGCGAGAATGCGGCTGACATAACTCATATCGGGAATGCCGGGAAACTTTTCAATCTTGCGCCAGTTTTTGCCGCCGTCTTCCGTAATTTGAATAAGCCCATCATCAGTTCCTATGTAAATCAACCCTTCTTTTTTTGGCGATTCGGACAGAGCAGAAGCGTTGCCGTAAAGCGCGGTTGATTGATGTTTGGCAATTGCGTCGGGTCCCCAGATTTTGCCCATCACCTGAAGCGTGTTGCGGTCTAGTTTGCGTGATAAATCGGGGCTGATTACTTTCCAATCATCCCCTTGGTTATCACTTTGATAAAGCTTGTGTCCCGCAAAATAAAGGCGCGCGCGCGAATGCGGGCTGATGATAAAAGGCACGTCCCAATTCAATCTTTCGGACTCTTGGTCTTTGCCCGGAAACGGTGCGATTGAAACGCGCTCACCCGTGCGTTTGTCAAAGCGCACAAGACCACCATGTTGGCTTTCGGCGTAAATGATATTCGGGTCTTCAGGGTCAACTTGCGAACGAAAACCGTCGCCGCCATTTGTCAAAATCCAATCCGAATTGACTATACCCGAAGTGTTTCGCGTGCGTGCCGGACCACCCAAAGAGTTGTTATCTTGTGTGCCGCCGTAAATGTTGTAAAACGGCGCGGCATTATCAACGGTCACATCATAAAACTGTGTGATGGGAAGGTTAGCTTTGAAGTTCC
>Ga0187893_10009086_pt1 | contig 15417 bp, 9 predicted proteins | sample MA1701074metaG_FD_139574 | JGI IMG/M metagenome (GOLD analysis project Ga0187893, IMG submission 139574) | White microbial mat communities from a basaltic lava cave in the Kipuka Kanohina Cave System on the Island of Hawaii, USA - MA170107-4 metaG ... | reverse complement strand
CCGTGCGTGATGTTGAACGCGGCGCTCGTGTCGGCGGTGAGCGACGGAGCCGTCGCGGTCAGGGTGTAGCCTGTCCCGGCCTTCGCGATGCTGAGATCGGAGAACGTGGCGACGCCGGCGTTGGTGGTGACGGGGATCGTCCCGGCCAGCGTCGCTCCCGCCGCTCCCGTGCCCGGCGTGATCGCAAGGGTCACGCTCACGGCGTTCGTCGGCACGGTGTTGCCCAGCGCGTCCCGCACCGTGACCTGGATGGGCGGATCGATCACGCCGCGCGCCGTGTCCGACGTCGGCTCCGGCATGAACACGAGGTGCGTGGGGGCCGCCGCGCTGATGATGAAGGAATTGCTCGTGTCCGTCGTGAGCGACGCCGCCGTGGCGCGGAGGGTGTAGCCGCTGCCGGTCCGGTCGATGCTGAGGTTGTCGAACGTGACCACACCGTTCACCGGCGTCCGCTTGAGCGGGCCCGCCAGCGCGCCGCCACCGGGATTCGTCCCGATCGCGATGGTCACGGAGTCCGTCGCATTCGTGACCGTGTTGTTGAGCGCGTCCCGTACGGTCACCCGCACGCCGGAATCGGGGCGGATCGTGACGCCCGCCACCGTATTCGCCGGCTGGGTCGTGACGGCGAGCTTGGCGGCCGCACCGTGCTGGATGTTGAATCCGGTGCTTGGGATCTGCGTGAACCCGGACGCGGAGGCAGTCAGGGTGTAGGCCGTGCCTGTCCGGTTGATCGTGAGGTCGTTGAACGTGGCGACGCCGTTCGCCGCCGCTTGCGCCTGGGTGCCGGACAGCGTTCCGCCGAAGGGATTCGCGCTCAGGCCGACGGTGATCGTGTTGGTCGAGTCGACCACCGTGTTGCCGAGCGAGTCCTGGAGCGCCACGCGCACCGCGGGCGTGATCGGGCTCCCGGCCACCGTCTGGGTTGGTTGCGTGATGAACGCGAGGCGCACGGCGGGGGCCGGGCGGATGTCGAAGGCATTGCTCGTGGTGCCGGTGAGCCCGGCCGCGCTCGCGCCGAGCCGGTAGCCCACTCCGGTCCGGTCGATCCGCAGGTTATTGAAGGTCGCGATGCCGTTGACCGGGACCTGGGGTGATCCGCCCGTGAGCGTGCCGCCGGCCGGGTTCGAGTCGATCGCGATGGTGACCGGGTTCGTGGCGCCGGTCGCTGTGTTCCCCAGCGCGTCCTGAACGGTCACGCGAACCTGGGGCGTCATGGCGGCGCCGGCGGCGGTCGTGCTCGGCTGGGTGCTGAAGACCAACCGCGCCGGCGCGCCGTGAATGATGGCGAATCCAGCGCTCGGAGCGCTTGTGAGACTCCCGGACGTAGCCGTAAGGGTGTAGCTCGAGAAGCCCTGGCTCGTCTTGTCAATGCGCAGATCGTCGAACACCGCGATGCCGCCCACCGCTGGTTTCGGAACCGTGCCGGTCAGCACGGCGGCGGGGTTGCCAGTGCCGCTCGTGATCGCCACCGTGACGCTTTGCGTGGCGTTCGTGACCGTGTTGGCGTGCGCGTCCTGAATCGCGACCCGGAGCCCCGAGTCGGCTCGGATCGTCCGCCCGGCGACCGTGTCTCGCGGCTGCACTCGGAACGCGAGCTGGGCTGGCGGGCCGGGATCGATGTCGAAGCCGCCGCTCGTGCCCGCCGCGAGCGCCGGTGACGTGGCCGTCAGCGTGTACGCCGAGCCCGCGCGGATGATGGATAGATCACTGAACGTGGCGACGCCGTTGACGGCGCTCCGCGTCGCCGTCCCGCTGAGGCTCGCGCCGGGCGCGCCAGTGCCGGCCGTGATCGCGACGGTGACCGGCGCCGACGAGGTCGTCACCGTGTTCCCCTGGGCGTCCTGCACGGTCACCTGAATCGCGGGCGCGATCGTAAGGCCCGCCTGCTGCGTGCTCGGCTGCACCGTGAAGGCCAGGCGAGTCCCCTGACCGGCAGTGACGTCGATCGCCGGAGTCTCTGCCTGGCTCAGCCCTCCCCCGACCAGGCTCGCCACGAGCGTGTAGCCCAGGCCTTGCTTGTCGATGACCAGATCGTTGAAGGACGCGACGCCGCCGGCGAGGGGACGGGGGTTCGTCCCGCTGAGCACGCCACCGCTCGGATTGGCGCTGATCGCGATCAGCACGGAGCCGCTGAAGCTCGGGACCGTGTTGCCGAGCGCGTCCTGCACGGCCACGGTGAGCAGCGGTGTGATGGGATCGCCGGCGGCGGCGCTGTCGGGGATCGGCGCCAGGAAGCCGAGTTTCGTCGCGGTCCCGGGGAAGATGTCGAACTCGTCGCTCTCGGCCGAGTCGATGCCCGCGGCGGCGGCGAGCAGCGTATAGTTGCTTCCGACCTTGTCGATGGAGAGATCGGGGAAGGTCGCCACGCCGTTCACCGCGGCGCGGGGAACGGTTCCCGACAGGGTGCCGCCCGCGGGATTCGTCCCGATCGCGACCGTCACGTCACCGGTGAACGACGGTACGAGGTTGCCCAGGGTGTCGTGCGCCGCGATCTTGACCCCGCCGGAGTCCTGGCGAAGCCGGCCGCCGGCTGCGCGATCCTCGGGTTGAACCGTGAAGACGAGCCGCGCCGCCGCCCCGGCGTTGACGGGGAAGGTGGTGCTGGTCGCGGCGGCGAGCGTTCCGGATGTCGCGCGCAGCGTGTAGGTGCCGGCTTGCAGGATCGTGAGGCCCGGGAACGTCGCGACGCCATCCACGGCGTTCTGGGGGGGACCGAGAATCGCGCCACCCGTGACTTCGATCGTCACCGCGGCGGTCGAGCCCTGGACCCGCATCCCCATCGAGTCCCGTACCTCGACCGTCACCGCAGGCGTGATCGGCGTGCCCGCCTGCGTCGCCGTGGGCTGCGTCGCGAAGCCGAGCTGGCGGGGGATCTGCACTACCGTCACCATCACACTGCTCGAGACACCGTCCACGCTCGCCACAATGGACGCGGTCCCCGTATCGACCCCGGTCGCGACCCCGCTCGTCGGGTCGATGGTCACGACCGACTCGTCGAGCGAGCTCCACGTGACGTCCTTGCCGAGGACGTTGCCGCCGCGGTCGCGCGGCGTCGCGCTGAACGCGAACGTCTCGGTGAGCGAGCGGAAGTTGTGACCGCCGTTCGGCGTGATCTCAACACCCGCCGCGAGCCGGGGCTCGGACGGGAGGATGCACGTGGTCGTGAACAGGCACGCCGCCGCGGCGACGACGCCGGGGCGCGCGAGCTGGCGCAGCCAGACGAGACGGGCGACGATCCGGCCTGGCATCGACCTCATGCGTGCGAGCCCGGGGGGATAAAGACAGCAATCGCCCGGGTCAGGACCCCTGCGGCCTGATCGGGCGGGCGCTGAGTTTGTGCGTTCCGAACCGCTGCTAACGTGATACAACCACCCCGTGCGATCCATGATGGGTGACCGGACGATGTGTGACGCCGGTCACCTAAGTTGTTGTCATTCAACGGCCCGCGAAATTAGTGTGGCGCCGCTGCTACAGCAAGCGGGGGTGGCCGACCGCAGGGCCTCCCCAGCCCGCTCGAGGCGGGGTGGTAGGGGCGCAAGGGGTATGCCGACGGAGGTGTCAGGTGTCGGGTGCCAGGTGCCAGGGGTGGTGGCACGCCCTGAACACCCGACACCCGGCACCTAGTACTTAGGAGGCAGGCTCCGGTATCGCTCGAACAGCTCCGTCTGCCTGCTGCGCAGCGGGATCTCACGACCGCGGATAAACACGTGCTCCACGCCGGTCGCGAGCTCGAACGGATCGCCCGACCACACGACCACGTTCGCCACCTTCCCCGACTCGAGCGAGCCGTAGCGCTCGGCCACGCCGAAGATGTCGGCGGGCGCGAGCGTCACGGCCCGCAGCGCCTGGTCCCACGACATCCCGTACGACACCGCGTTGCCCGCCTGCTGCCGCAGGTTGCGCGCGTTGTGGGTGTCGGTCTCGAGCAGCGCGACCTTGACGCCCGCCCGTGCCAGCCGTGCGGCGTTCTCGTAGCGCACGCCGAGCGCGTCGTACGACGGGATGTTGTCGAGCGGCTGCACGAGGACGGGCACGCCCGCCCGCGCGATCCGGTCGGCGATCATCCACCCTTCGGCGGTGCCGGCGAGAATCAGCTTGAGCTTGTACTCCTGTGCGATCCGCAGGGCCGTCTCGATGTCGGAGCGGCGGTTGGCGACGACGATCAAGGGACGCTGGCCGCGCAGCACCGGCAGCAGCGCCTCGAGGTCGGCGGCCGGGGCGGCCAGCTCCTGCATCTGGGCGCGCGTGTACTCAGTCCGGCGGCGGCCGTACTCGAGCGCGTCGTTGAACACGCGCCGCAGCCGCGCCGCCGCGCCCGCGCGCGACCCGCCACCTGCCTCCTTGGAGCTCTCGGACAACTCGGCCACGACGCCCACCGACCGCCCGATGAGCATCGCCTCGACGGTCTCGCCCGCAAGGTCGATCAGCACCGGCTGCCCACGGATCAGCGCGTTGCCTCCCGGCGCGGCAAGCGCCGTCGTCACGCCCTCGATGCGTGTGATGGCGATCAGGGTCGAGGCCGGGTTGATGCCCTCGGCCACATTGAAGGACGCCGCGACCTCGTTCCCCTGGAGCCGCTGGTCGTTCGTGCCCGGAGCCAGCCCGATCTCGGTCAACCCCATCTCCGTACCGCCGTCGATCAACCCGGGCGTCACCCACTTGCCCGAGGCATCGATCCGTACCGCATCGGCCGGCACCGTAAGGTTCGCACCCACCGCGGCGATCCGGCCGTCGCGGATCAGGACGGTCGCGTTGTCGATCTTGGGCCCGGAGACCGGATACACGGTCCCGCCCGTGATGGCGATGGTCTGCGCCAGCATGACGGCGATCATCGGTCGCTCCCCGGTGCGAGCACCTGCCACAGCTCGAAGTCGGTGCGCGGCTGGTGCGCGGGGTCGTTGCGGTCGTACACGAGCCAGCCGTCATTGTAGACCTGGACGGCCTTGGAGTAGACGGAGAACGGGTCGCCCGACCACATGACCACGTCGGCCATCTTGCCGGCCTCGAGCGAGCCCACGAGCGAGTCGAGCCCCAGCACCCAGGCCGGGTTCAACGTGATCCAGCGCAGCGCCTGGTCGCGCGTGATCTCGATGCCGGCGCGCTGTCCATAGTGCATCGCCTTCGCGGCTTCCTGGTTCAGCCGCTGGATGCCGCTCGGGCTGTCGGAGTGGATCACCGGGCGGGCGCCCGCCTGCTGCACCAGCGCCGCGTTCCCCTGGATCCCGTCCATCGCCTCTTCCTTGAAGCCGTACCAGTCCGCCCAGATGGAGACGGCCACGCTGTCCCGGGCCAGCAGGTCGGCGATCTTGTACGCCTCGACCGCGTGGTGGAACGAGCGGATCCGGAATCCGAACTCCCGCGCCAGGTCGAGCATCAGCGCCATCTCGTCGGCGCGGTAGCAGTGGTTCTGCACGTAGATGTTGCCGCGCAGCACCTCGGCGAGCGTCTCGTTGCGCAGGTTGCGGTCGGGCGCGTCGCCCTTGTGATCCTTGTTCCAGGCGTCCCACTTGCGCCGGTAGCGCTCGGCCTCGATGAACGCGGCGCGATAGCCCGCCATGTTGCCCATGCGGGTCGAGGGCCCGCGCTGGCGGTACACGCGCTTGGGGTTCTCGCCACACGCCATCTTCAGGCCGTAGCGCGCCCCGGGGAACTTCATCTCCTGCACCGTGCGCGCGGGGATCAGCTTGAGCACCGCGCTTCGCCCCCCGATCAGGTTGGCCGAGCCGGGGAGGGCCTGGATCGTCGTGATCCCGCCGGCGATGGCGAGGGGGATTTGCGGGTCCTGCGGCCAGAACGAGTGCTCGGCCCAGACCTCGGCGGTCACGGGGTTGGTCGCTTCGTTCCCGTCGCTCTCGGCCTGGGTCCCCGGCGCGGCGTACACGCCGAGGTGCGAGTGCGTGTCGATCAGCCCGGGCGTCACGTACTTGCCCGTCCCATCCACGACCACGGCGTCGGCTGGCGCGTCCACCGTCGGGCCCACCGCCACGATCCGGCCGTCACGCAGCACGATCGACCCGTTCGCGATCTCCTGACCCGCGGCCGTCATGATCGTGGCGTTGCGGATCACGACTGGCGGATTCGTCTTCCGCTGGTAGGTGGACGCATACTGCGCGCGGCTCACGCTCGTCGTCTCGGCAGCAGTGGGTGCCGTTCCGGGCGCCTGACTCGGTCCCGCGCCTGCCGAGGCACAGGCGGTGGCCGTGAGTGCGATCGATAAGATTCGCTTCATGCGATACGCCTCCCCTTGCCGTGGGCCGTCCTGGGCCGTCTTGGGCCGTCCTGGGCCGTCCTGGGCCGTCTTAGGCCGTCCTGGGCCGTCTTAGGCCGTCCCGGGCCGTCTTGGCTACCGCACCAGCTCGAACGCCACCGGCTGCCCCACCACCTCGATCCTCACGATCCGCCGCGGGGTCTCCGTCGTCACGTGCATCACGGCGGGCGCCGAGCCGCCCGAGACCTCGATACGGTAGGCCTCGAACGTCCCGGCCGGCACGGTCACGCTCTCGGCCGCGCCGACCTTGAAGCTGTAGACCTTGGTCGTTCCGTCCCCCGAGGAGAACACGCTCAACGCGATCGTGCGGCCCGCCTCGAGCGGCAGGGCGGGGAGGATCAGGTTGAGCGCGTTGTCGTCGTACGTGCCGGCCGCGAGGGTCGTGTCCACGGTGTAGGTCTTGGGGGCGCCGCCGGGCTGGAGCGCGGCCCCGCTCCCCGACACGCGCCCCGCGGCGTACTTCAAGTGGACCTCGGCACGCTGTGCGCCGGCCTGCGTCACCTGGTCGGTCCGCCGCATACTGAGGTCCCGACCGTCGAGCGCCACCGTGGTCTGCTGACCGAACCCCATCACGGACGACTGCTCCGTCACGACGATCGAATCGGCCGTCACCAGCGTGGTCGACAGCGAGCCGCCGATCGCGTTCCCCTGGACGACGACGCGGAGGCTGTCGCTGCGCGAGACGATCTGCGCGCGGTCGAGCGTGGGCGCGCCCGCCTTGGGGCTCAGATCCTCGGGGGCGATTGGGTCGCCCTCGGCATCGACGATGCGCACGGGTGCGATGGCCTTGAGCGGCCCGTAGACCTTGGCACCGTCGCCCACGACCACGATGCTCAAGGCGTCGCGCCGCAGGATGCGCCGCGCGGCGGTCCGTGCCTGGGTCGCGGTCACACCGTTCAACCGGTCGCGATACGTGCGGAGGTAGTCGCTGCCCAGGCCCAGCCGCTTGGCGTTCGCCACCTGGCTCGCCACCTGGCTCGGGGTCTCGATCGTGAGCGGGAATGATCCGACGAGGAAGCCCTTGGCGTGCGCCAGCTCCGAGTCCGGGACGACCTCGGTGCGCATCCGGTCCACCTGATGCAACAGCTCGACCAGGGCGCTGTCGGCCACCTCAGTACGTGTCTCGGCCGTCGCCTGCCAGTAGCCCAGCCCGCGGTAGCGCTCGAGGCCGGCGTACGCGCCGTAGGTCCAGCTCTTCTGCTCCCGCAGGATCAGGAAGAGCCGCGAGTCCGGCCCCCCGCCCAGCACGTGGGTGGCGAGCCGCGCGGCGTAGAAGCCGGAATCCGTGGGCAGGAACGTGGTGTTGCCCACGACCACATTCGACTGCACGGAGCCCGGCCGGTGCACGAGCACGATGTCCGTGGTGGTGCGGCTGGGCGGGGGCGCCACGGGGGCCGTCGCGGGCGGGCCGCCGGTCCACCCGGTGAAGGACCGGTCCACGAGCGACCGGACGCGCGCCGGGGTGACGTCGCCCGCGACGACCAGCAGCGCGGCACGTGGCCGCAGGCGCGCGGCCGCGAACCCGCGTGCGTCGTCGCGCGTGATCGCCCGGTAGCTCGCCGCGCTGGCGCGACGCCCATACGGATGCCGGCCGTACAGCTCCCGCGCGAACGCGCGGTCGGCCAGCCCCTCGGGCGTCGAGAGCTGGAGCTGGAGCGTGGACAGGAACCGTGTCCGGGCCAGCTCGAGCTCGGCATCGGGGAACGAGGCGCGGCGCACCACATCGACCAGCAGCGCGAACGTCAGGTCGACGTGCTCCGCCAGTCCGTCGGCCGAGACGGTCAGGAAGTCCCGGTCGACGCCCGCCGTCAGGGTGCCGCCTACGCCCTCGATCGTGGCCGCGATCTGCTCGGCGCTGCGCGACGGCGTGCCCTTGGTGAGCAGCTCGGCGACGATCTCCGCCAGTCCCTCCTTGCCCGCCGGATCGTGCATCGCTCCCGCTCGGAACGTGAGGCTCATCGAGACGGTCGGCTGCTCGTGGTTCTCGATGACCACGAGCGTCAGGCCATTGGGCAGGGTCACGTCCTGGAACGGCGGGAACCGCACGGGCCGGAGCGGGGCTGGGGCCGGGGGACGGGAGGGGAAGGAGTCTTGGGCGGATAGGCGGATCGGCGGATAGGCGAATAGAACGACCGCTACCACCGCGACCACACGCCAGAGCGAGCCCACCATCCGCCTATCCGCCGATCCGCCTATCCGCCTCATGGCGCCCCCGCAGGCCGAATGATCAGGACCACCGCGTTCGCCGGATCGAGGTAGGTCGTCGCCACCCGCCGCACGTCCTCCCCGGTCACCGCGAGGTAGCGGTCGAGGTCGGTGTTGATCTCGTCCAGCGCCGCGTGGAACATGCGGTAGTGGTGCAGGGCCTCGGCCTTGTCCAGCGTCGTCTCGCGGCTGCGAATGACGCTCGCGCGCAGCGAGTTCTTGGCCTTGGTCAGCTCATCGGCCGTGACGCCGTGGCGCCGCACGCTGTCCAGCTGCGCCGCGATGAGGGTGTCCAGCCGCTGCACGTCCACCCCCTGGTTCACGATCCCGAAGACCGTGAGCGTCCCGGGGCCGCGCCGCGGGCCGAGCACGTTCATGAACGTCGCGGCCGCCACCGCCGCCTGGTCGCGCCGCACCACCGAGACGTTGAGGCGCGAGCTTTCTCCCTGGCCCAGGATGACGTTGAGCAGATCGAGCGCCGGCGTGTCCGGATGATCGTGCGGCGGCGTGCGGTAGAACCGGAACGCCCCGTCCAGGTTGGCGTGCTCGTCGCGAATCTCGTGCCGCCGCGCACCGGACGAGAGGCGGGACTCGCAGGCCACCGCCGGCGGCGTCGGGCGCCGCGGCAGATCCCCGAAGTACTGCGCCACGAGGCGCCGCAGCTCGGCCGGCTCGAAGTCGCCGACCACGACGAGCGTGGCGTTGTTGACGGCGTAGTAGGTGTCGAAGAACTGCTGCACGTCGGCCAGCGCGGCGGCGTTGAGATCGTCCATGGAGCCGATCACGGTGTGCGCGTAGGCGAAGCACGTCGTGCTGTCGAACGGCCACGTAATCCCGTCGAAGAACCCGCGGGCGTAGGGCCGGTTGTCCACTCCCAGCCGTCGCTCCTCCTTCACCGTCTCGCGCTGGTTCTCGAAGTTCGCCTGCGTGATCGCCAGCGAGCGCATCCGGTCGGCCTCGAGCCACAGGCCGAGCGCCAGCTGGTTGGAGGGCAGGGTCTCGAAGTAGTTGGTCCGGTCCTCGGCGGTGCTGCCGTTCATCGTGCCGCCGGCGCGCATCACGAGCTGGAAGTGCTCGGCCTTCTTCACGTGCGCCGAGCCCTGGAACATCATGTGCTCGAAGAGATGGGCGAAGCCGGACCGGCTCGGGCGCTCATTGCGCGACCCCACGTTGTACCACACGTCCACCGAGACAACCGGCGTCGAATGGTCCTCGGAGGCGATCACCCGGAGCCCGTTCGCGAGAGTGAACGTGTCGAACGCGATCCGCCCCGCCTGGGCCCGCGCAGAGGTCGCGAACGCGAGCACCAGTGCCAGGGATACCAGTCCCTTCATCAGCATCGACGTCCTCCGTCCCTCTCCGGCTTGCCCGCCCTCGCCCGCCCTCGACCGCCTTCGCTACTCCGGAAACAGCCCCAGCGCATTCCCCTCCAGGATCGCCCGCTGGTGCGCGTCCGAGAGCGGGAGGGTCAGGAACTGATCGATGTTCTGACGCAGGTCCCTGACGCCGGGGCTGGGCCAGTCGGTGCCCCAGAGCACGCGGTCGGCGACTTCCGCGAGGCGGGGAAAGTACTCCAGCAAGCGAGCCGGCGGAATACCGGAGACGTCGAGCCGCACCGCGCGGTGGCGTCGCAGAATGAAGAACGCCTCCTCCATCCACAGGGGCCGCCCGCCGTGCGCCATCACGATCGTGAGATCGGGGAAGTCGATCGCGACGTCGTCCAGCTCCATGGGGTTGCCGTACTTCGAGCGGGCGCCCGGGAAGATGCTCGTTCCGGTATGCACCATGACGGGCAGCCCGCGCTCCTCGCAGCGCCGGTAGATGCGCCCCAGCGCCTCGAGCCCCTCGCCGTACGCGTTGGCCGGAAACACCTGATGCGACGGATGGATCTTGAGGAGCCGGATCCCGAGGTCGATGAGACGGTCCACGTCGCCCGCGGGATCGCGCGCGTAGCGGGGGTGGACCCCGCCGTAGGGCAGCAGCCGCTCGGGGTTCGCGCGCGCATACGCCGCCGCGAATGTGTTCGTCGTCTCAGTGAAGCCCATCACGTCCGGGCTCGGGTAGTTCACCAGCCCGCAGCGCCACACGCCCGCCCTATCCATGATCTCGAGCAGGGCCGCAGGATCGTCCATGATCGCGAGCAGGAAGTCCCAGTGATCTTCCTTGCCGCGGCGCATCGCTTCTTGCACCTGGGGCTTGAGATCGCGCCACGGCTGGATGTGGATATGGACGTCGGTGATGCGGTACGGGGCCGGTGCCGTCATATGCGGTGCCACGTGTCAGGTTTCCGGTGTCACAGGCGCCGTGTCTGCCACCCGACACCGGGCACCCGACACCTGTGATTCATTCATTCCACTCATAAAACCCTCTCCCCGTCTTCTTCCCCAGCTCGCCGCGGGCGACCTTGTCCCGCAGGATCTTCGGCGGCTCGTAGTGCGGCAGCTTGAGGGTGCGGTGGAGGTACTCCGCGATCGCGAGCCGCACGTCCAGTCCCACGAGATCGGTGAGCCGCAGCGGACCCATGGGGTGGTTGTAACCCAGCTCCATCGCCTTGTCGATGTCTGCCGGCGTCGCCACGCCGGACTCGACCATGCGCATCGCCTCGAGACCCAGGACCACGCCCAGGCGGCTCGAGGCGAACCCCGGCGAGTCGTTGACCACGATCGGCTCCTTGCCGAGCGCGCGAGCCAACCCCACCGCGCGGTCCACCGTGGCGGCGGGGCTCGCTCCATGGCGCACCACCTCCACGAGCCGCATGAGGTGCACCGGATTGAAGAAGTGCAAACCCAGGACCCGGGCGGGGTCTCGCACGGCGCCCGCGATCGCCGCGATCGAGAGGGACGACGTGTTCGTGGCGAGCAGCGCTTCCGTCGGGGCGAGCCGCTCGACTTCGGCGAAGAGCCGCCGCTTCACGGCCACGTCCTCGACCACCGCCTCGATGACCACGTCCGCGCCCGCCACGGCGGCGCCGAGATCCGGCTCGACGCGCAGCCGGCCCGCCGCCGCCCGCCGGTTGGCGGGCGTGAGCTTGCCGCGCGCCACCGCACCGTCGAACAGCGCCTCGAGCTTCTGGCGCGCCGTCGCGAGGGCGTCGGCGCGGGTGTCGGTGAGGGCGACCGTGGCCCCCGCCAGGGCCGCCACGTACGCGATCCCGTGGCCCATCGTGCCCGCGCCGATCACGGCGACACGGCCGGGAAGGGGGACGGGGGACGGGGGACGGGTCATGGTGCGGCGTCCACCAGGCGCCGGGCCACGTCGGGGAAGTTCGTGCAGATCGCGTCCACGCCCAAGGCCAGGAGCCGGCGCATCTCGTCGGGCTCGTTCACGGTCCACGCGATCACGCGGGCGCCGGCACCGTGCACGGCGTCCACCAAGCCCTGGTCGACGAGATGGCGCTCCTGCCACAGGTCCGAGGCCCCCGTGTCCTCCAAGACCGCCAGCGGGCGGATGGCGTACGACGCTGACAGGACCCCGCGCCGCAGGACGGGCCGCCGCGCCCCGAGGCGCCGCACGATCCGGTGATCGAAGCCGTGCACCGCGTATCCTCCCGGGTTGGGGCCCTGATCGAGCGTGTCGAGCAGGACGTCGTCGAGCCGGGGATCGAGGCCCTTCACCTCCACGAACGCGCCGAGCCGCGGGCCGACGGCGGCGAGCGCTTCAGCCAGCGTCGGGACGGGCTCGCCGTTGGGCAGCCGGTGCGCGCGCACCGTCGCGGCAGTCTGGCGCGCGATCGCGTGTCGCCCGTCGACCGTCTCGTCGTGATGCACGACCAGCGCGCCGTCCGCCGTGCCGTGTACGTCCAGCTCGACGGCGTCGGCGCGCATCGCGCCCGCGGCGCGAAAGGCGGCGAGGGAGTTCTCCACCTCGTAGCCCGACGCGCCGCGGTGCGCGATGACGAGTGCCCTCACTTCAGCAGGCTATCGGCCTTCTTGGGCTCGATCCAGTCCGGTTGCTTCTCGACCGCGTGCACCAGGTCGTAGTCCTCGGCCCGGGGCAGCACGCTCGCGAGGTAGGCCTCATAGCGCTTGCGGTCGTCGATCGGCTCTCCCTCCGCCGTGTACTGCTGGTGCGCGTACTGGCCGATCCGGCGGTTGAACTTGAGGTCGGGCACCCGGAGCTGCCGCTCCCGCTCCGGAATGAACATGTTGAGCCGCTCGATCAGCTTCACGATCTCCTGGCGATACAGGCCGCGGCTCAGCTCGTTCAGCTTAGCCTTGTCCGGCTCGGCCTGGCTGTCGCGCTCGTCGTACCGTCCCTTCAGGCCCCACACGTACGCCCAGTGGGCCGAGGACGAGTTGTCGGTGCCGAACAGATCGAAGGCCGTGGGAATCCACTTGTAGAAGAAGCGCTGGATCGCCTCGGGCGGCATCTTGCCCGCCTTGACGATGCGCAGCAGGCCGTTGTTGCCGGTCCCAAGGTGAAACGACTCCTCCTTGAGCATCGGCCCCATCGAGCGCGACAGCGGGTCGAAGGCCGAGGTCGCCAGCATCGTGAGCTGGAACTTGCCGTCGCGGTCGATGAACTGGGTGTAGGTGAAGAAATCGAGCCAGTTGTCCACCAGCTCATTGAACGAGCCGAGCAGGCGCTCCCCTTCGTCGGCGCGGCGCTCCAGCAGCTTGGCCGCCTCGCGCCGCCCCTCGTCGCCGAAGTACTCGCACAAGAGGTACGACATCTGCCAGCCGTGCCGCATTTCTTCGGTCATCACCCGCATCAGCGACAGCAGGTCGTAGTCCGAGGGCGCGTGATGCAGCAGGCTGCGCTGCTGCTCCACCGACGCGAACTCCGTGTCGCCCTGGTACACGATCAGATTGAGCAGCGCGTCACGGATGCGCTGATCGGGAATGTGCATGACGGTCGGCCATTTGCGCTGGCCCTTGTAGTGACCGAACTCGATGTGGGGCACTTCCTGCTCGCCGAACTTCGCGTCGAACGCGAAGTTGCGCAGCTCGGCGGCCTCGAGCCCGATGGACTCCTGCCAGTAGCGGAAGTAGTCGATCCAGTCGTCGAAGTTGCCCAGCTTCCGGACCATCAGCGACTCCTCGCGATCAGGGATTGGCCGATGCGCGCCCGCGCCTCGGGGGTGGCGAACAGCTCGTGTTGATGCGCGATCTCGAGATCCAGCATCGCGGCGAGGCTGCTCCCCTCGCTCGCGTATATCGCTTCCTTCGCCCGGCGGACGGCGAGCGGCGGCTGCGCCGCCCACGCCGCCGCGAGCGCCTGCGCCTCCGCGGCCAGCCGCTCGTGCGGTACGACGCGGTCGAAGAGCTCCAGGGCCAGCGCCTCGGCGGCCTGGACCATCCGGGCGCTCCAGACCAGCTCGAGCGCCCGCGAGACACCGACGAGGCGGGGCAGGAAAAACGCGCCGCCCCAGTCGGGCCCGAGTCCCAGGCGGTGGAATACCTGCCCGATCGACGCCCGGTCCGACGCGATCCGATAGTCGCAGGCGAGCGCGAGGTTGGCCCCGCCGCCCGCCGCCGCGCCATTGACGACGGCCAGCACGGGCTTAGGCGCCCCGCGGATCGTGAGCGCCAACTCCTTGCCCGCGCTCACCAGCACTTCCCCGCCGCCCTCTTCGGCCAGCACGGCGAGGTCCGCGCCGGCGCAGAAGCCGGGGCCCGCACCGGTGAGCGTGATGACCCGCACCCCGTCCGCCGCCGCCAGCATGCGCAGGGCCGCCAGCAGCTCGGCGCAGAGCGCCTGATCCACGGCGTTGCGCTTCTCGGGCCGGTTGAGGGTGACCGCTCCGATCCCGCCGGCGATCTCGACCAGGATCCGGTCGTACGCCGCCATCAGACGCGCTCCACGATCACGGCGATCCCTTGGCCCACGCCGATGCACATCGTGGCCAGCCCGTAGCGCCCCTGCGTGCGCCGCAGCGCGTGCACCAGCGTGGTCAGGATCTTGGCGCCGCTCGCCCCCAGGGGATGCCCCAGCGCGATCGCGCCGCCGTAGATGTTCACGCGGCCGGGATCGAGCTTCAGCTCCCGGATGCAGGCGATCGCCTGCGCGGCGAACGCCTCGTTCAGCTCGACGAGATCGATCTGATCGATGGTCAGTCCGGCGCGCTTCAGCGCCTTCTGGGTCGCCGGAATCGGCCCCAGCCCCATGCAGGAGGGATCGACGCCTGCGACGGCCGTCGCGACGATCCGAGCCAGGGGCGTCAGCCCTCTCCGTCCCTCTCCGTCCCTCTCCGTCCCTCTCCGTCCGGCGGTGAGGAGCAGGGCGGCGGCCCCATCGTTGATCCCACTCGAGCTCGCCGCCGTCACGGTGCCGCCCGGCTTGAACGCCGGTTTCAGCTTCGCCACCGCGTCCAGTGTCGTGCCGGGGCGGGGATACTCGTCCTTCGTGAAGCTCGAGCCGTCGGGCAGCGGGACGGGCACGATCTCGTCACCGAACACGCAGTCGGCGAGCGCGCGCTCGGCCCGCCGCTGACTCTCGACCGCGAACGCGTCCTGCTCGGCCCGCCCGATGCGGTAGCGCTCGGCCACGACCTCCGCCGTCTCGCCCAGCGCGATCGTCCATTCCTTCTTGAGGCGCGGGTTCACGAACCGCCAACCAACCGTCGTGTCCGCGATCTCGGGCGCGCGGCGGCTCCACGGATCGGCGGCCTTGAGCATCGCGTAGGGCGCGCGGGTCATGCTCTCGACGCCCCCGGCGACGAACACCTCGCCCTCTCCGGCCTCGATCGCGTGCGCCGCGCTCGCCACGGCCTGGAGGCCCGACCCGCACAGCCGGTTCACCGTTTGTCCCGGGACCTCGACCGGGAGCCCCGCGAGCAGCGCGGCCATGCGGGCGACGTTGCGGTTGTCCTCGCCCGCCTGGTTGGCGCAGCCGAGGATCACGTCGTCGATCGCGGCGGGATCCACCCCGGAACGCTCGACCACGGCCTTGATCGGGATCGCGGCCAGATCGTCTGGGCGTACGCCCGCCAGCGCCCCGCCGTG
>Ga0187893_10009085_pt1 | contig 15417 bp, 9 predicted proteins | sample MA1701074metaG_FD_139574 | JGI IMG/M metagenome (GOLD analysis project Ga0187893, IMG submission 139574) | White microbial mat communities from a basaltic lava cave in the Kipuka Kanohina Cave System on the Island of Hawaii, USA - MA170107-4 metaG ... | reverse complement strand
ATGCTGAATCGGGTGGGAAGCGACAATTGCCAGCCTCGGCCGCCGGCTCGCGGTCTCGTTCACGCGTGCTGACGTGGATAGGGGATCAGCGCGAAGGCGACCACGAGCATGAGGACCGTGTACGACAGCGAGCCGACGAAGTTCGCCACGAACCACATGTCTGGACCTCGCGCGGTGATCATCATGACGCTGGCAGCAGGAACCCACCGCGCATCGCCCGCCGAGATCGCCGGAAGCAGGTAGCGACTGAAACCGCCGAAGAGGGCCCCGATGAACACCGCAGCAAGCACGACGTACGGCCATCCACCGTTCCAGTAGGCCTCCGCCATCGCGCCAGGCGCGCTCTGACTCTGTGGATTGCCGAGCGCGAGGTCGTTGAACGCGGCTCCCGGTGTCATGATCGGCTTGCCGGGCCAGACGACGCGAGGGATGTAGACAAATAGAATGCCGCGGAATGTGTCCCCCGTCAGGCCGCGGTCGTACCGGTCCATCGCGAACGCCTGGGAGGGCCCGTACGAAATACGTGTCAGGCCGCTCGAGCTTGCGCGGGACTCCAGCTCATTGAGCAGGTCTGGCGACCGCCGGACCACGGCCACAAGGTCGCCGGCGGAGACCGTGGCACCGGTTCCTCGCTGTGCGAGTCGTCCGAGTGAGACGAGTGGCTGAATGGCGGCGAGAACGAACACCGCGCCACCGACGGCGATGGCAAGCAACGACCGGCTCGGCCTCGCCCACAAGACCCCGGCGAATACGAACATCCCGACGGTCAGGATCTCAAGCTTGGATAGGCTCTCGACAGCAAGCTTGGCCTCAAGAGCGAGCACTGGAACGAAGATCCACATCAGCTTCCACTCTCCGCGCGCAACGAAGTACGCGAGGAGCGCCAGCGCGGCCCAAGCAAGATTCTCAAGCGAGCCGAGGACGCCGGACACGTAGGCGGCGGAGTCCGGTGCGCCCGGCGGATTCAACGCCTTGAGACCGTAGCCGACGAGCAGGCAGAGCACCAGCACGCGTTTTTCGAGCCTCTCAGCGAGGGCGGGCGACCGAACTGGAGAACTCCCACCCGCGCCTCGGTCCCCCGACACCAACGAGAAGCTGACAAGGACCACGATGAGGCCGACGATGTTGAGGACGTTTGTCTTGCGAGCCCAGTAGTCACTGAACTGAAAGAACGCGTCGAGGTAGGCTTTGGCGTCGACAGACAGAACCGGGTAAATCGCCGGCCCGATTCCGAAGTAGAGACCGTACGTGAGCAGGAACCAGGGGAGCGGCGAGAGGAGCAGGCCTGGGATCGGGATCATTGCGAAGACCGCTGCGAAGCATGCGATGCCCAGCACGGCCGGTAGAAGCCAGTCCATCTGGGTCGCGGGAAACGCATATCCCGCGGCGATCAGTGTGCAGGCGACGATCAGCGGCCAGACGACGCGCGACATCGTTGTCAGCCGCGGTGCTTCGGAATCCGGGCGGGCGATGTCCGCCGGGCTCACGGGCGCTCCGAGTCGGGAAGGGGGAATCCGCCGCCGGTGCCGCGGACCGTGTCCATCAAAAGGGCGAGCCGTCTCTCGTACGTATGGTCCCTAAGGACGCGCGCCCGTCCTGCCAAGGCGATCCGCGCTCGGTCCTCGGCGCGCTGGAGGTAGAAGTCGAGCTTGGCGCGCAGATCCTCGATGCCACCGAACGTGACAACCTCTTCGCCGTCTCGAAACAACTGGGCGAGAGCCGGCCGATGGTCGATCATCTGGAACGCCCCGTGCGCGCACACAGAAAAGGCGCGAGCATTCACGCCCCAAACCTCACTCACAAAAAGGCTGTTCACGACGACCTTCGCCGAGCGGTAGGCACGTCCGAGCGCGACGCCCGTTAGGTATCGGTTCTGCACCATCCGACCAACTGCTCCCATCTGCATCCAGAACGGCGGCGGATTGCCCCAAATCCGCACGTCATAGTTGGCGAGTTGCGCGAAGAAAGCCTGGCGGTAGCTGTAGAGGTTGCCGGCAATGGTCACGTCGCACGCGAGCGACGCGTCGGGCTCGTCCGGCTCGGGCGCCGGCTGCGGCAGGGCACACTCCGGGAGGTAATACGACGGCTTCCCGAGCTTCTCGCGGATGCCAGTGGCCACGAAGGGATCCTTAAAGAACAGCGCATCGTAGGGCGCGTTCAGAAAGAAAGCTCGCCCGAAATTCGACACCGCATCCGGGTACCAGAGGCACACTGCGGCGCGTGAGGAGCGCTTCAAGTCGGCCACGTGCGCCGGCAAGAGCCAGTCGTGAGCGACCAGCACCAGGTCGGCGTCGAAGTCCAGCACTGTGCGAAGGAGTCGAGGGCCGCGCCGGAGGAGGTCCGCCTTCTCGGTAATGCTTCGCCAGACACTAGTCACACGCTTGGCGAAGCGCGAAACCGGCCCGTGATTTTCGAACATGCGTGGGCCAACCTCGAAGGGCCGGTGCTGTACACCCAAGCCGCGCAGACCGTCACAGATCTCGCTCGCGAACGAATCCACGTGGTGACGGCCGACGACGATTACTCGCACGAGTGATCAGTTAGTTAGCAGCTAGTGTTACTGTTCCTGTCCCACTCGACACGCAAACGATTGTGAGATCTGGACGCATCCTCGCGCTTGTCACCGACGGTTTTGGGGGACGAGGCGGTATCGCCCTCTACGGACGACACGTTCTCCGCGCCCTGTGTAGTCATCCGCGCGTCGGTCGTGTTGTCGCGATTCCGAGGTCCGTAAGCTACGCTGCCGAGGCGTTGCCCGAACGGCTCGAATACGCGTGGAGCGCCGCCGACGGACTGTGGGAGTATGCCTGGGCAGTGGCAACCCGGGCGGTCTTGTGCACCCGACCCGACCTGATCGTCTGCGGCCACTTGCACCTGCTGCCAGTCGCCAGAGTGCTTCAAACCCGGTTCAGGTCGCCCGTGCTGCTGCTGACATATGGCGTGGAGGCTTGGAAGCCGACCTCCCATGCGATGTCAAACTTTCTGGCACGCGATGTGAAGTATGTCGCATCCATTCGCCAGTTCACGCTGGATCAGCTTGCGAATTGGTCCGGGATGCGGCCGCGCGGCCGGTATCTTTTGCCGAATTGCGTCGACCCATCACGGCTCGAGCCCGGGCCGAAGCGGCCAGATCTCGAGGAGCGCTGGAGCCTCAGGGGCAAGAAGGTGGTTATGACGGCAGGTCGTATGGACGCCAGCCCGCTCGAGTTGCGCAAAGGCTTCGACGAGGTCCTTGAGGCTATGCCGGCCATGCTCCGCTCGACGCCGGACTTGGTGTACATGGTTGTCGGCGACGGACCCGAACAGGCCAACCTGGAGCGCAAGGCGAGCTCCCTTGGCGTTTCGGAACACGTCCGGTTCGTCGGTTACGTGAGGGAGGAGGAGAAAGCGGACTACTATCGGCTCGCCGACGTGTTCGCGATGCCGGGCAGCAACCCGGCTTTCGATACGTACCCGTTCCGGTTCGCGTTCTTGGAGGCGCTGGCGTGCGGGCTGCCGGTAGTCGCCGCTCGGATGCAACTGGAGTCAGAGCGAACGCATCCCGACGTCGAGTCACTCTTGATCCTGGTGGACCCTAACGATCCCGGCAGCGTCGCCGAGGGGATCAGTCGTGGGCTGGCGCGCAGCGCCGCTGGTGCGACGCGCCAAGCAGCCGTGGCGAGCTACTTCTATGAACCGTTTGAGAGGAAGGCGCACGCTATTGTCGACGACATCTTGGCTCGCGGGTAGCATCGGTCGCCCCCACAGATGGGACTCAGACCGGGGCGAATCGGCGCGCTGCGGCCGCACCCTTGGTGCAAGACTCACCGTCAGCATATGCTACCAGCGCACGGACGAGCCGCGCTCATCACGGCTCCAAGGTGCGCATGGGACGCGGCGCGGAGGGCGCGCGGCGCGGTCCGAATATCGACTGAACAGAGTCAGCGTGGCACGCGTCGAGGTACCGTCGCGGAACGGACACCAGCTCGCCCTCAAGGGTTCCGAAGAAGAACGACCCGCGCGCGAGCGCGGGACCGGTGCGGTCGAACCCTCGGCCAACACGCACGGCGCACCGGAGCGCCCCACCTTGCGCCTCGTGCACGCGGAGTTCCCCGTCGCCGGTGGCATAGTACACGCGTCCATCAAGGAAGAGCACGGGGCCGCGGGCCTCAACGCCTTCGGCGGTCCAAGCGTTCGCCAGTGTACGCCTCTCGTACGCGGCGACGACGTTCGGCAGCGGAAGCGTCACTGCTATGACGGAGCTGTCGAAAACTGGCTTGCCAGAGATGTGCCCTTGCACGCGTCGGCGGACGAAGTGATCTGCCGACCGCCAAACAATGGCGCCGTCCGCCAACCGTAGCGCCAGCACACGTTGTGCCTCGAACGAAAGGTGACCGTTAGGGCGCAGGAAGCCGACCATCCAGCGGGCGGACTGGCCAATAGGCTGGCGGCCCAGATTCCGGAAAAAGTTGCCAATCGTCGGCGGTACCCGGGCGCTGATGAGGATTGTGTCACCGACGAGGGTGGGGGAACTCACGCCAAACTGTGCCAACCCAGGATATGAGGTACACCACCGGACGCGGCGCGCACTGAGCGCCACCACGCAAACGGTGGCGTCATCGAGTGTGACGACCAGAGTGTCGCCCGCGAGCACTGGTGGCCCCATTGCGATGTAGCCCGGTAGGTTGACCGACCATAGCAGCCTGCCCGTGCGCAAGACGCGCATTTCGAGCAATCCGGTCCAGTTGACGTACGTGACCGTGCTGTCCAGAAGGACCGGAGAGGTCATCTGCGATCCCGGTAGAAACGTCGCCCACTGCAACTGACCGTCGGCCGCGGCGAAGACGGCGATGCCGCCAGGCGCCCGTGCGCGAAATGATCGATCCCCGTCGCCAAAGCCGACCGCTACATACCGCCCGTCACTCACGGCATCCTGATGGACCCAATTCGGCAGCACGGCCCGCCAATTCACTCTGCCCGTCGCAACATCGAAGCTCTCCAGAGTGCCCGCGCCATGCGTGCCGATCAGCACGTGACGGCCGACAGCGCTGGCAGAGGAACGGGCTCCGCCCAGCAGCTCCGCGGTCCAAGCAGCGCCCGCGCCCGACGGCTCCAGCGAGGCCGTCGCTTCCGCATCGCGCCGATACTGCCTCCAGCCCTCGGTCGAGACCGCAGGTGGTGACACAGACGCGCCAATGGGGGCGCGGATCGGCTTCGCGAAGGCAAGCGCGGTCTCTCGGACGTGCGCGCAGTGCGGACCGTCATGGAACGTAGCCCAACGCTCAGGGAGGAGATCGAGCGGAACCGCGCACTCCACCTTGCCGGCTCGACCAACCAGATTCCGCTCGCCGGCCGAATCGCGCACGGCCAACTCAGCGTCGGGCGGGAACGGCCAGTCCACCGGCACCAGCGGCACGCCACCGCCACGCCCGGCGAATGCCGCTAGTGATGCCACCCGCACGGCCCAATGTGCGCGATCAGCGTCCGCCATGTCGGCGAACGAGATGTCTGCCGGAGCGCCCGCCGGGGCAATCGGGACGAAGCCGGCGCTCAGGCGCGACGCGAGGGAGGTCGCCAACCCAAGCGCGATCGCGTATACGAGGGGGCGTAGCGCTGCCACTGCGCGAGGCCGCGAGGCACGTCCAGCCAGCGACGTGAACACTATAAGTATTCCCGCCACGATCGAGGCAACCACGGCAAGTTGCCCCCGCGAGTCGAATGCCAACGTACCCGCGACTGTGACGCGCCAGAGCCAAACGACAAGGACGACCAAACCACCGCCGGCCACAGCGATGTCGAGCCGACGCATGCGGCGCTTCAGCGGTTGCGACGCACGGTCCGCCGCCATTGGCGGAAGCGACTCTTGCTCCATCATCACGGGTGTACGAGCCCCGCCGCTTTACTGCATGGGAATCGAAAGCGGCTGCACGCGCGAAGGGGCACCCGAACGGCAGGGCCCTTGCCGGGCTTGGTCGTGCTCAATGCAAGCCTCCCGCTTCGGCCGGGGAATAGCTTAGGCTCGCACGCAGCGGCTAGCGGGGAGCATCGCCTCATTGGGAGCCGTTCGTCCTTGCGGTCGAGTGCGCGGTGGCCTGCCGTTTCAGAGCTGGCCCAGGCGCACACGGGAAGAACGCCATCCGAATCTCCGTCCATGCGCGTGGCGGGCCGATGGCCGCTGCACATGCCACCGTGAACCGCTTCGACCCTATCATGGGAGCGCATGAAGAAGTCTACGTCGCGTCGCTGCCGCGAGGCGGTAGAAACTCGCTGGCAGCCCGCCTAAGCTCGCGAAGCGCGAAGCCACCCAGCAGGAGTGCTGCGAGTGCCGACAGAGTTGCACTGACAAACAGCAGTGACACGGCAACCGCCGATACCAGCGTGATGGCTGCTCGGGCGTGCAGGCGCACGGCGACGCCGACCGACCGCCAGTATGCTCGCTCTCCAACGAGCATCATGGGTACGGCGACAGCCAACGCACCGATCGCGAGCCCAAGGCCAAAGCCGGCCGCCCCGTAGCGCGGCATTGTGAGCACCGCGATGGCCAAGGCAGTCATGCCAGCTAGGATGTTGGCGCCGCCGATGTAGCCGAATCGGCCGGCCGCGGGGAGCGTTACCTGCGCTGGCGCCAGCATGACTCCAGCGACCTGTTCGTAGAGGAAGAGTGGGAGAATCGCGAGGATTGTCGCACTCTGTTCAGGCAGCCAGTGGGGCACGAAGAGTGGCGCTACCAGGATGATGCCGGCGATGCTGCCCGCATGGATCGCTGCCAGCGCACGGGCGGCGGAGTTCGCGAGCCTCGTGCGCTCCGTCGAGTCCTCGCGCAGTTCTTCCATGCGCACCGACATAGGCGCCCAGAGGCTGTTCACCACGGCGCCGGTGACCAGCCTCGATGCGTTCGACAACGTCCGCGTGGGCATGGCTGTGGCGGCATACTGCGGTTCGGCTATGGATACGCCGGCGGGCAACAGACCACCAGTCGTCGCGATACCGAGCGCCGAGAGCGGCGCGCCCCGCAGGTTACGCAGGACGTCCAGTATAGGGATCGCGTCACGGTCACCGCGCAAGAAGTCAACGGAGCCAACGAAACGGGCGACATCAACGGCAATCGCGGTCCCGGCGAACGCCGCGAGCGCCTGTGACACGGGAAGACCGTGCAGCGCCGCCCACACCAGCGACACGTTGGAAAGGATCAATCTCACAAGAGATGCGAGCGGCGGCAGGTGGTAGCGCCCGCGTGCGACCTCGACGGCGCTGCTCCATCCGCCGAAAATGATGCCGGTAACCGCTGCTATCACGTTGAGGAGGAGGGCCCAGAGCACTGCCGAGGTCGACGCGCCGGACTCGGCGGCAATTGCACCGAACAATCGGTCGCCCGCCGCGGCTGCCGTCCCGACCAGGGTACCGCCACCGAGGAGCGCCAGACCGGAGAGAAGCGTGAGCGAGGTCGCGCCCCATCCGCGCGCCCGGGCGTGCTCGCCACGCGCCAGCAGGACGGAAAGCTGACGCAGGAGCAACGGCTGGACGCCCACATCCGCAGCGCCGGCGTACGCCGCCAAGCCTTGCACGGCGATCATTAAGGCATACATGTGGGAGTCCCACTGGCGCAGCAGTATCGCGGGCAGCGCGATCTGGACAACCACCGCGCCAAGCGTCCCCGCGATCCCGAGGGCAACGGATGCACCGATCTTGTGTTTGCGCGACAATAGGTGCTCTGCGAGATACTTGAGGACGTTTCCCCCATCCAGCTAGCTAAATGCACAGACTGCGCCGACTTGCCGCAAGGGTCGTCTCGTTGGCACCCAGGAGATTGCAGCAGCAACTGAGCCGGGCACGCCTGTTCATGCCGTACTACCATATGGTGAGCGATGAGCGCGTGGCTCACTTTGTCAGGTGCGTTCCACACTATCCCTCAACGCGCCGCTTCGAGGACGAGCTGGACTTCATACTTCGGCATTACCGGCCAGTCAGCCTCGATACTGTGCTCCAACTCGCGTCGGCGCCGGCGGCAACGGCGCGCGACTCGTTTCACATCTCGTTCGACGATGGCTATCGCGAAATGCACGACGTTGTCGCGCCCATTCTGCTGCGAAAGGGTGTGCCGGCAACATTCTTCGTCAACACGTCATTGATCGACAACGCCCGCCTGCACTTCAACAACAAAGTGAGCCTCTTCCTCGAAAGGGGTGGGTCAGCCGACGCGGCAGCCCGATTTTCCTGGCGCGACGAGGCGGCTCTGAACGAGGCGATGGCGGAGCTTGGAATTGATGCCTCCGCCTATGCGCGCCGGGTCCGACCGTACCTGACCACCGAGCAGGCGTCGGCGATGATTCGCCAAGGTTTCTCGTTCGGCTCACACGGACTCGATCACATCGCACTCGGGGAATTGGGGCTGAGCGAACAACTACGGCAGGCGACGGCTTGTGCCGATATGGTGGAAGCGACGTTCCTCACTAGATGCTCGACCTTCGCGTTCCCGGGCGGGGATGACGGTGTTTCGCTCGAGGCACTGCGGCTGCTGCATGGCCGATTCGGCGCAACTTTCGGCGGAGCGAACGGGTTCGCGCCAGAGCTGCCCCGCCACTTTCAGCGGCTGAGCCTAGAGTACTCCAACGAACGAATCGAGATGCTGTTGGCGGATCGGTTGCTGGTGGAGGTGGGCCGTCGGGTGAGCGGCCGAGACCGGTTGCAGCGGCCGCTGGAGGCTGATGCGCCGTGAGCCACCTTGAGATTCGCAGCATTCCGACGGGCGGCCTGACGCGCTTGGTCGCGGACCTGTCGCCGATCCGCGGTTACAGCAAGGCGGACCGACCCAAGGTCGAACAGTACATCCGGTGGTGGTTGTTCGAAAACCCCTCGGGCGAGGGAGTGCAGGCTGCCATGTACGATCGCGACACGCTCGCTGGGATCGCATGTATCACTCCGAAAGTGCTAAGGGTCAATGGCCAACCAGCGTGTGTCGCCGAGATCGGTGGCACGGAGACCAGCAAGGCATACCAAGGACGGGGGATCTTCTCGTCGCTCGTGCAGTTCCTGCTTGGCGAAGCCGAGCGGCGCGGGTGGACCGCCGTGTACGGGACGCCGAACGAGGCGTCTGGTCGCATCTACCTTGGGAAGTTGGGCTTCACCGCCCTGTTCCACTGGACGCGCAGCATTCGCCCCGTGAACTGGAGTGGCGTGGCATACTCGTTCGCTACGAGGCGGCCCAATGTCGCTACGCCCGTGCTGGCACCGATCCTCGGTGGCGTCGGAGCCGCGGCGGGGGCAGCAATCGACATCGCCGCACGAGCGCTGGCGACGCCGGGGACGGTGACAGTCACTGATCGGCCGGCGGAGGGCGTTGCGGGTCTCGTCGAAGGCGTGGGACCGGCCGTCAGCGTGCATCGGACGGCCAGCTATCTAGCGTGGCGATACGCCCGGCCCGATCGTTCATATAGGCACCTGCACCTCCGGGACGCGAGTGGGGAACTGAGGGGTTGGGCGGCGTATGCCCACGTCGACGAAGGTCAGGGGCGGTCCCGTGTGCTCGTGGGTGACTACTGGGTTCGGCCCTGGACCCGGGGGTGGATGAATGCCCTGACGCTAGCGCTCCGTGCGGTCGCGAAACGCTCCGGCCTGTCAGAAATCTACGCGTCAAGCCGATCGCGCCTGCACCCACGGCCCGGCGCGACGCTTGGCTTCGTGAACGCGACTTCGAGCATGCCGGTGATCCTGAAGACTTTCGCGCGAGGGGGAGGCGTGCCGCTAGTCGGGTGGGATTATCGGGACAGCGACGCCGACATGTTCTAGCTTCAGCGCCACGATGTGCGGCTTCAGTGCAGTGTATCGGTATACGGACGGAGACCGCGTCAGCGCGGCCGAACTGGATCGCATGCAGGCGCGAATGGAGTGCCGCGGACCCGACGGCGAAGGCCGGTGGTGCCGCGACGATGGCCGTGTGGCGCTGACCCACCGCCGCCTCGCGATCATCGACTTGTCCGGGCGCGCCGCGCAGCCCATGCAGTCGCACACGGCGCCGCATGTCATCACGTTCAATGGCGAAATCTACAACTATCGGGAGCTGCGGTCGGGACTCGAGGCTAGGGGCTGCCGGTTCGTCACGGGCTCCGACACCGAGGTGATCCTTCACTTGTACGCAGAGAAAGGACCAGATCTGGTGGACGATCTCCAGGGCATGTTCGCGTTCGCTCTCTGGGACGGCGCCAAGCGCGGCCTGCTGCTGGCGCGGGACCCATTCGGCGTCAAGCCGCTGTACTACGCAGATAACGGCAGCTGCATCCGCGTGGCCTCAGAGGTCAAGGCCCTGGTTGCTACGGGTGCCGTCGACACATCGCCATCCGCGGCTGGCCGCGCGGGTTTCTTTCTTTGGGGCAGCGTGCCAGAGCCCTTCACGTTCTTTCGCGGCGTCCGCGCGCTCCCTGCCGGAAATATCATGTGGATCGAAGACGGAAAGGCGCCGCAGCTCCGTCAATATGCCAACGTCGCCGATCTGTTCCGTACACCGCACGCCGATCCCGGCTCACCTCAGGCCGCGGAACTACTGCGCGTTGCAATGAATGAATCGGTGCAGCGTCACCTGGTGTCAGACGTTGACGTTGGCGTGTTCCTGTCGTCGGGAATCGACTCCACGACTCTAGCCGCCATTGCCTCGCGGCACGGCGGTGCCCTTCGCACGACGACGCTGGCGTTCGAGGAATACCGAAACACCGCTTCGGACGAGGCGCCACTCGCTGAGGCAGTGGCGCGAAGTTGCGGGGCGCGTCACGAGACCGTTTGGGTCAACCGCAACGACTTTGCCTCCGCGCGCGAGCGACTCATCGATCGGATGGATCAACCATCGGTTGACGGTGTCAACACTTACTTCGTGGCGCACGCGGCGGCGTCGACCGGGCTAAAGGTCGCGCTCTCGGGTGCCGGGGCGGACGAACTCTTCGGCGGCTACTCACTGTTTCGAACCCTCCCGCGCCTCGTCAACGCCATACGCCGCGTGCCTCTCGCCGCCCCGGTGGGTCGCGTTGCGCGGCAGTTGCTCGCGCCGCTGGTTTCGCGCGTCACGTCGCCCAAGTACGCGAGCATTTTGGAGCTGGGTGGCTCATGGGTTGGGGCGTACCTCCTCGCGAGGAGTCTGTACCTGCCGTGGGAGTTGCCGAAGGTCCTCGGAGATGACATGGCGCACGCCGGACTTAAGGAGCTCGCTCCGACGGAGTCGCTTCACGCGCGAATCGCCGGCATCTCCGGTGAGCGAGCTACGGTTTCTGTGCTTGAGGCGAGCGGCTACCTGCGCAACCAGCTGCTCCGCGACGCCGACTGGGCAAGCATGAGTCACTCGCTGGAGCTCCGCGTGCCGTACGTCGACTGGACGCTTTGGAAGGCCATTGCGCCGTTGATTTCATCCGGCAGCGCCCGAATCGACAAGGCGGCGCTTGCATCGCTCGCGCAGTCGCTCCCTGACGCAGTCCGGCAGCGTCCAAAATCCGGCTTTCAGGTGCCGGTCCGGCAGTGGCTGCAGGCTGACCGCGATCAACGCTATTCGGATCGCGGACTTCGGGGGTGGGCCCGCTACATCTATGATCGCGCCAGCTAGCGGTTGTTCCCCAGGATCGCGATCAACGCGACGATGGACGTGAGGATCGATGTCGTAGACGTGATGGTGGCGCCGAGGTCGAAGCGCGTCTGTTCCAGCTTCTCCGGCACCGACACTGTACTTCCCGGCTGCGGGTCAGGGCGAGTGACGTAGAGCGCGCGGCGCCGGACGCTCTCCACCTTGCCACTCGGCTGAATCACGAACGCCTTGCCGACGTCGGCGCGCGCAGTGGGGCCGCCGGCCGCGTACACGTAGTACTCGATGTTCTGCCCCCGTACGAATGGGACCGCGACCGGCGAGTTCACGGCGCCCGTCACCATGACCACCGCCGCCTTGACCGGGATGTGTACCGAGTCCTGGTCAACCAGCAAGAGGTTGTCCACGTGATCGCGCCGCCGCAGTGCCGTCGGAAGGTCCACGCCAATCCTGCCGGTGTTGTCCTGGGCCCGAACGAACACGATTCCTTCCGGGTAGGCGTCCGGCGTCAGCCCGCCTGCGCGGCCGACGAGGTCCGACAAGCGTTCGCCCTTGGATCGCAGCGTATATGTGCCGGGATAGCGAACCTCTCCAGTCAGCCTCACCGTGCGGGGCAGGAACCAGTCCGGCTGTCGCAGGATGAGCAGGTTGTCGTACGCCTTGAGCGTGACTTCCGGCGCGCCGGTGGCGAGCGTGGCGACGCCAGGCGGACCGAGGTATGCGGCACTCGGCCGTCGGTCGAAGAGGTAGCTCGAGTCCAACGGCACCCGAATCGTCGCGGCCGTCGTGCCGTCCGAACGATTGTCGGGCATGCGCGCGACTTCGGCTTCGGTGAGCAACGCGCCTTCCTGGACGCCGCCGGCCAGCATCAGAAGATCACGAATCGTCATGCCGTCGCGGAACAGGAACCGCCCCGGTTGGCGCACGGCGCCACTGACAGAGACGTATCGCGCCGGGCGGTACTCGGACATGCCGAACACGCGAATTTCGTCATCGGCACGCAACACGATGTCGCTGGAATCACCGCGAGCGGGCAGACGCAGGCGCAGCATGCGCCGAGTGGAATCCGGCTCGAGTCGTGTCACCTGAAGCGCATCGAGGTAGGTGTCGGGCTGGATGCCTCCGGCCCGGGCGAGTGCGTCCGAAACGCGCATTCCCGGCGTCAGCGCCACGGCGCCGGGAGACCACACGTTGCCTGTCACAGTGACCTCGTTCGCCAGGCGACGGGCAACCTCGGCGACGATCACGACATCGCCGGAGAACAACGGCTCGCTCGAGGACTCGAGCGAGGCACTCGCCACATCGAACAGCATCCGATCGGACCCTGAGGCGACCCGTTGATCAGGCGGCAGGATGCGCTGCACCTGCACGCGGCGCCGGTCGGCCTCCGCGCGGAATCCGCCAGCCATACGCAACAAGTCGCCGAGCGACTCGCCGGCTCGCAACTCGTACGTGGCAGGCCGGATGACGGCGCCGGACACACGCGCACGCGGTCCACGTGGAGGCACGAACACGATGTCCCCGCTCTCGAGACGGACGTCGTTGGTGGCGTTGCCGGAGACGAGGTAGTCGTAGACGTCGAGGGTCGCGAACGTTCGGCCTCCGCGGCGCACTTCCACACGGCGCATGCTGCCGCCATCCGTGGGTCCGGAGGCCGCGTACAACGCGGTAAGGACCGTGCCGAGCTTGGAGATGCGATACGAGCCTGGCCGCGTGACGTCACCGAGCACGGAGACCTGGCTGGTGCCGAGCTTGGAGACGGTGATCTGGAAGTGTGCCGTCGCGTTGCTTCCGCGCCGAATGCCGGAGTAGACTCGGCCGAGGCGGTTCCACAGGACGTCCTCGAGCTGCTGCATGGTCAGGTTGGCGACGGCCACGCCGCCAACGTTCGGGATGAAGACCATGCCCTCGCGAGTCACTGTCAGGTCATGAGCCCGCTCGGTGTCGCCCGTCAGGATGAGGACGAGCTCGTCGCCGGGGCCGAGGCGGTATTCGGGCGGCACCGGCCCGATGTCACTGGGGTTGAACAGCGTGTTGCCGCGCGCGAAGACGCTTTGGCCGAAGAGTTCGTAGCCGAGGTCGAGTTGTTCGCGCTGTGAGTCACGGGAACGCAGCATTTCCAGCACGGCGGTGCGCGCAGAATCATCCTTTACGAGCCGGGCCACCGTGTCCATGAAGGCGCGCTCGATGGCCATCGAATCACGCACAGCGATGGCGCGCTCAGCATCTTCGGACATGGCCGTTCGTGCGGTGTCCATTGCCGGCACGTCGAGTCCAAGCGCGCGCAGCGCAGCGAAGGCGTTGGAATCCGGGGCCGCGGCCGTCCTGCCGGTGTAGTAGGCGTCCAGCACGTTTTCCGAGATGCCTTGCGCGCGAAGCCGGCTGCGGATCTGGTCGATGGTCAGCCCGCTCTGCTGGAGCAGCGCCTGAACATTTGGCGGAACGGCGCCTGCTGGAGGGCGCGAGGTTTGCTGCGCCGGCAATGAAGCGGACGCGAGCGCGAGCACGGCAAGGGGAATCCAGCGACGCATGGCAGGGGCGAGGACAACTGGCGAGGAACCTCGGTCTGGACGCAACCGGAGCTACTTCCAGACGAGTGGTTGGCGGCGGAAGCAAATACAATCTAATCGCTCAAAGCACTTTGCGCTACAGAGTAGACTAGTGGCGCGGTGCTTCGACGTCCTGAGTGGTTGTTGTAGACGTGCGTGCGGTCGTACCCCCAGAACGACGCCCCAGGACGCTCCGCACCTCTCCGGCCACCACCGGCGCGCAGCAGAGGTATCCCTGCCACATCTCGCACCCGTGCTGCCGCAGGAACTCCAGCTGGTTGGGGTTCTCGACGCCCTCGGCGATCACCTGAAGCCCCATGGAGCGGGCCAGTGCTACGACCGCCGCTGCGACTGCAGCATCGTTCGGGTCCAGCACCAAGTCGCGCACGAACGACGTGTCGATCTTGAGCGAATCCACCGGGAAGGTGCGCAACACCGAGACGGACGAGAAGCCGGTGCCGAAGTCGTCGATCGAGACGCGGGCGCCAAGCGCCCGAACGGCGCGCAATCGGTCCACTATTGCGGCCTCACTTTGCGTGGCGCTCATCTCGCTGACCTCGAACTCCACGGCCGACGGTGGTACGCCCTGTGACGACAGGATGGACTGCACCCGCTCGGCGAAGTCCGGCTGCTTGAGCTGGCGCGCGGACAGGTTCACCGCCAGCCGCAGCTCGGGATACCCGCTGGCGCGCCAGCCGGCCAGCTGCTGGCACGCGGTCGCCAAGGCCCATTCGCCGATGGGGACGATGAGGCCTGTGGACTCGGCCAGACGGATGAACTGCTCCGGCCGCACGAGGCCCAGCACCGGGTGACGCCAGCGGAGCATCGTCTCGAGCGTGCAGATGCTGTTGTCCGACGTCTGCACGATGGGCTGGTAATGCAGCTCGAACTCCTTGGCCTCCACGGCGCGACGCAGCGCCGTCTCCAGCGCCAACTGCTCGGCGGCGTGCGCGTTCATCTCCGCCGTGTACAGCTGGAAAAGGTCGCTGGCCTGCGACTTGGCGCGGTACATGGCCGTGTCCGCGTTCTTGAGCAACGATTCCGCGTCCTCACCGTCACCGGGATAGAAGGCGATCCCCATGCTGGTTGACACGAACAGTTCCCGGCCTTCCACGTGCATCACTTCGCGCACTCCGTCGCGCACCTTTTGCGCGATGTGGACTGCGTCGCCTACGCCGTGGATGTCGGGAGTGACGATTACGAACTCGTCGCCGCCCATCCGGCCGACGGAGTCCGCCTCGCGCACGGTGCGCTTGACGCGCTCCGCTACGTTTTGGAGTAACTCGGCGCCCACCGAGTGACCCAGTGAGTCGTTGATGACCTTGAAGCGAT
>Ga0187893_10009084_pt1 | contig 15419 bp, 5 predicted proteins | sample MA1701074metaG_FD_139574 | JGI IMG/M metagenome (GOLD analysis project Ga0187893, IMG submission 139574) | White microbial mat communities from a basaltic lava cave in the Kipuka Kanohina Cave System on the Island of Hawaii, USA - MA170107-4 metaG ... | reverse complement strand
TAGCTCGAAAGCTACAACCTGTGTAGAGAAGCCAGCCGTTGCCTGCTGCCTGCGCTGCCTGCTTTTATCTTTATTGCCTTTCAGGCTTTGTTATGTGGAGCTAACAGGCACGCCTGTATTCTGATTAAGATGGTTGCAAAGGAGGCGCCATAGCGCATTGAGGGGAGAGACCGGGAATGGCATCTGTGGACTTTAACCTGTTCCAGCCGCTTTATGTTTTTTCACACACAGTCGCGATTTGGAACACTCAGGTCGAATGAGCGCCAGGCCGCCGGATGCCGAGTTTCTTCATGCGGCCCCGCAAAGTGTTGGGGTGGAGATTGAGAATTTTCGCCGCTCCCTTGGCGCCTTCAATGACCCATCCGGCCTGCTCAAGCACAGCCAGAATGTGTCGCCGCTCTGTCTCTTCCAGGCTGAGCGGCGGCGTTGCAGGCGGATTCTTTTGATCGGCCGCCGATGATGAAGTGATGATGGGTGAGGCGACGGTCGCTCGCGTGGCCAGACCGTCGCCGCTGGCGCCGCTCTCCCTGAAAGATGCGGCTGGGAAGAAATTCCGGCTTAACGAGAGGATCGGGCCTTCCGAGAGCACCACGCCGCGCTCGACGATATTTTGCAACTCGCGGATATTGCCCGGCCACGGATAGTTCATCAGCAGGTCCATCGTCTCCTGCGACACGCCCTCGATCTTTTTGCCGAACTTCCGGGCGAAGCGCTCCACGAAGAACATCGTCAATTGGGCGATGTCCGGCCGCCGCTCGCGCAGCGCCGGGATTCGCAATGGCAGGACGTTCAAACGATAGAAAAGATCGGCGCGGAATCGGCCCTTTTGCACTTCTTCTTCGAGGTTGCGGTTGGTCGCGGCGATGATCCGCACGTCCACGCGGACTGTTTTGCTGCTGCCCACCGGCTCGAACTCGCCTTCCTGAAGCGCGCGCAGCAGCTTGACCTGCGTGTCGAGCGGCAATTCGCCGACTTCATCCAGAAAGAGCGTGCCGCCATCGGCCAACTCGAAACGTCCTGTGCGCCGGTCGGACGCGCCGGTGAACGCGCCTTTGACGTGACCGAAGAGTTCGCTCTCGACCAGGCCAGCCGAGATGGCGCCGCAGTTGACCTTCACCAGCGGCCGGTCGCGCCGCGCGCTGCGGTTGTGAATGGCGCGGGCGATCAGTTCCTTGCCCGTGCCGGTTTCGCCGAGGAGGAGCGCCGTGGAATCGGTCTGCGCCACGCGCTCGACTTCCCGAAGCATGGCGAGCAAAGCCGGGCTGCCGCCGACAATCTCCTCGAAGTTGTGTTCCTGGCGAATCTCTTCCTGCAAGTAGACGTTTTCGGCGTGCAGCCGGTTCTTGAGCCGCTCGACTTCGGCCAGCGCCGCGCGCAATTCCGCATCTGTGCGCAGACGTTCCAACTCGGCCCCGGCGCGGGCGGCGAAGATTTTGAGCAGCGACAGATTGCGCGCGATGTTCGGCATCGGCTGGTCGTCGAGGACCGCCAGATGGCCGATCACCTTGCCCGACGCATCGTAGAGCGGAAGTCCCAGATAACCTTCGGCGCGCATCTCGACCAGGTCGTGGTCGTTGGGGAAAAGCTGCTGGATGCCTTGCGGGTAATGGCAAACTTCTCCCGCCAGCACTTTGCGGCAGGGTGTTTCGGTGATGTCGTACTCGACGTTGTCCGACAGTTTGTCTTTGTTCCAGAAGGCCAGCGTCCGCGCTCTGGTTTTGGGATCGCCGCGACATTCGGTGACGAACGCATAATCCACTTGCAGCGCCGCTGCCAGGTGCTCGACCAGCATCGCGAAGAAATCGTCGCCGGTCACGGCGGCTGTCCCTTCCACGATCGAACGCAGCGTCTCCTCGGTTTGCCGCGTCTCGTCGTAAAGCAGCGCGTTCTCCAGCGAGATCGCGGCCTGCGCCGACAGCGTTTGCATCACCTGAATCCGGTCGGACGTGAACGCGCCGCTGAGGACGTTGTTCTCCAGATAGAGAACGCCGGCCAGCCGCGCCTGGTTGAGTACCGGCAGGCACATCACCGAGCGTGGTTTGCGCAGGGCGATGTACGGGTCGCCGCCGTAGCGGTCGTCGCTCTGAGCGTCGGCCAGGACGACGCATTCCGCCGTCCGCCGCACATAATTCACAATGCTTCTGGGCAGGTTCTGCGCTTCATTGAGCGGGACGACCTGCGCCTCGCCGGAACCAGATAAGCCATCGGAGTGGACGAAGAATTCGTCGCCGTGTTCAAGAATGAGGCTGCCGCGTTCGGCGCCCGCATTCTCGATGGCGATGCGCAGCAAGCGGGCTGGCAGTTTTTTCAATTCGATCTCGCCGGCGATGGCTTGCGCGGCTTTCATCACGCTGTGGAAGTCGAGCGCGCCGGCTTCGGCTTCGGCTGTGATTGGCGTGGCGTCAATCTGGTCATTGACCTGATGCTTCAACAGGTCGGCGTAGCGCCGTTCGATCTCTTCGACTTTGGCGGCGGCGCCCCACTGCGCGTAATTGTTCCGCGCTTCGGTCATGAACGCGGCGGCGGCCACAGTCTGCTCGCGGTCGCGCCAGAAGCGGGCGTAAAGCTCGTTGGCCAGCGCCCGATACTGAATCGCGCCGGTTTGCGTGGCGTAGCGAATGGCCTGCTCGTAAAAATCCAGCGCCGCCATCTCCCGTCCCGCGATGCGCTCGATCTCCGCCGCGAGCAGCAATGACGGGCAGAGATAATTTTCGGGGCAGTTCTCGGCCAGGATCGCCAACGCAGCTTGCGACTTTTTGATCTCTTGCAGGAACGCGCGTTGCTCGTCCGCCGCCGCGTCGCCGTAACACGTAGCCATCGTCAGTCCACCCCAGAAATTCACTAGCACTGGCCAGATGGTTCCCGACAGGTGATGCGCGATCCGGCGCGCGCTCTGCGCCGCTGCCAGCGCCTGATCGAACTCTTCAAAGAGATAGGCGAGTTGCAACTTGGCCGTCAGGTGGAACATCGTGAAGAACGGATTGCCGGCGTAAGTCTCCGCGTAGCTCCGCTCATCGAAGCCTTCAGCCGAAAGCGAGAGCCGCGCTGCGGTCTCGCCACGCAGCGCCCGCGCCCAGTTCAGGATGAGTTGGTGAGCGTCGGCAAAGCCGGTGTTTTTCAGCTTGCGGATCAGCGCCAGGCTCGGCTCATAGTCGCGCAGGAATTGCGCCAAGTCCTGGGTTGAGAGCATCGCGGGCCAGGCTTCGGTCGCGGCGCCGTAGGCTGCGTAGAGGAAATCGCCAGCCTCAAGACCGCTGCGCCAGGCCTCCTGCGCGTAAGGGACGCAATCACGCAACGGCTGCCGCCAAAGGGCGACGTGCGCGTGGAACTGTTGATAAATCTTGGCTCGCCGTTTGGAGTCATTGAAGCTTTCGTTCACGCGCAACGCCAGGGAGCCGAATTCGTAGGCCGATTGATAATCTCCGCACACTGGCCCAACCGTGATGGCGTGCGTCACGTAGCCGTAGGCCGACTCCGCCAGATTTCCGTGGGTCAATGAGAGGCGCACCATTGTCGCCGAGATCAATCGCGCCAGCGCCGCGTCTCCCAGAATGTAAGTCGAAGCCCAGATGTCGGTCAGAATGCTCATCACCATCCGAACTTCAGGATCGGTCATGACCGGCAGTTCGATCAGCGCCCCGATGCTGCGTTCGCCGAGCAGGGATTGAATCGCTTCGATCTCGCTTTCCAGCGCGGTCTCCTTCCCCTCAGCCGCGTCGGGCAAGGAGACGCCGAAAAGCGCCAGACCTTCGCGCGCGCTGGAGAGCGCCTCGGCGTAGCGCGACTGGTTTTCGCACTGAACCATCCGCAAGCCATAAACCCTGGCCTTATCAAGGTTGGTTTTCGCGCGTTCGAGCAGCCGGTCAAAGGCGGCGGTCGCGGCGTCGAAATCGCCGCCCAAGTATTCGCACTCAGCGGTTTCAAAATGGAGCGCGAATGCCAGCTCGTAATCGGATTCCCAATGCGCCTCGGTGAACAGGCTCGCTCCGGCTTTGAAATAATCCAGCGCCGCAGCGTAGGCGGTTGAGGACTTGGCTTTGCTCCCGGCGGTTAAGTTCAGTTGCGCCAGTTCAAGTCGCTCGTTCTCGTCAGACATCAAGCTGCTGCCGAGGTTCAAATGATGGACGATGTCGAAGAGCTTCTCTTCGGAAACTGTTTGTAGTCCCGCCTTCAGGCGGAACGTCTCAGTTACCGTCTCGTTCCGCCTGAAGGCGGGACTACGAACAGTTTCTTCTGACAGCAGCAATCGTCCCACCGTCAGATGGACTGGCTGTTTCCATTCATCAGGGATCAGCGCGTAGGCGGCCTGCTGCACACGGTCGTGCAGGAAAGCGTAGGATTGCGGATTGCGGATTGCGGATTGCGGATTGATCAACCCTTCATTGATCGCTTCTTTGAGAGCATCCGCCACCGCCTCTGGTGTTTGCTCACTGATGACGGCGAGCGTGTCCTGGTCGAACGGATTTCCGATGCAGGCGGCGAGCGTCAGGGCGCGCTGGATCTTCTCCGAAAGCCGCTGAATCTTGCGCGTCATCAGATCAATCACGTTGTCAGTCAACGGAGCGCCGGCGATAGCGGCAAGCCGGTAAGTCCAGCGGCACTGCTCGTAATCGAACGTGATGAATCCTTCCTGGTGAAGCGTCTTCAAAAACTGAATCACAAAGAAGGGATTCCCGCCGGTCTTCTCCAGCGCGAGTCGCGCGAGCGGTTCGGCTGCGGCCAGATCGCCGCGCAACGTGTCGCGGATGAGCAGTGTCAGGTCAGGCAGTCGCAACGGCTCCAGCACGACGCGGCGCAATTCAACTCCTGCGCCCTCGAGCGCATTCAGGCTGCGCATCAACGGATGGCCCGCGTCAACCTCATTGTCACGGTAAGCGCCCATCAAAAAGAGCGACTCGATCTCGTGGCTGGCGAGCAGCGGCCCAAGCAAACTGAGCGTCGCCGCATCGGCCCACTGCAAGTCGTCGAGAAAAACCACCAGCGGATGCTCCTGACGCGCTAACGCTCCGACGAAGTTTTGAAACACCAGTTGAAATCGGTTCAGCGCTTCCGTCGGTCCAAGCGCCGGAGGCGCCGGTTGTTTGCCGATAATCAACTCAATCTCCGGAATGACTTCAGTCAACACGCCTCCCTGCGCGCCCAGAGCTTTTGACAACCGGGCGCGCCACGCGGCCAATTGCTCTTCGCTTTCGGTCAGCAGTTGTTGTGTGAGTCCGCGAAACGCCTGGATCAAAGCGCCAAACGGAACGCTGCGGACGACCTGATCGAATTTGCCGGAGATGAAATAACCCCGCTCGCGCACGATGGGCTTGTACAACTCCTGGATGAGCGAGGTCTTGCCGATGCCGGAATAGCCCGCCACCAACATCATTGACGCTGGCGCGGCGCGCCCTTCGCAGACGCGGTCAAACACGCCGAGCAACTGCGCGACCTCGCGCTCACGGCCATAGAGCTTCTGCGAGATGAGGAAGCGATCCGGCACGTCGCGTTCGCCGAGCGCAAAAGGCTCGACCGCGCCTCGCGCCGCCCACTCGCGCGCGCAATGCGCCAAATCTTCCTTCAACCCCAGCGCGCTCTGATAGCGTTCCTCGGCGGTCTTCGCCAGCAGCTTCATGACGATCTGCGAGACCGGTTCTGGAATCTCCAGGTTGATCTCGGCGGGCGCGAGCGGAGTTTTGGCGATGTGACAGTGGATCAGTTCGAGTGTGTCGTCGGAACCGGATGAGGAACGAAAAGGCGGACGCCCGGTCAGCATCTCATAGAAGACGCAGCCGAGCGAATAGAAGTCCGTGCGATAGTCAATCGCCCGGTTCATCCGTCCGGTCTGCTCCGGCGACAGGTAAGCGAGCGCGCGGCGCAGCAGATGTAGCGGGAGCGTGGCCGGCGTCTCTCCGGTGTGGCGCAAGGCCAGACCGAAACCGGTCAGAGAGACTTCGCCGGTCTCGTCGTTGACCAGGATGTTGTCGGGATTGACGCTCTGGTGAATGATCTCCCGCCGGCGCCACTCAGCGAGGGTCGCCGCCAGCTTGAGCGCGATTTTGAAGAAGGAGTCCAGGCTCTGTGGCCGTCCGCCGAGCAGGGCCCGCAGCGGCGCGCCGCCGCGATCTTCCAGCGCCAGACAAAAGACTCCATCGTCACGAATCAGATCGTAGGCGCGGGTAACGCCTTCCAGCGCCAGCTCACGCAGCGTCTCGAATTCATGTTCGAGCAGTTTTATCTCGATTGCGCCTGCTGCCGAACGATGCGGAATCTTGAGCAGAACCGGTCGCTGGTCGGTCTGACGCCGCGCTCGGTAAAGAGCCTGCCAATCATTGCGCCCGATTTCCCGAATGACTTCATAGCCGGGGATCATCATAGAAAGCCTCTCAGGCGTGGATCATATGACGCTCGCCACTATGCATCAAGATCGCGGCGTGGCGGCGGAGGTGATACAGTTGGCGGGTTGTCGAACTGGGACGTGATGATTAAAAAACCGCTTGGCATTTTGCAGGCGGAGTGAGTAAAGTTTGCGCTGGCGCAGCCTTTGTAATGAGTTAAACTTTCAGGTTACGAATCGGCGCTCAGGAGAATGGCCCCGAGGCAAAGAGGTTATGACTGAACAACAGGGCTATCGTTATGACATCTTTATCAGCTATAGCCACACTGGCCTGAAGTGGGTGCGAGATGAGCTTGTGTCGCGGTTGGAAAGGGACGGTCTGAGGGTTTGCATTGACTACCGCGATTTTGAAGTCGGCGCGCCCAGCCTGATCAACATGGAACGCGCTGTAGACGATAGTCGTCATACGATCGCAGTTCTTACGCCGAGATACATTGAAAGCGAATGGTGCGAGTTCGAAGCCCTGCTGGTCGGTACGAATGATCCGGCGGGGCGGAGGCGTAAACTGCTTCCCCTGCTGCTCGAATCCTGCTCGATGCCAAAACGCATCGCCCACTTGACTATTATCGACTTCACGCAAACGGATGCCCGCGAACAGCAATTTTGCCGCTTGCTGAATCAAATTCGCAACGCCGCGCCGCCGCCCAGGTTGCCTCTCGAAGAACGTTATCCATTTATTGCCGGTCCGCCCATCATCAATCCGCGCCATTTCTTCGGGCGAGAGAAGCATTTGAAATCTCTCTTCGGTCTTCTAATGAGCAGTCAGTTGCAGAACGCCGTCGTTATTGGACCGCGCCGGAGCGGAAAGACCTCATTACTGCTCTTTTTGAGAAACCTGATTACTACTTCCGTAACTGCGCCTGAGCAGTTGCGCCCGGATCAGCGTCGCGATTGGCTGCCGCAACCAGAGCGTTACCGCTGGGCCTTTGTTGATTTCCAGAAATCGCATTTTGCCAGCCAGGAGGCTTTGTTGCGCTACTTCAGCGATCACCTCGGATTGCCTGCGCCGGAGCGCTCCGATCTCGTCAGCTTTAGTAATGTCGCAAAACAGCATCTGCGCACGCCGAGTGTGATCTTGATGGATGAAATCGAAGTCGCGCTGCACCGTTACCCGGAGTTGGATAACGAGTTCTGGGAAGGGTTGCGCGCATTAGCGACCACAGAGGTTGGAGGCAACTTGTCATTCGTTATAGCTGCTACCGAATCGCCAGCCGTAGTGGCGCGTCAAAATGGCATTGGGTCTCCATTCTTCAATATATTTGCCCGTCGCGTCGAACTTGGCCCGATAGCCGAATCAGAGGCCACTGCCTTGATCTCCAGTTCTCCGATTCCTTTTTTGCCTGCCGATGTCGAGTGGATAATAGCTGAGAGCGGGCGCTGGCCAATCCTTCTTCAGATCCTTTGTTATGAGCGGTTATTGGCCTTATTAGATGGCGCCACTGATGACGCGTGGCGTGAAGAAGGGCTACGCCAAGTTGCGCCGTTTCAGCATCTTCTCACTGGGCAATGAAATTACCAGGGATGATGATCTGCGTAGGAGGAAGTCGAATGAATGATACAGTACAAATTTTCATCAGCTATGCGCGCTCGGATAGAGAACAAGCAGAAGCTCTTTACCGAAGACTATCCGATGCGGGCTTCAAACCTTGGATGGATGCGATAGATTTAATACCAGGCGATCCGTTGCTTACTAACATCGAGGCTGCTATTCGGAAATCCGATTTCTTCTTAGCCTGTCTTTCGACAAACTCGGCTGGCGAAGGGGGGTTGTGGGAGAAGGAAATTGGAGTGGCGTTGCTGCTTTTGAATGATCGTTTGAATAGCAATATCTCCCTGATCCCGGTTCGACTGGAGGAGTGCGAGGCGCCGGAAAGTTTGAGGAATATCCAGCCTGTAGACCTGTTCATAGAGCAGGGTTGGGAATTACTTCTGAAGGCAATCCAGACCGGAATGGAACGCCGCGCCAGAGTAATCGATGCAATTCTTGAAGAGATAGCCGCGTTTGAGCCACACCTGGCGACTGACAAGGCGCCGCTTCATAGAGAAATGGTAACGGGAAGGAAAGTGATTGGCCGGAGACTACCTACAGAATGGCAGGCTGCCATTGAGCGACTGGCATCCGTCTCCGAGCGCCAGTCTGCCGCCCAGGCCGCCCAGATCGCACTGGATGCGCGACTATTGGAACGTTGCGTTGATGCGAAGGCCATCGGCAAAATTCACCGCAGTCTGGTTGCAAACGAGATGGAAAGTCCAGCCAGTTCGATGCTCCGAAGTTTCAGCCGCCTCAGCAAAGATGTGGATGCGGCATTGCGCCAGGAGAGCAATTACAACCAGCGCCTCGCTCTCGATGCTGTTGAAGAGAGACTCGACAGCTTGCTGCGCGAATTGATCCGCAGCAGCGAGCAGTATGCTGCGCGGTTTCGGCCCATCGCCGCCCGTTGGCGTGAAATCATTGCCAAACGAATACGCGAATTAGCAAGAACTGTCGAAGAGCGTCAGGAGATAGACTCGCCCTACATTATTGGTGTGCCACTGGCCGAATTCCAGGAAATCTTCGTCGGACGCGCCGACGTCAGTGCCCGCATTGAACAACTATTATTGGATCGCCGCCGCCCGCCGATGCTTCTCTATGGCCAACGGCGAATAGGCAAAACCTCTTTGCTCATCAACCTCGGTCGCTTGATGCCGAGCACGATAATCCCACTTTTCGTCAATTTACAGGGGCCGCCCACGCTGGCCAGAGATCACGCCGGATTTCTTTATAATCTTGCGCGCGCGATGATCGAATCGGCAGAGAAACATCGGAGACTGCAATTGCCCGCGATATTGCGCGAAACATTGGCGAAAGATCCTTTTACAGGATTCGACGAATGGCTTGATGATGTTGAAAAGGTTTTGGGAACAAGTACCGCCTTACTGGCTTTGGACGAGTTCGAAGTTCTCTTCGACGCGCTGACCAACGGGCGCTTTAGTGAAACTGATGTGCTTGGGATGCTGCGCCATTTGATCCAGCATCGTCCCCGCTTCAAAGTGCTTCTGGCAGGCTCGCATACGTTGGACGAATTCCAGCGTTGGTCGAGTTACTTGATCAACGTGCAGGTGATCAAGCTTGGCTACCTGAAAGAGGAAGATGCATTGCAATTGATTGAGCGCCCGACGCCGGATTTCGCCCTCCGCTACGAACCGGGCGCCAGCCGCCGGGTGGTGAATCTGACGCGCGGGCACCCTTTCCTGGTGCAACAACTTTGCGCCGAGATTGTCGCGCTCAAGAACGAGCAAGACCCTGCCGTTCGCCGATTGGCGCGCTTGTCTGATGTGGAGGCGGCCATTCCCGAAGCTTTGAGTCACGGCGCCCTGTTCTTCTCTGACATTGAAAACAACCAGGTTGATTCATCCGGGCTGGCCATGCTGCGATTCATTGCCGCGCGCGGCGCCGGCGCTATCGCCAATCAGTCGGAATTAGCCAGTCAGTTTGGCGATGAGTTCGAAGCCGCGCTGGATTTGCTGCTGCGGCGCGATCTGCTCGAACCGGTCAACGGTGGTTATCGGTTCCAGGTAGAAATGATCCGGCGCTGGTTTGATCAACCACGCCGCGTTGATCAAGCTCGCGGATCGGTGAAATCCTGGCTCCGGCAAGCAATACCATAGATCAACACCATAACAACCAAAGAAACGAGGAAAGCTTATGAAAATATGCAGGCTTGTCGTCGTCGTGTTGTGCGCGCTCGCTTTGATCGCCATCAAAGGATCAATGAAACGAGAAGCTGCCGCAGAGGAGAAACATCTGCTCTACGTCGCCTCCCCCGGCATCCGCAATTACATCGAATTCGGCGGCGTGGGCATTCTGGTCTACGACATCGCCAACAATCACAAATTCGTCAAACGCATTCCGACTTGGGATGTGCCTGAAGGCAAGCCGGCCGAAAACGTCAAAGGCATAGTCGCCAACGCCAAGACCGCAAAAATCTACGTCAGCACGCCGAAGCGCGTGGCCGCGTTCGACCTCGTCACCGAAAAGAAAGTCTGGGACAAGGAATACGAAGGCGGGTGTGACCGGATGGCGCTCTCGCCCGACGGCAAGACGATGTACGTGCCGTCGTTCGAGGGGCCGCACTGGCACGTGGTTGACGCGATGACCGGCGAAGTGATCAAGAAGCTCGAACTGAATTCCAACGCGCATAACACGATCTATTCGCTCGACGGAAGATTCGCTTATCTGGCCGGATTGGGGTCTCCGCTGCTGCGAGTGGCCGAGACGAAAACGCATTCGATTGCGAAAGAGGTCGGGCCGTTCAGCAATGTGATCCGCCCGTTCACGATCAACGGCGCCCAGACCTTGTGCTTCGTCAACGTGAACGGGCTTCTCGGATTCGAGGTCGGAGATTTGAGAACCGGAAAAATGCTCCATCGCGTCGAAGTCGCGGGTTTTCAAAAAGGCCCGACGAAACGCCACGGCTGCCCTAGCCACGGCGTCGGCCTGACGCCTGACGAAAAAGAGTTGTGGGTTTGCGACGCGTTCAACTCACGGATGCACGTCTTTGACGCGACCGTGATGCCGCCGAAACAGATCGTCAGCATCAAGCTGCGCGAACAACCCGGCTGGATTACGTTCAGTCTTGATGGCAAGCTGGCCTACCCTTCGACCGGCGAAGTGATCGATGTGAAGACGAAGAAGATCATCACGGCTCTGTCGGATGAAACGGGCAGGCAGGTTCACAGTGAAAAGCTGCTGGAGATAGTGTTTGCGAACGGAAAGCCGGTCCGCGCGGGCGATCAGTTCGGGCTGGGAAGAGCCGGTAGAAAGTGAAGCCCGCTTCAACCCAAAAGGACGAAGGGTCAAAATTTTCCATATGCCATTTGATATTTGTTATTTGTCATTGCCAAAGGCCGGCGCGAGTGAACGCGCAATCACAATTGAGCAATTTCTGGGGCAATGACAAATGACAAATCGAAAATGACAAATGGAAAATTTTGACCCTTCGTCCCTTTGGGTTGAAAAAGCTCAATTGACTCAAAACTGCAACCGCAACGACAACTGGATCAGCCGCGGCCCGCCCAGCGGCCCACCGGTCGTACCCACCGCCGTCGCCGTGGCGCTCCCCACCGTCTGCGTAATCCTGCCAAAGTTGGCGTTGCTGCGATCCCGCACCGGATTGGAGAAGTTCGCGTGGTTGAAGAGATTGAAGAAGTCGGCCTTGAAGGTCAGCTTCGTGTTCTCGCCGTAAAGCGGGAAGCTCTTTCCCACCTGGAAGTCCCAGTTGTGTACGCCGGGGCCGTAGTACTGATTGCGTCCTGACGTGCCGACGCGCCCGGCCGGCGGAGTGATGAAGTAATTCCGGTCAAACGCATCATCGGGATTGCGATTCGATTGGCGCAACTTACCTGACGCTACGTCAGGCCGATCCGCCGCCGCCTGATTGAAGCCGCTGCGATCCGCGCCGCCATTGACGACCGTGAACGGCGCGCCCGATTGCAGCGTCGTAATCCCGGAAATCTGCCAGCCGCCGAAGACCTGCCGATTGAAGCCGTTGTTCCAGCCGAGCAACCGATGGCCCGGCCCGATGGGAATATCCAGGACGTAGACGCTGATAAAACGATGGCGCACATCGAACGATGAGGGGCCGCGTTCCAAATTCAGCGCGAAGCGATTGTCCACTCCCGCAGCTTCGCCGAGCGAGCCAAAGAAGGCCGAGTTGGTGTCGATTGACTTGCCCAGCGTGTAGCTGGTCTGGAAGAAATAGCCTTTGCGTCCGGCGTACTTGGCGGTGAAGACCATGCCATTGTAGATGGAGTTGCCCTGCGTAGTGCCTAAGCTGATCGCGCCGTAGCGGTTGTAGGGGAAGACCTGTTCGTTCAGCGCGACGGGGCCGCGTTGATTCGGATCGCGCACGATCACACTCGGCTGATTCGCGTCCACGAAGATGCCGAGCTTGTGGCCCGCGCTGCCCTGATAATCAACTTCGACCGAGAAGTCCTGGCCGAGCTTGCGCTGAATGCCGAGACTGTATTGATAGAGATAGGCGCTGCGGCTGTCCGGATCAATCGCGTTGAAGCCGAGCACGCCGACCTGCGGGGCGCCCGGCCCTTGCCTGCCGAAGTTGGAAATCAAGGCGCGGTTTTGATTGAAACCGATAGCCCAGGCGAATTTGCCCGGCTGGGTCACGTTCGCGGTTTGCGTAGTGATCAGGTTGTAGGGCGGATTGAGCACCTGATTGGCCGGAATGTTGTTGAAGACCTCGTCGTAACCGACGCGAAAACCGGCGCGAATCACCGTCGAATTCTGGCCGAACAGTTTCTCGCCCCAGCGCGGCGTGTAGGCCAGGCCGAGCACGGGCGCGAGGTTGTTCTTGTCGGAATTGACGCCGCTGCTCGAGAGCGTGACTGGAGATTGTTTGAGTACCAACGCATCGCGCCCCTGCTTTGTCGGGTCAATGTCGAGCAGTTGATTCGACCCCAACAAGACGATGCCGACGCCCGGCACGAAGTTCGAGCCGTGGTTGCGCGTCTCGTAGACCGCTGAAGGATATTCGTAGCGCAGGCCATAATTGAGGGTGAGGTTTTCACGCAACTTCCATTGATCCTGCCAGTAAACGTCCCACGGATAACGGCGCAGATAGCCGACCGTCTCGCCCGTGCGGATACTGCCGGAGTTGAGCAGCCCGGCGGCGAAATCGGCGAAGCTGACGAATGCGAACGAACCGCGCGACGAACCGTTCAGATAACGCCGCGCATCTTCGCGCCGGATGTGAAAGCCCCAGCGCCACGAATGGTTCGACCAGCCGAACGGCGCGACGTAGGAGACGTTGTCGAAGATTTCCCAGGTTTGCGTGATGCGGCCTTGCGGCAGATTGTTCGTCGAACCCAGATTGGCGAAGCCGCCGGTCACGGTAATCGTCGGGAGGCCCCCATTGACCGGGTCTTTCGTCGCGTCAACCACGCCGGGCAGCGGTCTGCCATCCGCGCCGAGGAAGATCGAAGCGGCGTTGAAGTCGGCGTCCTGCACGGTGATCTTCGTCTCGTTGCGCGAGGCGCCGAAGCGAAATTCGTTGAGCAGGTTGGGCGTGAAAGTGTGCGTCTCGGTCAAGACGAACGAACGGCTCAGGGGCGCGTTCGCATTGCCGCCAAGCTGCGGAATCTGCCCCGGCGTCACGGTCTCGCCGCGAAATTCGATGAAGCGTCCACTGGCGCGGTCGCGGTCGCTGAAGTTGTGATCCAGCCTGACCAAACCGGTGTTGTCCGAGTTGCGCGCCGCGACGTTGGCGATGAAATTGATGGAGGCGTTCGGATTTGCGGTGTTCGGCATAGGCCAAAGCTCCGCCACTTTTTTCGAGATCGGGTCGGTGATGGTCGCGCGCTCAGCCGCCGTCGGCACGCGCGTCGAACTCACCGTCGGCGCGACTTGCCGGAAGCCTTCATACGAAAGGAAGAAAAAGGTCTTGTCTTTGAAGACCGGGCCACCAAAGGTTGCGCCGAATTGATTGCGCTTCAGATCGTTCTTCTTCGCGCCCAGTTTGTTGGTGAAGAAGTCGGCGGCGTCGAAGACCGTGTTGCGCAGGAAATGGAAAGCCGAGCCGTGAAATTGGTTCGTGCCGCTCTTGGTCACGACGTTGACCTGCCCGCCCGTGCCGCGCCCGAACTCGGCCTGCGCCACAGAGGTCTGCACGGTGAACTCCTGCACGGCGTCGGTGATGCGGAAGTTGTTGAGCGGTGAATTGATCTGCGTGTCCTGGTTGCTCACGCCGTCAACCAGGAAGATGTTCGATTGTGAACGCGCGCCCGCGACGTTGAAGCCGCCGCCTTGCGTGCCCGTCGCCGCTGGCAGCACGCCGGGCGTGAGCAGCGCGAGATCCAGAAACTGGCGCGCGTTGAGCGGCATGTTGGCGATGGTGCGGCTGTCAATATTGTTGCTGATCGTGTTCCTGTCGGTTTCGAGAATCGGCGTGGCGGCGGCGACTTCGATGGTTTCCGCCACGTTGCCGACCTCGAGCGTCAAGTCAACGCGCGTGGTCTGATCGACTTTCACCACCACCGTGCCGACATTCGCTTTCTTGAAGCCTTTCGCTTCAGCGGAGAGCGTGTAGTTGGCCGGCGGGAGTTGCGGGAATTGGTAATTGCCATTGGCGTCGGAAGTCGTCGTCAGGTGGGTATTCGTGCCCGCCTGCACGAGCAAGATATGCACGCCCGCGATCGCCGCGCCCGATGGGTCTTTGATAACGCCGGTGATGCTGCCCGTGGGCGAGGCCAGCGCCGCCGAAAGCAAGAGCGACGCCAGAGCTATGGAAATGAGACTCAGCTTTTTCATGGGATCTCCTCTCGATTCTGCTTTGTAGGAAACGCCGCCGCACATTGGCTGGCGGCCAACGTGTACTTCAATTGCGCTGGATACAAGATTGCGGATGATGGATGAATGCGCGGTTAGCCTACAGCGCCCTTAAAGTGGGTTCAAGCTCAATTGAAGGTTTTCGCGGCGTTCAGAGAAGATTTGATGGCGAATGTGGAAGGCATTTACATTTTTCTGAAACGCTATAAATGAAACAGCAAGAGAGTTGGGCCTGGCCTTTACAATCTTGTTCGTTTCGGAGAACAATCGCCAGCGCAGTCTGGAGAACATGATGCGACCATTGACTCTTCCTGACCTCAAACTCGCCGCGCGCGATTTTGTGCGCGAGTTGAGCGTTACGCCGATTGCCGATCTTTACGGAGCGACCGATGGCAAGGCGATTGGAACTTACATCGAACAGAAATTTCATCGCTTTCTGCAGGAGCATTTCTTACACTCGCCCGGAAGTTCTGCCAGTGGCATTGATTTCCCCGACTTGGGCGTTGACCTCAAAGCCACTTCAATACGGCAGCCGCAATCATCCTGCCCTTTTCGCGAAGCCAGCCAGAAGGTTTACGGGTTGGGTTATCATCTGATGGTCTTTGTTTACGAGAAGGTGGATGACACGGCGACAGCGACTGCGCGGTTGACGATCCGGCATGCCATCTTCGTTTCGCGCGAAAGAACCGGTGATTACCAGACGACGCGCGGTTTGCGCGAATT
>Ga0187893_10009083_pt1 | contig 15423 bp, 18 predicted proteins | sample MA1701074metaG_FD_139574 | JGI IMG/M metagenome (GOLD analysis project Ga0187893, IMG submission 139574) | White microbial mat communities from a basaltic lava cave in the Kipuka Kanohina Cave System on the Island of Hawaii, USA - MA170107-4 metaG ... | reverse complement strand
CTCGATGGTCCGCACCGAACAGCCCAGCACCTCGGCGATGTACTCCACCCCGCCATGTCCCAACCGCGCCGCCTCCAACGCCGCAAACCGACGCCGATCCTTCTCGGACAGCGTCTGCGCAAAGGCCCGCATCCGCTCCTCCACGTGCGGTCCGTAGCTCTCTTGAAATACGAAAGCCATCCCTGGCCTCCTTGCCGTGACACCACTCCGTGGTTCCAGAAAACATCCACACCGTACATGCTACCGGAACACGACGCAACATGCGACAGTAATTGATTCGCCGGTCCTTACGCGGAGCGTCAAGGATGAGAAAACGGTTGAAACACTTCCTCTTTGCGCCTTGGCGTGAGATTCGGCGCTTGCTGCGTGAGATCCGCTGATCGCTGGAAAAGTTCCGTAGTATCTCCCGGCTGGCCATGATGCGGACCATTTTGTCGCCCATTGACCATGTGGTTTCTCGTTCTTGCAAGGGAAAATGGTCTGCGGAGCGGACCGTACCCATCGACCGGCACTGGGGCAATCGCTCCACAATGTATTAGGTGACCTCGGCGGGATTCGAATTACTCCACGCCAACCCCGCCGCACCGATCACTCCGGCGTCGTAGCCGAGCTGGGCCGTTTCAACCCGCGGAAAATCGTCGTATAAGCGCCATGTTCTAGCCCGGAATGCCCGCCGGACCGGCGCAATCAGAAAGTCGCCGGCCTGAGCGAGTCCGCCGCCGAGGACGATTCGCGCCGGGTTGAAAACGTGCTGAATATTCACACAGGCGATTCCCAAATACAGGCAGGTCTCGTTCCACACACCAACGCAAATCGGATCGCCGGCGCGGGCGCATTGGACGACGAGCTCAGCGTCGATCGAATCGCCACGGGACACCCGCTCCGCGAACGAGGGAGCACCCTCCGACACTTCGGGCTCCACGTTTTCGGAAACTCGCGCAGGCAGTTCCGGCGCGACGGGACCGCTTCTCGCTTCGTCAACGGCTCGCCGGGCAACCGCCGCGGCCGAGGCATATTGCTCCAGACAACCGTGTTGCCCACAAGGACACGGCAAACCATCCGGCACGACGATCAGGTGGCCGAGTTCCGCGGCGTTTCCGAAGTGCCCGTGTACGAGCTTGCCGCCCACGACCGCTCCGCCCCCGACGCCCGTTCCAAGCGTGAGCATCACCAGGTCGCCGCCGTCGCGACCCGCTCCCGCCCAAAACTCTCCGAAGGCCGCCGCATTGGCGTCGTTGTCGAGCACCACGCGAAGGTGCAATCGTTCCGCAAGCCGATCGCGAAGCGGAACATCAACCCATTGCGGAAGATTCGCGCTGCGGACGATTCGGCCCGCCTTTGGGTTCAGCGGACCTGGAGCACCGATTCCAACTCCGATCGCATGTTTGCGGGTCCACCTGCCGTCACCGAGTACACGATCGACCAGCCGAACCATCTCGTCGATAACCGCGTCAGGTGGGGCTTCGCGGTTGGTGGCGGAAGCGGCCTTGGCGTCAATCACGCCCCGCCGATCCACCGCGGCCACCTTGATGTTCGTGGCCCCGAAATCGATGCCGAGGGCAACCGATTCACCCATGAATTCCCTGTCACCTCATCCTGGCGAAAACGCGTTCTGAAACGCGGCGAAATCGCCGAGATCAACGTCTGCGCCGTTGTCCGTATTGAATACGCAGCGGCATTCCTCCCCGTCGGCCACATTACGTTCGATAGGCCCGCCCAGGCATGCCTCATCGTAAAATCGGGAAAAGTCAAAGAGGTCCACGTCTCCGTCGTCGTCAGCATCAAACCGAAGCGTCGTCGGTTTCCAGCGTGCCATATTGGGCGTTCCGATCGCTGCTCTGAAAATCCCGGCAGCGGTGTTCTCTCAAGCGGCAACGGGCTCCAGTATAAACTCGTAACCCAGTTTCGTCAGGCGTCCGACCTGCCTGCTCGAGTTCACGACATCAAGCGGAAACCAACCCACACCGCGATGACTCCGTTCGCCGGTCCTCTCCATTTTCATCCGGGATGGCGAGGGCTGCCATCATGAGTCCTGGTGGGAAAAGCGAAAGAGCTACGCGGCCCAAACCTGGTCTGCAAGTCCTGGGGAAGACGAATCATCCGATGACTCGAATTCGCCCGCGTTACACCACTGCGCCCGGGGGGTACGCAAGCGCGCGATAGACGGGCCTATGCCGATTGGCCCGGGCGCGAATATGTTTAGGGTCTTAGAATCGAGTCAGGTTGTTTTCCGTAGCCAGGCGAGCTGGCGGAAGGTTGACGTTGTGCACGGATTGGATCGGCGGGTTCATTTCTCGGAGAGAATCTCGCAGGTCATGCGGCATCGGCTCATCCAGCTTGAGTACCATCAGGGCCGTGTTGCCGCGACGCGAAAGGGCCATGTCCGCGATGTTGATGCCCGCGTTGCCGAAGGCTTGCCCCACCAGGCCGATCACGCCCGGGCGGTCGTCGTTAAAGATCAACACCATCGGCCGCTCGGCCACCAGTTCCATTCGATACCCGTCGATGGAGAGAATCCGCGGACGGCCATCATCCAACACGGTTCCTTCGACGCCATGCGCTTGACCTCGCGTCTCAATAGTGACGAAAAGCGACTCCCCACCGTGACGCCGCTGCGAATGGACGACGTGCTCGATGACAATCCCTCGACGCTCGGCTTGTTCGCGGACATTAACGAGATTCAGGCGGTTGGAAAGATGCGGGCTAAGCACCGAAACCAACGCCTGCCAGGCCGACGGCTCGGCGAGCTCGCGGAGCGACTCCCCATCCACGGTCAATCGAAGCCGATCGATTCCTTCAGCGCACCAGGGACTCAAGATCGTGCCGATTCGCGCACAGAGGTCAAAGACGGCCGCGGCCCGTGGAGAAAGTTTTCCCGGAAGTCCGGTCAGGTTGACCGCTCCGCGAATTTCACCGCGTTGCAGATAGGCGAGTACCGCTTCCGCGGCCTCAACCGACACGCGAACTTGGGCCTCCTCCGTCGAAGCAGCAAGGTGCGGCGTGAGCACCACGTTTTTCGCAGTCAGCAACGGGCTGCCGACCGGCGGTTCGTTCTCGTAAACGTCGATCGCCGCTCCGGACAAGTGCCCCCTTTCCAGCGCTTCTGCAAGGGCCTTCTCATCCACCAGTGCACCCCGCGCGCAGTTGATAAGGCGCGCGCCGGGTTTCATGGCCTGGATCTCCGCGGCCCCGAGCATATGACGGTTTCCTTCCGACAAGCTGGCGTGCAACGTGATGCAATCGGCAACCGCGAGCAACTCCGGCAGAGATTTCATCAGCGTGACGTCCCCGTCCATGGCGGTGCCGGCTTTGACCAGTGGATCGTATGCAATCACCTTCATTTCGAATGCCAATGCGCGCTGCGCCACGGCCCTTCCGATTCGGCCGAAACCGACGATTCCAAGTGTTCTGCCCGCTACCTGGGACCCTTCGAATTGCGAACGCTTCCACTGTCCACTACGAACGTGGGCATGGGCTTCGGGAATGTGCCGATGAACGGCGAGTATCATTGCTAGGGTGTGTTCGGCCGTGGACAAGGTGTTCGCATCGGGCGTGTTCAGCACCAGCACACCGGCCGATGTCGCCGCGTCCAAGTCGACGTTATCCACGCCGGTGCCTGCCCGGGCGATGACGGAAAGGCGACCGGGTTGGGCAAGAACCTCCCGCGTGACCTTGACGGCGGATCGAATCAACATGCCGTCGTACTGGCCGGCGATCCCCGCGAGTTCCGCGGGCGAGAGCCCCGCGCGGACGTCAAAGGAAATTCCGGCGCTGGACCGAAGAAGGTCCAACCCGGCCTCAGCAAGCTTGTCGGCGACGAGGATTTTACGATGGACTTGCGTCATGTCCTACCCTTTCTGTGAGCGCCATTCGATTCCCGCCGCCGCTCAAGACTCCATGTCTCCACCCCGACCACCCTGGATGGGAAGGAGAGTGACGATCGTAGATTCGACCCATGCGCGAAGTTTCAGAATCACGGTCCTGATGGACTCCGTGTCGATCGGCGTTTCCGGTTCCTCTGGGATCAGATCGTAGCGAAACTCGACGGCAAACGGTGATAAGATGGCGCAAAATATCGAACTCTTCGGGGATTAACAAATCCCTCGCCCGCATAGAATCCAAGAGCTCTTCCACACGATGTGAGCGTCGAGAATCGGCGCATGCGGCAACCAATGCAGCCTTTAAGAGCTTTTCGGTTGCCTGTTGAGCGTGGAAGCCAAATACTTCAATCGGGGCTCTTGTATCCCGCAAGAGTCGGTCAAAGACGAATTCGTCCTGCGCCGCTTTGGCGATCAATGCCTCGACGTGCTTACGTCGTCGCACAGAATCGCTTTCCTTCTCGAGCGGCTGTGTAAATGACGGTTCCCGGTTCTTCGGCCCATTCCAGAAACGTACTCTCGCTCACTACGAGAATATCTGCATACATTCCGACAGCTCGTAGCGCATCGCTGAGCCGAACAATCTCTGCTCGCCTTTCCCCTACCAGGGGTTCGATGACAAGAAAATCCAAGTCACTGTTGGGCCGGGCGTCCCCACGAGCATACGACCCGAACAAGAGAACCGTGGATCCCGGCGGCGCAGCCGTTAACAAGGTGTTCACCGCTTTGCGGACCTCCAGTTCATTCAAAGGGCCCGAATTCACAGTTTACCTCTTTCCCTCAACCCCAACGTCGAACAATTCTACGCAAACACGATGCCCGCGTACCCGACCGAATCTTTAGGTGCCGCCGCCTCGGCCGACGGGAAAACTTCAGCGCTCGTGGTGTGTTCCAACACCGCGGCCCGGGTCGCGCCCAGCGCGACAGCGGCGGCTACGGTCGCGGCCGCCGCGCCGCTGCTGCATGCATTCTTGTGCCGCGCGGCCTCGGCGACAAGCTCCGAGGCTTGCAATGCGCAGACCCGGTCGAGAAACCTACGGTCGTTTTCCTCTTTGGCCCACCTTCGCCCTTTTGCCTCGGCTCCCCGGGGTGTAAACCCGTAACTTGGGCCATAGTGCGTCAAATCGGTCGTTCCGACCACCACGGCATTGTAGCGATAAACCGTCAGAGTCCTGGCAACGGCCTCCCCCACCTCGTGCGCGTGCGCACCGGGCGGAACCATGATAGGGATCATTTTGGCGCTGGGAAACAAGTGTCTCACAAACGGAAGTTGGACCTCAATGGAATGTTCGTCCTCATGGGCATAGGAATCGTCGACGATCAGATTGGTTTGGCTGAGGATTCGGTCGGAGAGCCGGTCATCGATCGCCACGGATCCCACGGGAGTTTCCCAGCGGCCGGAGGAGAACATGGCCGCCTCTTTCCCGCGACTGCGATGCACACCGCCGAACAACACCACGACATCGGGCGCGGGCCGCGTGCTCAAATGGGAAAACACGCGGGCCGCGACCTGCCCGCTGTAGGACCATCCCGCGTGGGGCAACAAACCCGCTATCGGGACAACCTCGGATTCCCGGCAGGCAGGGGCCTGCGAAAGCAATCGTTGCAGCTCGGTGCGACATTCGGTCCCGTCCTGGGGATAAAACCGTCCTGCCACGATCGGTTCACGAATGCGCATGTCGCGTGAAATCCCTCGGAAGGAAGAGTTCGATCGCGGAGCGGCCTCAGTTCGTCAGGCCGCACCATCGATCCAGGACTCCGGCATTCGAGCAGCCTTCCTCCCGAACTCCGCAATCTCGAATTCGAGCCGTTCGGCTCTGTTCGCCGTAATGAGCGCTCGTCATTCTATCTTCGGCGGAGCCAAGTCGGAAGTTCAGGTCGCGGGGTCCCGGAGAGGCCGTTTCGCCGTTTTCTCCGCCGAGGATACGCCTTTCAGGGACGGAACAATTTCCCGCAGGAGCGTGGGGAGCATCTGGTGAAATTGTGAACGGGGCATCACTTCGTCCGCGCCTGCTTCTTCCGCACGGCGGGCGAGTTCGGCATGAACATGGGATACGAACGCGACAATCCGAGGGCGAGGCAAACCATTCGCGGCGATGGCCACGGCCGATACCGCATCGCCATCGGTTAGGTCCAGATCAATCAGAACGAGTTGCGGCGGATTCTCGGTTAGGAGTCGGGAGAACGCGTCAGGGGTCCGAGCCAAGCGAGCCTCAGTCCCGAGTGCTTGTGCGGTGGACCGAATCCGAGTGCCGAAGATCAGGTCCTGGACCAGAGCGACAACCATTTCCGTCTTCCGTGAGCCGGGGGGCGAGAGATCAACCCTTATGAGAGTCCGTTCGGCATCGTCGGCGACGAGAGCACAATATCCCCAGCGGGTACAATCCCAAACCGATGGCGGCGAGGATGGTCGGATTGATGTTCCCACAGGTTTGCCGCGCCGGTTCCGTCTCCAGAATAATGGCCGTGGGATGGAGGGGACGAACCGGCTCCTCGATAATGGGATCCTCAAGCTGGCGGATGGACGCGGCGGCGCGGCCGGCATTGTCCATGAGCGGCTGAAGGCAAAGAATCAGGACGGCAAGTCCCAGGATCACGAACGGAATGCCGAGCGAGGTTTGCCAGGCCGGAATCGATTTCTTCATGTCCTTGCTTCCTCCCGACCTTACGGATTCGCCCCACGTTGAAATAGTTGCTCAAACGCCGAGAAGACCCAAAACGAAGTCCGAGGTCTTTCCGTTGGATCGTTGCCACGGGAGCAAATGCCCACATGACGACCCATTCTAGCCTGCTTGTAGGGTCCTGGTCGAGGATTCGGCATATTCCGAAAATAGCGTGACGAAGTAGAAATCGTCGTGTATCGGACGTGCGATTCTTGGTTTGAAAGGGGAATCTCGACGTGTCGGACGGGGTGATTCAGGGATTGGTGATGTCCGGAATCGTCTTGGGCACGTTGCTTTGCGTGGCGATGACCGCATTTCGATTGCCGGGTACCTGGCTTCTTTTGGGCCTGAGCATCGGGTTCGATGCGTGGTGCGGATGGCAACGGTTCGGGTTCCGGCTGTTGGCCTTTCTTGCCGGCGCGGCTCTCCTGGCCGAAATCGCGGAGACGCTCACGTCCGCCTGGTTTGCACGACGGGCCGGTGCATCGGCCGCGGCACAGTGGGCCGCCGTTCTCGGTGGATTCGCGGGAATGGTGTTCCTCAGCTTTCTGATTCCAGTGCCATTGGTCGGCACCGTGTTCGGGGCGCTCGTCGGCTGTTTCCTTGGCGCTGCAATCACCGAGATCGTGGCGCGGGAACGCGTCGGACATGGAGCCAACGTCGGGCTTTTCGCGGCCCTTGGGTTCGCAGTGGGATCGACCATCAAAACTGGAATTGCCTTGGTGATGGCCGGGGCGGTTGTCTGGTCAGCCTGGCCCGGGTAACAAAACGCACCGCGACCCACCGTGCACCGACCTCAATGGTCCAAATAAGTCCGCAATCCCGGAGGGCATGGTGCGGTGCGCGTGTGAGTGACCTCGATCTGTCGAATGAGCGTCGATCCCTTGAGCAGATAGGTCGTGACGGTTCGCGTTTCAGGACCGTCAAACCGTTCGACGACTTTGTAGCGAAGCGCAGCGCCATCCGCGGCCGTTCGCGCCAATTCGAACGTAAAACTCTTGTTCTTGACGTCCCATTCGCCTTCGAGAACCGTGGGACCGGTGGTGGAGGCGCTGTCCACCCAGGCACTCTGATAGGTTTTTTTGAAATCGTTGTACGCCAAGGTTCCGACGGCGCGGTATCGGGTGAGATCGGTCGATGACGAGTAGCGGCGAAGAATAGCATGATGGTCCGCAACCCAAGTGATTTCTTCTGTTCCGCTCGATTTTCCGACGGTCGCGCCGCGATCATCAAAATGGACTTCCACCGACCGCCACGTGCCCACGAGCAAGCGCAGTACGGCGGTGCCGGGATTGACGAAGTCCGACTCCTGCTCCGGCTCCTTGGGTTTGGCCTCCTTCCGCGACGCCGGGTCGTCCGCCGAGTACAAAGGATAGGGCGAAGGCAGGAGAATAAGCATTCCAAGGATCCCGCCGACCCACCCATTCAGTATCGAAAACGGCTTGGTACGGCACGCGCGACCTTGAACGGTAGCTATTGACATACAAATGCACTCCGGACGCGGCAAACGGTTACTCCCGCAACCATTCTTCCGCCCGTTGAATGATATGCTCGACGCCGACGCCGGTGTAGGTAAAAACCTCCGCCGAGGTTCGTGCGGATTTCGGCATGCGCGAGACGCACAATGCGCCAACGCGAATGGACCCTGCGGCCGCCGCGGCCTCGGCCAGTTCGGCGTGAAGACCGCCCAGGTAATTGTCCTCAACCGTCAGAATCTTGTTGTTCGTGCAGCGGGCGGCTTCCAGAATCGGATGGTCGTCGAGCGGAAACGTGTAGGCATCGAACACGTTACAGAATACTGCTGACGCCTCCAGCTTTGCGGCCGCTTCGAGAACCACGTGTACCATGTAACCGGAGCTGACCAGCGTCAGATCTCGACCGGTGCGAAGCTGCTTGCACCCCCTGAGTTCAAACTTCTCATCGAGCGAATAGAGAAACGGAGCGTCTGGGCGATGTGTTCGCAGATAACAAAGCCCATCGATGTTGGCCATCCGCTCGCAGCATCGATAGGCGCACACGGCATCGGCGGGATGGAAGATTGTACAGCCGATTCGTCCATCGCCCACATCCACCCGCGTCATGCTCCGGAAGTAGGCCATGTCCGCCAGCGACATCTGCGACGGCCCGTCGGCCGCGAGCGACACGCCGGAATGCGAGCCGACGATTTTCAGGTTGGCCCGCGAAATAGAGGCCATGTCGATCTGATCCGTGCCTCGGGCGAGGAACTTGGAGAAGCTGCTTGCGAAAGGGATCCGGCCCGCGGCACTAAGCCCCGCCCCGACGCTTATCATGTTCTGCTCGGCAATCTTGCACTCGAAGAAGCGATTCGGATGGTGCTTGGCGAAGAGATTGGCGAACGTGGAGTTGCTCACGTCGCCGTCCAAGGCGACAACGGAATCGGACGCATCCCCCAGGGCCACCAATCCGACACCGTAGGCGACGCGGGTGGACATTTTTTTTTCGGCGAATGATTTCTCCAAGCCTACCCGCCGGGCGGCCTCTTGAAACGGAGGCAAGACCACGCCGGACTTCGACACCGAGCGACGCCCTGAAGGCGGCTTCGGTGCCGCAAGATGCGCCTCGGCACGCAGTCCCAGTCGCCGGCCGGTTTCTTCGAGTTCGACAAGGGCCTTTTCAAGTTCAGCATTGGTAAGCGGCTTGCCGTGGTAATTCTTGCCGATGATGGAGGGCACGCCCCAGCCCTTCGTGGTCCGGGCGATCACGGCCAACGGTTTTTCGGCTTTGCCGAGTCGGTCGAACGACTTCCTCAACTCCGCTGGATCATGGCCGTCGACGATCATCGCGTCCCAACCGAATGCCGTCATCTTCCGCGAAAGAGCATCGGCGGATTGCTGTGCGGAGACCTCGCCGGCCTGTCCCCAGCCGTTGCAACTGAACACCGCGCAGACGTTGTTCAGTCGATGGTCCACTAGAAAATCGGCCGCTTCCCAGATCTGCCCCTCGCGGGATTCGCCGTCGCCTATGATCACGAAAATCCGCTTGTCCAGGCCGTCGAGCCGGGCGCCCAACGCCAGCCCAGCGGCGACAGAAAGCCCTTGTCCCAGAGACCCGGTGGCGGCGTCGAAAAAGGGGAAACCCTCGGCCGGGTTGGGGTGGCCGTCGAGAACGCTGCGAAGCTCCCGGAGCGTGTGAAGATCGTCCAAGGTCAGAAGCCGGCGAGACGCCGGACTCGTTCCCACCGCGCCCGTCAGGTCGGCATAGGCGGCGTAGACGATCGGCACCGCGTGACCGAGCGACAGGACCAGTCGGTCGCTCGCCGGATTCCACGGGTCGGCGGGGTCGTATCGCATCTGCCGGTACATCAGCTCGACGACGATATGAACCAAGGCGGCCGACGAAGTGGCATGACCCGATCCTGCCGCGGTGGTCATGCGGATAACATGCTTTGCCAGGTCAATTGCCTTCGCGTGAAAATGACTCGTATCCGACACAGACGCCTCCAACTCAATCCCCACGCCCATTCGCTCCCGATTGAGAATCGTCACAGAATACACCGGATCAAGGTGTGCGCCTACGCGGAATGAGATCTCAGTACGGGTCAACATTCAACTCGAATCGATCCTTCTCGGTGCGGCGGCATACGGGTGCGGGCTTTTCCCTGTGGACGGCAAGAAAACCGTTTGCTCACGAGGCTCGTGAAAGTAATCCCGGAATTGCTCAACATTTTCGGAGTAATCTTCACGTTCTATCCGATCGCGTAGTTGACGGGTTGACGGAGAGACGGCCTTGATACGCCGCTCGCGATGGACCGAAACGGTTCGCGCGATCTGCTCTTGGCGCGGCGCTTGCAACGGCGTGGAAGCGATGACGCCCCGGCCGCGGCACGCCCAAAGAAAAAGCTAAAAACGGAAAATGCTGCTCTTATGGGACGGTCGTAAAATGCTTGGCGTGGCTCCAGCCGAGCGGCCTTCATGGGTTCGTCATGCGTGCCCAAACTTGATCGCAGGGCATTTCGCGGTGCGGCCGCTTCATTACGCGGGCGGCATGGTTCAAGCGAGAACCGCTTGCTTGCGCGCGGCTCGGATCAAGGGTCATGCACCTGTGAACGTCGGCGGGCGTTTTTCAAGAAACGCGCGGATTCCTTCGCGGTGGTCGTGCGTCTGCCCGGCCGTGGTTTGCAGCATGGCCTCGTAGTCGAGTTGGATGGCGAGGTCGTTAGTCCACGCCGCGTTAATGGCCCGCTTGGTCAGGGCCAGCCCCTTCGGCGGCACGCCCGCGAGCCGCTCGGCCAGCCTCATGGTCGACGGCGCGAGCTCGGCATCGGGTACGACTTGATTGACCAAGCCCATTTGCAGGGCGTCGGCCGCCGTGACCTTCCGCCCGGTCAAGGCCAGTTCCAGTGCTCGCGAAAACCCGACGAGCCGCGGGAGCATGAACGTGCTCCCGGAATCGGGGACCAGTCCCACATTGATGAACGCCTGAATAAAGCTTGCGGATTCGGCCGCGATGCGGAAGTCACAGGCCAGGGCCAGGCTCGCGCCCGCCCCCGCGGCCACGCCGTTGACCGCGGCGATGATGGGTTTCTCCATGGTTCGCAACTTCAGAATGACGGGGTTGTATTTTTCGCGGAGGTGCGAGCCCAATTCGATCGGATCCGCGCTCTTGTACCGGTCGGCGACATCGGCGAGGTCCTGGCCGCTGCAAAACGCGCGGCCGGCGCCGGTAATCACCAAGATACGAACCGTGGCGTCCTTTTCCGCTTCGCGCAGGGCCTTGCTCAAATCCGCGAGTAGGGCATTGTTGAAGGCGTTGAGCACGTCCGGGCGGTTCAGGCGGATCGTGCGAACGGCGCCGGCGTTTTCGACCAGAATGGTTGGAGCGATCGGCGTCATTCGGATGTCATGCCACAAGAAGCCCTGTATTTACTCGGTCCCATCGTCTCCTTACCCTGGAAGTCCGGCATACGGATGGTCTTGCTCATGGTTTACTCGCTGCCATTGCACCGATATGGTAGGCTGGAGCGTACTCCACCTCAAATCCCGTGATGCCGAATCCAAAACTCGCGGAAAGACCGCAATCGAGGCAGCGACTCGCGATCCTTCTGCCGGTTGGTCGCGGCCTTGCTGGCGATGATGTCGTCGATGTGACAAACGGGAAAACCTTCGACATCGACTCGGCGCTCCCAGGCGTCCTGAAATCGCTCGATGCCGTCCGGTGCGAACACCAGGTCAAGATCGAAAGGTCCATTTCTCATTTGCACAAAGTCTTTACCGCTCTCAATTTCGCGAGCTTGCTCGCCGCTCAATGGGAACCCGAGCTCGCGAAGCGCCGCCACCAGGGCCCGCCCGTTTTCGGCTGATTTCATTACAAAGATGTCCGCATCCTGCGTCGTATCCGGAAACCCCAGAAGGATCGCGCCGGATTTTCCTATGAACAGGTACACGCAACGATGCTTCGCAAACACATCGCGGATTTCCTGCGCCTGACGATATTCAAACGCGCCCATAACCCAGCCAATCCGGAAGGTTTTCTTCGCACCACCGCCGGTAATCCTCCATCCGCTCGAACGAGCGAAACGGTGCATCATCGAGCACCGGTTTGTAGGTCTTGATGAACGCGTATTTCATCCGCAACGCCAATGGCCGGTGCGCGGCGGCTTCGAAGTCCGCCAGCCATTCCGGTGGAATCGAGCAGCCCGCGACGTTCGTTTCCTTGGTGTTCCGATCCTTGTCGCCTGTCGATGACACAATGTTTCTCAACTATCCATTAAGATGACGAATATTCGGACACGTGTACTCGTGAACCCAAGTGCCGATCAACGAAATCGGCGATGGCCCCGTGATGTTCGGACCACGCCTTCCAAACTTGGCCTGCCCAGGCCCGCACAGCGTTCATGTGCCCTTCCATCGAACGGGTACAGGTTACATCGAAAGCCGTCAAGCGACCGCGGTGCGATGGAGGTGAAAAGTTCGGCCAGGTTTTCACGTCCGCCACGAGCAGTTGCAGAAACTTCGGCACATTCGTCGGGCGTATTCCACGACCTAACACCAAATGCAGGCCGGTGAGGTGGACGGCCACCGACTTGTCCGGATGCACTCCTCCAGCGTGTTGAACGGCGTAGCTGTCCACAGTCAATTGGTGAACCTGCCCAAATATCACGGCGTTGCCGAACTCGGCGCCGAGTACTTCGGTAAACACCGACCAGCATTCCGGCGAGGTGTTGAAATATCCGTGATACACCGCCGTATCGGACTTCGGCATTCGTAGGCCGCAACCGGGACATGTGATTTCTGGAACCATCGACCTCTGCCCTATTCAAAGACCCGTCCGCAATGGGCGCAATAGGTTCGGCCTTCCCTTTCCACGGTCAAGGACCATTGCCCGTTGCACTCCGCCGAATGGCAGCGCCGTGCCGGCGTTCCCGTCTGCTGCTTGCAGGCCGGGCACGCGACTGGAAACGAACTGAATCCGAACTTGCGTTGGATTACGAAATGCTGCATGCACTTTGCGCTCGTGCAAATCACGTGGTAATCCGCGGAGTTCGCGGCCGCCTGAGCGGACGGAGGCGGGGGCGGAACAAACCAGCCCACCAACGTCGTCAGCGCCCAAATGCCGAGCATTCCGCCGATGGCATAGCTGGCGTAGCGAACCGCAACCGTTTCCCAGATCAACTGCGGCTGCTCGCGACAGGCGGCCACCCAATCCATGAAGTGCCCGCGAAGGACCGGATACTGCCTGCGGAGCAGGTTCATCCATTCCACCACGCGATTGGGTTTTTCCTGGGCCATGCTCTGAATCGTATTGTAACAATTGCCGGAAAGGACGCACCGCCCCGGGGGCGATCCAAGATTTTGGCGAGGTGAATCGGATTCGCCCAGGTCGAGCGGTTTGCTTCGCACACACCTGCGCAAAATCGGGCCGACGGTTTCACTTGATTGCTGCGTCATCCTGCGTTTGGGGCGCTGCGTCGATCAAGGGACATCACGGCTGACGGTCTCGGATCGGGAAGTCGCTTGGTTGGATGAAGATCAGGTCACCGCCGCCGGCCGGATACTTCTCGTCCCACTGCTGCCGACCGCCGCCATCGACGCCGTCCAGAGCGACGCTGTAGAGCAGCGGCCAGCCGTCCACGACGCGGTAGATGATGTCTTGGTTGTAGTAATCACGCTGTAATGGCTGGATTAGAAAATCCGTAAGCGCTTCCGTAATGGATGATGGTCAATTTCCACGGTCAGCGCGGTAGCGGGCGATTGCGTCCGTAACTATAGTCGCGTCGCGCGCCATGCACGTTCTCGCCCGCACGATGAAGGCAGGCCCGACGCAATCAACTATAAAAAGGCCAGCGTCTATCTGGCGGAAATCGCCAAGGTCCATGCCGAGAAGATTGAAAAAATGGAAGTCGAGAATGTAGATATGAATGCCCGGCTGTCGGCTCTCGAAGCCAAGTTCGAGGCCATGGCCGCGCCAGTGCCCAAGCCGCGAGGTCCTCGCCAGCGGTAGACTTTTTCACCATACGCATGACTTTCGGATTCCGTCAAGGAGTACCACACGGAAAGTTTGCGTACGGATGAAACTAAGAATAGCCGATCGTGCCGGTCCTGGTGGGCATAGAGCCCGCCCGGACCCGCACTCGTTGGAACAGGAGCGGCCTATTCTGATTACTGAGCTGCAAGCGAAGCCGGAGTCCCGGCGTGCTCCCGATACGGGCGACGCCCTATCGGGACGCGAGCGCGCGAAATCGGGAGCGCGTTGGGGTCGATTGGAGGTGTCGTCGAAACCATTCCGTCGCGCAAGTCAAGTTTGTGCGTGAAAGGGATCGTGCGACAAACGTAAATGAGATGGCCGGAAAATGCTCAGGGGCGGGTCGTTGGAGAACGACCGCGCCCCCGCGAGCTTGTCGGTTTGACTATCGTCGATCCCGCGGTCGGCGAACCGCGATCCGCACCATGCGGAGGAGGGATTGACGACTTAGCGAGCGAAACTGAACGGGCGACCCTGCCACGTGGCGGGGGTCGCGACCATGAACGAACCACTCTTGGTTCGGGCGACGGCCTTGATGACCGACTTGCCGAACCGAGCCACCAGGACGCTCTTGCACGCCGCGAGACTGGGGTTGCGGGGGCTGAAGCTCCGGTTGCGAATGCGGGCCCAGCGCGACAATTGCGCTGTGCTCACCGTCTGAATCACGGCGCCTTTCTCGATCCATTTTGCAAAGGAATTGAGAATGGCCGGGCTCGGACGATCAAACTTTCCTTGCCCCTGCGCTTGAGCGCTTAGGGTCTTGTACGAATCGATCTTCCACTGAAATTGATTGAACACCGACTTGTAAGCGTTCTGAGAGGGGCTCGAAGACGTGCGCTTGCCGGCGGTATTACGCCGGATCGACGACGAGCGGCCCCATCGGTCCTGCGTCGAAAACGACGAGAAACCGCCGAATGACGGACGCGAACTGCTGAAGCTGCGTCCTCTCCACGTTGTTGCCATAGAGTATGTCTCCCAAAAGAACTAGGAATCAGTCAATCCCGACGTAGCGCTTCATCGGAACGTGAAAGAGACTTCTTAAGATTCTCAGCTCAAGCGCGACGGCCCCGATCGTTGCCCCCGCGGCGTCTCTCTCGCCCCGCGATCGATCTCCTTCGCGGCGGCGGTGCAAGAATACGCAAGAACGGTCGGGAAAACAGGGGTTTTTCTGGGTCGAAGCGATGAGGGTCCGTGTACGCTTCGATCTTCGGCGCGCGGTGGAAGGCTCCCAAGGCACCGCAACCCCACCAAAAAATATTTTGATTTTCTGGCGCGAGCGGCTAGTGGATCGTTCCGGCTGAAGTTGCGGGTTTCGGAGGTAAAGAGCCGATCCTCTTGATTGCGGGCACGTTGCCCGCGGACAAGGAGGATCGGCATGAAAAGGTGGATCGTTCGGCTGG